>Ga0209640_10003458_pt1 | contig 13796 bp, 10 predicted proteins | sample RifCSP10_1_FD_184018 | JGI IMG/M metagenome (GOLD analysis project Ga0209640, IMG submission 184018) | Soil microbial communities from Rifle, Colorado - Rifle CSP2_sed 10_1 (SPAdes) (version 2) | ecosystem: Environmental > Terrestrial > Deep subsurface > Rock core/Sediment | place: Rifle...
GATTCGCTCCACCAACCTGGGCGATCACGAGACGGCGCGTGTCAGCGGCTACGGCGAATGGCGGCAGACCGTGCGCGATGCCGTGCAACTCGACGCCGCGCTTCGCGTTGACCACTACGACGAGTTCGGCACGTCGTGGAACCCGTCCTTTGGCGCGGGATGGTGGCTGACGCCTGCGCTGCGCGCGCGCGCATCGGTGGCCCGCGCCTTCCGCGTCCCGACGTTCACCGAGCGCTACTACTCGGACCCGGCGAATCAGGCGCGCGCCGACGTCGGTCCCGAGACGGCCTGGGCAGGCGAAGGCGGTGTCGACGTGCTCCTGTCGGGCGGATGGGTGCTGCAGGCCACGGTGTTTGGCCGGGCTGACGCGAACGTGATCGACTGGCTTCGGGCGACGACGGCCGAGAAGTGGCAAACCTACAACATCCGCGACGTCAGCACGGTCGGGGTCGAGCTGGGTGCGGGGAAGACGTTCACCTCGGGCGTCTTTCTTCAGGCGCAGTACACCGTCCTGGACGTCGATGCCCCTGCGGTGAGTGGCCTGTCGAAGTACCTGCTCGACTACGCGCCGCACTCGCTGACCGCGGCGGTGGTGATTCCACTGCCGGGCGAGATCCGGGTGGCGCCGCGCGTCGAGTACCGGCACCGGTCGCGCACGACGGGCACGTCGAATTACACGCTGCTCGACGCCCGCATCAGCCGCCGACTCAGCCGCACGTTCGACCTGCGGGTCGACGGCACGAACCTGCTCGACGCGAGCTATCAGGAGATTGCCGGGGTGGCGATGCCGGGAGCCGCGGTTAGTGTGTCGCTGGCAGTAGGCAGAGGGCAGTAGGCAGAGGGCAGTGGGCAACGGACGGTGACCGGGTGGTACACCTCGCGCCGGCCGGCTTCGCGGCTCGCTGCCGCCCACAGTCTACCGCCTACTGCCTACCGCTTACTGCCGACTGCTGCATCGGTTCTTGCTGCGTCAGACAGTGCAGCGTCCCGAGCCCCCACACGAGATCGACGGCGTGGATGCCGACCACGTGGTGTGACGGCAGGAGCTCGGCGAGCGTCGTCAGCGCCACGCGGTCGTTGGGGTCGTTGAACGTGGGTACGACGACCACGCCGTTGGCCATGTAGAAGTTGGCATAGCTGGCCGGCAGTCGTTCACCGTTCATCACGACGGCACGCGGAAACGGCAAGGTCGCGATGCGGAGCGGGCCGATCCCCGGCGCGCCGCTCGCGTGTTGCAGGCGCCGCAGGTTGTCCATCGATCGCGCGTGGTTGTCGTCGGCGGAGTCGGGCTCGACGGCCAGGACAACCGTATCCGGTCCCACGAACCTGGCCACATCGTCGATGTGGCCGTGTGTGTCGTCGCCGACCGAGCCTTCACCGAGCCAGATCGTGTGGCGAGCACCGAGCCACTCGGTGAACAGCTGCTCGTACACCTGCTTGGTGAACCCCGGGTTGCGCACCTGCACATCGCTCAGCAGCCACTCTTCGGTGACGAGGAGGAGGCCCTGGCCGTTGACCTCGATGCCGCCGCCCTCGAGGATGATTCGGTCACCGCGACCCGGCGCGCGCGGCTCTTCGCGGCGCAGCCCCGTGATCGAGGCGACGGCCGCCCCGACCATCGCGTCCCGCGACCAGTTGTCGTACTTCGCCCAGGCGTTGAAGCCCCAGTCGAGCAGCACGACCTGCCCCGAGGCGTCGTGCACACCGGTCGGGGCCGAGTCCCGCAGCCACACTCGATCGGTAGGAACCACGTGGAAGCGCACGTGGTCGGTGCGGACGGCGTGCGCCTCGAGCGCTGCGCGCGCCGACTCCTGAACCTCCGCAGACTGACACAGGATTTCGAGCGGTTCGTGGGGCGCCAGCACGCGCGCGATCTCGGCGTAGACCCAGGGAATCGGACCGAACTTCCCGGGCCAGTCCGGCTCGTGGTGCGGCCAGGCGATCCACGTCGCGCGGTGGGGCTCCCACTCGCCGGGCATGCGGAAGCGCGAGCGAAGCCTGTCGTTCACGCTTCTAGGTTCTCCGTTCTCGGTTCGTGTTCAAGTTCATGTTCGCCGCGCACGCTGAAGCGTGCGCTCTACGGCCGGGGCCGCACGTCAAGGGTCCTACGTAGAGCGACGGCTTCAGCCGCCGCGGGAACTCTGAACGCCCGAACATGAACACGAACTGAGAAGTGAGAACCCAGAAGTGTGAACGACGTGGTCTGTGTACGCTCATTCCCCGAGATAGCGGTTGAGGATCGGCCCGTACGCGTCGACGCGTCGGTCGCGCAGAAACGGCCAGTTCCTCCGGACGGTTTCGATGAGCGCCGGGTCGCATCTGGCAGTCAGGATCTCACCGGCTTCGCCAGCCTCAGCCAGGTAGCGGCCGAACGGATCGGCGATGAATGACTGCCCGAAGAAGGTGATGCCGCGCGTGCCCGGCTCGTCCTCGTGTCCGACGCGGTTGGGTGAGGCGACGTAGACGCCGTTGGCGATCGCGTGCGCCCGCTGGACCGTGCGCCACGCGTCGACCTGCGCCTGTCCCCACTCGGCTTTCTCGGCCGGGTGCCAGCCGATGGCGGTTGGGTAGAAGAGCACCTGTGCGCCGAGGAGCGCCGTGATGCGCGCCGCTTCCGGGTACCACTGGTCCCAGCAGATCAGCACGCCAATCGTGGCATACCGCGTCTTCCACACTTTGAAACCAGCGGCGGTTCCGGGACTCGGGACTCGGGACTCGGGACTCGGGACTCGGGGCTCGACGGGCTGGGCGTCGCCGGGCGTGAAGTAGTACTTCTCGTTGAAGAGCGGGTCGTCCGGGATGTGCATCTTCCGGTACAGGCCGAGCAGCGAGCCGTCCGCATCGATCACGGCTGCCGAGTTGCGGTAGACGCCCGCGGCCTGTCGCTCGAAGAGCGGCGCGATGATGACCGCAGCCAGCTCCTTGGCGAGCCGCTGCATGGCGTCAGTCGTTGGCCCCGGCACGGGTTCAGCCAGGTCGAACCGGCTGGCCTGCTGCGACTTGCAGAAGTACGGCGACTGGAACAGCTCCTTCAGGCAGATGATCTGCGCGCCTCGACGCGCCGCCTCCCGCACAAGCCCTTCAGTACGCTCGAGATTGGCGGCGACGTCTGGAGTCGCACGGTCCTGAATGATGCCGATCGTGAATGGGCTCTGGGCTTTAGGCTCTGGGCTCTTGGCGCTGGGCGCTCGGCCTTGGGTGTTGGGCGTTAGGCGTTGGGCGTTCGGCCCTCCGCGTTGGGCGTTGGGCTTGGCCTTGGGTTGCGTGTCCATGTTCCGTACCTGTGTCGCTACCGGCCTACCTACGTCGCCGCGCGGGCTGAAGCCCGCGCTCTACGCTGCTCACCCCCACGGTTCCCCCAGTGTAAGGCAGCTCCGAGCTTGTAAACTGTACAGGCGATGCCCAAAGCCCAGAGCCTAGAGCCCAACACCGCGCGCCCAACGCCGAGCGCCCAGCGCCCCCTTCGCGTCGCCCTGCTCGGCTTCGGCACGGTCGGCGCCTCGGTCGCGCGCATCCTTGCCGAGCGCCCGGAGCTCGCGACTCGTCTCCAACTGACCCACGTGTTCAATCGCGGCGTGAGCCGGAAGCGCGTTGACTGGGTGCCCGGTTCGGTGGTCTGGACCGAGGACTTCGATCAGGTGCTCGCCGCGTCCCCGGACGTTGTCGTGGAGGTTGTGGGCGGCGTGGAGCCGGCGCGCGAGTGGGTGAGCCGGGCGATCGCGCATGGGGCATCGGTCGTCACCGCGAACAAGATGCTGCTCGCAACCCACGGACCCGAGTTGTTGCACGCTGCCGCGCGGGCTGGCGTGCGGCTGCAGTTCGAGGCGGCTGTGGGCGGCGGTGTGCCGGTCGTCCACGGCGTGCGCGAAGGGCTGGCGGGCGACGTGCTCACGGGAGTGGCCGGCATCCTCAACGGCACCTGCAACTACATCCTGAGCCGGATGGCCGGCACGGGCGAGCCCATGGACGTGGTTCTTGCCGATGCGCAGCGCCTGGGCTACGCCGAAGCCGATCCCACGGCCGATGTTGATGGTCTCGATGCGGCCGCCAAGCTCGTTGTCCTGGCGGGCATCGCGTTTCATCGGCATCTACCTCTCGCCGACGTGCCGAGGCGGTCCATTCGTCCGCTCACGAGCGCCGACTTCACCTATGCCGATCGGCTGGGCTGCACCATCCGTCAGCTCTCGCGGGTGCAACGGACCGACGCGGGTTTCTACGGCTTTGTGGGGCCGGCGCTTGTCTCGAAGGGATCGAGCGCTGGTCGCAACGAAGGGGCCAACAACGTGGTGACCACCTACGGGCGCTACGGCGGCGAAAGCAGCTTCAGTGGCGCGGGCGCCGGTGGCCCGGCGACCGCCGTTGCGGTGGTGTCGGACCTGTTGTCGCTCACAGGGAAGGGGCCGGGCGAGGTGGAAGAGTGGCTGCCAGGAGCCTTCGTGGCGCCTCCGGCCTTGCCCTACTACCTGCGCTTCGTCGTGCGGGACCGGCCGGGGATTCTGGCCTCAATCGCTGCGTCGTTGGCCAGGCAGGGGGTCAACTTGGACGCGGTCCTGCAGGAACCGGGCTATCCCAAAAACAGGCTGCCGTTTGTGATCACGGTTGAGCCGTGTGAAGAAGCCGCTCTGCTCCAGGCATTGGCTGAGATTGCCACGGCGGATTGGCACGCCGAGCCCCCGCTCGCGCTGCCCATGCTCGTCGGCGCTCTTTCGTGATATCGTTTTTGTTTCGTGTCACTTAAGGCGCCTGAGGCGGCACGCGCGCACACCGCGATCGGCGTAGATGTCGTCGTTCCGGGATCGGTCGCCAACCTGGGTGGCGGCTTCGATACCCTCGGTGTCGCGGTCCAGTTGTACCTGCGCGCGCGGATCGTCGAGGTGCTGGACAACGGAGGCACGCGGCTGACGGTTGTTCGCAGCACACCGCCGGTGCAGGGAGCCAACGCGGTCGAGCGGGCATTCGACATCATTGCCCGGCGTACTGGCAAGCGCGCGCCGACTGTCGCCGTCGAAGTGACCAGCGAGATTCCGATGGCGGCCGGGCTCGGCAGTAGCGCCGCGGCGACCGTCGCTGGGTTGAGGCTGTTCGAACGCCTGACGGGCACGCTAGACGACTCGGTGTTGCTCGGCGCGGCAACCGAGGCTGAAGGCCACGCCGACAACGCGGCGCCGGCGTTGTTTGGTGGGCTCAACTCGGTGGTCGAGGTCGAGGGCCGTAACCCGATCGCGCTCGGTTGGTCCTGGCCCGACGATCTCCGTCTGGTCGTGGCCACGCCGGCTGTTGGGTTGTCCACGGCAAAGGCCCGCGCGGCGCTGCCGCGAGACGTGCCTTGCGCGGACGCGATTTTCGGGATGCAGCGCGCGCTCTTGCTGGTCCACGCGATGCAGCACGGACAGTACGACCAGCTGAAAGAAGCCGTCAGGGACCGGTTGCACCAGCCGGCGCGCGCGTCCCTGGTGCCGCTGCTGCGAGAGGCGTTGGCCATCGACCATCCGGATGTACTCGGTGCGTTTCTGTCGGGCGCCGGGCCGTCGGTGGCATTTCTCGTGCGGCAGTCCCTCGCCAGCAAGGGGGGCGATACGGTCGAGGGCGTGGTTTCCTCGATGTACGAGGAGGCAGGAATCGCGGCGACGGTCCGGACGCTGAAAGTGCACGAACCGGGACTCGGGACTCGGGACTCGGGACTCGGGACTGGGAACTAGCGGGATGATGAAGAACTCGTCGGCGTCAACGCAGAATTCAGAATTCAGAATGCAGACCACCCGAAGTGCGCCAATCTGCGTTTCTGCATTTTGCATTTTGCATTCTGCATTCTCCTCAGGGAGAGTCGAATGAAGTTTGTCGCTGGGCTGAGCTGCCATCTGTGCGGCGCGATCTACCCGCCGCAGGCGAGTTGGGTGTGCAGCGACTGCCTTGGTCCGCTCGAGGTGTCGTACGACTACGACGCCATCCGCAACGTCATCAGCCGCGAGCTCATCGAGTCGCGTCCGCCGTCGCTCTGGCGCTACCTGGAGCTGCTGCCGGTGGAGAAGCCGCGGACCGGCTTCCACTCGGGCTTCACACCGCTCGTGCGCGCCACCCGGCTGGCTGACGAACTGGGCCTGGCCGAGCTCTACATCAAAGACGATTCGGTGAACCACCCGACCTTCTCGTACAAGGACCGAGTCGTGTCGGTTGCGGCCACCAAGGCGGTGGAACTCGGCTTCACAGTGTTTGGCTGCGCGTCCACCGGCAACCTGGCCGGCAGCGTGGCTGCGCATGCCGCGCGCCTTGGGCTCGAGTGCTACGTGTTCATCCCGTACGACCTGGAGCCGGCGAAGATCCTTGGCGCGGCCATCTATCGGCCGCGTGTCGTGGCCGTCGAAGGCAACTACGACGACGTGAACCGGCTCTGCACGCAGATCGCGGACCGATACGGTTGGGGGTTTGCCAACATCAACCTGCGCAGCTACTACGCGGAAGGCGCCAAGACCATGGGCTTCGAGATCGCCGAGCAGTTGGGCTGGCGGTTCCCGGACCACATCGTGTCACCGGTCGCCGGCGGGACGCTCCTACCCCGGATCTTCAAGGGGCTGCGTGAATTCAGCCAGGTCGGACTGGTCGACGGCCGCATGCCGCGGATCCACGCGGCGCAGCCGACCGGGTCGGCGCCGGTCATCCGCGCGCTCGATGCTGGCGAGGACTTCCCCGAGCCGGTCAAGCCGAACACGATCGCCAAGTCGCTGGCGATTGGCAACCCGGCGGATGGCTTTCAGGTGGTCAAGGTCGTGAAGGAGACCGGGGGCAGCGGTGCGATGGTGAGCGACGAGGAAATTCTCGAGGCCATCGAGCTGCTGGCGCGCACCGAGGGCATCTTCACCGAGCCAGCCGGCGGCACGACGCTCGCGGCGACTCGCGCGCTCGTCCGTCGCGGTGTGATCAAGCGGAACGAGTCGGTGGTGGTGTGCATCACCGGCAATGGGTACAAGACGGCGGAAGTGATGGCCGACCGCGTGGAACCTCCCGTGAGGATCGGCCGCGCGCTGGCCGATTTCGAGCGAGTCGTTGCGCCGCCAGTCACGGTGTAGGCGTGTATCCAGCCTTTCTCAGTCTGACCGGACGTCGGGTGCTGCTGGTGGGCGGTGGACGCGTGGCGGCTGGGAAGCTGACAGGCTTGCTCGCCGAGGGTGCACAGGTCACCGTGGTGGCGCCGGAGATTCGGCCGGCGCTCGAGCAGGCCGGCGTCTTGCTGGAGCGTCGCGCGTTCGAGGAGGCCGACGTCGATGGCGCGTGGTACGTGGTGGCCGCTGCGCCACCCGAGGTCAACCGGCAGGTGTTGCGCGCGGCCGAGCGGCGTCATGTGTTTGTCAACGCGGTGGACGACCCGCAGAGCGCGAGCGCGTTTGCTGGTGGCGTGGTGCGTCGAGCCGGTGTGACGGTCGCCTTCTCAACCGCGGGCCGGGCCCCAGCGCTCGCCGGCCTGTTGAGGGAAGCGCTCGAGGCGTGGTTGCCCGAGGAGCTGGACGACTGGATGTCGGCCGCCGATGAAGCGCGTCGGGCGTGGAAGCGAGACGGCGTGCCGATGGACGAGCGGCGGCCGATGCTGCTCGAGAGCCTCAATCGGCTGTACGACAGGAAGAGCGATCAACTCCCAACTCCCAACTCCCGACTCCCGAGGCGATTTGCCGGCTGAGGCTGGAAGTTGGGAGTTCTTGGCGGTTGGGGTTCTGAGAGTTGGGACAAGAGTCGATTGGGCGTTGGGTTTCTTGGGAGTTGGCTTTTGGGGAGTTGGGAGTTGACGCGAGCACTGGTTTCTCTCGTCGGCGCCGGTCCGGGAGATCCTGACCTGTGGACCGTCCGCGCGCTGCGGCGCATCGAGGCGGCCGACCTGGTGCTCTACGACGCCCTGGTCGATGCGGCGGCGCTCAGGCGGGTCACCTCTGCGCAGTGTTTCTGTGTGGGCAAGCGCGCGGGCCGGGCGAGCGTGAAGCAGGACACGATCAACCGGTTGATGATTCGCGCGGCCCGACAGGGCAAGCGCGTGGTCCGCTTGAAGGGCGGGGACCCATTTGTCTTTGGCCGGGGAGGGGAAGAGGTGCTGGCGCTCTCGCGTGCCGGCATTCCGTTCGACGTGGTGCCGGGCGTGACGACGGCGGTGGCTGCGCCGGAGTTGGCCGGCATTCCGCTGACCCATCGCGGGATGGCCTCGGCGTTTCTGGTGCTGGCGGGCCAGACGGGTCACGGGTTGAACCGGGCGCTGGCTTCTGTGGCCCCCGGCGGCGTGACGCTTGTCGTGATGATGGGGCTCTCCAGCCGCGACGAGATGGCCAGGCAGATCATGGACCACGGGTGGGCTCCCGAGACGCGTGCCGCCATCGTGTGCGGCGCGTCGACGCCCAGGGAGTGGACGTGGACCGGCACGCTGGCCGATCTCGGATCGGCCACGCCGCCTGGTGACGTGGCAGGCGTCATCGTGGTGGGGGACGTCGTGTCCATTCGTGAGGCACTGGCCGCGGGGGACGCGTCTTCCGCGGAGGTTGACGAGGTGAAGTATGGCCGTAGCTGACGACTCGAAGACGCTGGCGCCCTACGGTGCGGGGGCGGGCGGGGTGAGCGTGAGCGCTGAGCTCGGGCGCGCGCGCCTCGATTTTGCCGACGAGCACGACATCGACGAGTTCGTCGACGTGCTCGGGCAGTTCGAGCGCGGCGAGATCTCACCGGAAAACTGGCGGCGCTTCAGGCTCGTTCGCGGGACCTACGGGCAGCGTCAGGACAACGTCCAGATGATGCGCATCAAGATCCCGCAGGGCATCCTCAGCTCGTCCCAGATGCGGGCGCTGGCCGGTGTCGCGTCGAGATACTCTCGCGGCTTCTGCCACGTCACCACGCGGCAGAACATCCAGTATCACTTCGTGCAGCTGAGCGACGTCGAGCAGATCATGCGCGAGCTGGCGGTCGAGGGGCTGACGACGCGAGAGGCGTGCGGCAACTCGGTTCGCAACATCACCGGCTGCCCGTACGCCGGAACCTCCGAGACCGAGATCTTCGACGTCACGCCCTACGCGGAAGCGTTGACGCGCTACTTCCTGCGCCACCCGCTCGCGGCCGTGTTGCCGAGGAAGTTCAAGATCGCCTTCGAGGGCTGCGTCGAGGATCACGCCGTGGCCTCGATTCACGACATCGGCTGGCGCGCCCGGATCCTTGACGGCAGGCTGGGGTTCAGCGTGGGCGTGGCCGGCGGTACGTCGATCATGCCGGTGTCGGGTTACGTGCTCTACGATTTTCTGCCAGTCGAAGAGATGTTCAACGTGGCCGAGGCCGTGCTGCGCGTGTTCCACCGCTTCGGGGACTACAAGCACCCGCAGCGTAATCGCATGAAGTTCACGGTCAAGGCGCTCGGCTGGGAGTCGTTCCGTGCGCGCGTCGAGGAGTGCCTCGAGGAGTTCCGGCGCGAGGGTGGTGCGCGCCTGCCGTTCGATCCAGCCGCCGTGCGCCCTGAAGGCGCGCCAGACTGGTCGCCGGCGGAAGCGCCGACGCTGCAGGCCGTGGCCGCGGCAGCCAGCACGCCGGTGAACGGCCCGGGCATTCACCCCGGCACGGTGCGTCTCCAGACATTGCCGGACGCCTTCGTTCGCTTCGCGGCCAGCAATGTCGGCAAGCAGCGGCAAGCCGGCTACTGCCACGTGACGGTGCGGTTGCCGCTCGGTGATTTCACGGCGGGCCAGATGCGCGTGCTCGCCGACCTCGCCGACGCCTACAGCGATGGCGGCATGCGCCTGATGGTCGATCAGAACGTCCTGTTCCGGTGGGTCAGGACCGACGCGGTGGAGCCGTTCTACCACCGGCTGGCGGCCGCGGGCCTGGGTGCGCCAGACGCCGGAAGACTGAGCGATGTCGTCAGCTGCCCGGGCGCGGAGAGCTGTCGGCTGGCGGTGACGCAGTCTCGAGGGCTCGGCCGCGAGCTGACGGAGTATCTGAGCGCGCGCCCGGACTTGGTGGATCAGGTTCGGTCCGGTCACATCAAGATCAGCGGTTGCCCGAACGGGTGCGGACAGCACCACATCGCGTCCATTGGGTTTCAGGGCAGCGTCCGCAAGGTCGGGAGCCGCGCCGTGCCGCAGTATTTCGTGCTCGTGGGCGGCGGCTGCACCGACGAAGGCGTGGCGCATTTCGGCAAGGTCGTCTCCAAAGTGCCCGTCCATCGATTGACCGCTGCAGTCGATCGCCTGCTGAGCCTGTACCAGGGCCATCGCCAGGGCGACGAGGAGCTGGGCGCGTTCTTCCGCCGCATGCCGGCGGCGATGGCGACCGACGCCCTCAAGGATCTCGCGGTGCTGCTGCCGAACGAGGCGACCGATCAGGACTTCATCGACCTGGCCGAGACACAGGCCTTCACGCCAGAGGTGATGGACGGGGAGTGCTCGGCATAGCCAGGTTCACAGGTTCCCAAGTGCACGGGTGCTCAGGTGCTGCCCCCCGGAGCACCCGTGCACCCGAGCACTTGTGCACCCGAGCACTTGTGCACCCGAGCACTTGTGCACCCGAGCACTTGTGCACCTGAGCACTTGTGCACCTGAGCACCTGAGCACACCTGAGCACCTGAGCACCTGAGCACCTGTGAACCTCTTAGTCCCCCACCGGTTCCCACGCAAGCGCGACGAGGCGCACGTCAACGCTCCCGCGTTTCGGCTTGATCTCGATGACCTCAATCGATGGTGCGATCGAGGTGCCGTCGAGCGCGGCGATTTCGCGTTCCAGCTCGGCTTCGAGGGCGGCGAATTCGGCTTCCGCTTCGCGCAGCCGCTCGCGGGCGCGCTCGACGTCCTGCTGCTCCTTCATCGAACGTCCAACGCCCCTGGCCGCCGTGGTCGCTCGACCGAGGGTGGAGGCGCTGACGGCCTTTCGCCCCATCAGGGCACCGAGCATCGTGGCGCCAAAGGACACGGCGGTCTGCAGCGTCTGATTCCCGACCTGCTGCTGCTCCCGGTCGACTGATTCCCGGGCCTTTCGAACCTTCTCGTTGAGCCGTGCCACCTTCGGCGCGAAGCGGGCGCGGAGCGTGTCGATCGCCAGATCGCGCGCCTCGTGGGCGGCCTGCTGGACGCGGATCCGGAAGTCGCGTTCGCTCTCTCCGGGCTCGGAGAGCAGCTTGAGCCCAGGGGCCGACAGAAGCCGCAGTGGTTGCGCGCGCAGGATCCAGTCCACGAAGTCGCCGCTCCAGTCGACGTAGTGCTTCGGATCGAGTGCGGCGGCGGGCAGCGCCGCGAAGCGTGCTTGCGGGATGGTCTTCGGCTCCGCGAGTGAATCGGGCGGCTCGACGGCGTCGTTGGCGTGGTCCCAGTCGACGGCAATCGCGCCAGGGCGGAACGGCACCGCCGCCTGAAGGCTGCGAACCGTGTCGATCCCCCGTCGTGCATCCGTGTAGCGGATGCGTGCGGCGCCATAGAGGACTGGCCGGTAGGCCGCCGGAACACCGCCGTCCCCGCGCAGGAAGTACTCCCGCACGCCGGCGGGGACGGGCGGTTTGGGAGTCGGCGCCGGTGGCGCGCCTGGAGTGACTGCGGGGGTCGCAGCGGGGGTGGTCTCTGGGTCCGTCAGGTGCCGCAGTTCGTCGCGGCTGATTGGACCCCTGAGGTACGACAGCGCCCAGCGGGTTTCGAACACGACCGGCTCGGTGTCGTGCACGTTGTGCATCAGGAAGAGCCGCCCCCGCAGCGACGAGAGTACCCGGTCGATCGTCTGCCGGTCGAGCGCGCCGGCCACGCCCTCGAGTCCGTCGAGCAGACGCGCCTTGTCTCGCTCGGTCTGCAGTTTGCCGAGAAACCACGTGCCGGCGTTCGAGAGCGCCTTGTAGTCGAGATCGACCGGGTTCTGCGTGGCGAGGACGATGCCCACGCCGTAGGCGCGAGCCTGTTTGAGGAGCGTGAGGAGCGGAAGCTTCGAGGGCGGGTTGGCCACCGGTGGCAGATAGCCGAACACTTCGTCCATGTACACGAGCGCGCGCAGTGACCCGGTGCCGCTCTGATGTCTGGTCCACTGCAGCACGGCGCTCAGCACGAGGGAGACGACGAGCATCCGCTGCGGATCGTCCAGGTGCGCGACCTGGATGACGACCACGCGGGGACGGCCTTCGGGTGTGAACAGCAGCGAGCCGGCGTCGAGCGCCTCGCCTGTGCTCCAGAGGTCGAATCCGGGAGTGGCGAGCACGCTGTTGAATCTAAGGGCCAGGTCCTGGCGCTCGCGTGCGGGATAGAACGTCTCGAGGTCGAGCACGCCGACGTGCTCGAAGGAGGGGCGCTGGAGTTGTTGCACGAGCCACGCGAGGCCGCCCGGGCTGTCAGCAGGTCGGTTCGACAGGATCGCGGCAACGAGCGCTTGTTCTCGGCTGTGGGGTTGAGCGTCGGAGATTCCAGCCAATCCCAGCAGGCCTGCGGCGGTAGCGGCAATCCGCGCCTGCGCGTCTTCTCCTGTCTCGTGTCGCGCCCCGCCGAACGATCCGAGCACGTTGAGCGGGTGGCCGGCACTGCTCCCCGGTGTGTAGACGCGCACGTCGGCCGCCGCGCGCAACCGCGCGATCCGGCCGCCATCCTGGTCCCACTCGGCGAGGCCCTCCCGCCAGCGCTCGGCGGTCTGCGCGGCCAGGGCGTCCACTGTCAGCTGTTTCCGTTCGGCGTCGGCCGGGTCCACCCACGGTGCGAAGTCCGCGGGCGACAAGTTGGGGAAGGTCAGCAGCAGATTCGAGAGATCGCCTTTGGGATCGATGGCGAGCACCGGAACGCCGTCAAGCGCGGCTTCCTCGATGAGCGTAATGCCGAGCCCGGTCTTGCCGCTGCCCGTCATGCCCAGGCAGACCGCGTGCGTGAGCAGATCCTTCGAGTCGTAGAGCACTCTATCCGCCAAGCGGGTTCCGCTGGTCAGGTCGTATCGCTTCCCCAGGTAGAACAGTCCCAGCTTCTCGTAGTCGGTCGCCATACCGCTCCATTATGCAAGCTGTTCGAGCAGGTCGGTCAGGGTGAAGCGTATGAAAGTGAAAAGTTGGAAGTGGAAAGTGAGAAGTAAGTGTAAAGTGAATTCACCATGACTCAGCTTGCGTCGATCGGTCAGATCGCGACGGCCGTGAAGAAGCTGGATCGCGCGGTGGCGTTCTACCGCGACCGCCTCGGGATGCGGTTCCTGTTTCAGGTGCCGCCTGGATTGGCGTTCTTCGACTGTGGCGGCGTTCGGCTGATGCTGGAGGTGCCTCCCGATAGCGAATTCGATCACGCTGGCTCGGTGCTCTACTTCAAGGTCGACGATGTCCACGCCGCCCACGCGGATCTCAAGGGTCGCGGTGTCGAGTTTCGCGATGAGCCGCACCTGATTGCCAAGATGCCCGACCACGAGCTGTGGATGGCGTTTTTCAGGGACGGCGAAGGCAACACGCTCGCCCTGATGCACGAGAAGCGGAGATAGCAGTAGGCGGTAGGCGGTAGGCAGTAGGCAGTAGACGGTAGGCAGTGGGCAGTAAGCAGTAAGCAGTAAGCAGTAAGCAGAGGGCGGGAGGCAGTGATTCGCGCTGCATGAGCAAACTCAAGATTGTGGTCCTGTTCGACCGGGTAATCGTGGACGAGGCGGAGGAGCAGTCCGCCGCGGCCGACAAGGCTCCGGTCGTGCGCACGCTCGACAAGAAGGAGGTCGAGGAGGAGGTCGCCGACGCCCTGACCAAGTTGGGGCACGAGCCGACCATGCACGAGCTCGACGGCACGCCGAAGAGCCTGCTCGCCCTGGCGCGGCTGGACTGCGACCTGGTGTTCAATCTCACCGAGTCGTTCGGCGGCGAT
>Ga0209640_10003459_pt1 | contig 13796 bp, 8 predicted proteins | sample RifCSP10_1_FD_184018 | JGI IMG/M metagenome (GOLD analysis project Ga0209640, IMG submission 184018) | Soil microbial communities from Rifle, Colorado - Rifle CSP2_sed 10_1 (SPAdes) (version 2) | ecosystem: Environmental > Terrestrial > Deep subsurface > Rock core/Sediment | place: Rifle...
AATCCTCAACCCGGGATCTGGATCGGCCAGCTCGACTGGACGTCTCCGCTGACGAATCGGGTCCTGCTCGAGGCGGGGTTCCTGCGCAACCATCTGATTACCAACTGGTACCCCCTCGAGGGGGGAGAGAACCCCCAGATGATTGCCGTAATGGAGCAGTCGACCGGCCTGTGGTACCGCGGGCCTCGAGACCTCCGGAATCTGGAGCACTCCTCGTCCAACTTCCGGTTCAGCCTGTCGTACATCCCCGGCGCGCACGCGATCAAGGTCGGCGGCACGCATCGGAGCGGCTTTTCGTCGTACTACGCGTACGACGTCCAACCTCTCGAGTATCGGTTCAACAACGGCGTGCCGAACAGGATTACCCAGCGCGCCCTGCCGGTCGAGTTCCAGGGCAACATCGACCACGATCTCGGCGTTTTCGCGCAGGACAGGTGGACCCGCAACCGGTTGACGGTCTTCGCCGGGATGCGATTCGACTACTTCACGAACAGCTTTTCCGAAGCGCACATCGGGCCCGCGGTGCTGGCGCCCACCCGGAACTTCACCTTCCCGCGCCAGAAGAACCTCGTGTGGAAGGATGTCACCCCGAGGATGAGCGCGGCCTACGACCTGTTTGGCAACGGGAGGACCGCCCTCAAGGTGAGCGCGAACAAAGGCCTGAAGAATGGGGGCGGCGGGTTCGTCGGAGACACGGGCGTGAACAGCGGGAACGCTCCCGCGAACACGCTCGTCACCAACGCCACGCGGTCGTGGACCGATGCCAACCGGAACTTCGTCCCGGATTGCGATCTCGTCAACCTCAACGCCAACGGCGAGTGCGGCCGGATCTCCAATGCAAATCTCGGCGGCACGCGGCCCGGCACGACGTACGATCCCGCAGTCCTCAGAGGGTGGGGCGCGCGCCCCTACAACTGGGAGTTCTCGGCGGGCGTGCAGCACGAAGTGGTCCCTGGCGTCGCCGTGGATGTCGGCTACTTCCGCCGCGTGGAGGGGAACCTCAGCCTCACCTACGACCGAAACCTGACCCCCGCCGACTACGACCGGTTCAGCATCACGGCGCCGATGGACGCGGGGCTTCCCGGCGGCGGCGGCTACGAGATTTCCGGATTGTATGACCTCAAGCCCGAGAAGTTCGGCCTGCCCTCCGACATCCTCTTCACCGAGTCCGATAACTTCGGAAAGCAGATCCGGCACTGGAACGGCGTGGACGTGTCCGTGAACGCGCGGTCGGTGTGGGGCGTGCTGCTGCGCGGCGGCCTGAGCACGGGCCGCTCCAGCACGGACACCTGCGACGTGGTGACGAAGCTGAACAATCCGAGCACGCTCTATTGCCACCCCGACAACGCGCTCCTCACGGACGTCAAGTTCCTCGCGTCCTACACGATTCCGCGAGTGGACGTGCTGCTCGGCGCCGTCTTCCAGAACCTGCCGGGTCCTGAAGCGACCGCGCTGTACAACGCGCCCAACGCGGCGGTCGCGCGGAGCCTGGGCCGCAGTCTGTCGGGCGGCGCCGCGAACGTCACCGTGAACCTCGTGGAGCCGGGAACGCTGTACGCCGATCGATCGACTCGCCTCGATGTGCGTCTGTCCAAGCTCCTTCGCGTGAGGGGCAGCCGCACGATGCTGAACGTTGATTTCTTCAACGCGTTCAACAGCGCGGCGGTGCTCGAGCACAACACCAACTTTGCCGCCTGGCAGCAGCCGACGGCCATCATGATGGCGCGGACGATCAGGCTCGGCATGCAGTTCGACTTCTGAAACACGAAGGCCACGACGATCGCGAAGGACACGAAAACGGACATGAAGATGCGCACAGTCACCCTCGCCAGCGCGACCCTCGTCGCGCTGGCGGCGCTCGCCCTCGCTCAATCTGCCACGTCGCCCGACCAGGCGGCGATCACCGACCTCGTGCTCGCCAACCGCATATTGGCGTCCGATGAAGTCGGTGTGCTGAACATGTACGGGCACGTCAGCTATCGCAGCCGCACCAATCCCGGCCACTTTTTCATCGCCCGCAATATGGCGGCCGGTCTCGTCACGGCCGGCGACATCTACGAGAGCGATCTCGAGGGCCGGCCGGTCTCGGGAACGAGAACCGATCTCTATCCTGAACGGTTCATCGACGCCGAAATCTACAAGGCGCGACCCGATGTCATGGCGATTGTCACCGCGGAGACGCCGGAATTCGTCGCGTTCAGCGTGAGCTCCGTGCCGATGCACGGCGCGACTGCGCCGCCGGTCGTGGACGTCCGGACGTTCACCGGCGGGCAAAGCGGACTCGTGTCCACCCCCGCGCTCGGCGCGTCGCTCGCCCAGGCGCTTGGACGCAGAAATACCGTCCTCGTCCTGGGTCGAGGCGCTGTCATCGCCGGATCGACGATCAATGGAGTGGTCGGCTCGGCGAATGGGCTCCGCGAAAGCATGCGGACGCAACTGACCGCAGCGGCGCTCGGTGGACAGATCACCTACCTGGATTTCACGCCGCGCCCGCCGGGCGCCGCGCCCCAGCAGGCGGGGCGAGGCGCGCGGCCCAACTCGGCCGCTGATCCAACCGCGGGAGATCGTCCGTGGAATTACTGGAAATATCTCGCCAACGCCGAACTCGCTCGCGAAAGCCTTGGGCGCCGAAGCCTTGGCGAAGGCGGCCGCGGCGCGAACGCGGGCGCGCCGGCTGCACCGCCGGGCGGCAGTCCCGACAGGGCGCTGATTGAGGATCTGGTCCTCGCGAGCCGGATTCTGTCGACCACCGGCGCCGGGATCCTGGGCGCCTACGGGCACGTCAGCGCGCGCAGCCGCACGAATCCCAATCACTATTTCATTTCAACGGATCGATCGCCCGGCAGCATCACGGCCGCCGACATGATCGAAAACGATCTCGACAGCCGGGCCGCCGTCGCGACGGATAAATCGCAGTTCCAGGAAGTCTTCATTCACGGCGAGATTTACAAGGCGCGGCCGGACGTGATGGCGGTCCTTCATGCGCACACGCCCGAACTGGTGTCGTTTGGCCTGAGCTCGGTCGCGCTGCGCCCGGTATTGCTCGGCGCCGGTTTCATCGGCGCCGGACTGCCGATCTACGACATCCGCAAGTACACGGGCGGTTATGCGTCGCCCGTCGGCTGCGCGCATTGCATCAGCACGCCCGAGCTCGGCCGGGCGCTGGCGGAAGTCATCGGCAACAGAGGGGCCTCCCTGCTGTTCGGCCACGGCACCGCCGTCGTCGAGGCGTCAGTGCCTGCGCTCGTCAGCCGCGCGTATGACATGCGCATGAACGCCGTGATTCAACAAATGGCCCTGTCGCTCGGCGGCAGCGTCAACTACCTGGAAGGATCCGCCCCCGCAAGCCCGCCCAATCCCGCGGCGTGGGAATACTGGAAGCGACGCGTCGCGAGCAACTGAGGTTGCGGAGACACCGGCCGGAGCCGGCGCAAAAGCAACGGGGCCAGGACTGCTCCTGGCCCCGCTTGGGCGTTGCCGATCTACCAATTCAAGCCAGGACCAGCCTACCGGTCGAACTGTCTCTGGCTGTCGTTGTTGATCTGCCCGCGGATCTCGCCGCCGGGCCATTTGGCGTTATGGACGTTCGCGTACGTGTGACCGGCGCGAATCGCCTGCACGAGTTCGTCGAACGATCCCGGATCCACGCCCTGGCCCGCCGGGCCAACGACATCGGCCGGCATAATCACCCCGGAGATCGTGCCACCGGTTCCCGGACATGCCGGCTTACTTCCACCGCACAGGAACGCGGACACGCCCCCGTTTACGCCGCGGGATCCGATGTGGATATGGGCGGCCGAGGCGGCTCCGCCTTCAAGATCCGAGTACGACAGGTCGTAGTCGATCGTCTGCGCCGCGGTGTCGATGCGCAGGTCGAGACTACCCCTACCGGTCGTGACAATGGAGGGGTTCTCCTGGAATCCGTTCATGCTCGCCGTCACGTGATTCGGGCCGCCGCCACCCTGCGCAAACACCGACGACGCGGTGGCTACGGCAAGAGCGCCTGCGGCAACAAGGCATGCGTAGATGAAGTGCTTCCTCACGTTCGCCTCCCTCTCAATGGGCACGGGCGTGTCGGATGACACGCCCGTGCGTTCGGTTCACCGGAACTCGACACCCGATCCGGCCGGCATGAGGCGGAGCTGCTTGCCCACGCTCGGCACACCCTTCCTGTCGACCACGTAAAGCATGTAGATGCCGGGCACCGCCTGTGCGGGGACGTCCGGCAGCTTCACACGCAGGTCTCCGGCGGCAGGCTTCGAGGCCTCGAACGCCAGCGTGACATGCCGATCACCGGCGGTCAGGCTGTGCGTGTTGTGGTCGCTGCGGAGAATCGCCACAGACGCGACCTCGGCGGCCCGTCCGGCAATTCGAAGGTCGAAGTGGCCGCCGTACGACACGGTCGACGGGGCTTTGACGATGACCGGGCGGGACGATCGGCCGGAGCCCTTCTGGAACAGATACGGCGGGTAGAAGATCTGGCCGACGGGGACGCCCTGGTCGCCATCACCCTGCGGAAGCTCTCCCGCGTACGAGGTCGTGAGCGGAAACGATGGGTCGTTGGACCGGACCAGCGCCTCGCGGTTCTCGCCTGCGAACAGCACCGTCGCGTCCGGTAGCAGCGTGGCCGTTCCATGCAGGCCTCGTGACACCGTCGTCTTCACCAGCGACGTCACCGCGCCGGACGCCGGATCGAACATGTGAAACCGCAGCCCCTCGCGCCGCTCGAAGTCCTGAACCGGATCCCCGACACTCGGCAGCGCACGGTTCAGCCCATGACCGAGCAGCACCTTTCCGTCGGGCAGCACGACGGCCTTTCGCGTCGTGAGCGCGTAGGGAAGCGCCCCCGCCTCCCTCCATTGAGGGCTCGGCTCCGCGAAGTCGATCTCTTGAATCGAAGGAGTGGCCGGGCCGCTGATCATGTACCACCGGTGGGAGACCGTGCGCCCCTCGCCGTCGATCTCGATGAGGCTGGCGGTCGGGCAGCAGTAGGGTCGCGCTGTGTCGGCCGTGGCCATGAGTGTCCAGTGGTTCTTCGCGGGAACATTCCTGTTGGAATCCTGCATCGCCCCGAGCACATCAAGGCACCACGTCGTCGGCTGCCAGGGGCCGAAGAATCGCGCCCCGCCCGGGACAGGCTCCTCGCCGAAGGCCTGCGTGCCATTGAACGTGCAGACCATCCAATCGTCCCGGTCCGGCCCGGTCTGGACGACTTCGACCTGTGGGTAGAGCGGGAAGGCCATCCGCGCGTTCTCGAGGGCGATATTGCGATCGGTCACCGGGTCATAAACTTCCGGCACCACGATGTTTACTCGGCTGGCCGAGAATGCCGTATCGCTCTGTGAAATGTTCTGCCGGCCCTTCTCCACGCGATTCGGGTCTGGGGGCACGGTGTTGTCCTGGTCGTGGCCCCCAAGGACGAGCACCCAGTCGTTCGGAAGAGGAACCGCGCTCGGATACCAGCGGGCATATTTCTGGTCCGAGGGGTCCGACGGCTGCGTGCTCTGCTGGTCTCGCGGATCGCACGCCGGATAGAACTGAGCGTCCGGCTCCTGGGAAAAGAGGTTGCGGCCAAAGGGGTCCTGCTCCCAGTTGGCCCTGCTGCACGGCTCCGATCGCCGCACCCATTCCTCGGTTTCCGGGTCGAAGATGTTGACCTTGTACAGCCCGTTGTTGCTCTGCATGTCGTGGCCGCCGAACACGTAGACCCGGCCGTCGGACAGCGTGACGCGCGCGTTGCAGTAGGTGTTGTAGAACATGCCCTTCGAATAGCCGTTTTCCGCGAACGCGGCCCGGTTCATCGCGAAATCGGCCTCGTCCAGCAGCGCCGTGTGGAGCTTGCCGCTCGTGGCGAAGGCATTCGGGTGGCCGATATCGAACAGCAACTGGCGCTCCATCGTTCGGTTCGCGGCAATCCGCGTCGGCACGCTCTGGCTCAACCCCTGCCGCATCAGGTATCCGCCATAGGTGAGCCGCTGGAAGGAGTCGTCTGCGGAACGAGCCATGCCGAGCGCAAGGAACGGGTCGAAGCCGTGAAGCACGTCTCTCAGGGACGCGTTGAACTGGAGGCCCGGTGTGGTCAGCGCTCCGCGCCCGATGGCCAGGTCCGTAAGCTCGGGATCGGCCATGTCGGTGCCGCGGTACTCGGGAAACCTCGAGTGATACAGGATCTTCGGGGTCTCGGCGTTGCTCTTCCAGATGAGACCCATGTGCACCGCTTCCGTGCTCTGCATCGGGATGAGCGGCGATACCTGGCCGACCCTGTCTGGTGCGAGGCCGGCATTCGGATCCGGGAACGTGGACTGCGCAGAAACTGCCGCGGGAAGGGCAAGAGCCAGCCACGCGGCGGCGCCTGCGGCCGCCGCCGCGTATGCCATCGTGCGTCTCTTCATCGCTCATTCTCCTTGTAGCTAGACTCCCGTGGCGCTGCCAGCAGACTGGTTCGAGACTGCTGAGTCGCGTCCTCCTTTCCGTGGGTGAGCGCAGCGCGTTGAGGGAAACGTGGGCGTCGATGCGCCTGCCGCAAACGAAGTGCCTGCGGCCGCGGCCGGCCTGAGGCGCGGCTCGGAGGGAGTTTCCAAGCAGTTCGTGGAACTTCGATGTTGTGAATCTGAGATCGTACGGACGTGACCTTACCGCGCGCGAATCTCGTTACGCGGCAGGTAAGCCTGCGCTCTGCACGAGCCACACATCGGTTGAGTCACAGGTCATTTACCTTACGGGTCTTCCAACTCAATGTTGTGGACGCAGGCAGAACAAACTCAGCGGGGTCAAACACCGCCCACAGCGAGGGCGAAAACCCTGGTTGACGCGGGCAGGCCGCCGTTCGAGGCGATCCAGGTCCTTCCGGCGTCGGTGGTTTTCAAGACTCCGTCAAACGTGCCCGCGTACACCGTCCCTGCGTTCGCGGGATCAGCGACCAGCGCGAAGTGGACGATGGCGAACATGGTGCCGGTCGGCGCCGGGTTGACAGACATCCAGGTGACCCCCGCGTCAGTCGTTTTGAAGATGCCATTGAACCGCGTGGCCGCGTAGAGAACCCGGGTGTTCGCCGGATCGATCGCCAGCGCCACCACCTGCAGGTCGTCCGCGAGGCCTGCGCTCGCGCTGACCCAGCTGATTCCGCCGTTGGTGCTCTTGAAGACCCCGGCCGGAGACGAACAGCCGGCGGAGCAACCCTCGATCCCGACATAGACGATGGTCGGATTATGGGGATCCACGACAAGGTGTGAAATGTCGCTGCTGTTGATCCCGGCGTTCGCGGCGATCCACGTCAGGCCGCCGTTGGTCGTCTTGAATACGCCGTCTGTACCGGTGCCCGCGTAGAGGACGGCGGGATTCGACGGATCGATCGCGAGCGCGGTCACGACGGCGCGCGGCAATCCACCCCTGGCGGCGGTCCAGGCGGCACCGCCGTTCGTGCTCTTGATCACTCCGCTTCCGGGAAGGAAAGCGGACCCGGTTGTGGACGTCGAGGCTGCCGTCGTTCCGGAATAGATCGTGGCCGGCCGCTGCGGATCGATCGTCAAGGAGAGGACGGTGTCGTCCCCCGGGCCCGCGCTCGCCGGCACCCAATGTTCTCCGGAATCGGTGCTCTTGAACATGCCGCGGCCGAACGTTCCCGCATACACGGTCGTCGGGGTCTTCGGATCGATTGCCAGCGAAAAGACGGGGACGCCGGAGAGACCGGCGTTGGCAGGCCTCCAATCAATCCCGCTGTTCGTTGACGTGAACACGCCATTGCTGGTCGCCGCATAGATGACGCCGGCAGCTTCGCTGCGCGCAACGCCCGGCCTGCCGAACCTCGCGTCATCGATCGCGACGTTCGGCCGCACGTCGTTCAGCTGAATCGTTGACTGCCCATTCGTCCAGGTCGTCACCCAATGAAAGGGGATCTTGACGCCCGCCACCTCGCGGTAATCGGCGTAGTCGATCTGGACGGGGACGGGGCCTGCCCCGGTCTGGGTCCACCGTACGAGGCGCACGAGGAGGCCGGATTCGTCGAAGTGGAGGTTGACGGGACTCTGGCCAGCGTTGATGCCGCGCACCACCTCGACCTGGCGGCCGTCGATCTCCGCGTAGCCCACCTGCCACTCCGTGAACGCCTTCGGGATGCCCGCGGGAAACAACACCATCGCGTCAATCCGGGAACCGGTGAGGCTCCATCCCGTCAGCTCGACGAGCGGGATCGGCGTATCCGGCTGATATTTCCACGAGCGGCGGCCGTCATGCGCCCAGATAATGTCCGCGGCGCCCGCATCCGCAATCAGCGTGCGCTGGTCCGGGGCGCGGGCGAACACCTGCAGCGGCACTTCCTGGTCGCTGGTATCGAACCCGACGTAGGTCCCGCTGCCGGTGAAGCTGGAAAGCGCGGCAAGCCGCTGCGCGCCGCCGAGCGCGTCGAGATACCTCGCCAGAATCTTTTCCGCCGGCGGGGCGGCAAGGTCCGGGAAGAACTTGAATGACGAGGGATCGTTGACGAGTTCGCCGTACTGCAGCCTGAGGCTCGGTGACATTTCCGGCTGCGGGTCGCCGTTGTGACAGGTGAAACAGGTCACGCGCTGCTGCCCGCCGAAGTACATCCTGTTCAGGGCGTTCATCATCACGACCATCTGGCGCGCTCGCTGGATGCGAGGTGTCGGGGTCGCAAACGCTTTCGGGTCGGACGTAATCTTCGGATCGTGGCAGCCCACGCAATCAAGGAGGAGGGCCGAGGAGAACATCCCCATCGTGTCGTTGAACTGATCGACAGGGATGCCCTTGAGGACCTGAACGTTCAGGTAGACGTTCTCCGCCATCGGCGCCTGCTGTGGGGCGCCGGCTAAACTGGCTGCCACCCCGGCGCCCAGCAGACACACGACCAGCGCGGCAACGGCAGCCTTGAACGCCACGCGTCTATCCTCGCTCGCGGGTCGCGATGTGGTCCTGATCCCGGTCTTCGCAGGGCAGATCCTCGACCAGGAGCGCCTTGGGATCGCGGTTCAACGTCCGGCGGACGGAGTTCATCTCCCAGGGCTGCATCAGCACATCGGGATCATGCACGGTCGCCTGCCACGTCAGGGTGTTCCCCTCGCGGCGCAGCCGCTCGACGACGCGCATGTTGTTGGTGTGGAAGTAGCCGGGCCACGCGAGCCAGCTCTCGTCGGTGAACCCGACGCTGTCGATGACCAGCGTATCGCCCTCCCAGCTGCCCACGGAGTCTCCGTAATACGTCAGATCCTGTGAACGGATCGGGTCGTGAGGACGGCCATCCAGGGGGATCACGCGGAACGTGTTGTGCCTCTGGTAGAGAAAGATGATTTCGGTCGCGGTCTGCACAATCTTGCTTGGCGCCCCGATCCGCGGGAGGCCCGGCGGGTAGCACTTGATCTCCGGGTCCTTGAAATTGCCGTTCACGTCCAGGTCCTGCACCTTCTCCCAGAATTCCGGCTTATATAAGGGAAGGTTCGGGCTCATTCGCTGCCTGACGCCGCTGTCGCGCTCGAAATTGATCGCGGGCTTGCACTCCTGCCCGGGGTGACAGGGCCGCCCTTTGCTCAGAAACGTGACGTTGCCCTGGTCGTCGGGTTTCAGGTCCGCGTCCGCGGTGCCGACCCAGACCCCGCTGAAATCCGGTTTGCCTTGCTGCATCGTCGCGTCTGCGGGCATGAGCCACAGCGTCGCGACGACGGCAACAGCGCAAATTCGTGGATGCATCGTCGGTCTCCTGGGTTGCCGAAACGGGCCGAGCAAGCTCGGCCCCTACGGATGTGGCCCTGATCGGACCGTAGGGGCCGACCTTGGTCGGCCCGAATACATTAATTGTTGAGCGGATTGGTCGGATCCTCGTGAAACAGGGTGATCACGCGTCCGTCGGGCGCCTTCATCGTCCGCACCCGGCCGACCCGGGCGCCATTTTTCGCGGGTGCGAAGGTCACGTCGTACGTCGAGCCAATCTGGAAGATCCTGACCAGCCCCGCGGCGCGCAGCGCGCCTGGTCCCGCACCGGACATTTCCCACGTCACCTTTGTCCCGTCGGGTTTCGTCTCCTCGAAGAACCAGCGGCAGTGGGGATTGATCATGGCGAACCGCGTCATGACACCGGTGAAGGCACCGGTCTTGCTCATCTCGTACTCGGCCTGAATCGCGTGGTGCGCGACGGCCGCTGGCGCCGTCACGAGCGCGACCACTGCTGCGGCCACAACCCGGCACGCACTCCATGGTTTCATGTTGGCTACCTCACGTTTTCCGGCACCGGCATGACGACGTAGGGATTATAGGTGTTGGTGTTCGTCGTCGTGAGCTCGAGCGTCGTATCGCCCTGCTTCCGCACCATGCGGCGGGGAAGCAGGATGTCGGCCTGGTAATCGTCCCAGTTCCAGTCGCCATACTCGCCGTACGTCGTGTCGGAGACGAGGGCGCCGGCCGTCTCGACCCGGACGATGTAGGTGCCGACCAGGGTCTTGAGCGCGGCTTCGTCGGGCACCACCAGGCTTGCATCTCTTCGCACAGTCGCGTTGACGGTGACGTCATCGACCGGCGCCGGCAAGGGGAACGAGAGCACCGTCGCGCCGCCGGCATTCCTGACCGTCGCCCTGGCGCCAGCCGCCCGCGCCGCTTTGACAACACCCATCGGCGTCGTCCAGAGGTGCACCAGCCGTTCCCTGACTCGATCGCGCGCCCCCGTGGCGTTTCTGCCGCGATCGGTTTCGTTCCAGGCGGCCGTGCCGGAGACGACGTCAATCTGTCGCTGCGGCTGCCCACCCGGCGCCTGCCGCCGAAAGTCCACGCGCATGCCCGGGACGGCGTAATTGACGCTCAACCGGTATTCAGGCACCTCGAAACGCTGCTGGCCGACGGTCATTGTCCCCTTCGCCCAGTGCTCCAGCGTCAGGATGGAATCTTCCTGCTGGAGACCACGCAGCATCCCCATGGAATTGGCCAGGTCGAAGACCAGCGTTTTGACGTCGGGGGAGTTCTCTTGCGGCGCGGCGCGCGGCGCGGCGCGGGCCGTGACACTCAGGGTGCCGGCGGCGACTGCCGCCATCGCGAATGCCGCGAATCGGATACCCATGACGGATCACTGCCTCCTGGTAGGCAAGCCCGATGGTGGAGTGTACGCCATCTTTGGATCCACCGCCGCTGACGATCCCAGTACCGCCTGTTTCCAGTAATCCCACTCCGGGTAACTGTCGGAAGCCGCCTTCGAGTCCGCAGCCTCCTCGAACGCACCCACGGTCCCGCCGAGCCCGATCGCGAGCGCCTGGACCTTTGCGTTCATTCGGAAGTTGTACGCCCGGCTGACGAGCGCGCGCAGTGACGAGGCGCCCAGCGCGATGCCGTGGTCGAGCAGCAGCGACGCGTCTTTGCTTCCCATGACCTCGGCCAGCGCCCGTCCGAGCTGGGGCGTGCTGATGCAATGCGCGCACGACACCGGCGACGGCGCCCCGCCGGTGAATGTCGTGAGGTCGTAGATCGGCAGGCCATCGCCGATGAACAGGGCAGTGTTGAGAACGGGCCGCAGCTTCACGGAACTCTGCCCGAACGTCACCAGCTCGGGCGTGTGCGCGTGCAGGATCGCCATGATGTCGGGCCGCGCCTTGTAGATCTCGCCGTGAATGTACCGCTCTGAGTACTGAGGGAACGCCCGCTGGTCCTCCCGTACCGGGACCGAGTCCAGGTCGTTTTCGATGACGTCCGCGGCGGTCACCATGCCAGGCGACACGTCATGTGCGATGAAGTAATGATCCGGGTTCGTGCGGCTGCGGACGCTGACATGCGCCAGGCCGTCCGGCGTCAGCACGCCGATCTCGTCGGACGCCATGAGCCGGTTGGCGATCACGAGGTCCGCGATGAGTGCCTGATCGGAATTCGGGTCGGCGGCGGGCGCCGCGGAGGCGCCGGGCACACGCGCGAGATCGCGGGCGCCGAGGTGGTTGAAGAACGCCGCAAAGCGATTGATGCGTTCCACCCGGCCGCTCGGACCGGTGTCTTCCGACCCGCCGGCTTCAGGGATCGCCTGCTTGCGCGTGTACACCATGTGAGTCGGCGTGCCGCCGACCGCAATCGCGAACATGCGGTCGTCAGCCCCTGTTCGCAAGTCAAGCGCGGCGTTCACGACGTTGCCGGTCGATGCGCTCGCGATGACGGCGCCGCTGCCGAACAGCAGCATGGCCGTGTTCTTGCTGAGCGCAGCGGCCATCGCGCCGCCGAGCGCGGGCGTGTTGACCCCCCCGTGCTCCCCGCCCTGGGCGCGGCGGATGTCGAAGACCGGCACGGGGCGGTTGTTCGGGGACAGGGGATTGGTGGGCAAGGGGACGGAGCTCACGGAGAAGGCGACGAGGGAAGGCGCCTTCGTGTAGACAATGGCCATGACGTCCGGCCGTGCCTTGTAGATCTCGCCGTGCAGGAATCGATCGTCGAGCAGGCCCGCCGTGCCGCCGGACACCGGATTGCTGTCGAGATCGCTTTCGTAGATGTCACTCGTCGTGACGAGCGCCGGCGAAATCGCCCTCGAGATGAAGTACCGCTCCGGGTTGGCGGCGCTGCGGACGCTGGCGTGTCCATAGGCGCCGAGCACGGCCATCTCCGCTGATGCGAGCATCCGGTTCACCAGCACCAGTTGTTCGACCTGGGCGTTGTCGCCGGCGGCGACGGCACTCCCGGATTCGCCTTCGGCCTCCGCGGGCGGGGTCTCTCGAGCGCAGCCCGTGACGAAGACACAAACGAATGCGGCTGTGCCGCACAGGAGCAGTGCGCGAGGTTTCATGTCTGTCACCTCAAACAATTCGGGCCGACCAAGGTCGGCCCCTACGTTACCCGAATCAGTTCGTCGCAGGCTTCGCGCTGGTGACGAACTTCGCGAACTCGGCCCACGGGAACGTGCGGCCGCCGTGGATCGGCGCAATCGTCTGAACCTCGAGCCTGAGCCGCTGCACGTTGTTGTAGAACGTGCGGTGCGACGCGGTGGCCGTGGTCGGCATCGGCGCGTTCGGGGCCGGCGGCGTGAAGAGATCCGCCTCGACGACGATCTTGTCCTGCGGCAGGTACGCCATCAGCATCCCCTGCGCGTGCTGGAGCCCCTGTACGTTGTAGATGTCCAGCGTCCGCGTGCCGTCGCTCAGCACGTGCTTCTGGCCGACCGTCTCGAACGTGTATCCCTCCGACACCTCTTCAGGCGGGAACAGCGCCAGCAGGTCCGGCTGCAGCGTCCACGGCCGGATCCAGAGCACCTCGGCGTAGTACGGCAGATTGTTCTGCTGCAGGACAATTGTCAGGTTTTCCTTCGCGACGTAGGCGCGGACGCCGCCGAGGTGATCCCAGTGGTGATGCGTGCTCACCAGGTACCGGATCGGCTTGTTCGGAATCAACTTCTTCACCTCCCGGATCACCGCGAGCGAGCGCGCATCGTTGAGGGGGGCTTCGACAACCGTGATGTGATCGCGGAACTCGACGGCAATGCTGGCGTGCGTGCCGCCACCCATGTAGAAGATGCCGTTCCCGATCTTCTGCGATTCGACGATCACCGGGGGCACCTTCGCGGTCCGCACGGCCTCGGGCACCGCCGGCGCGGCGTCCGGGATGTTCACGCGGAGGTTCGCCACGGTGAGCCCGAATGAGTTGTGCCCGCCGCTGACGTTCACGCCTTGCCCTTCCAGGTCGTCGTCGAGATCGTGATGTGCATGGAAGTTCGTCGGGAACATCACGCCGTTGAAGTCCTTGTAGCCGCCGTAGACGATCTCGTGGTACAGGTCGCCGACGACGGGATTGGGGAGCCACGTCTGGACGCGCTCCACCAGGTTCTTGCCGTCGATCGC
>Ga0209640_10003460_pt1 | contig 13795 bp, 12 predicted proteins | sample RifCSP10_1_FD_184018 | JGI IMG/M metagenome (GOLD analysis project Ga0209640, IMG submission 184018) | Soil microbial communities from Rifle, Colorado - Rifle CSP2_sed 10_1 (SPAdes) (version 2) | ecosystem: Environmental > Terrestrial > Deep subsurface > Rock core/Sediment | place: Rifle...
TGACGGCATCCCTCAGTCTGTCCGCGGGCGGGGTTAAGAAGACATTTACCACCCGTAATGATATGCAACCAGGCCGCCGGATCGATATCAATCTGCTGGAGGGGCCATTCAAACTTCTGACCGGTTACTGGCTATTTGAACCTTTAGGTGCGCAGTCCTGCCGTATTTCCATTAAGATGAATTTCGAATTTAAAAATAAATTATTGCGGTTGGCTTTAGATAAAATATTCAGCCATATCATCAACACCCTGATTGAGACGTTCACCGAGCGTGCGCAGAAGGTATATGGCAGCAACAGACGGTAATAAATTAACCATCGAAGTGGCCTATGCGCACCCCAGACAAGCCCATGTCATTACCCTTGCCGTGGCAATCGGGACTACTATCCGGCAGGCCGTAGCGCTTTCCGGGATATTGAATGCATGTCCGGAGATCGATCTGAGTCGCAACAAGGTCGGCATCTACGGTGAAATTCGCGAGCCGGATACGGCGGTTTATAACAATTGCCGGGTAGAGATTTACCGGCCATTGCTGGCCGATCCGAAAGTAGCACGCAGGCAACGCGCCAGGGGAATTAACAACCTTAAGGATCAGAAAAGATGATCTGCTCCTGGCTTGCATGTCCTCCAGCCTGCCGTAGTGAGGATGCTGCGGCGGCGTCAGCAGGCTGGTGGTGAGAAATGCGGGCCAGAACCTTATACATTCTCAGCGGTTTATGTCTGCTATCCCTCGTATCAATCGTGTTTGCCCTGTCCATAGGCAGTATGGAGATCGGTCTGCAACAGGTGCTAAACGCATTGTTCAGTGATCAGCAGCTGCTCGAGAGCAGGGTCGTACTGGAATTACGCCTGCCACGCGTGATTGCCGGATTTATGGTCGGTGGCATGCTGGCGCTGGCCGGCTGCCTGATGCAGGTCTTGTTACGCAATCCCCTCGCTGAACCGTATGTGCTGGGCGTGTCCGGCGGGGCCTCCGTGTTCGCCTTACTGGTCATGATGGCCGGGTTGACCGGCATCTGGATCAACATCGGTGCTTTTACCGGCGCTTTAATCTCCATCCTGCTGGTTTTCGGTTTGACCAGAATGGGACAAAACTGGAATCCCATGCGGGTTCTGCTTACCGGGGTAGTGGTGGCCGCCGGCTGGAGCGCCTTGATCAGTTTTCTGCTGGCTGTCAGTCCGGCAACCCAAATTTACAACATGTTGTTCTGGCTCATGGGGGATCTTGGTTATGCCAGGTTTTCCGGATTTTCACTGGTCGTATTGCTGGTGTGTCTGGGAGCATCGTTGTTCATGGCGCGCAGTCTGAATCTGCTTACCTATGGCGATCAGCAGGCCGCGGTACTGGGCGTACCCGTAAACCAGTTACGCTATGGCATATATTTTCTGGCCTCGCTGCTGACGGCCACCGCCGTCATGCAGGCCGGTAGTATCGGCTTCATTGGCTTGATCATCCCGCATCTGATCAGAATCGCACTCGGCAGCGACCACCGCCTGTTGATTCCTGCTTCCGTGCTGACGGGCGGATGCCTGCTGATCATCGCTGACAGTCTGGCAAGGACCATCATCGCGCCACAACAACTACCGGTCGGGGTTTTGACGGCAATCATAGGCGTTCCGGTATTTCTGGCTTTGTTCCAGGTGATAGTTTTTAAACAAAAGCCGTGACCTTACTGAGCGCAACTTCGGTTTCCATCAGTATCGGCAATAAATTGATCTGCCGGGGGCTGAATTTCGAACTGAGCCAGGGGCAACGTTGGGGTGTACTCGGTGGCAACGGTGTGGGCAAGACGACCTTGCTCAAATACCTGGCGGGATTACTGCCCCCGGAACACGGCAAACTTGAGATTCACGGCAAACCATTGACTGTCTGGAACAGGAAAGCTCTGGCCCGCGAGCTGGGCGTGTTGTTTCAGGACAGTCAGGATACATTTCCCACGACGGTCATGGAAACCGCTTTGAGCGGCCGCCATCCTTACCTGCCTTTCTGGTCTTTTGAAGGCGAAACTGAAATCGCTATAGCCGGCCAGGCCCTGGCGGATGTCGCCATGGCCGGTATGGAAGACCGGCAGATCCATACACTGTCGGGTGGTGAAAGAAGGCGGCTGGCGATTGCAACTTTGATTGTCCAGAATCCCAGGATCTGGCTGCTGGATGAACCTACCAACCATCTGGATTTGCATCACCAGATCGTGTTGCTGGAATTGATCATCCGTAAAGTCACGGCGGTCCAGGGCGCATTACTGATGGTGCTGCATGATGTCAATCTGGTCAGTCGTTTCTGCACTCATGCCATGTTAATGATCGATTCACAGACGATAATTTGCGGGCCGATCCACGACGTTGTAACCAGAACGAATCTGGAACGTTTGTACCGGCATCCCATCCGACATATTCAGGATAACGGGATTGGATACTTTTTTCCGGAATGAAAAACACAGAGACACGGAGGACACAGAGAATCATGAAATCTTAAAGGTGTAAAATTAATATAGCTGATCATTACAAAATCGGCTATGAACAAAATATGGTGAGTAATGAATCTGTTCGACCCATTCAGACCGCTAATTGAGCATTGAGATCTCAATTATCAAGATTTTATAAATCTCTGTGTCCTCTGTGTCTCTGTGTTTAATTTACTTTCTACTTAATTCTGGCTTTATCTATAAATTCACACATCATCGCCGCGCCGTCCAGGATCCTGGGAGTATGGCGCTGGATCAGATCCGGCGGGATATAATAGATCTGGCCGTTACGCGCCGCCGCCAGTTCCGGCCAGTGCTGCCAGTAATCCAGCCAGGGTGGGCGGTTTGCATCGATGGCACTGGCGATGATGACATCCGGATTGGCGCTGATGACCGCTTCCGCACTGATCTGCCCCGACAGTACCGCCATTTTGCTGAAGATATTCCGGCCGCCGCACAGCTGCATCACGGCGCTGATGATATGGTCGCCGTTAATGGTGAAAATCGGATCATGCCAGAATTGATAAAAAGCGGAGACCACCGGTTTGCCGGAGTAATTTTCCCGCAGTCGGGTAAGTCTGGCCGTGAATTCCGCGCTGGCCTGCTGCGCTATAGTGGCTGAGCCTGACAATATTCCCAAGGCCTCTATCGACCGGGCTATGGCCTCCAGTGACGCCGGTTCCGAGACGTAGATCGGGATTTTAAGAGTTCTCAGCACTTCAGTGTCAGCCGCGGCATTGCTTTGCCAGGCGACGATCAGGTCCGGGGCCAGGGCAACGATTCGTTCCAGATCCAGCTTGTTGGTGTCGCCGACCGTCGGGATGGTTTTCGCCGCTTCAGGGTAGTAGCTGTAGCGGACGGCGCCGACGATTTTGTTCCCGGCGCCGGCCGCGAATAACAGTTCGGTGGTATGTGGCGCAAGACTGATGATTCTGCTGGCCGGCTGCTCCAGTTGGATAGTCGCGCCCTGGTCATCGGTGACGGTAACGGCATGGACATTATCAGCGGCTAATAAAACCAGACAGAGGAGTGTGGTATGGTAAATCATGCATGGTGTCGGCAAAACGAGTGGCATGCCTCGGTGGAATGTATTTCTGGCACTTTAGCTGGATCATTCCTCCGTATCGGCGGACTCCTCATCTTCATCATCGCCCACTCCTGGCAGCTTATCCAGCAATCTACCGAAAAATCCTTTCTGCTTTCTTTGTTCCGGCTGCTCTGCTGGAGCAGGTTGGACTTCTTCGGTTTTCTGTTGTTGTTCCGGTTGTTCCGGCGGCGTTTCAGTCTGATCCGGCTCCGTTGGATCCATTTCCGACTCAGGTGGTGGAGCCGGCTTATCGTCCCCCACGAAAGGGATGATCTTCGCCATATTATCGAGCAGTCCGATGCCTCTTTGTTCCCGTAGCGGCACATCGACGATTTTAGATTTGTTGCCGAAATTTTCCGGAGGTTTACGGAGACTGGTTTTGACATCTCCATCCAGATAGGCGAGCTTTTCTCCTTCAAAATAAAGTGTCAGTCGCCGTTGCTGGCGTTGTAACCCGCCTTGTGTGTAGGTGTAAAGATATTCCCACCGATCAGGGTGAAAAGTATCGATCATGGTTGGCGTTCCCATGATGAAGCGTACCTGATGTTTCTCCATGCCTGGTTTCAGCCGGTCGAGCATCTCCTGATCGATGACGTTACCCTGTTGAATACTGATCCGGTAGACGCCCGGTAGTTTAAAATCACCATCATTTCTGGCGCAACCGACCGGGAGTAACAATAGAGTTAATATGGTTAATGGATATAGTCTGTTCATACTTTGTGAATTACGACAAGGAATTTGGATTGTAGCGTATCGGGATATAGAACTCATTAGAAAATCATGGATTTAATACCGAGTTTGGTATAATAGAAAACATTGTTAACGGGAGTTTACCAACCTAGCAGCGACGTTCGATGGAATCCAAAGATCTCAAAACCGCCGGCCTGAAAGCAACACTTCCCCGGATCCGCATACTCGAAATCCTTGAGGCCTCGGAAAAGAAACACGTCAGCGCCGAGGATGTTTACAAGGCCTTAATGAACGCCGGTGAAGATGTGGGCCTGGCCACGGTCTACCGGGTTCTGACCCAGTTTGAACAGGCAGGACTGGTGCAACGGCACAATTTCGATTCCGGACACTCTGTTTTTGAAATCGATCAGGGCAGCCACCACGATCACATGGTCTGTATCAAAACGGGCAAAGTGATTGAATTCGAGAACGAGGAAATCGAACTACTGCAGGAAAAAATCGCCGCCGCTCATGGCTATACCCTGGCAGGACATAATCTGGTTCTGTATGTAAAACCGAAAGACGGCAGCGACTAACCGCGAATCTCCCGCTCTAGTACCGGAATCAGCCTGCGTCTGCCAGCATCTCCTTCGCATGGCGCCGGCTTTGCTCTGTGATCTTTACCCCGCCCAGCATTCTGGCGATTTCCTCGATACGCTCCTGCGCCGCAAGTTCTTGCACGGCGGTTTTGGTGCTGGTCCTGGTCGAGGTTTTCGTAACCTGCAGATGCTGATCCCCCTGCGATGCAACCTGTGGCAGATGCGTAACACAAAACACTTGCCGCTGCCGCGCCAGTTCATGCAGCAATTTACCGACAATTTCGGCTATGGCCCCGCCGATCCCGGCATCAACCTCATCAAATATCAGTGTCGGGATGCCCTTGTCTTGCGTGCCAATAACCTGAATTGCCAGACTGATTCGCGACAATTCGCCGCCGGATGCGATCTTGCGCAAAGGCTGCAACCCCAGCCCGGGGTTCGTCGTCACCAGAAATTCAATCCGGTCATTCCCGTTTGGTTTCGGCACTGCTTCATCCTGGGAATCTATCGTAATAGCAAATTTACCGTCGGCCATTCCCAATTCACCAAGTTTTGCGGTGATTTCGCCTGACATTTTCTGGGCGGCTTTTTTCCGGCGTTGCTGTAATTTTGCCGCTGCCGACTGGTATTGTGTTAAGGCTGCACTCTGGGCTTGCCGCAGTTCGTCGATGATTTGCCGGCTGTTTTGTCTGCGCGCCAGTTGCTGTTCCAGGCCGGCGAGATAATCAGCCAGTTCCCGCGGCTGAATCCGGTGCTTACGTGCCAGCCCGTGCATGAGTGCCAACCTCTCCTCCACCGCCTGTAACCGCTCCGGGTCGATCTGGAGTGTGTCGATATACTGGCGTAACTCGGCACTGGCTTCCGTCATCTGCAGGGTGGCTTCGTCGAGGATGCCGATCAGATTTGACAAGGCGGCATCATATTGCTGCAGCGCCTTGAGTTCGGCCGTGATGGTACTCAGGCGGGCATGGATGGAGAGATCATCGTCATGAAATATCTGCAGCGCGTTCGTGGTTGTTTCCAGCAGGCGATTGCCGTTAGCCAGACGCCGGTGCTCTTCGTCCAGCAACTCATATTCCCCGGGTTCCGGTCGGATGCCCTTGAGTTCGTCGACCTGATAGCGCAACAGGGTGATGGCGGCGTCCTGATCGGCATCGTCGCCGAGCAGTTCTTGCAATTGTTCCGTGGCATCACGCCAACGCTCGCAGGCCGATTTCACGGCATCGAGATCCTGCGGATAATTGCCGTAATCATCCAGAAGTTTTCTCTGAATTTCAGGTTTTGTCAGGGACTGGTGCGAGTGCTGGCCGTGGATATCTATGAGGTTCTCACCGATAGCCCGCAATAATTGCGCTGTGGCCGGACTGCTGTTGACAAAGGCGCTGGAGCGCCCGTCCCTGGTGATTACACGCCGGATCATCAGTTCCTGTTCGGTATAATCGATGGCTTGTTCATCGAGCAGATCAGAAACCACCGGGATGCCGGTGATATCGAATAGCGCAGAAATTTCGGCACGGGTCTTGCCATCACGGATGACACCGCTTTCAGCCCGATCGCCCAGGAGCAGTCCCAAAGCGTCGATCAGGATCGACTTGCCCGCCCCGGTTTCTCCGGTCAGAACCGTCATGCCTCGGTCGAATTCCAGTTCGAGTTCATCTATGACGGCAAAATCGCGGATGTTCAGTCGTTTGATCAAGGTAAGAGCAGGTTCTCCTCGCAGTTCTTAACCCCAGTTGAGTTTGGCTCTCAGGATGCTGAAGTGATCATGGTCGGCAGGATGTATAAGCCTGATCTTATTGGCTTTTTTTCGCACTATCACACGGTCGCCGGCCACCAGTTCACATTTGATTTCACCGTCGCAGGTCAATCGGGCATTGTCGATTTCCGGGGTGCCGACAACCACTTCAATGGTGTTGTCACCGGCGATGACGATGGGCCGGTTGCTGAGGGTGTGCGGGCAGATAGGGACCAGCACCAGGGCGTCCAGTTCCGGGTGCAATATCGGGCCGCCACCGGACAGGGCGTAAGCCGTTGAACCAGTCGGCGAGGCGATGATGAGTCCGTCGGATCGCTGGGTATTGACCAGTTTGCCATTGATATATGTCGTTAACTGTATCAGTTTGGCGATATTCCACCTTTGAATAATAACGTCGTTGAAGGCATCGCTTTTGATGATAGTTTTATTATCGCGGTCAACCTGGCAATGCAGCTGAAAACGTTCATCTTCGACATAATTACCGGCCAGGATTTGCTCCAGATGTTCCACTACGGACTCGGCCGGGATATCCGCCAGAAACCCAAGGTGGCCGCGATTAATGCCCAGCAAAGGTATATGATGGTCGGCAAGTAAACGGGCCGCTTTCAGCATCGTGCCATCGCCACCGATGGCTATAGCCATATCGCAGGCGTCAGGCAACTCGGTATCAGTTACGGTCCGCAAACCGGAGTCCGGCAACAAAGCTGCGCAGACCTTGTCCAACATGACATCGAGACCACGTGATTGGAGATATTCCGCAACCGTGCTCAGTGTTTCGATGATTTTGGCACCACCGCTGTTGGTAATCAGGACGATTTTTTTAAACATTTTGGTAAGTTAATGTGATTTCCAATAACTGAAAATTATCACGGACTGCGGCGGTCGCCAAACTGGTTTTGCAGTATAGGCAATAGAATGTTAAATTTTAGCGACGATTTATCCGATTAATAATCATGTCCAGAACTTCGAACATCGACAACATCCTCCTCTCAGAGCGCAGCTTGAGCCTGTTCAAGGCCCTAGTCGAGCATTTTATCCTCGATGGACATCCCGTCGGATCAAGGACCCTGGCCAGGGACAGCAAGCTGGATTTAAGCCCCGCCACGATCCGTAATGTCATGTCCGACCTCGAAGATATGGGCCTGATACACTCGCCGCATACATCCGCGGGCCGGGTGCCGACGGTCAGGGGTTACCGTTTGTTCGTCGACAGTCTGTTGCGCGTGGACAAACTGGAACAAACGGCCGTCGAAAGGATTACCCGGGAATTTGGTGCCGGCGGGAATATCAAGGAATTGATGGAGCGGACTTCTTCGATGCTGTCGGAAATCACCAAACTGGCCGGCATTGTCATGCTGCCGCGCGTCGAACACAAGGCCCTGGCCCAGATTGAGTTCATCTCCTTAACGGATAATCGGATCCTGGTAATCCTGGTCATGAATGACAAGGAAATCCAGAACCGTATTATTGTGACCAACCGGCAATTTTCCCAATCCGAGTTGCAGCAGGCATCCAACTACCTGAATTCGATGTATTCAGGCAAGGAATTGCATACAGTCAGGAAAGATTTGCTGAAAGAACTCGAAAAAATGAAACAGGATGTTAATAACCTGATGCAGGCGGCGATCGAGATGGCGCAGAAGGCTTTTGTGCAGTCGGAGTCAAAGCAGGACGATTATGTGCTGGCCGGCCAGACCAATCTCATGAATCTGGCGGAACTGAATGATATGGAAAAATTACGGAAGTTATTCGATAGCTTCAGCGCGAAACGCGACATCCTGCACCTGCTGGAGCAGGCCATCCAGGCCAAAGGTATGCAGATATTCATCGGCGAGGAATCCGGTTACGATGTGCTCGACAACTGCAGTATCGTCACCTCTCCCTACGAGGTTGACGGACAGATTCTGGGCGTGCTGGGCGTACTGGGCCCGACCCGGATGGATTATGAAAGGATAATACCGATCGTCGATATCACGGCCAAAATGCTCAGCACGGCCTTGAATTCCACGCATTAAACCCCATTTCGTTTACCGTATAAGTCCGGCCACGCCTGGCCAATTTCCAGGATTTGAAGAATTTTTTTAATGATTATCACTGAGGGAAACCATGGTAGAGGAACAAAAACAGACAAACGACAGTAATACAGTAGGACCCGGGGACAGCAAGCGAGGGCACGCATTAGCTACAGGTGTTGATAATATTGCACCTGGCACGGCTGATTCGGCTGCACTCGTAGGTGATCCTGAACATACCGCTACTGAAGGGCCGGTTGACGCTGCCACCGACAGGGAAAGCTCCGACTTGGCTATTGACACGGATGCCCTGCGGCAGGAGATCGAAAATTTACGGCAACAGCTGGAAGAAGCCAGAGACCGCATGTTGCGGACCCAGGCCGAGATGGATAATCTCCATAAACGCACGGTCCGGGACGTCGAAAATGCGCATAAATACGCCCTGAACAAATTTATCGGTGAATTACTGCCGGTGCTGGACAGTCTCGAACTGGGTCTCAGTAACAGTAACGGCCCGGGCGGAATCGAGTCTTTCCGGGAAGGCATAGACCTGACCTTGAAAAAGTTTCTGGCAACCCTGGAGAAATTCGGTGTCATCGCGGTTGATCCGCAAGGTGACAAGTTTAATCCGGAAAAACATGAAGCAGTGACTGTGCAGGTAATGGAAGGGGCGGAATCCGGCACGGTGATCAGTGTGATGCAAAAGGGCTACGAACTGAATAACCGGCTGGTCAGACCGGCGATGGTCATCGTCGCCAAATAAGTGACGTGGTAATCACCCATCCGGGCGGTCTGCATCGGTAAACCGGCGCCAGGAAGCTACCAACAACAAATATTTATGCGCAAATATCCATCCCGGGCTTGAATTTAAAGCGGCCAGCCCAAATATACGGATGCACGTTAAGATAATAATTTTTCTTTAAACATTAATAGGTTAGGAATTTCCGGAGAAAATATACATGGGTAAGATAATCGGCATAGACCTGGGTACCACCAACTCGTGCGTGGCGATACTGGAAAACGGCAAGCCCAAGGTCATCGAAAACAGCGAAGGTGGGAGAACCACTCCTTCCATTGTTGCTTATACCAATGACGACGAGGTGCTGGTAGGCCAGTCCGCGAAACGCCAGTCCGTCACGAATCCGAGTAACACCCTGTTCGCCATCAAGCGTTTGATCGGGCGCCGTTTTACCGATGATGTCGTCCAGAAGGACATCAAGATGGTCCCCTACAAGATAACCAAGGCGGACAATAGCGATGCCTGGGTGGAGGTAAAGGGTAAAAAGATGGCCCCGCCGGAGATCTCTGCGCGCGTTTTGATGAAGATGAAAAAGACCGCCGAAGATTATTTAGGCGAAGAGGTCAAGGAAGCCGTGATCACCGTCCCGGCCTATTTCAACGATTCACAGCGCCAGGCCACCAAAGACGCCGGCCGCATTGCCGGTCTTGAGGTAAAACGCATCATCAATGAACCGACGGCGGCGGCGCTGGCCTATGGCATGGATAAAAAAGCCGGTGACACGAAAATCGCCGTGTATGACCTCGGCGGCGGTACCTTCGATATTTCCATCATCGAGATCGCCGAAGTTGACGGCGAGCATCAGTTTGAAGTGCTGTCGACCAACGGCGATACCTTCCTCGGTGGCGAGGATTTCGATTTACGCATCATCGAATTCCTGTGTTCTGAATTCAAGAAAGAACAGGGTTTTGATTTGCATAGTGACCCGTTGGCCTTGCAGCGCCTGAAGGAAGCCGCCGAGAAAGCCAAGATCGAGCTTTCCTCCAGCCAGCAGACGGATATCAATCTGCCCTATGTGACGGCGGACGCCAGCGGACCCAAGCACCTGAATATCAAACTGACCCGCGCCAAGCTGGAATCCCTGGTGGAAGACCTGATCGAGCGCACCATCGGACCCTGCAAGATTGCCATGAAGGATTCGGGGCTGTCCGCAGCCGAAATCAATGACGTGATCCTGGTCGGTGGTCAGACCCGTATGCCCAAGGTGCAGGAAACCGTCCGGAAACTGTTCGAAAAGGAACCGCGCAAGGACGTGAACCCGGATGAAGCGGTGGCGGTTGGCGCCGCGATCCAGGCCGGCGTGCTGGGTGGCGAAGTCAAAGACGTGTTATTACTGGATGTGACACCCTTATCCCTGGGTATCGAGACCCTGGGCGGCGTCATGACGCGCCTGATTGAGAAAAACACCACTATCCCGACCAAGGCCAGCCAGACATTTTCGACTGCCGATGACAATCAGACTGCGGTAACGGTACATGTCCTGCAAGGCGAGCGGGAGATGGCCGGCGGCAACAAGTCGCTGGGTCGATTTGACCTGACCGATATCGGGCCGGCATCCCGGGGCGTGCCGCAGATCGAAGTCGAATTCAATATCGACGCCAACGGCATTCTGAATGTCTCCGCCAAGAACAAGGCGACCGGCAAGGCCCAATCGATAGTGATCAAGGCTTCCAGCGGTTTGTCGGACAAGGAGGTCGAGAAGATGGTTAAGGACGCCGAGGCGCATGCCGAAGAAGATCGGAAGTTGCGGGAACTGGTGGACGCGCGCAATCGGGCCGATAATATGATTCATGCCAGCCGTAAATCCATGGAGGATCTGGGAGACAAAGTGGAGGCGCAGGAGAAGAAGGACATCGAGGCCGCTATCGAGATCGTGGAAGAAGCTATCAAGGGCGATGACAAGGCCCGGATCGAAGAGCAGACTAAAAAGCTTACCGAGATTGCCGGTAAACTGGCGGAACGCGTGTATAAACAGACAGGCGGGGCGGAGCAGCCCGGACAACAGTCCGCCGGGGACAGTTCGCGGCAGGAATCCGCCAAAGGCGGCGATGAGAATGTGGTGGATGCGGAATTCGAGGAAGTTAACGACGACAAGAAGTAATCGATCAGAGATTCGCTTACCGAACACCGGTCAGCGTTCCGCGTACCATAATGAGGCCCGGGGGAAAAAGTTTTCCCGCGGGCCTGTTTGCGACTAGAGAAAAAGAAACAGGACCGGATGGCAACCAAGAGAGATTACTACGAGGTGCTCGGCGTTCCCCGTAACGCGGCCGAGGCTGAGATCAAGAAGGCGTATCGCCGCCTGGCGATGAAGCACCATCCTGATCGCAATCCGGACGATAAAAAGGCCGAGGATCAATTCAAGGAAGTGCAGGAAGCCTACAATGTCCTCTCAGACGAAAAGAAACGCTCCGCCTACGATCAATTTGGTCATGCCGGTGTCGAAACCAGCGCGTCCGGCGGCGCCGCTGGTTTCAGCGGTGGGTTCGGCGATATCTTCGACAGTGTTTTCGGCGATATCTTTGGCGGTGGCGCCCGCGGCGGCAAGCGTGTTTATCGTGGAGCGGATCTCCGTTATGACCTGGAAATGAATCTGGAAGAAGCCGTGGCCGGTACGACCGTCAAGATCCGCGTGCCTAACCTTATCAATTGCGATACCTGCAACGGCTCCGGCGCCCGGAAGGGCAGCAGCCCGGTCACCTGCCCGACTTGCAATGGTCTGGGGCAGGTCCGCATGTCACAAGGGTTTTTTTCGGTACAACAAACCTGCCCGCAATGCCGGGCCCAGGGCCGGACGATTAATGATCCCTGTCCCACCTGTCATGGCAAGGGCCGGGTCAGGGAGAACAAGACCATCTCCGTCAAGGTGCCGCCCGGTGTCGACAGCGGCGATCGGATCCGGCTCACCGGTGAAGGTGAGGCAGGCGAGAGCGGCGGACCCCCAGGTGATTTATATGTCCATGTGGCGGTCAGGGACCATCCGATCTTCACCCGGGACGGCGCCGACCTGCATTGCAATATCCCGGTCAGTTTTGTCACCGCCACGCTCGGTGGTGAACTGGAGATCCCGACCCTGGAAGGACGCGTGAAGCTGCGCATCCCGGTGGAAACACAAAGCGGCAAGCTGTTCCGTTTACGGGGCAAAGGCGTGCGCTCGGTCAGAGCTTCGTCCAAAGGCGACCTGTTGTGCCAGGTGGTCATTGAAACGCCGGTCAATCTGACCAAACGGCAGAAGGAACTGTTGGCGGAATTCGATAAGTCGATGCAGTCGGATGGCAAACAACACAGCCCCCTCGAAAACTCCTGGCTGGACGGCGTCAAGAAATTTATCGACGGGATTAAAGGTTAATAGTACAGATCATTATCCATGGGAGTTGTCCTGATAGTGTGGGCTGGCTATTGGGGTAACCGGCTGAATAAGTTGAGTTAATCAAGGTACTTAATCCGCTTAAAACGCAGGGATATTATCGGTACTGGATCACATAAACTATAAGTTGCCGTCGATAGTACAACCCCCTAATAAACAACCCAAGTCAGGGTCTGGCCATTTCCAGTAAAATACCCCCATGGGCTTTCTTCCTATCTTTCTGAATATCGATGGGCGCCGCTGTCTGGTGGTGGGCGGGGGCGAGGTTGCGTCCCGCAAGGTCAATCAGCTGCTGAAGGCCGGGGCACGGGTGATGGTAGCGGCGCCCCGGTTATGTCCGGAACTGGAGCGGCAACGTGACGGCCAGGTCATCGAATATTTGCCGACAGCTTTCCAGGAAGCCTTACTGGAGGGGTGTGAACTGGTCATCGCGGCGACCAATGATGCTGCTGTAAATAGCCAGGTTTCGGAACTGGCACAACGCCGGCACCTGCCCGTGAATGTGGTCGATAATCCTGGATTATGTAGTTTCATCATGCCGTCGGTGGTGGACCGGGACCCGATACAAATCGCCGTTTCGACCGGCGGGGCCTCGCCGGTCCTGGCCCGGTTGCTGCGTGTGCGGCTGGAGACGCTGATACCCACGAGCTACGGCAAGCTCGCCGCGCTCATGCAGTCATTCCGGGAACGGGTAAAACGCAAATTTCCGGAGTCGGTAGTGCGGCGCCGGTTTTGGGAGGAGGTGTTGCAAGGACCGATCGCGGAGATGTTGTTTGCCGGCCAGGAGCGGGCTGCGCTCGAGGCATTGGAACAACGTCTAGTCGATGATGTGCACCCGGTTGTCCCCAGTGGCGAGGTTTATCTGGTCGGCGGCGGGCCAGGCGCCCCGGATTTACTGACCTTTCGCGCCCTGCGCCTGATGCAACAGGCGGACGTGGTCTTGTATGACCGGCTGGTAGCGCCGGCGATAGTGGATCTGGTGCGCAAGGACGCGGAACGAATCTATGTCGGTAAAGAGAGCAACCAGCATGCCTTATCGCAG
>Ga0209640_10003461_pt1 | contig 13792 bp, 10 predicted proteins | sample RifCSP10_1_FD_184018 | JGI IMG/M metagenome (GOLD analysis project Ga0209640, IMG submission 184018) | Soil microbial communities from Rifle, Colorado - Rifle CSP2_sed 10_1 (SPAdes) (version 2) | ecosystem: Environmental > Terrestrial > Deep subsurface > Rock core/Sediment | place: Rifle...
GCCGAAGGCGTGGCTCGAGGTGGAGCTCATCGGGACGGTGAGCAACCGCGATGGCGTCGGAGCGAAGGTCCAGGTGAGCGCGGGCGGCCGGTTGTTCTTCCGGGAGATGACCGGCGGGAGTTCGTACCTCACCTCGAACCCGAGCATCCTCCACTTCGGCCTGGGGAATGCAACGCGCGTGGACGCGATGGACGTGTACTGGCCAAGCGGCCTGCATACGCGGTTGACCGACCTCGCGCCCTCGCAGATCGTCCAGGCGAAGGAGGAGGCGCCCTTCCTTGCCAATGCCGGCCCGGACATTTCGGTCGACGAGGACACCCCGTTCCGCCTCAACGGCTCGGCGACCGCCTACACGGGCTCGGGCGTGGCCTTCCGGCGGGCGCTCACCTGGTCCTTTGCCGAAGGGAGCGGCGTCCGAACGCTCTCCGGGCCTGCGCCGGAGGTCGTGATCTCAGAGCCCGGGGTTTACGACGTCACCCTCGCGGCCGACGACCTCGCGGGCGCCGTCGGCACGGACAACGTTCAGGTCACGGTCCGGGACAGGACTGCGCCCTCCGTCTCGCTCGGCCCCGACCGAACGGTCGATGAGGGAACGCTCGTGGAGTTTTCGCTCGGGAACGCGACGGACAATGACGCGGGGTTCCCCTCGGGCGCACGCTTCGAGTTCGAGGTTGTCGGTGCGGAGGGCACATCGATTTTTTCCGGCGACCGCCTCGAATATGCCCCCCCTTCACCCGGCGTGTACCTTGTGAGGGGGGCCGTCACGGACGCGGCGGGCAACCGAGGCGTCTCGGCCCTGCGGCTTTACGTGCGCGACCTGACCGCGCCGACGCTCGAGGTCGCGCCATCCAAGGTCGTGCGCGCCGGCGAGCTTCTCGAGATCGCGCCGCTTCGCCTCGCTGACAACGACCCCGCGTTCAACACGACGGGAACCGTCACGTGGAGTTTCGGAGTCGGCGAGAACTGCCGCGTGCCTGTGACCGTCTACGGGCGCCAGCTCATCTACAGGTTCGAGACGCCTGGCTCCTACGCCGTGACGGTGAACGCGACGGACGCCTCCGGCCACTCGACGCTCCGGACCATCACGGTCATCGTCGAAGGCTTCTCGGGCGGAGCGACCGAGGCGTCGGCTGTTTGGCCGTTCGTCGGGGTGGGCGCCGCGGCGGCGGCTCTTTCGTGGGTCGCCCTCCGCCGGCGTCGAGGGCGCAGCGGGGAGGGGACGCCTTGAAAGCCCCTTCGGTCGCCGGGGCGATCTTGCTCGCCGCGGCCCTTGCCCTTGGAACGGCCCCTCGCGAGGCCTTTGCGCACACGGAGTCCGCGAACCTCGGAGACCTTCCGGTCCTCTTGTATGAGCCCGAGGTCTCTCTCCTGGTCCCCGGACAGTCGGTCACAAAGGTGCTCAACACGACGATGAACGGGAGGATCGCCTGGTGGACGGTGGTCGTCTGCCACTGCGAGCAGTTCCGCGTGCGGTTCTCGATCGAAGGCCCGCCGGGCGCCTACGGCGAGGAGTCCCTGATCACGCCGCCGACCTACCACCACTACGCGATGTACTGGATCCACTGGAACGGGCCGACGACGCTGACCTGGCAGAACATGGGCAACAGGAGCGTCGTGATCGAGACGCGAGCGGGCGTTTGGGTGGACACGCCCGCGAGTCCCTCGGTGCCCGCAGGGGGCAGCCCCGTCGCCCTCGAGACCGTTGCGCTGGGGACCGGGCTCGCCGCGCTGGTGGCGGGGTCCCTGTGGGCCTGGCGGGTCCCCGAGGGCAAAGCGCGATCACGGTCTCGGGGCAACAAGGCTCCGGCACGCCCGCCGCAGAGCCCGGGCGCGCTCCTTGCCTTCGGCATCGCGCTTGCGCTCGTCGCCTCGGGGCTCGCGACCCACGGGACCGCGCCCGCGGCGGCCCAGGATGAGCCCGCAGCGCCCTCCTGGCGCGCGGCGCCCCCGCCGGAAGCCAACCTGACCGTCGTGAAGATCCAAGCGCCGTTGGCAGCCGCCACCGTGAGCGACACCGTCGCAATCCGTGGGATTGCGTATGTGAACGAGTCGGAGGCGCTGCGCCTTGGCATGTCGATGACCGTGGACGCCGTGTTCATGTCGTTCAACTTCGGGCCCTTCGAGCCCGCGGCGGGGGTCGCGGAGTGGAACTTCACATGGAACACGACGCCCTTCGAGAACGGCTGGGTTTGGGTCGGGGCGGCCGCGCTTGATTCGATGGGCAACTACTCCTACGACTGGATCAAGGTCTACGTTTCAAACGGCGCGCACCCCGTGGCTCAGGCTTCCGCCGCCGTCCTGAAGGGCTTCGCGCCCTTCGCGGCGTCCTTCACGGGGAGCGCGACGGATGCCGACGGCACGGTCGTCCGGCTCGGCTGGCAATTCGGCGACGGCGAATCCTCCGAAGGGCCAAGCGTGAACCACATGTACCTCGCCCCGGGCCGCTACAAGGTCACGCTCACGGCGGTCGACAACCGGGGGACGCTGGGCCGCGCGTTCCTCAACATGACGGTCCTCGACCCGGCGGGCCGGCCGCAGTGCACCCCGAGCGCGGTCATCCAGCAGGGGCCGGAGGCGCTCACCGTTTCCTTCACCGGCGAGGCCTTCGACGACGGCTCCGTGGTCTCCGCCGACTGGGCATTCGGCGACGGCGAGGTGGCGGCCGGCTTCAACGTGAGCCACACGTACACCGCGGCGGGCAACTACACGGTCACGATGACCGTGCGCGACGACGAAGGCAACACGGGCTCGAGCGCAATCATGATTACGGTCCCTGAGCCCCTGCGCCAGCGGACGGACTTCCCGAACCTGCGGGGAGGCCCCGGGGCGCCCGACGTCCGCGGGCTGCTTGAGGTCTACACGGGAATCCCCGCGGGCCGGCGCGTCTCGGTGATCCTGCCCCCCCTTCGGCCGGGCGATACGATCGAGTGGCGGTTCGTGGCGTGCGCATGCGCCGGGCTCCAGAACCTCTCGTTTTGGGTCGAAGCGCCCTCAGGCGAGCGGCTCTTGCCGGTCGCTGTCGAGACTGCCGGCGCCCTCGTGATCGGGTGGAACGCGGTCAACGTGTCGGCCTCGGGGGTCTACCAGCTCGTGTGGGAGAACGGCGGGCCAGGCGAGGCGGAGGTCGGCTACACCGTCCGCACGACAACTCGCCAGGCGCCCGAATCGTCTGCCGGGTCGATGGGACCGGTCCTTACCGCCGCCGCTGCCGCATGGGCGGGCGCGGCCGTCGCGGCCGGCGTCGGCGTGGTGCGAAGGCGAGCGAGCCCGAGAAGGCGGCAGGACCCGCAGGGGGCGAAGTGACCGTGGCGCGCCTCCTCAGCCTCGTCGCGAAGTCCGCCCGAGCGCGTTGGCACAACCTCGCCCTCACCGCCTGCGTCCTCACGCTTGCGACCGCTTCGACCTCCGCGCTCCTCGGGCTTGCCGTGGGCTCACCCGAACTTGCCGGCCGGGCGTCCCTCGCCTTTGGCCCGAACCTCATCATCGAGCCGAAGGCTGCGGTGGGCGGCCAGGCCGCTGGCGGTCTGCTGGAGTTCGGGGGCGCGGCGGTCTCGACCCTGCCAGAGGCCTCGCTCCTGCGCCTCTCCGCGATCAGGCATGCCGGAAGGCTCACCGCGGTGGCGCCCATCCTCGAGGGCGCGGTCGCAAGCGGCCCGGCCATGCCGGGCCACACGATGCCTCAGGTCGTCCCCGTCGTCGGGGTCTGGTTCACGGACCACGGGCAGGAGGTCGGACTTCCATCGGCGGCCACGAGCGCCGAGGGCGTTTTCACGTGGTGGCAGGTCGAGGGCGCGTGGCCGGGATCGGGGCAGGGGGGCGCGCAGGCCCTCGTGGGCCGCCGCGCGGCCGAGGCGCTCATGGTCTCGGTCGGCAGCACCCTGTCGCTTGAGGCCGCCGACGGCCGGACGACGATGGCTTTCGTGGTCTCGGGTCTCGTATCGTCCGGCGACTCGGACGAGGACCGCGTGGTCGTCGAGCTTGCGGCGGCCCAGGCGCTGCTCGGCCAGGCGGGGCGCATGTCGAAGGTGCTTGTCGCGGCTGCCGTCGTGCCGGACGACGACCTTGCGCGAAAGGACCCGGACACGATGTCCGACCGCGAGTACGAGCGGTGGTATTGCACTCCCTACCTCGGAGCGGTCGCGCGTCAGCTCGGAGAGGCGGTTTCGGGGGCGGAGGCGCGCCCCGTGCGGCAGGTCACGGGGTTGAACGCCCAGGTCCACGGCCGGCTCAGCGCCTTTTCGCTGGCTATGGTCGCGGTGGTGGGCGCGGCCTCGGCGGCGGCCGTGGGCGCGGCGACGGCCGCCCGCCAGCTCGACCGCGCGCGCGACTTCGCGCTCTTCGAGGCGCTCGGAGCCACCCGCGCCTTCGCTTCTCGGATGACGCTTGCGGAGAACCTCCTTGCCGCGGCAGGCGGCGGAGCGGCCGGCGCGGCCCTCGGGGTATTCCTCGGCGCGGCGGTGACGGACCTCGCCTTTGGGGTCGCCCTCCCGCCCTCGGCTCCCGCCCTTGGAGCCGCGCTCCTCCTCGCGCTCGCCTGCGCGGCGGGCGGGACCCGGGTCGCCCTTTGGCTCCTCTCGCGCCGCTCGCTCTCCCTTGTTCTCGGGGGGTCTTGAAAAATGGGGGTCGGCCGGCTCTACCTCGGCAAGCGCCTCGCGCGCGGCCGCCGGTTCGGCGCGCTGCTCGCGCTCGCCTACGCCGTGTGCGCGCTGCCCCTTGCGCCCCTGCTCGACCTGCCGCCGGCCGTCGAGGCGTCGCTCGACGCGCAGGTCCAGGCCTTGGGGCCCGCAGTCTCCGTCACGGCCCGCGACGCGACCCTCGCGGCGCCGGGCACGAGCTCCGCCACGGCAGGCGGCGGCACATTCCCCGCAAACCTCACCGGGGCCCTGCTCGCGCTCCCCGAGGCGGCCAACGTCGACGCCGTGCTGCCGCTCCTTGCCGGGACGGCGAGCGCCGGCGGCCGTTTCGTCCCGCTCATCGGGCTTGACGCTTCGCTTGTCCCTTCAGTCCTTCCGTGGTGGTCCGCGCCCGGGCCAGCTGCCTGGTCGAACGCGACGGAGTCCTGGGTCGGGCGCCGGCTTGCCACGGCCCTGGGGCTCGGGCCGGGCGATGCACTGGCCGTCGAAGGGCCGTCCGGCGAGCGCGCGAACCTCACGGTCACCGCGCTCCTCGAAACTGGCGGGGACGAAGAGGGCGCGGTCGTCGTGCCGCTCGAGACCGCCCAGGCGCTTCTCGGAGAGCCTTCGCGGCTCTCCGCGGTGCTCCTCCGAGTCACGGACCTCGACCTCACCTCCTCGGTCGCCGCGGCGATCGAGCGCGAATTCCCGTTCCTGGAGGCCCGCACCGTGCTGAAACTCGTCGAAGGACGCGCGAAACTCCTCGACAGCTTCCGCGTGCTTGCAGGCTCCGTTGCGGCGGCCTCGGCGGCCGCGGGGGCGCTCACGGCACTCTCCGCAGGCGCGATCTCGCTTCGCGGGCGCGTGCAGGAACTCGCAATCCTGCGCGCGCTCGGCGCGGGCCGCCGGGACATCGTCGCCTACCTTGGCGCCGAGGTCGCCGTCCTCGGCGCCCTCGGGACTCTCGCGGGGCTTGCTGCGGGGGTCGTCCTCCTCATCTTCCTCGGACCCCAGCTGTTCGGCGTGGCCGCCTCACCTTCCTGGGGGAGCATCGCGGCGGCATCCGCCGCGGCTCTCGGAGTCGGCCTCCTCGTGCTCCAGGGAATCACGCGGGCGGCCTCGCGCGGCGAGCTTACGGAGGTGCTCAAGAATGAGTAGCCAAGGGCCCCTAGGGGACGCCGTGCCGGGAGCGGCGGAGGGCGGGGCAGGCGGTGACGGCCCCCTTATCGACGCCCTCGACGTCGTGCGCCAATTCCCCAACGGCGCGATGGCCCTCCGCGGCGTGACTTTCGGCGTCGAGCGCGGGGAATGGGTCACGGTGACGGGGCGCTCGGGCGCCGGCAAGAGCACGCTCCTCGCGATCCTCGGCGCCCTCGAGCGCCCGACCTCCGGGGCCGTCACGGTCGACGGACACGACCTGTCGGCCCTCGACGAGAAGGCGGCCGCGCGCTACCGCGGGCGCACGGTCGGCTTCGTCTTCCAGCACTACTACCTCGTCCCGTACCTCACGGTGCTCGAGAACGTCGCGCTCGCCCAGCAGCTTGCGGGTACCGTCGACGAAAGCCGCTGCCGCACGATCCTCGAGGAGGTCGGGCTCGGGCACCGGGTCGGGCACCTTCCGCGCGAGCTCTCCGGCGGCGAGCAGCAGCGCGCGTGCATCGCGCGGGCGGCCGTCAACGACCCCGCGGTCATCCTCGCCGACGAGCCCACCGCCAACCTCGACGCGGAGAACCGCGAGGCCGTGTGGCACCTGCTTGGCGAGCGCCACCGGGCCGGTGCGACCGTTGTGCTCGTAAGCCACGATGCGCCCGACCTCCCTTGGAGGCACCACCTCATCGGCCTCGAGGACGGCCGGATCGTTGAAGATTCCCGCCGCGGGCCGGCCGCTTTGCCGGCCGGCGAGCCTGGCGTTTGACGCGAGTGACCTTGCGGAGGGCCTCCACCTGACGAGCGAGTGGGAAGCGGCGCCGGGCGCTCCTCCAAGCTCGCCCCGCATTCCCTACCAGCGCATTTGGCTGCTCCTCTTCCTCGCGTGGACCGTGGCGTACCTTGACCGCTCGGTCACGGGACCGGCGGTAAGCTGGATGATCGCCAACCAAGTCGGTTTCCTCGCGGGAGGCTACCCCTTCGCGCTTGGGGGCATCATCGGCTCGATGTTCTTTGCCGGCTACATGCTCACGCAGTTCCCGGCGGGGTACCTCGGGGACCGGTACGGCCGCAAGGTCATGATCACCGTGTCGACGGTGTGGGCCGGGGTCACCACGGCGGCCTCGGGCTTCGCGACGTCCCTCCTTTCCTTTGTGGGCTTGCGCGTGGCGACCGGGCTTGGCGAAGGGGCCTACTACTCAAACGACCGCGCGCTCGTGCGCCTAGTCACCCCGGAGTCGAAGCGCGCGCTCGGGATGGGCGTGGTCTTTGTGGGGCTTGCAACGGGGCTCACCATCGCCACGATCGTTACGACACCGCTGCTCGACTGGGCGGCCTCGCTGTGGGGAACTGAGGCGGCCTGGCGCTTCGTGTTCCTCCTCTTTGCCGCCCCCACGCTCGCGGTCGGCCTCGTCTTCCTGCTCTTCGTGCGCGTCGACGACGTGACAGACCCGGAAACGGCAAAGCTGCCCGAGCGCGTCCGCTTGGCCCGCGCGACGGCGAGGCTCGGGGGAATCTCCGCGGTGTTCCTGGCCGTCGTCATGGCCACCTATGTCCTCACGGAGCCCCTCGTGGTGGCTGGAGGCGCGAACCTAAGCCTTGCTCGCATCCTCCAAGCCGTGGCGATCACCGGGGTCGCCCTCGCCCTTGTCGCGTTCGTCTACACGCGCCTTGGCCGCGCGTCCGCTTCGGTGCTCAAGGACCGCAGCCTCGTGCTCATGTACACGTCGGCAATCGCCATCCTCTGGACGCTGTGGCTCTTCGGCTTTTGGTCGGGCCAGATCCTTACGGAGACGGCGAACACCTCGGCGGTTGTCGGGTGGGCGTTTGCCGGCGCCTTCGGGGTCGCAAACGGCGTGGGCTACCCGCTCGGCGGCTGGATCTCCGACCGGCAGTTTGTGCGGGGGCTTGGAAGGCGCCGCCTTTACGTGATCCTATGCGGGGCGACCGCCGCCCTCGTGCTCCTGCTCGCGCTCTACATCCAGGCCGGCCGGCCCGACATCGTCGTGCTTGGAGCCCTGCTCTTTGCCATCGGCGTGCCCTTCGCGGCGATGCAAACCGTCCACATGGCGCTCACCTCGGACCTTGCGCCCGTGGAACTCCAGGGGCAGGCCTTCGGCATGTGGAACCTCATCGCGGAGATCGGGGCCGTCCTCTCGCCGGTCGTAGGCGGGGCCGTGCGCCAGTCGACCGGCGGCTGGGGCCTTGCGCTCGGCGTCAATGCGGCGATCCTCGTTGCGAGTGCTTCGCTCGTGTTCTTCGTGCGCGAGCGCAAGGCCGCGGGGGGCTGACCCAACGCCCGGCGAAGGCAACCTTCAAGCGGGCGCTCTTCTTCCCGAAACGCAAGCGCGGTGGGCGGCGGCCTTGACGGACCTCATCTATATGGACAGCGTCGACAACGGCTACGTGGCGGCGCTTCGCGGCCGCATCGTGGAGGTCGGCGAAGGCTTCGTGCTCCTCGACCGCTCGATCTTCTACCCGGAGGGGGGCGGCCAACCCTCGGACCGGGGGCGCCTCGTGGTCCTCGACCCCGACACCGGCACCCCCCGGCCGCTCGAGGTCACGAAGATCGAGAAGAAGCACGGTGTGCGCCACATCGTCACGGGCGACCTCACCGCGCTGAAGCCCGGCCAGGAGGTCATCGAGGAGATTGACTGGGCGCGCCGCTACGACCACATGCGCCACCACACCTCGCAGCACCTCGTCTCCGCGCTTGCCCTCGAGCTCTTCGGCGCGCGGACGGTCGGCAACCAACTCTACCGGGACCGCGCGCGCATCGACCTCTTCCCGTGGAAACCCGCCGAGGAGGACCTGCGCCACCTCGTCGACCAGTGCAACACACGGATGGACTCGGGGCGCACCGTGCGCGCAAGGGAGGTCGACCGCAGCGAGCTCGAAGCGGGGCCGGTCGCGGCGCGCGCAAACCTTGCGCTCGTCCCGCCGATGCTCCAGCGGCTCCGAGTGATCGAAATCCAGGACACGGACATCTGCCCCTGTGCGGGGACCCACGTGAAGGACACGCGGGAGCTTGGGAACGTCGGGACCTTGAAGAGCGACAACAAGGGCAAGGACCGCGTGCGCCTCGAGTACACGCTCACGGCCGCGCGGGCGCCGCCGCCCCTGCCCGAGCGTCGCGGAACGTGATTCCCTTCCCGGAAAGGCGATTTTGCAACCCTTCGGTTTACCGAGGCGGGCGCTTAAAGGGTGCGGCGGGTAAGACCTTGTGATATGCGGCGGACGGAGCCGGGCACGGCTACAGTAGCCTTGGCCCTAGGGGTTGGCCTTTCGGCCCTGGGCAAGAGCCTCGGGCTTCCCCCGATGCCGCCGGGCCTGCTCCAGCCCCTCGCGCCCGTCGCAAGCGTTGTCGGGCAGGAGGCCGCGGCGCGTGCGGCGCGCACGACCGTCATTGCCCTCATCGCGCTTGCGCCGGCCTGGGCGTGGGTCGCCGCGGCGCCCTTCGACTCGGGGTTCGACGCGAGCGATGTGCTCGAGGGGGGCACCGCGGCGATGGCCGCTTTCGTCCGGGGCATCGCCCTCTTCCTCCTCGTCCCCGGCGGCGCGGGCGCGTTCGTCCTCGTCGGCATGGTGCCGCTCACGGCGAAGGGCGGCCGTAACGCTTTGCAGAAGTGGATTGCGCGGGCGTGTGCCATCTTCAAACGACACGAGGCGCCCCGGGGGGTCCCGTGGGCGGCGAAAGCCGCCCGCCCCCGGGGGGCAGCCTCCGAAAACGCGAGGGCTGGGGGAGCGCCGCCGCGCCCCCTAAAGCCGCTCAACTTGAGCGCGCTTTCGCGCGCTCCATTCGACTTAAATAGCGCCGCGCGACTTCACCGCGCGGGCTTGGGATGGCAGCACTCGAAGACCTGCGGCGCGAGCCGCTCAAGGAGCACGAAATCAAGCTGGCCGTCGAGGCCGTGCTCTTCTCCTCGTCGCGCGCGCTCGCCGTGCGGGACATCGCGGCGGCCGTGGGAGCCGAGCCGCGCAAAGTGAAGCGCGCGCTCTCCGCGATCAAGCGCGAGTACGCCAAGCGGCAAACCTCGCTCGAGGTCGCAAAGCTCGGGGCGCGGTGGACGCTCCAGCTCAAGAACCGGTTCGTGCCGGTCGCCGCGGGCTACGCCTCGACGAAGATCCCGAAAAACCTGTTGAAGACGATTGCGCTCATCGCCTACCACCAGCCCATCAAGCAGTCCGAACTCCTCAACATGGTTGGGCAGAAGGTCTACGACCACGTGCACGCGCTCGAGGACCTGCGGGTCGTGCGCCACATCCCGTGGGGCAATTCGAAGATCCTCTTCACGACGCACCGGTTCTCGGAGATCTTCGGGATCGAAGGGAACTCGCGCGACGATATCAAGCGGTGGATGGCCAAGCAGATTGGGATCCCTGCCGAGCAGGTCGAACGGGACATCAAGAAGTCCCACGACAAGGAGAAGAAGATGGGCGGCGCCGTGGCGGAGAACGAGGCCGCCGACGCCGCGTCGAAGGCCGAGGCTGCCGCGGCGGCGGCAGGCGCCGACCCGGCCTCCGCGGGCGCGCCGAGTGGCGAAGAATAAAGGGGCCCCAAGGGGGTCCCTTCAAGGCAGGTCGTCCACGTGGCAGAGGGCCTTTTCGCCGTCGAGACCGTCGCCCGTGACGGGCTCGGGCGCACGTCGCGGACGAAGGTGCGGGCCCACCGGCTCCAGGCGCCTGTGGTCCTCCAAGTCATTGGCCCCGACTCCCCGGCGGTCGGAAAACCCCACGCCGTGCTTGCCGACGCGAAGGGCGGAACACTCCCCCCCGGCGCCCTGGTCTTCGCGTGGGGCCCTTCGCCCCTCTTCCCCGACGAGCCCGCGCGGGAGGACGCCCTGGTCCTCATCCCCCGTCCGGTCCTGCGGGCCTTCGCGATCGGCCCGCTGATCGCGCCGGAGGAACTCGTGCGGGCGGAAGGCGAGGTCGCGGGTGCGCTCGCCTCGAAGGGCGGCTCGTCGCACCTCGAGGGCCTCGCCAAGGCCGCGTCATTCGTTGCGCTCGAAAACCTCCCGGAACTGCGAGGACGCCCCCGCGAATTCGTCGAGGCGCTTGCCGGCGCGCGCGCAGCGGTCGGCCCGCGCCCCCTCGTCTACGCCGCGGGCGTCGCCGAGCCCTCGAGCCTCGCGCTCTTCGTAGCTCTTGGCGCGGACCTGCTCGACGACTTCCAAGCGCTTTCGGCCGCGGCAAGCGGCGTCTTCCTCTATACGTTCGGCCCGGTGGCGGGCGGCCTTGCCGGCGCCTGCCCCTGCACGGCCTGCGAATCGTACTTCGCCGAGGCCGAGCCCCTGGGCGTCCCGGCGGGGGCCGGGGCGGGCGGGACTGCAGGCGAGCTAGCGCAAGCCGATGAGCGCGTCGAAGCCGCTCACGGTGACGCGCGCCGGAGCCCCGCGCGCGGGGTCCGGGCCTTCCCGCCCGATTCCCCGCTCTTCCGAGCCGCCCTCGCGCACAACCGCAGGGCGATCGCCTCGGAGTGTGCGGCGGCCTCCCACGCCATCGAACGCGGGACGCTGCGCGAGCTCGTCGAGGCGCGCGTCCGCGCGCAGCCCTGGCTCGTCGCCGCGCTGCGCAATTTCGACCGCGAGTTTCATGCGGCGGCCGAGAGCCTCACGCCGATCTGGAAGAAGCGCCTCCATGCGCTCTCTCACGAGAGCTTGAACCGCCCCGAGGTCCGGCGGTGGACGGAGCGCCTGGAGGCCCGCTACGCGCCGCCGCCTTCCGTCTCCGTCATGCTTCTTGTCCCTTGCGCCGCGCGAAAGCCCTACAGCGAGTCGCAGACCCACCGCGCGATCGACCGCGCGCTCCAGGGAATCCGGCCGGCCTTCGCGGTCCACCGCGTCGTGGTGACCTCGCCGCTCGGAGTGGTACCCGCGGAGCTCGAGCGCGTGTTCCCGGCCGCCCACTATGACATCCCGGTGACCGGCGACTGGGCCGCCGAGGAGACCCTGCGGGTCGAGGCGCAGGTCGAGCACTTAGTCAAGGCGCACCCGTACCGGGCCGTCGTCTCGATGGTCGGCGACGACCTCCCGGGCCTCGAGGCCCACGCCAAGGGCCTTGTCGAATGCGGAAAGAAAGGCCGGCGGTGGGAAGAGACCCTCACGCTCACCGCCGAGGCGATTCGCGCGGCACTCGAAGGCGCGCGGGATGTGGACCCGCGCCGACGGACGCTTGAAGACCTCGAGTCCATTGCGCGCTTCCAATTTGGTGCCAAGGCCGCTGGAGCCCTCTTTGAGGGTGCCCAGGCACGCGGGCGCTGGCCTTGGAACAAGGTTTTGGCCGGGGGCAAGCAGCTCGCCCAGCACGTGCCCGACCGCGGCCGCTTGGCCCTCACGCTCGAGGGTGCCACGCGCGTCGCAGGCGCGGGGTCGTACCGCGTCACCGTCGGCGACTTCGCGCTGAAAGGGGACATCTTTGCCGTCGGCGTGACGGCGGTGGACCCCGAAGTCCGGTCGGGTGACAGCGTGGCGGTCCTTCAGGGCGGAAAGGTCGTCGCCGCGGGCTTTGCTCGGATGGCCGCCGCCGAGATGCTCGCGATGCGGCGCGGTGTGGCGGTCGACGTCCGCCACAAGCACGGGGGGGCCTGAAAGATGCCGATCCTGCGCGCGGTCGTGGGCACCAAGGTCAAGGTGCGAAGCCCGAAGGCGCCCGAGCAGTTCATCTCGACGTGGCCGGAGGCCGATGTCGTCGATGGGGCCCCCGCGGTCGCGCAGGTCGTCGTGATGAACTCGCTCGGGTGCATCTACGAGAAGAGCGCGGGCTGCTCGATGTGCGGGTACTACACGGAGACGCTGCCGAAGCGCCCTCCCCCGGAGGCCTACGTCGAGCAGATCCGGCGCGCGCTTGCCCGCACGCCACCGGGGGCGCACACGCTGAAGATCTACACGTCGGGCAACTTCCTCGACGAGCGCGAGGTCCAGCGGGAAGCTCAATTGGCGATCGTCGACCTCGCCGCCTCGAAGTTCAAGCGGCTCCTCGTCGAGTCCCGCCCCGAGTTTGTGACCGAGGAGCGCGTAAAGCCGCTCCTCGGCCGCGGCGTGGAGCTCGAGATCGCCTTCGGGCTCGAGAGCGCCAACGACCGCGTGCTCGAGGAAACTGTGAACAAGGGAAACACGGCCGGCGAAAACCGCGACGGCGCCCTTCGCGCGCGGGCGATGGGCGCGCGCGTGAAGAGCTACCTCCTGCTCAAGCCGCCGTTCCTCACCGAGGGGGAGGCGATCGAGGACGCCGCGCGCGCCGCGGTCTTTGCCGGCGCGTTCTCGGACACGGTCTCGTTAAACCCCATGAATATCCACAAGGGGACGCTCGTGGAGCGGCTCTTCTACCAGGGCGCGTACCGGCCGCCCTGGCTCTGGAGCGTCGTCGAGGTGATGCGCCGGGCGATCCCCCCGATGGGCAAGGGGGCGCGTCTCATGAGCGCGCCGACGGGGGCCTCGACGCCGCGCGGCGCGTCGAACTGCGGGGCCTGCGACGGCCGGGTCCTCGCGGCGATCGCCAAGGTGTCGGCCGACCAGGACCTCGGCGTGTTTGAGGGCCTCACGTGCGCCTGCAAGGCCCGCTGGCGTCACGAGATCGCCTTCGCGCGCGTGATGCCTTGCGCCGGGCCCCTGTTTTGAGGCCTCAGAAGGGGGACTTCGCCCCGCAGTTCGAGCAGACGACTTGCCGCTCGGGGTGGAGCAGGTACGACACCTGCGACGAACCGCAATTCGGGCAGCGCGCAGGAGGGCGGGCGGCCGAGCCGGGCGCCGCGGCTTGGGGCGGCGGAGGCGGCAGGGGCGCCGGTTGCAGGGGTGGCGGGGGCACGTACCGGTTGCCGGGGTAGCCCACGGGGGCGGCCTGCGGGTAGGCCGGTGGGTAGGCAGGCGGGTAGCCGGGAGCGCCGTAGGGCGGGTAGCCCCAGTAATAGCTCGGCTGTGGCGCGACCGGATAGTAGGGGGGCTGGGCCGGTGGAGGCGAGGGGAAAGCGGGGGCGGAGGCGGGCGGCATTTGCGGCGCGGTGGGGGCGGCGGGCGGGGGCGTGGGCTGCGTCGGGG
>Ga0209640_10003462_pt1 | contig 13789 bp, 11 predicted proteins | sample RifCSP10_1_FD_184018 | JGI IMG/M metagenome (GOLD analysis project Ga0209640, IMG submission 184018) | Soil microbial communities from Rifle, Colorado - Rifle CSP2_sed 10_1 (SPAdes) (version 2) | ecosystem: Environmental > Terrestrial > Deep subsurface > Rock core/Sediment | place: Rifle...
ACCAGCGCGCCACTCGCCGACACCGCTTAGGCGCGCACTCCGGCGCCACCCGGCACCAGATCGCTCTCGCGGATTTCCGGCAATAGTTTTTGCAGCGCACGGACGGCGTCGGGTCCGGCTTCCATGCCGCTCGAAGGTGGCCGCGCTGCCGTAGAGGTCGCCAGGGGTTGTCTGTAGGCGATAAGGCCGCCAGTGTTCGCGAACTCTGATTTCGGTTGCGTGCGGTTGCTATTTGCCAGCTATCTTCGGTCTCAGGTCATCGAACCTGCCACCGAAGTAGGCGACGTTGTGAAACGCTTCTTTGGCGATGGCCTCAGTCACCGCGCGGGCTTGAGCGCCGTCCCTGCCAAAAACGATGATGCGCGTGTTATGGTCCTCCATCGGTAGCCGCCCGTCATCCTTTGCCTTTTTTACATCGGCAACCGTCACATTTCTCGCTGCCGGAATGCTCCCGGCCTTGAACTCTTCGGGGCCGCGAGCGTCAAGAAACACGGCTGTCTTGTCTTTCTCAAGCACGTGGAGCACGCCGGCAAGCTCAATTTCGGTAACACCGACCAGCGCACGCCACGTGGGAATGCCTAGCTGATAGCGCCGCACGTTGGTGTAGCCAGCAGCGATCAATTCCTTTGAAAGGCGTTTGCTTTTGCCGCAAAACGGTCCGTTGCAATAAAGCACAATCGGCGCAGACCTGTTGTTTCCAACGACGCGCCCAACCTCCGCGACATCAGACACGTACTGGGAGATCGGCACCCCTGGCTTTTCGGAGACATTGATCGCGCCGGGAATATGGCTCATCGAATACTCCATTACTGGCCGGGCGTCGAATACCGTTGCGCTCTTCTCTGCAAGAATCTTACGCAGCTCGTTGGTTGATACCTCCAAGGTCTTTTGACCGGACTCCATCAAAGTGGTCTCGTAGATGGTCGCAGGTGACTCGGCACTGGCGCAAGTCACGACTGCGCCCAGCGCCAGCCAAAACATTATTTGGAAAAGCGTCGTTTTCATGGTCTTGGACTCCTTTTAGTAAATTGATTTTATCAGCCAGTAATCTTGCTCTTTCTCACAGTTTTAATGGCCTCCCGCATACATGTTTGCTCCTCCTTTCATTTGCGAGATTGCCGCCTCTTGTACCTCGGCGTTCTGTATGCGATGAGGCTAATCAGGAAGCTGCGGAAAGTCCCAAAAGAGGCCCAAAGAAATCCCAAAATTTTTTCTCCAACGTTCGCTCAGGTCCGGAAATGCAGGAAGCAAAACAATTGTTATTTGGTCCGTTTCGCTTGGACCCGACCAACGAGTGTCTTTGGCGGGGAGAGAAGGAGATTCGGCTACATGCGAAAGCGTTTGGGTTGCTACGGTATCTCCTGGATCACCGGGGCCAAATGGTGACGAAAGGGTCTCTGTTGGAGACGATCTGGCCGGCGGTCAACGTCACCGAAGCGGTCTTGTCGGTCTATGTTGCGGAAATTCGGAAAGCTCTCGGTGAGCACCCAAAGAAACCAGTGTTTATCGAGACACTACACCGGAGGGGCTATCGCTTCATCGCCCCTGTCACTATCGACCGGCAGCCAGGGACAAATCGGAGCGCGGCCGGCAGCGAGGCATTGATCGCCCGTGAAGCGGCTACGGCCATCGGCGCTGAGCCGATCATAGGGCGTGAGAAAGAGCTGTCCTTATTGCTGGAGAAATTGGAAGCGGCGCTGAACGGGAAGGGAAGCGTTGTGTTTATCACCGGTCCAGCAGGCATCGGAAAGACCCGGTTGGTACGAGAACTCCGACATCACGCAGCGCGCTGTGGCTGCCAATGGTTCGGAGGTAAGTACGAAAAATCTGGAAACCATCCCTATGCGGGCTGGGTAGACATGCTGAAGGGATATCTTCAGCAAAAGAATGCTACGTCGTTGCACGTCCTTATTGGCCCATACACAGCGCAGCTCGCAAGCATTGTCCCTGAAGTGATGCCGCGGGTGAATAGCACCTCAAGCGTCGCGCTACAAGATTCGGAAATTGAGAGGACCCGCCTGCTTGAAGCCTGGACACATCTATTCATCCAAATTTCCAGTGAGGCACCGCTTGTGCTGTTCCTAGATGACGTGCAATGGGCAGGCTCTCTAGAGTTATTGCATCATCTGGCGTGCAACATAGGAAATCAACGGGTTTTAGCGCTGGCTGCTTATCGGGATGACGAGCTAAAGATGAACCCGGGCTCGTGGAAGACACTTCTCGCCATGAACCGGGAGCGGCTTTTTCATCCGCTCCCTTTGGAACCTCTCGAACAAAAAGAGGTGGCGCAGTTGATTTCCCACAAGGTCGAAAAAATCATTGCTCCGCGCCTTGTGGACGTCATCTATCAGCGGACCCGAGGGAACCCCTTTTTTGTAGAAGAGGTCTTGCGACTCCTTCAGGAGCGAAAACTGATAACCCCTACCGAAGCCGGCTTCGATTTAACCGGACCGGCATCTCTAGAGATGCCCGAGTCTGTGAAAACGGTGATTAACGAACGCGTAGAGAGCCTTGGCGAAAATGCAGTGGAGTTGCTCAGAATGGCCTCAGTCATCGGACGGGAGTTCCCTTTGCAACTGCTTCAAAAGTTCACAGGCGAGGAGGAAGAGGAACTCATTGGGGTCATGGATCGCTGCGAAGAGGTTGGTCTGGTTCACTCGAGTCAAGCATTGGGAGAAGAAAAGTACGCCTTTACACACGACTTATTGCAGGAGGCTCTTTATGAGAGTATCGGCCGCGCGAGACGACGGCGTTACCATCTCCGCATAGCGCAGGCCATTGAAAAGCTCTATGCCTCACGACTGGAGGACTGGTATGAAGCTCTGGCCTACCATTTTCGAGAGGGCAACAACTTAGAAAAAGCTGTTATCTATTCTCATCGAGCGGGTGTAAAGGCAGCCTCACATTTCGCCTCCCGGGAAGCGGTGCTGTACTTTGAGCAGGCTTTAGGCGCGCTCGAACATCTGCCCGAGGGGCGGCAGAAGCTGGAGCAAGCCATTGCTATCCGGATTGACCTTGGCCCTGCGCTTATCGCCATTGGAAGTTATTTGGCCCCGGAGGTGGAAGAAAATTACGCTCAGGCGAGAAAACTGTGCGAGCAATTGGGGGAAACCAATCAACTCTTCCCGGTCTTGTGGACGCTATCACGAATCCGTAACTGGCGGGGTGAACTCCCGGCAGCCCGGCAGCTAGCAGAGCAACTGCTTTCGCTTGGCCGCCGCGAACAGGACTCGCTTCGATTATTGGAGGCCCACCACACGCTGTGGGCAATTTCGTTGGACATGGGTGAGCTGGCCTCTGCCAAGGACTACGCAGAGCAAGGTTTTACGCTTTACGAGCACCAACGCTACACCCAGCTTGGTTCTGCATACGGCGTGCATGACCCGGCGGTGTGCTCGCGTATTCACGCGGCAAAGGCCGTCTGGTTGCTTGGTTATCCCGATCAAGCCTTGCAGGCAATCGAGGATGCGCTGAGCATGGCAAGGAAGATGTCTCATCCGTACACTCTGGGGTTCGCCTTGACCGCTGCTATCTGGATACATCATCACCGCGGCGAGAGCCAAGCTTCTCAGGACGTGCTGGAAAACCTGATGGCGCTAGCAACGGAGCAGGAGCATCGACGCTGGCTAAGGGCAGCAAATTTCTTGCAGGGTTGGTTGATGGTCGAGCAGGGTCAGTGGGAGCGGGGGTTAGCGCAGATGGGCCGGGGTAAGGGTGAACTGATCATAGAGGGGAGACAGCAGATATATTATGCGACTTTGGTGGCGCAGGCCTGGCTCAAAGGCGGGCAAATCGAAGAGGCTCATAGTGTTCTCACCAAAGCGCTAGCGAGAGTTCGCGATACTGGAGTTCGTTACTACGAAGCTGAATTGCATCGAATCAAAGGAGAGGTGCTGTTACGACGCTCAGCTTCGTCTCGAAAAGAGGCCGAGACGTGCTTTTACACGGCTATCGATTTGTCTCATCACCAGGGAGCCAAGTCATTAGAGCTACGGGCAATCATGAGCCTGAGTGTTTTATGGCAAAAACAGGGCAAAAGAGAAGAAGCCCGCCAAATGCTTGAGGAGATCTACGGGTGGTTCACTGAGGGTTTTGACACGGCAGATCTCAAAGAGGCGAAAAAGTTAGTGAAAGCACTATCATGACGGCGACATTATCTGGCGCAACGCGCGAGACGTTTTTACGTCAACACTGAAGATCAGTCCTTATCTATATAACCTCAAGGAGTATGACATCATGACCTTCCCCGATTTCGTGCTCCAACTTCTCCAGTGAATGAGTCACTTTTTCAGTTCAAAATTTTTCGCGGCCATTGCGGCGATGCTCGCGCCGATGGCGAGCGATGCGGTTGCGCCGGGAGAGGGGGCGTTGAGGACGTGAATGGCGCGATGGCTTTGTTGGATGACAAAGTCGTCGACCAGCGCGCCACTCGCCGACACCGCTTGGGCGCGCACTCCGGCGCCACCCGGCACCAGATCGCTCTCGCGGATTTCCGGCAATAGTTTTTGCAGCGCACGCACGAAGGCGGCTTTGCTGAGGGAGCGGTGCAGCTCGCCGAAGCCGGTCTGCCAGTATTTTCCGGCCATCGCCCAGAAGCCTTTGAAGGTGATGGTTTTCCACACATCCCCGATATTCACGTGGGTGTGACGATAGCCCTCGCGCGCCAACGCCAGCACGGCGTTGGGTCCCGCTTCCACGCCGCCCTTGGCCATACGCGTAAAGTGAACGCCTAGAAATGGGAATGTTGGATCCGGCACCGGATAGATCAAGTTCCGCACCAGGAACTGCCGCTCCGGCGCAATTTTGTAGTATTCGCCGCGGAACGGGATGATGCGGTGCTCCGCTTCGCGATCGTGCTCCGCTGCGCGAGCCATCTTGGCGATCAAGTCCGATTGCAAACCGCAGCAGTTGATCCAATGCTTCGTGCGGTAATCGCCCCCCGAAGTCTGCAAAACAATTTCGTCCGGGCGATCGAGAATGCCCACCACTCTCTGCGACACGCGGATGTCGCCGCCGCCGTCGCGAATCTTGCCGGCATAGGCCTGGGCAACTTTTTTGTAGTCGATGATGCCGGTCTCCGGAACATAAATTCCTCGGATTCCGCTGGCGTGGGGTTCGAGTTCCTTTAGGCGCTCCGCGCCGATCATCTCCACGCCTTGAAGTCCGTTGGCCATCCCCCGGCGGTGCAATTCCTCGAGGCGCGGCAACTCCTCTTGATTGGTCGCCACGACGACTTTGCCGCAGATCTCATAGGGCACCGAATTTTCGTCGCAGAAGGCAATCAGCGCCTTGCGGCCGGCCACGCACGAACGAGCTTTCAGCGATCCCGGGCGATAGTAGAGCCCTGAATGAATCACGCCGCTGTTATTGCCCGTTTGATGACGCGCCAGCTCGGCTTCTTTTTCCAGGAGGAGGAGTCGCAGGCTAGGGTGAGCGGCGATGATTTTTAACGCGCTGGCCAGGCCGACGATGCCGCCGCCGATGATCGTCAGGTCATACTGCGAAGCCATCAGAATTTATCGTTCAAGGTTGCCGAGGCTTGAGCTTTCCAGTTAGATGTGGAGCAGTCGGCGCGAATTTCTTTCCATGAAGCTTTGCACATGCTCGGGATCAGGCTGTGCCGAAATCGCCGCCAAAGATTTGCTCAGCCGCTCCAGCCCGCCGCAATAATCGGAGCCGAAGACCATGTTGTTCTCGCCCATTTTATCGATGAGAAACGACAGCGTGCGGGCATCCGAGCTGGCGCAGTCGATCAAAAAGTGTTCGAGAAAAATTTCCGAGTAGCGGCGTTCGCCGTTCGGGCCTTTGTGTTTCCAGAAGAAACGATGGAGCAAGAGCGGCAAGCCGCCGCCCGAGCTGCGGATGACGATTTTCAGGTTGGGATAGCGATCGAACAAGCCGCTGGCAATCATGCGCAAGCAGCACTCGGCGACTTCGCCGTCGGAAAGCACGGCGTAGGCGACGCCGGCACCGCCGTCCTCCAGTCGAGCGAGCGACGGGTCCTGGGCGGTGCCGGCGCCGTGCATAAAGATCGGCAAATTGAGCTCGGAGATTTTCGCGAAGACGGGGTCCATTTCTGGCGTGTCGACCAGCATCTTTCCATCGACGTGAGGGTAGAGCAGGACGGCGCGAAAGCCCTGCTTCGCCGTTCGCTCGATCTCGGCCACTGAGGCCGTGACATTTTTGAGCGAGAGCGCGGTGACGCCGAGCAAACGATCGCTATGGCCCTCGAGCCGCTCCGCTAGGACATCATTCGACATGCGGACGATTTCGAGCGCTCGATCCGGCGCCAATTGATCGGCGTAAACGCCGGCCCCCTGACAGATCAGCTGCACATCCAATCCGGCTTCATCCATTTCTTTGATGCGCTTAGAAAAATCCGGTGAATCCAAGGCATCGATATGCGGCCGTTTGCCCGTCAGCTCTTGGATTCGGTCGGAAACTTCGGGAGCGGTGTGATGCGAGTGCCAATCAATGACCGTCGCCATAGCGGTCTCCTTTTGTCTAATGTCCTGCGTCTCGTTTCGGAATACTGCGGATCCCTTCGGTGAGTCAAGAGACGTTCGCCCGAAACGAGCTGCAGCGCGGCTGCGTGCGACGACCGGTAAGATGTGCGGCTTGCGGACAGGCGCAAAAAGATCGGCGTCGCCGGCGGGTGCTTACTTTCTCGGCGCGCCGGCGAATTGCGCCTTGTCTCTGAGCCGGCGCAGCAGCTCTTCGTAGGATGAGTTGGCGATGACACGATGAAACTGGGAGCGATAATTATTGACCAGGCTGATATTCTCAGCGACGACGTCGTAAACCTTCCACTCGTTGCTGACCAGATGGGCCTTGTAGTTGAGTGTGTATTCTTCGCCACTGCCGGTTTGAATCTTGCTGCCTACGTCGGCGTAATTCCCGTCGATGCGCTCGTTGAAGTAGATAATCTTTTCGTCGCTGTAAGACTCGATTATTTCCGCATAGGCGCGCTCGAGCACTTCGGTGAAGAGCCGGACGAACTCTTGCTGTTCCTGGGGCGTGCGCCGGCGCCAGTTGGCGCCGAGGGCGCGTTTGGCCATTTCCGTGAAATCGAAGCGCGCGTACAGGATCTGGCGCAGATGATCGCGGCGCTCCTTGAATTTGGCCGGTGGTTTGAGGCGCGGATCTTTAAGCACCGTCAAGGCTTTGTCGACGGTCGTCTTGATTTGTTCCGTCGGCACGCCGGCGTGCGCGCTCGTCGAAGAGAAAAGCAATGCCAGGGCTAAAAGGAAGGTTTTGAGATTTACGCTACTTCGCGCCATTCTCTTCTTTCTTCTCCGTCTTGGAAGTGAGATCCCCGCCGACGATTTTGCCGATCAAATCCGGAATGTCGGGCGGCGATTCGGTTTCCCTAATTTTTCCACCCGCCGGAATGATTTTATCCGAAGCCCCGGGCGCAATCAAAACAAATTTATCACCAATCAGCCCTCGGGCTCGGACCGAAGCGATGACATCGTCTTGAAGCTTTATTCCTTCGTTCACCCTCATGGTGACGCGCGCGCGGTCGTCGCTTAATCCGATCCCCTCCACCTTGCCGATACGGACTCCGGCAATTTCTACCGGGTCGCCAAGCTTAAGCCCGGCCACGGAGGCAAAATCGGCGGATACGACGTAGCCTTGGGATCCGAACAGCTCTAGTTTGCCGAGCCTTATGGCGAGATAACCCAGGCAGGCGAGCCCGGCGAGGACAAAGATGCCAACCATGATGTCAGTGCGCGATTGGTTCACTTTACCCTCCTACAGCACCTGGATGGGGCCTTCAGTCTTGCCTTGAATAAATTGCTGAACGACGGGATTTTGCGAGGCGCAAAAAACTTCCGGCGAAGACAGCTCTTTGATGACACCGTCGGCGAGCATAGCAATATAATCGGAGATGCCAAAGACTTGGGGAATCGTGTGGCTAACAAGAACGCCGGTGAAACCAAACGTCGTATGCGTACGCGCGATCAGTTGATGGATGCTGGTTGCCAAAACCGGATCGAGGCCGGTTGTCGGTTCGTCGAATAGGACAATTTCCGGATCCATGATGAGCGCGCGGGCCAGGCCGGCGCGTTTCTTCATGCCACCGCTCAGTTCAGCGGGAAACTTTCTACCCATCTCTCCCAACCCGACCTGTTCTAACCGTTCTTCCACTTTTTTCCTAATTTCGGGTTCTTTGCTCTTGGTCTTTTCTCTCAACGGAAAGGCGACGTTGTCGAACACGCTCATCGAGTCGAGCAGGGCGGCCCCTTGAAAGAGCACGCCGAATTTAGCGCGAATCTCGTACAGTTCTTTTTGGGGAAGTTTGGCGATATCCACACCATCCACGAAAACTTCACCCTCGTCCGGTCGCAGCAAGGCGTTTAAGTGCCTTAGCAAGACGGTTTTGCCGCAGCCGCTGGTGCCGACAATCGTCGTGATCTTGCCGGTGGCAAACTCCAAGTTCACGCCCCGGAGCACGTGTTGGGAGCGAAAGCTCTTGTGTAGGTTGGTGACGCGGATCATCGTGTCACAACATGATGGACGTCAAAAAATAATCCCAGACGAGAATGAAGACAAAGGAAAGCACGACCGACTCCGTTGTCGCCTGGCTTACGCCGGTCGCCATGGGCGGAGCATAAAAGCCTTTGTAGCAACATATCCAGGTGATGATGAGGCCAAAGGAAATCGACTTTACAAAACCGCTGTAAACGTCGTGGAAAACGATGCTGCCTTCCATGCCGGCAAAGAAGCTTCCCGAACTCACCCCGAGGAGGCTGACACCCACCAGGTAAGCCCCGAAAATACCGATGACGTCGAAAATAGCAGTCAGTAGAGGCATCGCAAGGAGGCTCGCGATGATGCGCGGCGACACGAGGTACTTGACGGGGTTGATCGCCATCGAATCGAGCGCATCGATCTGCTCGGTGGCGCGCATGGTCCCCAGTTCGGCCGCCATGGCGGACCCCGTTCGTCCTGTGACCATGAAGGCCGAGAGCACCGGACCGAGCTCGCGCAGCAAGCCTAAGGCAGTAGCCGACCCGAGCCAACTTTCGGCATTGAATTGTCGCAAGCTGTAATAGCCTTGAAAGCCCATCACCATCCCGGTGAAAAATCCCGACAAAGCGACGACCGAGAGCGATTCCACGCCAATTGTTTTAATGTGGTAAATGATCAGATAAACCTTGGCTGGACGACAGAAGGCTAAAAATAGGGCTGACATCAGGAAGGAAAACATTCTTCCCATGCCGGCGATCTGGTCGGTCGCAAATCGGCCGACTTGGCCCAGAAAAAAGAGCATTTTGCTTTTAGCGTGAAGGTAAACGGAGCTCTGGAATTCCAAATTAGATATAGAAAACTACCGCACATTGCAAGATATATGGACGATAAGCACGCTTTTATCGGCTCAGCCGACGGCGAATTTGTCGCCGCTGCACAACACGAATCAACACGACCCCTCATGAACGAAGAAACGTTGGACTCGCTTTTCCAGGGCAAGTTGAAGCTTTTTCAAAGCCGCAGCGGCTATCGATTCTCGCTGGATGCGCTGTTGCTGGCCCATTTCGTTTCGATGAAAGGGAACGAGACGGTTGCGGATCTCGGTACGGGCAACGGCGTCATTGCGCTGCTGCTTGCCAATTTACATGCGCAGGTTTCAATTACCGGATTCGAGTTTCAGCCGGCGATGGCTGAGCGCGCCGAAAGAAACGTTAAACTCAATGATCTGGCAGGGCGGATTCGAATTTTCCGCGGCGATGTTCGCGCCATTCGCGCAGTCGCTGCCGCCGCGAGCTTCGACGTCGTGGTCTGCAATCCGCCGTTTCGTAAGCCGAGTAGCGGCCGGATCAGTCCGGACGACGAGAAACGGATTGCGCGCCATGAAACGACCGGCGAGCTGAGCGATTTTCTCCGCGCCGGTGCGTTCTTGCTGCGCGAAAAGGGACTGATGGCGCTCGTCTATTCGACCGTTCGCTCGGCCGATGTGATTTGCGCCATGCGTCAAGCGCGCCTCGAGCCGAAGCGATTGCGCATGGTTCACTCCTTCCAGGACGCCGAAGCATCGCTGCTGTTGGTCGAAGGCGCCAAGGGCGGTAGAGCAGGCTTGAAGGTGCTGCCGCCGCTGGTCATTTATGATCGTCGTAGGCAATACAGCGAAGAAGTCGCGACGATCATCGCCAGCGGGCGTTGATGAGTTGCGAAAATTCGCGCTTGGATTGGAACGGGCAACGGTGGTTTGACGAAAGAATCAAGCTTTCGGCTTGCGCCGGGAGTAGCTTTTTACCAGCTTCTTGAACGCCGCTCGGATCTCAGGATCGGCGACCGACTCCAGAAACTCCTCGTCAATCTGACACTCGGCACTTTCTGCGGTCTCGCTCGGCGCAGGCGCGGTCAACTCTTTGTCGGCATCAATGCGCCCGACCATGAAGAAAATATTCTTGACGGTTTCTCCCTTCAGGCGGTGGTTGAGCTTAGTTGCGATCATGTCTTTCATAAATTGCAGTTGTTGCATCCACACAGGGCTCGATACTTTCACGAAGAGAGTGCCGTTACGGATCTTTTCCGGCTGAGCGTTGCGCGCAATGACTTTGCCGACGACGTCGTTCCAGATCGGCCACACCGCGTACTCGTCCAGCCGCGGGGCTAAATCCAGCCGCTTGAGCGATTGCTCAAGCACGGCGCCAAGGCTTTCAAGCGGTATGCTTTTTTTAGCCATTTTGCCCGGGTAACCGACATTAACAGATCTTAAACGGCGACTCTAGGTCGTCTGCTGCTTGGGCGCACGATCCGCAAAATCACCAAAGCCGGTGAAAAATCAAGATAAATCAAATCGATGAAAAAATCGATTGACAAATCGCTTAATTATTTTTACAAGTACAAAATCTAGTGCATTTTTAAATCAGACCACACCATATATTGGGATCTTAATAGGGGGAAGGAGACGGAAGGATGGCAACGGGTACTTCTCAGGCGACCGATTTTGGCGCCCCTCAGGGGACGTCGCGGGTAAAGACCGGACTGAAAATAGCGCGTTATTTTAGCCGCGCCGGAGTCAGCCCTTTTGACGAAGTTGAGTGGGAGTTGCGCAACGCTTCCATCACCAACGAGAAAGGCAAGGTAGTCTTCGAACAAGCCAACGTCGAGATCCCCAAAGCCTGGTCTTTAATGGCCACCCAGGTGGTTGTTTCCAAATATTTTCGCGGGCCGCTCGGCACGCCGCAACGCGAGCATAGCGTGCGCCAGATGATCGGCCGGGTGGTGGATACGATCACCGGTTGGGGCCAAAAGGACGGCTATTTCGCCAGCGCCGATGACGCCCAAGCGTTTTCCGATGAACTGACGCATATTCTGCTGCATCAGAAGGCCTGCTTTAACAGCCCGGTCTGGTTCAACTGCGGCATCGAAGAAAAGCCCCAGTGCTCGGCTTGCTTCATCCTTTCGGTGGAAGACACGATGGATTCGATCCTCGATTGGTACCGCAAGGAAGGCGTTATCTTTAAGGGCGGCTCGGGCTCCGGCGTCAATCTATCAAAAATTCGTTCTTCGAAGGAACAGTTGGCCGGAGGCGGGACGGCCTCCGGACCGGTGTCCTTCATGAAAGCGGCCGACGCGTCGGCAGGCGTGATCAAGTCCGGCGGCAAGACCCGGCGCGCGGCCAAGATGGTGGTTTTGGACGTCGATCACCCCGATATTGAAGAGTTCATCAAGTGCAAGGTTGAGGAGGAAAAGAAAGCCTGGGCGCTCATCGAAGCGGGCTACGATTCGAGTCTCGATGGACCGGCGTACGGCAGTGTGTTTTTCCAGAACGCCAATAATTCGGTGCGCGTGACCGATGAATTCATGCGCGCGGTCCAAGAAGATCGGGAGTGGCAAACGAAATATGTCACCAGCGGCGAGCCGTACGAGACTTTCAAAGCGCGCGATCTGTTGCGCATGATCGGCGAGAGCACTTATTTCTGCGGCGATCCGGGCATGCAGTACGATACCACGATCAACGACTGGCATACCTGCGCGAACACCGCGCGCATCAATGCTTCCAATCCATGCTCCGAGTACATGCACCTGGACAACTCGGCGTGCAATTTGGCGTCACTCAACCTGCTCAAGTATCTGCGTGAAGACGGTGTCTTCGATACCGAGGCTTTTCGCCGCGCGGTCGACATCGTGATCTTGGCCCAGGACATTCTGATCGATAATTCTTCCTATCCGACCGCTGAGATTACCGCGAATGCTCATGCCTTCCGCGAGCTCGGCTTGGGTTACGCCAATCTCGGCGCGCTGTTGATGTCGCTGGGTCTGCCGTACGATTCGGACGCGGGCAGGGCTTATGCCGCAGCCGTCACTGCGTTGATGTCGGGCGAGGGTTACTTGCAGTCGAGCCGGGTGGCGGCGGCGACCGGCGCTTTCGACGGCTACGAGATTAATCGCCAGCCGATGCTGCGCGTGCTCAACAAGCACCGTGCGCACGCCTACAAGATCTCGCCGTCGCATGTGCCGCTGGATCTACTCACGGCGGCGCGTGAAGCTTGGGATCTCAACTGCGACGAAGCGGAAAAACACGGTGTGAAAAATTCCCAGATTTCCGTCCTGGCGCCGACCGGCACGATCGCGTTCATGATGGACTGCGATACCACCGGCGTCGAGCCCGATATCGCGCTGATCAAGTACAAGAAACTGGTCGGCGGCGGGCTGTTGAAGATCGTCAACAATACCGTGCCGCGGGCGCTGCGCCGTTTGGGCTACGACGTCAAGCAGATCCAAGAAATCGTCGAATACATCGAGGAGCACGAGACCATCGAAGGGGCGCCGCATCTCAAGGATGACGACCTCCCGGTCTTCGATTGCGCCTTCAAGCCGGCCAACGGCAGTCGCTCGATTCATTACATGGGCCACGTCAAGATGATGGGCGCGGTGCAACCGTTTATTTCCGGCGCGATTTCCAAGACCATCAACATGCCCACGGATGCGACCGTGGAAGAGATCATGCACGCCTACATGGAGTCGTGGAAGCTCGGGCTCAAGGCGGTGGCGATCTATCGTGACGGCTCCAAGCGTACCCAGCCGCTCAACACGGCAAAGGACAAAGACGAGGCCAAAACTTCGGCCGAGAGCAAGGAAGCGCGCCCATTCCGGCGCAGGCTCCCCGACGAGCGGCCCTCCATCACTCACAAATTCGACATCGCAGGGCACGAAGGCTATATCCATGCCGGCATGTACGAAGACGGCCAACCAGGGGAGATTTTCATCAAGATGTCAAAGGAAGGCTCGACCATCTCCGGTTTAATGGACTCGTTTGCGACGGCGATCTCCATGGCGCTGCAGTACGGCGTGCCGTTGCGCGTGCTGGTCGACAAGTTCAGCCACATGCGCTTCGAGCCGTCGGGGTTTACCAAGAATCGCGACATACCGATGGCCAAGTCGATCATGGATTACATTTTCCGCTGGCTTGCCACCAAGTTTCTCGACGGCGATGCGCAACAAGAGGTGGGGATCGTCAAACAGGAGCCCGACGACGAAACGCATCCCAAGAAGTTCGTTTCGATCGCTTCGCATCCGCCGCGCGGCGGCGCACCGGTATCGAGCATCAGCAGCGTGACCAGTCTATATCAGCAGGATGCGCCGCCCTGTCCGGACTGCGGCGCGATCATGATCCGCAGCGGCGCCTGCTATAAATGCATGAACTGCGGTGCGGTGAGCGGCTGTAGTTAAGATTCAAGGGGTTACTGATCTCAGCCGGATTGGTTGCTACCATCTAGCTACCATCAGGCTCGTGGCGCAAACCTGACCATGGCAAAGGCCGGCGATGCTTACCAGG
>Ga0209640_10003464_pt1 | contig 13784 bp, 17 predicted proteins | sample RifCSP10_1_FD_184018 | JGI IMG/M metagenome (GOLD analysis project Ga0209640, IMG submission 184018) | Soil microbial communities from Rifle, Colorado - Rifle CSP2_sed 10_1 (SPAdes) (version 2) | ecosystem: Environmental > Terrestrial > Deep subsurface > Rock core/Sediment | place: Rifle...
AAGCCGAAGAAGAGAAATGACCACCTGCCCTTCAGGCTCGCAAGATCGAATGCCCGATCCTTGTGGTCGGTGAGCGCGAAGGCCGCCATCGGCTTCGGCTCGGCGAACACCGTGAGTACCTGATCCGGCAGCAGCGTGGCCCGTGAATCGTGTTCCCGATATATGTCAGCGAGCCACACTCCGGCCAGCGTCGCGGCCAGCGCCACGCTGGTGACCATCAGGCTGAATTTGAGGGGTATTCTGATTTAAGCCTTCTTCACGTACGCCGAACACCAGCCCTTCCCGGCCACCCTGACTTCAACAAATCGCGGCGGCCGATATCGATGCGGTCTTTCTTCACTTGACTGGTCTCCACACGGTTGAGATGAAACTGCCTGCAGCGCCATGATAAAGCCACAGCGCACCGGCTGCACTGGCCAAAACCACCAGAGCCTTGCCCGCTGCAAGCTGGCTTTCGAGCGAGTACGCGTTGCAAAGCCGCAGGTCGGTGGTCGCGAAGTACAAGCCCAGCCACACCATCATGGGCAGCGTGTACCCGAGAAAGAACACCTGCACGAGCATCGGTGCGCGTTGCATCGAGTGCCGCAGTGCGGCGCCGCAAAGCCAGAGCGTGATGATCTTCGCGAAATCGGTTCCGGGCATGACCACCGCACGATCAATCGCGGACGGGATCATCCAGTACCCCGCGATCAACGTGGCCGCGATGAATCCCGTCAATCCGAATCGGTTGAACCGTTCAAGAAAATCTGGAGTTTGCCGGGGCCCAAAGTGCCCGGCCACAAGCCAGCCGCCAAGCACCAGGAGCGGCATCTGCACCAGCATGTGCCACACCATGCTTTGCTCGATGAGTGGCCGCAAAGGCGGCAGCGAGAGCGCTGCTGCGCTCGCCATCACTGCTGCCGACAGCCAGCGTCGAAGTCGGGGTACGCGCATGCTCGGTCAGCCGCTATCTGGACAAGGCAAGTTCAAGCGCGGCGGCGGGCTCCGTGGTGTCGACGATGCCGACCAGCCGCGCCTCCCGGTCAACGACGTGCAGCGCGGCGTTGTGTTCGAACTCGCCCAGCGGGGCCGGCACGACCATGATCCCGAAAGTGTCCAGCAGCCGGCGACGATCCTGCGCTTGCTCCAGGCTGACAATCTGCCAGGCGCCTTGGCGCATGCGCATGCGCAAGGCATGGTCCCGCAGCGACGCCGGCCCGTCGTTGGCGGGATCGAAGCTGATCGAGAGCAGGCCTACCCGGCCTTCCAGGCCGCGCTCGACGATCTCGCCCTGCAGTTGCTGGTAAATGGTTCCAAGGGAAGAGCAGACGGTCCGGCATCGCGTGTAGACGAAGTCCACGATCCAGGCGCGGTTCTCGCGCGTGAGCAGATCGCGCAACGACTGCTTGCGGCCCGAGGCGTCGAACACCGTGAAATCCGCAATCGAGACGGGCTGCCGTGCGACTTCGCTTCGCCGCAGGTTCTCCGTGGTGAAGGCTCGCCCGCGATCGGTGGCGCTGGTGAGAAGGCCGAAGCCCACCAGCAGCGCGATCAGGCATGCCGCGAACGTCGGCAGCAGGCCCGCGGCCGGATCGGCGGGATCAACGGATGGAGTTGAGCTCTTGTCCACCTTTGAACGGCGTGGTGCGATCTTTGGTCGCTGCACGCAGTGTCTTCACGGTTACCGCCTTCACTTGCGGACCCTGATTGCCCCAATCGGATCGGATGTAGCTGAGGACCGCGGCCAGTTCGTCGTCACTCAGGGCATTGAAGGGCGGCATCGCACCGTTGAACTTGTTGCCCCTGACCTCGATCTCGCCGTCGATTCCGTGCAGCAGGATGTTGACCAGCACTTTCTCGTCGCCGATGACCCATTCCGCGCCGGACAGCGGCGGGAAAACACCCGGCAGGCCAAGACCGGTGGCCTGGTGACACGCCGCACACCTGGCCCCGAAGATTTGCCTGCCGTCGACTTTCGCAATGGCTCCCGCGACTTGCTCCGGGGGGCGCAAGGCGGCGATGGTTCGCTGGTCGCCATAGGCCGAATCCTCACCGGAGGGAGTGGAATAAATGTAGAACGCTCCCCACATCGTCATGGCACCCAGGAACATGACCAGGAACCAGGGCAGCGGGCGGTTGCCCTCGTCGGGGTCCGCGTGTTCTCGCTGTAGCGCGCGGCTGGGCTGCGTGGGGTCGCGGTCGCTCATCGCGCCTGCTTCCCGGCTTCAGCGCTGTTCGGGGTTTTGGGCGGCTGTGGCAACGCGGGGTAGGTGCGGTCAAGCGCCACCAGGTACGCCACAAGAGCCAGCGCTTCAGGCTTGGCAACCACCACCTCGCCGGGCTTGGCAAATGCCGGGGGCAGCTTCACCACCGTGTCGCCGGCCTGCGCCTGCCCTTCCCTGATTTCGAACAGGTGCGGGTACGGCGGCATGATGGACCCGGGCGCGTAAGCCCGCGGTTGGTAGAGGTGGCCGAGTTGCCAGTCCTTGCTGGGCTGGCGGGCCCCGATGTTCAGCAAGTCGGGCCCGGTTCGCATCGTGCCCAGCAGGTGGGGCGTGTCGTAGGCGTAATCCCCCGCCACCGAAGCGCGGCCCCACCCGCGGGAAAAGTCGGGCGCCTGCTTGATGTCGCGCGGTTGCTGCGAGTGGCAATACACGCAGCCATTGGCGATGTAACTCTGGCGGCCGGCCAGTTGCTCGACGGTGTAGGGCTTCAGGCCCGCGGGCGGCCTGACGTTCTCCAGCAACTGATAAGGCAACACCACCAGCAGGCCCGTGGCCCCGCTGAGGATCAGCATCGCTCCGATGACCAGCCTGAGTTCGTCCATCTCCCACATGCTCTTGTCCGCGCTCATGCCTCCGCCCTGTTTCTCGCCACGCGCATGAGCAACATGGGATTGAGCAACGCCGCGCCGAGCCGCGTCGGCCCGAACTTCCAGCCCATGGCGAAGAAGTGCGCCGCGAATACCAGGTGCCCCAGAGTCATCAGCGCGCCGCCGATCGAGCGGGCCTGCAGGTAGGGCAGGGTCAGCGCCACCGATTGCATGAACGGCGTCTTCTCGTCGAGCATCGCGAGGCCCTGCAGCCAGCCGCCGATGCTGAGCCAGATGAAGTAGATCGCGAAGCCGACGAGCACCAGCCAGAAGTGCAGCGAGATCAGCAGCGGGAACGGCCATTCCCAGTTCATGACGCGCGGCATGATGAAATAGATCGAGCCGAACATCACCATCGTAAAGAAGCCGTAGAGGCCCAGGTGGGCGTGCGCCACGGTGTAATGCGTGAAATGCGTGACGTTATTGACCGAGCGCAGCGCCTCGAGCGAACCCTGTATCGAGGCCGCGGTGTACATCATCGCGCCCAGCACGATGAAGCGCAGCGTCGGGGAGTAGGCCAACGCCCTGAAGTTGCCGAGCACCGTCATGTGCTGATTGACCGCCACGGCGAACACCGGGATCACCATCATCATGCTTTGCACGATGGCGATGGTGATGAACCACGACGGTACCGGCCCGCCGATCAGGTGATGCCCGCCGACCTGGCTGTAAAAGAACGCCAGCGACCAGAACCCGAGCAGCGACAGGTTGTACGAGTGAATCGGCTTGCCGAGCACCTTGGGAATGAAGTAATAGGCCGCTGCGAGACCCAGCGGCGTGAACCACAACCCCAGCACGTTGTGGCCGAACCACCAGTTCATCGTGGCCTGCTGAACACCGAAATGCACGCCCGGCCAGTTGGCGATGACGAACAGGATCGGGAACCAGAGCAGGCCGGCTCCGATGTACCAGACCGAGACATACAGGTGCTTGACTTTGCGCCGCAGCAGCGTGAGCCACAGGGGGAAGCCGACCAGGGCGCCGCCGATCACCAGCAGGATGTCGATCTGCCACGGAAACTCGAGCCACTCGAGCCCGTCGGAGTACCCCATGCCGATGGCCACGGTGCCGGCGAAAACGCCGGTGCTCCACAGTGCGCCCCCCGCCAGCGCATAGGTTGCGCCGATCAGTCTTTTCTTCAGCAAACGCGGGATCAGCCAGAGCGCCACCCCGATGCCGGCGAGCGAGCACCAGCCGTAAGCGACCATGTTCACATGCATGGGGCGGATGCGGCCGAAGGTGAGCCAGTCGACCTGCACCCACCAGTCCGGCTCGTGCAGCTTGATCGACGAAATCAGGCCGGCGAGCGAAGCGAGAACCAGCCACACCACGGCCAGCGTGAGGCACACGCCGACCACCCCGGCGGAGGATTGGTCGGCGAGGGTGCGGTGGTCGGCGTCGTCGCGCAGGCGACGCCGGGCGGCCATGCGTTCGCGCGTGGCCGCCAGCATGAGCGCATCGAAGTACTCGTAGTACTGCTCGCCCGGATCCATCGCATCTTGAAGTTCGCTTTTCTCCCGGTCGGTCGCCGCCGGGTCTTCGACGATGCCGAACTCGTTGCGCGCGAAGATTTCGGTCGCGGCCGACTTGCCGCTGCCGAACAGCCCCTGGGCCATCGACCAGATGAAGAAGAAAAGCGCCAGGACCGAGAGCAAAAACGTCCCGAGCAGCAGCCCTACGGTGAGGTCCATCCAATCGTCTCCAAACTGCTAAGCGATGACCGCCTTGATGACCGGCCAGGCGATCGCCAGCAGGACGATCGCCGGGATCACCGTCCAAAGGATCTCGATGGTGGCGTTCGCGTGGAACCGCGGGCCGCCCTTGGAATTGCGGTACGCGTAGCAGGCCCAGAACATGGTGCCGAACGCGCTCACGAAGATGACGATGACCAGCCAGATCACGTACTGATGCAGCATGCTCGGCGCGCTCACGGAGGCACGGAAGTTACCACACACAACAACCTGCCTCAAGGAAGGCGCCTGAAAACGCGAATCGTTTTGGGCTCGCTCTCGCTGCGGGCGGCACCTTTCCAGGCATGCCCGTAAACCACTTCGAAGCTTGCGCTCGGCCCTCCGGCGAGCACGCGCGTCCTGAACGATTTGCCGGAAAGACCGCGCGCGCGGTCGAGGCGCGCATTGGCCTGGCCGCTCGCGCGCAAGTCCTGCACGAGCTGCGCCGCATTCGCGTACTTGAGGGTCAGCACCTCCATGTCCATGACCGGAGCGGAAAATCCCGCCGCCACCAGCATGTCGCCCAGATCGTGCATGTCGAGGAAGGCATGCACCCGCGCCGGGCCTGCCGCCGCCCTGAGTTCCTTCAGCGTATCGGGACCGAGGGTGCTGAACATCACCAGGCCTCCGGGCGCCAGCACGCGCTCGAACTCGCGAAACGCGGCCAGCGGTTCGCCGACCCAGTGCAGCGCCATGTTGGACCACACCAGGTCCGCCGCGCCAGGGGCCAGCGGAAGCCGCTCGAGGTCTCCACAAATGGAAAGTCTTTTCCTGAAAAATTCAAATCGACCCCGGCCGGCGCGCAGCATCTCGATCGAGAAGTCCAGCGCGACGACCTCGGCTTTCGGATAGCGCTTGCCGAAAAGGCGTTGCGGGGGCCCGCTGCCCGCGTCGAGGATGCGCCGCGGCGCGATCTTGACGTAGTCCAGGCGCTCGAGCATGCGCGCGCCGACCTCGGCCTCCAGGCGCGCGGCGCCCCCATAGGTGCGCGCGGCCCGCTCGAAGTTCCGCCGCGCGGCGCGCCGCTCAATTGCGGGAAAGGGCTCGCTCAACCGCGGCGGAAGCCGACAGGATGCGCCGATCGCTCATCGCCGGCCCGCACACCATCAGGCCGACCGGTGCGCCGCCGCCGGCATGGCAGGGCAGCGTGACGGCGCAGCCGTCGAGGAAGTTGATCAGGCCGTTGTTGCGCAGGATGCGGGCGTTCCAGCGGAAGAAATCGTCGTCGCTGCGGTCGGCGTCGGCGATGGCCGGTGCGATGCAGGCCACCGTCGGCATGACCATCGCGTCGAATGGCTCGGCGAGCGCCCCGACCTCCCGGATGAACTGCGCACGCAAGCGGCCGATCTCTACATACTCGGCACCCGACAGATCCTTGCCCATGAGAACGCGCTTGGCGACGCGCGGATCGTATTCCGCGAGCCGATCGAGGTAGGGTCGGTGAATATGATAGGCCTCGGCGCCGGAGAAGCCGCCGCCCTTGAAATATTCGGCCTGCCGGTCAAAGGACGGCACCGCAACCTCCGTCACGATCGCGCCCGCCTTGGACAGTCTTTGAATTGATTCAAAAAACATCTTTTCAACCTCGGCGTCGAGGCCGTCGAGCACCGAGGAGCGCGGCAGCAGCAGGCGCAGCCCCTTGATCCCCAACCCGGGCAAAGGCCATCCGCCGTCTCCGGCGAGGATCGCGTCGACCACGGCGCAGCACGCGACGCTGTTTGCGAGCGGGCCGATCGAATCGAGCGTGTAGGAAAGAGGAAACGCGCCCTCGCGCGGCACGCGGCGCGCGGTGGGCTTGAAGCCGACTACGCCGCACAGGGCGGCCGGCTGGCGGATCGAGCCGCGCGTGTCGGAGCCGAGCGCCATTACGCACATCCCGTCGGCCTGCGCCACCGCGCCGCCGGAGGTCGAACCACCCGGCACGCGGCCGGTCTTGCGGTCCCAGGGATTTTTCGGCGTTCCGTAGTGCGGATTCAGCCCGACGCCGCTGAAGGCGAACTCGACCATGTTGGTGCGCCCGAGAAACACCGCGCCCGCCGCGCGAAGGCGGGCCACCACCGGTGCATCCGTCTTAGCTGGTAAATTTCCTTCAAAAATCTTTGAACCCGCGCGGGTAACATCGCCCGCGACGTCGAACAGGTCCTTCAGCGACACCGGCAGGCCGTCCACCGCCGAGCGCCGTACGCCGGCCTTTCTCAATCGGTCCGAATAATCCGCATCCGCCCGCGCGCTCTCGCCGTACACCTTGAGAAAAGCGCGCGCGCCCTCGCCCGCGGGGTCCGCGATGCGCGAGAGCGCCTGCTCGGTGAGCTCGCGGCTGGAAGTCCTGCCCGCCGCCAGATCGGCGCCGAGCTGCGCTACAGTCCACATGGGGGAAACGATAGCATGCGCTTGTTGTTATCGAGGGTCACTTCGTTTTTTTTCGGCGGCAGCTGCTTTTTGTGCCGGGGCGCGGCGCGCGCCGTGATCTGCGGCGACTGCGACGCCGAGCTGCCGCGCCTCACGCAGCCGCTCTGCCCGCGCTGCGCGCTTGCCTCGCCGCGCGGCGAGACCTGCGGGCGCTGCCTTGCCGACCCGCCGCCTTACGATGCGACGATAGCGGCGCTTGCCTACGAGTTTCCGGCCGATGCGTTGATCCACGCGCTCAAGTTTCGTGGTGAGCTCGCGCTCGCGCCGTTCCTCGGTTCTTTACTGGCTCAGAAAGTCGAGGATGTTGACTGCATTGTCCCGGTCCCCCTGTCCAGCGAAAGGCTGCGCGAACGCGGCTACAACCAGTCGGTTGAAATCGCCCGGGCCATCGGCCGGCCGATCGAACTCGATGTTTGCGTCCGCACGCGGCACACGGCGGCGCAGATCGAGCTGCCCCTGGCCGATCGCGGCCGCAACGTTCGCGGCGCGTTTCTTTGCGCGCGTGCGCTCGACGGAAGATCGGTGGCCGTGGTGGACGACGTCATGACCACCGGCGCCACGCTCGGCGAGATTGCGGCGACCCTCAAGGCCGCGGGCGCCGCCCGCGTGACGAATTGGGTCGTCGCGCGCACTTTCCCGGAGAATGCGCCGCCCGATGTTTGACATCGTCCTGGTCGAGCCCGAGATTCCGCCTAACGCGGGCAACGTGATCCGGCTCGCCGCCAATACCGGCGCGCGGCTGCACCTGGTCGGCCCGCTCGGCTTCTCGCTCGACGACCGGCAGCTCAAGCGTGCCGGGCTCGACTACCATGATCTGGCCGAGGTGAGGATGCATCGCAGCTGGGACGAGTGCCGCGAGGCGCTCGCCGGGCGGCGGATTTTCGCGCTGACGACCAAAGGCGGGCGCAGCTATGCCGAGGTCGAGTATCGCGGCGACGACGTGTTCGTCTTCGGGTCGGAGACGAAGGGGCTGGCGGACGAGATACTCGAGCCGTTCCCACCGCAAATGCGCCTCAGGCTGCCGATGCGCCCGGGCAATCGCAGCCTGAACCTCTCCAACGCGGTGGCGGTGGTGGTGTTCGAAGCCTGGCGTCAACTCGGCTTCAGGGGGGGTGAATGAAGAGTGGGGCAAGAGTTGCCGGAAGAGTCCCGCAATTGCCTCCCTCCATCCCCCGCCGGGGCAATGTGTTTTCGCGTTTTCTCGGGATCGCCGGTCTGGCGCTCGCGGGCTGGCGCATCGAGGGGGAGTTTCCGGATCGGCCGAAGCTGCTGGCCATCGTCGCGCCGCACACCTCGAACTGGGATTTTGCGCTGGGCATTGCCGCGGTCTATGCGCTGGGCCTGCACGTGCGCTTCCTCGCCAAGCACACGTTGTTCAATCCCTGGATCGGCTGGCTGATGCGCTGGTTCGGCGGCACGCCCGTGATTCGCGAGGCGCCGCAGGGCGCCGTCGCGCAGGTCGTCGAAGTGCTGGAACGCGAGCCGGTGATCTTCCTCGCCATCACGCCCGCCGGGACGCGCAAGCGCGGCGCGCCCTGGCGCAGCGGCTTCTACCACATGGCCCACGCGGCGCACGTACCGATCCTGCCGATCGCCTTCGACCGCGACCGGCGTGCGATCCGTTTTTTCGCGCCGTTCGAGGCGAGCGGCGACTACGCCGCCGACCTGCCGCGCCTGCAGGCGCTCTACGAGGGAATCCGGGGTTTGAAGGATTGAGATTCGGAGGTCGGATCCCGCAGCAGCAGGCGCTCGACGGCCTGAGGCGGTGAAACACGCCCGTCGAGAACCTCCAGGACCGCTTGCGTGATCGGCATATCGACCCCTTTGGAGGCGGCAAGCTTGGCGACTTCCTTCGCCGAGCGCACGCCCTCGGCGACGTGACCGAGATCGGCGAGTATTTTTTCAAGAGCAAGGCCGCGGGCAAGCTCGAGGCCGACGCGCCGGTTGCGCGACAGGTCGCCGGTCGCGGTGAGGATCAGGTCCCCGGCGCCGGCGAGGCCCATGAAGGTCTCGGCGGCGCCGCCCAGCGCCATGCCCAGACGCGTGATTTCCGCCAGGCCGCGCGTGATCAGCGCCGCCCGCGCGTTCTGGCCGAGGCCGAGGCCATCGGAGATCCCGGCGGCGATCGCCATCACGTTCTTGACGGCGCCGCCGATCTCGACGCCGACCAGATCGGCGCTGTAGTAAACGCGCAAGCGGCCGCCATGCAGTATCGACGCCGCCTCGCGGGCGAATGCGGCGTCGCGCGCGGCAAGCGTCAACGCGCACGGCAGGCCGCGCGCCACCTCGTCCGCGAAAGAAGGCCCCGACAGCGCGCCGCAGCGCGCCGATCCTCCGAGGATTTCCTCCGCGATCTGGTGCGGCAACGCGCCCGTGCCCTCCTCGAAGCCCTTGCACAGCCAGATGGCGGGCGCGCGTTTTCCGATCTTCTGGAAAATCTCCCGCAGCCCGGCGACGGGGGTCGCCGCGAGAAAATAGTCGGCTTCGCGAGGCAGCTCAGCCGTAACCCGGACCGACGCGGGAAGCGTCGCAGCGGGGAGATAGCGCTGGTTGCATCGGGTGGCTGCGATCCTGCCCGCCTGGGCGGCGTCCCGCGCCCAGAGCGCGACGTCATGGCGCGCTGCGAGCGCGCAGGCGATCGCGGTGCCCCAGGCGCCCGCGCCGAGCACCGCGAGGCGCGCCATCAGCGCGCCACTTCGATGCGGGGACCGTCTCCGGATTGGCTCTGCAGCCGCTGCAGGTAGAGCTGCTCGAAGGAGATCGGGCTGAGCAGCACCGGGGGAAACCCGCCGCGCGTGACGAGGTCGGAAATGGCCTCCCGCACATAGGGGTACAGGATCGTCGGGCAGGCGATGCCGAGAAGCGGGCCGAGCTCCTCTGCGGGCACGCTGTGCAGGGCGAAAATGCCCGCCTGCACCACCTCGGCGAGGAACAGCGTGCGCTCTCCGGCGCGCGCGGTGACCGTCGCGGTGACCGTCACCTCGAAGTGGCCCTCGGCGAACTGCGCGGAGCCCGCGTCGATCCGCACCTCGAGTTCGGGCTGCGCCTGGTCCATGAACACCTGCGGCGCGCCCGGAATCTCCAGCGACAGGTCCTTGATGTAGACCTTCTCGATCTGGAACGTCGCGCCCGGCTGTTGCGGTTCGCTCATTTCGCCCTCACGTCGTGGCCGCCAGCAGCGGCGAGAGCTTGCCCTCGCGCTCCAGGGCGTAAAGATCCTCGCAGCCGCCGACGTGGCGGGCGCCGATCCAGATTTGCGGCACCGTGCGCCGGCCGCTCCTTTGCATCATCTCGGCGCGGCGCGACGGCTCGAGGTCCACGCGCACCTTCTCGAACGCCGCGCCCTTCTCGACGAGCAGCCGTTCCGCCGACTGGCAGAAGGGGCACGACGCGGTGCAATACATGAGTACTTTCAGGTTACGTCTCCACCGCTCATTTTTCCACCGGCAATCCGGCGCTCTGCCAGGCGCCGAGCCCGCCGGAAAGGATGGTGACGCGGGCGAATCCCTGCTTGCGCAGCGCCTCGGCGGCCTTCGCCGAGCGCTCGCCGCGGTCGCAGTAGAGCACCAGCGGACGGTCCTTGCGCTTCGCGAGGCCGTTCGCGCCGTCGTCGATACGCGCGAGCGGCACGTTGCGCGCGCCGATCACGTGCCCGGCGCCGAACTCCGCCGGGTCACGCACGTCGACCATCAGCGCGTCTTCGCGGTTGATCATCTGGGTCGCCTGCGCGGCGCTGACCCCGCGCCCTCCGGCGCGCATGCGCACGAACGGCCACAGCAGCATCGCGCCCGAGGCGAACGCGACGGCAATGAGCAGCAGATTGTTCCGGACGAATTCCACGGGACGCGGACATTATAATTCAGCGCGATGCACAAGCTCGTGCTCCTGCGCCACGGAGAGTCGGACTGGAACCGCGAGAACCGGTTCACGGGATGGACCGACGTCGACCTGTCGCAGAAGGGCGTCGAGGAAGCGCGCGCCGCCGGCCGCCTGCTCGGCGCGGGCGGCCACCGCTTCGACCTGGCGTTCACCTCGCTGCTCAAGCGCGCGGTGCGCTCCCTGTGGATCGCCCTCGACGAGCTCGACCAGATGTGGCTGCCGGTGGAGAAAAGCTGGCGGCTGAACGAGCGCCATTACGGCGCCCTGCAGGGGCTCAACAAGGCCGAAACGGCCGCAAAGTTCGGCGAGCAGCAGGTGCTCGCCTGGCGGCGCAGCTACGACATTCCCCCGCCGGCGCTGGAATTGAACGATTCCAGATATGAAGGAAGAGATCCTCGATACGCGGGGGTGGAGGTGCCGCGCACCGAGTGCCTCAAGGACACCGTCGCCCGCGTGATCCCGTATTGGTCGAGCGCCATCGCGCCCGCGGTGCGCGCCGGCCGCCGCGTGCTGATCGCCGCGCACGGAAATTCGTTGCGGGCGCTGGTCAAGCACCTGGACGGCATTTCCGACGAGGCGGTGGTGAAGCTGAACATCCCTACGGGAATTCCGCTGGTGTACGAGCTGGACGACGGCCTGCAGCCGCTCGCGCACCGCTACCTGGGCGACCCGGACGAAGTGGCCAGGCGCATCGCCGCAGTCTCGGCGCAGGGGAAAGCCAAAGCCTGATCCGCGCCGTCCTCCTGCTGCTGCTCCTCGCTTTGCCGGCGGCGGCACAGGACGAGAAGCTTCGGGCACTGCGCGGCCGCATTGAAGTTCTTTCAAATGAGGTGCAAAAATCCGAAGCAGCCCGCCGGGAAGCGCGCGACAGCCTGCGCGATTCGGAGCGCGCGATCTCGGAAGCCAACCGCACGCTCGCCGCGCTGCAGGCCGAGGGTGCCCAGCTGCGCCGCGAGTCGGCGCGCATCGCGGAGCGCCGCCGCGCGGTGGAGCGCTCGCTCGCGCAGCGCCAGGCGGCGGCAGAGCGGATGCTGGTGGCGCGCCAGGCGAGCGGTACGCCCGATGCGCTGCGTGTCGCGCTCTCCGGCGACGACCCGGGCTCGCTGGGTCGCACCCTGCACTACCTCGGGTACGTGTCGCGCAGCGCGACGGCGGTGCTCGGCGCCTACCGTTCCGGGCTCGACGAGCTCGAACGCCTGGCGCGCGACGCGCAGGCGAAGCGCGAACGCCTGAAGTCGGTCGAACAGGCGAGCCGCGCCGACCGTGAAAAAATCCTCAAGGAACGGCGCGAGCGGCGCCGCGTGTTCGACCGCCTGGCCGTTGATATCCGCAAGAGTCGCAGGGAAATCAACGTGCTGCGCGCCGATGCAGCGCGCCTCGCCCGGCTGGTCGAGGAGATCGGGCGGGTGCTCGCCCGCGTCGAGCTGGTGCCGGAGAAGGACTCGGGAAAAGACCCCTTCTCCAGTCTGCGCGGCAAGCTGCGGCTTCCCGTGCGCGGGGAACTGAGCGGCCGCTTCGGCACTCCAAGGGGCGCGGCGGGAACCGAGGCCAAGGGGGTGTTCATCCGCGCCCCGCAAGGCCAGCCGGTACGGGCGATCGGCCGCGGCCAGGTGGTTTATTCCGACTGGATGCGCGGCTTCGGCAACTTGATGATCGTGGACCACGGCGAGAACTACCTCTCGATCTACGCCAACAACGAGTCGCTGCTCAAACAAGTCGGCGACGCGGTCTCGGCGGCCGAGCCGATTGCCACCACCGGATCGAGCGGTGGCAACGAGGAAACGGGCTTATACTTTGAATTGCGGCACCTCGGCCGCGCTTTCGACCCCTTGCGCTGGGTCAGGCTGAAGTAAACGGCGCCCTGAGCAGAGGTAAGCGACACCATCATGCACAGCAAGCTACGCAGCATCGGCTTCATTCTTGTCGGCGCGGTGGCCGGCATCCTGATCAGCCTGAATTTCCAGGCGATCGCCGAGCGCGCCACGCGCTCGTCGCTGCCGATCGAGGAGCTGCGCGCGTTCACCGAAGTGTTCGGCGCCATCAAGACCAACTACGTCGAGCCGGTCGAGGACAAGAAGCTCATCACCGAGGCGATCAACGGCATGCTGGCCGGGCTCGACCCGCATTCCGCCTACCTCGACGCCGAAGCCTTCAAGGAGCTGCAGGTCGGCACCCAGGGCCAGTTCGGCGGCCTGGGCATCGAAGTCGGCATGGAAGACGGCTTCGTCAAGGTGGTGTCGCCGATCGAGGACACGCCGGCGTTCAAGGCCGGCATCAAGCCGAACGACCTCATCATCAAGCTCGACGACACGCCGGTGAAGGGCATGTCGCTGAACGACGCCGTGAAGAAGATGCGCGGCAAGCCGAACACGCAGATCACGCTCACCATCTCGCGCAAGGGCGAGCCCGCGCCGATCGTGGTGACGCTGACGCGCGCCGTGATCCGCGTGCAGAGCGTGAAATCCAAGCTGCTCGAGCCGGGCTACGCCTGGATCCGCGTGTCGCAGTTCCAGGAAGCGACCGCCGACAACCTGGTGAAGCACATCGACACGCTGTTCAAGCAGGGCCCGGTCAAGGGACTGGTGCTCGACCTGCGCAACGACCCGGGCGGCCTGCTGCACGGCGCGGTGGCGATCTCCGCGGCCTTCCTGCCGGTGAAGTCGTTGATCGTGTCCACCGACGGGCGCGCCGAGGACGCGCGCAAGAAGTTCTACGCCACGCCCGGCGACTACGCGCGGCGCGGCGAGGACATCCTGCGCAACCTGCCGGCGGCCGCCAAGACCGTGCCGATGGTGGTGCTGGTGAACGGCGGCTCCGCGTCCGCCTCCGAGATCGTCGCCGGCGCGCTGCAGGACCACAAGCGCGCCAAGGTGATGGGCACGCAGACCTTCGGCAAGGGCTCGGTGCAGACCATC
>Ga0209640_10003465_pt1 | contig 13782 bp, 7 predicted proteins | sample RifCSP10_1_FD_184018 | JGI IMG/M metagenome (GOLD analysis project Ga0209640, IMG submission 184018) | Soil microbial communities from Rifle, Colorado - Rifle CSP2_sed 10_1 (SPAdes) (version 2) | ecosystem: Environmental > Terrestrial > Deep subsurface > Rock core/Sediment | place: Rifle...
CCGCGAATCGTCAAGCGACGGTTGAGCACGACTCCGCTGATGTCGTTGAGCGCGAACGTCGCGAGGTAGGTCTGACCCTTGACGACCGTGAACTGCAGCCGGGCATTGATCGTGCAGTCGGCGCGCAGAGCTGACGTCTGCTGTCCGACTTTGATCAGCCGGCCGCCCCTGAAGACCCGCCACGTCATACCGATCAATGTTCCCGGCGTGTCTGTTGCGCAGTAGCGGCGCGTGTAGACGTTCACGAGTGGCGTGACTGTTCCTCCGCGCAGGCTTACGACGCTGTTTCTCGCGTCAAGGGGACGTGCGCTTGCTGCGAACCTCGCTGGTGACGTGCCCTTCGCCGCGCCGCCTTCCGTGTAGACGCCGGACTCCCAGGGCTGCCCCTGGTCGTCCTGGTAGACGAACCAGATGAACATAGTGACGAACGGCATGCTCGTCGCCATCGAGATCGACTGCTGGATGTAGGCGGCCTGCGTCGCATACGAGACGCCCAGCGAGTCAGGGGGCTTCGTCTGGTGCCCGTACTCGGTCACCCAGATCGGCACCGACCTGCGCTTGAACCACTTCTTGAGACTGTCGTCGAGGCGGGGGAGAGACGTCAGCGAGACGTTCGGCCACCTTACGATCTGTGAAGGAGGCGAGCTCGGCACCGACGGGTACGGATGATGTGACCACGCGTCGAACTTCAGCCTCGGATTCGCCTTCGCGACGAGCTCCGCGAACTTGCCCGGCGAGTGCGTCGGGCGTATTCCCGTCGGCCTGTCACTCCCTCGCGCAGACGTCTCTCCGATCGCAACCTGCGCTCGCGGGCTCGTGGCCTTGATTCCCGCGTACGCGGCGGCGGCGAGTTTCGCGTAGTTGGCGGGCGCGACCGACTTTCCAGCGGCGTTGAATTGCGGAGTGAGAAAGGTCTGCAGATTCGGCTCGTTCCAGATCGAGTAGAAGCGGACGAAGGGGTATCCCATGTTCCGCCCGGAGTAACGAGAGGCGATCGCGCGGGCGAAGGCGGTGAAGTCGGCGACGTTCGTGGGCATCACGTTCGGAGCCTTGCCTCCGTTTGCCCACGACGGCGTTCCGGAGAGCGTGAGGATCACCTCTTGATCTGTCTCTTGAGCGGCCCGGAGCGCTTCGTCGATGTCGTCCAGGGTGTAGGCAGGATCGAACGGGTCAGAAGCATTGGTCGGCCGTGTCTTGGCCGCAAGATTCCACTGGACGAGCAGGCGCATGATCGTCGAGTTCGTGCGACTCGAACCCTCGATGCGCACGGCGCGATCGCCGACCCAGCGGAAGCTCGGATCGTCGTGGAAGCCGATCCACATCCGCTCGGCTGCGAGCGCCGCTGGAGCGGCAAGTGCCCCGAGGGCGAACAGAGCTACGACGAGGCGAGCGATACGTCTCACAGGGTCTCCTTGGAGGCGGCGGATCGACGGGAGAGGCTGGAAAGCTCCAGCACCCTAGCGATTCGGGTGTGAGGCTTGTGTAAGAACCCGCCTCGCCTCGACAGGCGGATCTCGCGGCTAGACTGCTCGACGACGTGTCCGTGTCTGTCTGGGAAGCCGTCTTCATGCTCGTCGTCCTCAAGCTCCCGCTCGTCTATCTCGGCATCGTCATCTGGTGGGCACTTCGCGCCGAGCCACGACCGATCGGCGGCGGTGACGAAGTGGGAGTGCTCGCCCCGCTTACTCCGTGTGGTTGGGACGACTGGCGCCGCAGGCGATCGAGGCGGCCGTGGACTCGCCCGAATCGTCTTCCGCGGCGGTTTGCGCGGGTCGCTCGAGCGCGGGCGGTCTGATGGAAGCCGCGGCGAGTGTCAGCGCTGACCGGGTCGCAGGATTCCTCTGCGCGTTCTCACTTGCGCTGTCCGGAGTGGCGCTCGCGCGTTCTCCGGGCTTGCTGGCTCCCGCCGCGATCCTCGTGGCGCTCGTCGCTGTGCGAATGACCCAGGCGTATCGCACGCTCGCGGCGGTTGCCGTCGCCGTGTCGACACTCGCGTTCTTCTTCGGCATGGTGATCTCGATCGCGACGGACAACTCCTTGTTCTAGCCGTGCCGCCCCCCTCCGAGCCGTCCGGTCTGAATACCGGCTACGTCGGTCAGCTGCTCGAGCAGTACCTCGAGAACCCCGCGGGAGTCGATCCGGCCTGGCGTGCGTTCTTCGAGGCTGCGGACGAGCGTGTGCTCGCGGCACTTCCGGGCCTGGCGCGGCTTGTCGGTCGCCGGGCAGCGGGCGGTGGAAATGGAGCGCCAAGCGCGCCTCCGTCCCACGCTGCAGCTGCGGACGGCGCCGCGCCGTCACCGGAAGATCCGCGCGCGGCCGTCCTGGCACGCTCGCGCCAGGAGCCCACCGAGCCCGCGAGGCCACCAGATGTGGAGCTCCTGGCCGGAGTCGCCGCGGCTATGTCGCTCGTCAAGGCGTATCGGATGCATGGCCATCTCAACGCTCGTCTCGACCCGCTCGGCTCCGAGCCGATGGGCGACCCCGCGCTCGACGAGACGCAGCTCCAGCCACCGCTGACGCCTGAGCTCCAGGCGCGGATACCGTCGCGCCTGCTTCGACTCTCCGTGCCCGGCGAGACGCTGCTCGAAGCGCTCCCCGCGCTCAGAGAGGTCTACACGGGCTCGATCGCATATGAGATCGAGCACATCTCCGACCACGCCGAGCGCGTCTGGCTCCGCCAGGCGATCGAGACCGGACGCTTCCGAAAGCGGATCGAGCCGGACGAGCGTCGAGCCCTGCTCGAACGTCTCGCGCAGGTCGAGGCGTTCGAGACGTACCTGCGGCGCGCGTTCATCGGCCAGAAGCAGTTCTCCATCGAGGGTCTCGACGCTCTCGTGCCGATGCTCGACGAGGCCATCGAGCTGGCGGCCGAGGGAGGCGCGCACGAAGTGTTCATCGGCATTGCTCATCGAGGGCGGCTCAACGTCCTCGCACATACGGTCGGAAGGTCGTATGGCGAGCTTCTTCGTGAGTTCGAAGGCGAGCGGAGCGTCGACGCGCTGGTGAGTGATCCTGAAGGGGGCACCGGCGACGTGAAGTACCACCTCGCCGCATCCGAGACACGCACGACGAGGGCAGGCGAGGTTCAGATCACGCTCGCCGCGAATCCGAGCCACCTGGAGGCGGTCGATCCTGTCGTCGAAGGGCTGGCGCGTGCCGAGCAGACCGATCGCTCGCGCGGCGCCGGCGTTCACGACCCGACGGTCGCGCTCCCGATTCTCATTCACGGCGACGCCTCCTTCGCCGGCCAGGGGGTCGTCGCCGAGACGTTCAACTTCCACTCGCTCGACGGGTATTCGACGGGCGGCACGCTGCATGTCATCGCCAACAACCAGATCGGGTTCACGACGGTGCCGGCGGAAGGGCGTTCCACGCGGTACTCGAGCGATCTCGCGAAGGGGTTCGACGTACCGATCATCCACGTGAACGCCGACGATCCGGAGGCGGCGCTGTCTGCGATCAGATTGGCTCTCGCATATCGCGCCGAGTTTGGTCACGACGTCGTCATCGACCTCGTGGGATACCGACGCTTCGGTCACAACGAGCAGGACGAGGCCGCGTATACGCAACCGCTGCAGGCAGAGCGCATCGAGGAGCTCAAGCCAGTGCGGGAGCTGTATGCGGCGCGCCTTGTCGGTGAGGGCGTCGTTGCCGAGGAGACGGTCGGTGCGCTGCTCGAGCCGACGCTCCAGCGGCTGCGCGAGATCCACGACGAGCTGCGCGCGTCGTTCTCGGAGTCCGAGCCGCCGGTCGAGCCACGAACACGTACGGATACCGGGGCGCAGGTGGTCACGGCCGTATCTGCCGATCGCCTGCTCGAGCTGAACGAGCAGCTTCTTCGCGTCCGAGACGGCTTCGAGGTGAATCCGAAGCTGGCGCGCCAGCTCGAGCGTCGCCGTGAAGCCATGCGGGAAGGCGGGATCGACTGGGGCCATGCCGAGGCACTTGCATTCGCCTCTTTGCTCGAGGAGGGGATTCCCATCCGTCTATCCGGCCAGGACACGGAGCGCGGCACCTTCTCGCACCGTCACGCAGTTCTCCACGATCTGCGCACAGGTGAGACGTCGACTCCGCTTCAGGAGTTGCCTACTGCGGCCGCCTCGTTCGAGATCTACAACTCGCCGCTCTCTGAGTACGCGGCGCTCGGTTTCGAGCACGGCTATTCGATTGCCGCGCCGGACGCGCTCGTCGTGTGGGAGGCGCAGTTCGGGGACTTCGTGAACGGGGCCCAGATCGTTGTCGACCAGTTCATCGTGTCGGGCCGCTCGAAATGGGGGCAGACGTCGCGGCTGACACTTCTGCTTCCGCACGGCTACGAAGGAAACGGGCCGGAGCATTCGAGTGCCCGGCTCGAGCGCTTTCTGCAGCAGGCCGCACAGGACAACATCCGCGTCGTCAACCCCACGACCGCGGGGCAGTTCTTCCACCTTCTTCGGCGGCAGGCCCTGGACGCTGCCGCGCGACCCCTCGTCGTCATGACTCCCAAGGGCCTGTTGCGCCTGCGACAGGCAGCGTCGACTCTCGAGGATCTGACCATGCACGCGTTCCAGCCCGTGCTCGACGACTCCGCTGCTGACCACAGCACGGCCGCGCGCCTCGTCTTGTGCAGCGGGAAGATGTACTACGACATCGTCGGCCACGAGGTCCACGGGCTTTCGCCAACGGTCGCAGTTGCGCGCATCGAGCAGCTCTATCCGTTCCCCCTCGAAGCGGTTGCGGCGCTCGTCGCCTCGTACCCGGAGCTGCGCGAGATCGTCTGGGCGCAGGAGGAGCCGCAGAACATGGGCGCCTGGCGCTCGTTGCGTCACCGTCTCGAGGAAGCCGCCGCGAACGCTCGTTACGCGGTCACGGTTCAGTACGTCGGCCGGACCTGGCGGGCGAGCCCGAGCGAGGGTTATCCGGGCTTGCACAATCGCGAGCAGGACAGGATCGTGCGCGAAGCGCTCGGCTTCCGGGCGAGCTGAAACCGGAGCCGGCTACGGTCGAAGGCGGCCGCGCCGGGCAATCGACGACGCGACGCGCGGGGCGTTTCGCCGTGCTGCATCGAGCAGCCGCTGCCGCTGCTCCGGTGGCAGTCGGCGCCAGGCCTCGACCACGGCGACCGCGACAGTCACCGGTCGGACGCGCCGGATCACGTAGACGAGCACCGCAGAGATGAGAACCGGCACGGGGTAATCGTCGCACATGCGTGAACCCGCAACCCATTCGGCTTCATTAGCAGGACGTTTTGTGCCGGTGATGCGGTAAACTCCCGAGCCTCGGGGAAGCCATGTCGGATCACGAAGATCATCCTGCTGCCGAAACCGAGTCCGTATTCGCGGAGGCGATTCGCCAGCATCTCGAGCTGAAGGGCCGTAACGCGGGCCTCGACAGCGAGATGCCGCTCGATCGCTATCTCGACGGCGACCAGCTCGAGAACCACCCGCTCTTCAAGAGCGAGGAGCAGGCGCGCATCGAGGAGACGCTGGACGGGGAGCCTGCCGCCGAGCTCAGCTCTGAGCGGCTGCCGTGGCCGGGAGAGGAAACCGCGGAGAACGTCGAGGGCGCGGCTCTGGACGAGGCTCTGTGGACTGGGCGTCCGCGCGACTTCGACTGGGGCGACTGACTTCGTAGGTGCTTTCCCGCGCCGGACGCACGAAGCACCGGTAGTCCCGACACGCTCAGCGGTTCGATGTCGTAGGGGCGAGATATCTCGCCCCTCTCATGGTGCTGCAGAGGCGAGAGATGGCTCGCCAGTGGGCGAACCCGTTGCGCTCAGCCGGCCGCCCTGACGGCTGCGACGACCTCGTCCACGCGGTCGTCGAGCAGCAGATCTACCAGTCGCTTGCGACCGCTTTCCCGGAGCCCGAGCGGCGCTGTGAGAACGTCGTAGAGCTGCGCTTCGTCGAGCCCCGATTCGCGGGCCGCCATGACGACGCGTGCGATCCCTCGGCGTGGCTTGCCGGAGTCGAACTGCCAGGCTGGGTACCGCCACTCGATCGAGCCCGGCTCGCGTACAGCGATCAGCTCGCCGCCGCGGCGCATTAGGTCGATCTTCGCGGGGTCGACAGCGAGACGCGCAGCGAGCCACGTCGCGGCGATCGTCTCCGGGTAACGAGGTGCTTCGGTCGTCGGGCTCATACGGACGAACACGAACCCTACGGAAGCTTCGCGATCATCGCCGCCCAGATCTCTTCGTCACCGGAGCCCTCCCACGTGTCGACGATGCCGCCGTCGGCGTCTATGAGGATGAAGTGCGGCTGGTAGTCGGCGCCCAGGAAGCGTGCGGCGTCTCGTTGCGGGTCCTGAATCGACGGCCAAGTCCAGCCGTAGCGCTCGACGAATGCCTTCCCTTCGTCAGGCGTATCCGCGACGTCGATGCCGAGGTACGCGACCTCCGAGTGCTCTTCCTGGAACTCTGCGTAGGCGACCGCCTCGCTTTGGCACGTGCTTCACCACGACGACCAGACGTTGACGAGCACAGCTCGACCTCGGGAATCGGAAAGCGAGATGGGCTCGCCGTCGAGAGACGTGCCCGCGATCGCCGGTGCTGGCTCGCGTCCGGACGGCGCTCCTGCCGCGGCGGAGGCGGGCTTCGCCGAGGTTTCGCTCGAGCCTCCGCCGCACCCTGCGGCGACGAAGGCGCACAACGCGACGACGAGCACGCGTACGAGCGAACGCACGTCCCCACTGTAGTCACGGCGCCGAGCGGCGCTCGGCGAAATTCATCCTTTCGATAGATATGGCTCGCGACCGGGCGTGCCGATGCCGAACGCATGCGCCGCCTCGCTGCCGTGCCGCTTGCGGCATTCCTGCTCGCCACCCTTGCCGGTGCCGCGAGCGCCGGTTCGTCCGCCGCGCGCTCGTGGGCGGCTCCCCAGATCGCAGCGGTCGTCGACGTCGGTCTGATGGCGCCGTCGGTCGCCGCGTTCAGGCCCGACGACCCGCTGACACAGACCGAGTTCGCGACGGTTCTGGCGAGTCTCGGCGGTGCGATCGCGGTCGAGGATCCCGATCGGCCGGTGACGATGCGCGAGCTCGACGCGCAGCTCGTGACCCTGGTTGGTCTTCGCCCTCTCGCCCGTCAGATCCGTCTTGCCGCACTCGATGCCGGCCTCACCCCGGTGCCCTGGCTCGGTACCGAGACGCTCGCGCGGATGCTCGGACTGCGGCTGAACCACCTGCGTGACAACGAGGAGCTCGAGCGGCAGCTCTCCCAGCCGGCAACCCGGGCGGAGGCCGCGTACTCGGTCGCGCGCGTGCTCGCTCTCGATTCCACGGAGGTCGATGCCGTTCGTCGGGCCGCGGAGACGTTCTCGCGTCCGAATCTCACCGAGTGGCAGAGTGAGGTGCTCGCTCGCTCGCTGCGGTTCGTCGGCTCGCCGTACGTCTGGGCCGGCTCCTCGGAGCGCCCGCAGCAGCTCTTCGGCGGGTTGCTGCCGGGAGGCTTCGACTGCTCCGGATTCGTCTGGCGCGTCTACAAGCTCGAGCCGTTCGATGGAGTCCCCGCGCTCGCGCAGGTGCTACGGGGAAGAACGAGCTACGAAATGAGCGGCGAGGTTCCTCCGGCGGCTCGGCTGACGCGCAACGTCCTCGAACCTGCTGACGTTGTCTTCTTCGGCCCACGCGGGCCGCGGTCGAAGCCCAATGAGGTCGGCCACATGGGGATCTATCTCGGGAACGGCTGGATCGTCCACTCGTCCCGCTTTGGCACGACTCTGACGCCGATGACGGACTGGTACGAGACGAGCTTCGCCTGGGGCCGGCGTCCGCTCGCCGAAGCCGGCATCGGGTAAACAGACCCGGCCCCGCCTGGGGTATGCGTCTCCATTCGAGATGTGTAAGTCTCCGCGCATCGAGGCCGTCCATGGACGGTGGGCAGGCCACCGTGACTCGGGCGCCCAGATGGGAGGTTGTATGCACGCTCGTTTGGCGAGGTACACGTTCTCGGGTGATGCGGAAGAGATCGCTCGGCGCGTCGAAGACGGGATGCTCCCGATTCTCCAGGCTCAGCCGGGGTTCAAGGCGTATACGGTCGTCGAGTCGGACGGCGAGATCTTCTCGTTCAGCGGTTGGGACTCCGCCGAGCAGGCCGAGTCCGCAAACGCACTTATCGCCGGCTGGGTCGCTGACAACTTGGCGGGCGATATCCAGCTGACGGAGGCGCGCTTCGGCGAGGTCCGACTGTCGACGACGCTCGGGATCAGCGCCAAGGTTGGCGCCACCGCCTGAGCTGGTACGCATGTGGTATCCACGAAGGGCTCTGGCAACAGGGCCCTTCGTGTACCACGCGAAGCCGCTCTGAGAGATCAGGACGGGTCGTCCGGCGGAAGCGGCGGGGGCTCGGGTCGGTACAGAGTCGCCGACTCGACATACACCCGGATGGAGCCCTCTGCTCGACGGTACGCCTACTCCGAGCGCGCGCGTTCAGCGGCGTAAATCTCGCGCTCCTCGTCGCTCAACTCGGCATGGTCACGGCGTCGGAGTATGCGGCGCAAGCGCTGGAGCACGGTAACCGAGAATCGTAGGCGAGCGCCATGCTCCTGGACCTCCGGGGGGTTGACTTCACGCCATGAGGCGCGCAAGCTCTCTGCAGGGGAAGGTTCAAGCTAGGGGGAGGGACCTGGGGGTGCCAGCACCCGTCCGGGAACGGAGTGAGCCGCATAGCCAAGCTGCGTGGGGAAGTCCGCGAGCGTCGACGCGTGTCGGTGCGCTCGCGCTCGCAGCCGCGGCGGTCGCGCTCGCAGCATCGGTCGTAACGGCCGCTGCCGCCCCGGACGCGGGCCGACAGGCTGCCGCTTCAGGGACACCCCGGCTGGCTCGGACCCTCGAGAGCGATCGAACGGGCGTTGACGCACCGGCAGGCCTGGCGTTCTCGTCAGCGGGCATGTCGTTCTACGTCATCGGTACGCGCCCGAGTGCTTCGTCGGCGGACACGGAAGTCGTGAAGCTCACCCCGTTTGCGCTCTCGAGGGTCTCGGACCGGGCCGGATCGGCCCGGCTCGCGTCGGCCGTGAAAGACCCGGTGAACGTGGCCTTCGACGCCCGCGGCAGCCGGCTCCTCCTGCTGGACGCAGCGGATCGTCTGCTCGAGGTGCGCGCCAGTGCGAATGGCGATCTCGACCCGTCCACGCTCGTCCGCCGTGATGCTCTGCGTCTCGATCTCCGAGACCCGCAGGGGATGACGGTAGATCCGGCGAGCGGTGTCGTGTACGTGCTGGACGCGGCGCAGCCGCGGCTCGTCCGCATCGAGCCGGCCGCCGACGGAAGCTTCGACACAGCGACCACCTCCGAGGTTGATCTCCGGGCCAGCGGCGTGAGCGCTGCCCGCGGCCTCGCCCTCGACCCGTCGACAGGTCATCTCCATCTCGGCAGCGCGCAGGGGCTTGTCGAGCTCACGAGTTCGGGCGCGGCCGTCGCGACCCGCGACCTATCCGGGCTCGGGCTCGCAAAGCCGTCGGGAATGGCCTTCGCGCCGAGTGGCGACATGACCGACGACTCGGGTGCTCTCAGCATGTACGTCGCAGACTCAGGCGCCGGAGCAAGCTCGGGCCAGATCGTGGAGCTCTCGATTGCTCCGCTCGCCCCGACTCCGCCGATCAACTTCACGTCGACGCTCGTCAACACGGTCAACATGGGCGCACTCGTACCGCCCAGCACGGATCCCTGCGGGATCACCCACGTGCCTTCGACCGACCGGCTCGTGATCAGCGACTGCGAGGTCGAAGAGACGGTCAACGGGATCACCCACTTCCAGGGAGCCAGCGTCTGGGAGCTGAACCGGGCCGGCCTCACGCTCAATCGCACGGCGAACATCTCGAACGTTCCCCCGGGCGTGGTGGTTCCGGTGACGAACGAGCCGGGTGGGACTGCCTTCAATCCGAGCAACGGCCACTACTACTTCTCCGCGGACGACGGGAAGAAGGTCTACGACGTCGATCCGGGAGCGGACGGCCTCGTGGGCACCGCCGGCGACACGGTTACGTCCTTCGACACACTCGCCGCCGGGAACGCCGATCCCGAGGGAATCGCATACGACACCTTCGGCGGCCACCTGTTCGTCACCGACGGCCTCAACCGGGAGGTCTACGAGTTCACGACGTCGGGGACTCTCGTCAATCACTTCGACACCGCGCAGTACGGAATCGAGGATCCCGAGAGCGTCGAGTTCAACACAGTGAGCGGCACGCTCTTCATCCTCAGCGACCGGGCGAACACCGTTCCGCCGGTGCCCATCATCATCGAGACGACCAGAACCGGGGCGCTCGTCCGGACGATCGATGCGTCGGCCTCGAATACGTTCAAGCCGGCCGGCCTCGGCTGGGCGCCCGCAAGTGACGGATCTGGCGCGAAGCGCTTCTACATAGCCGATCGTGGGATCGACAACAACGTCGACCCGAATGCCGTCGACGGCAAGTTGTACGAGATGACGGCACCCGTGCCCGATCCACCGTCAAACCTCCCGCCCACCGCCAACGCGGGCCCCGATCAGTCGGCAGTACTGCCCGCGAGCGCCACCCTCGACGGCACGATCACCGACGACGGACTCCCAGGGCCTTCGACAGCGACTTGGAGCCTGGTCAGCGGGCCAAGCGGCGTCACGTTCGGCAATCCAAATGCGGTCGACACGACGGCGAGCGTGGCCATCCCGGGCGTCTACGTCGTGCGCCTCACCGCGAACGACGGCCAGTACACGGCTTCCGACGACGTCACGCTCACGTTCACCGGCTCGGGCAGCGTCGGCGTCGTGGACGTGAGGATCTCGGTGGCCGGGGACGACGCGGAGGAAGTGGCGGTCGTGGGCACCGTGCAGAAGGGCGACGGCGACCTCGACATGATGACCGACACCGCCGACACGAAGCAGGTCGTGGGCCTGCGCTTCAACGGCGTCGCGATCCCGCAGGGCGCCAGCATCTCGAACGCCTACGTCCAGTTCCAGGCCGACGAGGCCCATTCGGTGGCGACGACGCTCACGCTCAAGGGCCAGGCCGCCGACAACGCGCCCGGGTTCACCACAACCACGTTCGACCTCTCGTCGAGGCCGACGACGACGGCGAGCGCGGCGTGGTCGCCTCCTTCGTGGCTCGCCGTCGGGGACGCCGGGCTCGCACAGCGCACCACGAACATCGCCTCGATCATCCAGGAGATCGTCGGTCGCTCAGGCTGGGCGAATGGCAACTCGCTCGCCCTGTTCGTCACCGGCAGCGGCCGCAGGGTCGCCGTTTCACACAACCAGATTCCGACCGCGGCCGCATTGCTCCACGTCGAGTGGTCGACCGGGGGCGGCAACGTGGCGCCGGTGATCACCTCCAACGGCGGCGGCCCTACGGCAGCCGTATCGCCGGTCGAGAACCAGACTGCCGTCACCGACGTCAATGCCACCGATCCAGATCCGCAGACGCTCACCTACTCAATCTCCGGCGGCGCCGATGCCGCTCGCTTCACGATCGTCCCCTCGACCGGCGTCTTGACCTTCGTGAGCGCGCCCAACTTCGAGGCGCCCACCGACGCCGGCCTGAACAACGTCTACGACGTCGTCGTCTCGGTCTCGGACGGCAACAGCGGCTCCGACTCGCAGGCGATCGCCGCCACAATCGTCAACGTCAACGAGTTCGCGCCCGTGATCGGCTCCAACGGTGGTGGCGCGACAGCCGCGGTGTCAGCTCCCGAGAACCAGACCGCGGTGACCGACGTCAACGCGACCGACGGTGACAGCGATCCGCTCACGTACTCGGTCTCGGGCGGCCCCGACGCCGTGCGCTTCACGATCGACCCCTCGACCGGCGTCCTTACCTTCCTCGTCGCCCCTGACTTCGAGACGCCGACCGACGCCGGCCTGAACAACGTCTACGACGTCATCGTCTCTGCCTCCGACGGCAGCCTCTCCGATGCTCAGACGATCGCGGTCACGGTCACCAACGTCAACGAGACCGGCAGCCCGCCGACGATCACCTCCGACGGCGGTGGCGCCACGGCCGCGCTCTCGAGGCCCGAGAACTCCACGGCGGTCACTGACGTCAACGCCACCGACCCCGACGTCGGCGACGTTCTCACCTACTCGATCACGGCCGGCGCCGACATGACGCGCTTCACGATCGTGCCGTCGACCGGCCTCCTCACTTTCTTGAACGCTCCGAACTTCGAGCTGCCGACCGACATCGGCCTGAACAACGTGTACGACGTCACCGTCCAGGTCTCGGACGGCGCCCGCACCGACACGCAAGCCATCGCAGTCACGGTCACCAACCTGAACGAGTTCGCGCCTGTGATCACGACGGACGGCGGCGGCGCTGCGGCCGCCCTCGCGAGGCCCGAGAACCAGTCCGTTGTCACCGACGTCGACGCGACCGACGGTGATCTCCAGTCGCTGACGTACTCGATTACCGCGGGTGCGGACATGGCGGACTTCACGATCAACTCCACCACCGGCCTGCTGTCCTTCGCCTCTCCACCCGACTTCGAAGCGCCCGCCGACGCAGACCTCAACAATGTGTACGACGTCACGGTCACAGCCTCGGACGGAACCCTCTTCGACGCGCAGGCGCTGACGATCACCGTCACAGACGTAGTCGAGACCGGCGGCTCACCTCTCTACTTCGCGGTAACGTCGGCGGTCACTCTCGGCGGAATCCCGATCGCGAACGAGGACGTCGTCTACTTCGACGGAGCGACATTCAGTCACGCATTCGACGGCTCCGACGTGGGGATCACGAACCTGAGCATCGACGCCCTCACCCGCATCAGCGCGAGCTCGATCCTCCTGTCGTTCACCGCCGATCAGGTCGTTCCGGGGATCCCGGGCACGGTCGACGACTCGGACATCGTTCGCTTCGACGGCACGCTCGGCCCGGTGACCAGCGGGACCTTCTCGCTCTACTTCGACGGCTCGGACGTCAACCTCACCCTCACGAGCGAGGACGTCGACGCGGTCGAGCTTTTGCCGAACGGGCACATCCTCCTCTCCACGACAGGTGGCGTCGCGGTGACGGGCGTATCCGCCGTCGACGAGGACATCCTCGAGTTCACTCCGACCTCCATCGGTGACGTCACTGCCGGAACGTTCGCGTTCTACTTCGACGGGTCCGACGTCGGGCTCAACACGAACTCCGGCGAGGACGTCGATGCGCTCGCGGTCGATTCCGGTGGCAACGCGTACCTGTCGACGTTGGATCTCTTCGCAGTGACTGGCGTTGGGGGCGAGGACGACGACGTCTTCGTCTTCGATCCTCTGACGCTCGGCTCGGTGACGACGGGCACCTACCTGCCGGCGCTCTACTTCGACGGCTCCGCCTTCGGTCTCACCGGGAACGACGTGGTTGCGGTCGACCTGCCGTAGCGAGCGAGTAGCAACCCCGCGCGACTTCGAGAGGCACCGCATGCTCGACACGCGCGGGCGGGTTGTCGCGCGTCGAAGAATGGACAGAGCCGAACGGTGCGCAAACGACGTGGTGCGACCAGTTTGCCGGCGAGCCGACGCGGTCAGTCGACCCACTCGACGTTGTACCGGGGGCCGGCCTCGAGCATGCGTTCGATCAGCTCGTCGGTCACCGGCGGCGGTGGAGCGGCCGGGTCGTCCACGGGCGTGCAGACCTCCCGGAACCATCCCTCCATTCCTGCGGGGGAGTAGACAGCGATCATCCGCGCCGGGGCGGCTTGCTCGTTTCGGTAGGTGTGCCGCGTCCCGCGTGGGACAAACACAGACTCACCGGACGAGACCCGTCGTGACTCCTCGCCGGCCGTGAAGGTGATGCTTCCTTCCGTGATAGTGAAGAGCTCGTCCTCGGCGAGGTGCCGGTGCGGCGG
>Ga0209640_10003466_pt1 | contig 13772 bp, 15 predicted proteins | sample RifCSP10_1_FD_184018 | JGI IMG/M metagenome (GOLD analysis project Ga0209640, IMG submission 184018) | Soil microbial communities from Rifle, Colorado - Rifle CSP2_sed 10_1 (SPAdes) (version 2) | ecosystem: Environmental > Terrestrial > Deep subsurface > Rock core/Sediment | place: Rifle...
TGCTGGACTTGCGGCGAATCGAGGTTCAGGGACGCGCTGTGGAGAAATGGAATGGAGTGATGCCCACAGTGGTCACCAGCGGGGGACCAGTGCCGATGTTGGACGTGTTTGGCGGGCGGCAGTAACGCAACGTTATTTATCCCGGGCTGGCACGGACATTCAATCGCAGAAATGTCCCGATGGGAAACTTGGCTTATGGAAGAAGCGATACAAACATGGGAGGGCGAAGGTGGGACGGTCCCATTGACGGAAAGGCATTTGATCGGAACCGTGAATCAGATTGAATGGGCCATGCAGATCAAAACCAGCGCGAGCATAGAATTTGACCGCGTTGCGAAAGCGCTCGAGTCAGCAGCCGACAAGCAGGCCGAGGCGGATCGAAGGAATACTCGGGCCTTAATCGCAATTCTCGAAGAGAAGCGTGCCGCAGTGATGGCGAAGGATCAGGCCGGCTATTTCATCCGGAATCGGCAGGAGCTGCGCGATCAGGTGAGGCAGATGATCGTTCAGGACTCCCGGTATCAAACGATGAAGGGGCAGAGGGCTGCGCGAGACGCTGACCTTGCATATCATGAACACAGCATTCCCAAAGGAGAACTTCAATGATCAGCGCTCGAAGGCTCGCGATTTCATTTTCCTGCGCCCTGCTCTCGGCGCAGTTGATTTACGCGCAAGATCTTTCCACGTACCGTGAATTTCAATTTGGAATGAACCTGCCGGCCGTCGCGAAACTGGCGGGTCTGAAACCATCTGAGGCGAGGGTGCTGCATCAACGTCCAGCGTTGATTCAAGAACTGGCTTGGCAGCCCCCGTTCTCTTCTAGTTCTTCCCCGCAAACGGACCCAGTCTGGAATACCATTTTCAGGTTTTACAATGGGGAACTCTATCGAATCGTGATCAATTATAAGCGAAACAAGACGGAAGGCTTGACCCGAGCGGACTTGGTCGAAGCGATTTCGGCGATGTATGGAACTCCCACAACGCCGTCTGCCGAAATCGCCTTCTCTTTGTCCGAGGTTTACAACGATGGCCAAGTGGCCATTACGCGTTGGGAAGACTCGCAATATTCATTCAGCCTCTTTCGCGCCGCTTACCAGCCCACTTTCGGAGTGCTTGCTGTTTCGAAACGGCTGGATGCTCTGGCCCAGACCGCCTCCACCGAAGCGATTGAGCTGGACAAGCAAGAAGCCCCCCAGCGAGAAATCGAGCGTCAAAGAAAGCGAGATGACGAGTATGACGCCTCTCAAGACAAAGCCAGGCTGGTTAACAAACCTGGATTTCGCCCGTAAAGCCAAGAAGTAGGTTCCGACCACTCGACAGAGAGCTATATCGAATGACCAGCGGGCTCAGGCCGCGAGGAGGATCAGTGAAACTCCAAATACAGTCCCAAGGGTTCACCGTTTCATCTACTGCTCGTACATATAACTTTCAGGTGATCTACGCGCCCGGCGAGTTACGCAAATTCAGCGTCGAGGTTCTCCTGGAGTCTTTTCAGGCGACTCCCTTGAAATTCCAGGATGGGCCACTAATCACCCATGAGCGATTACAACAGGCACTGGAGGGAGAAACGGAAGAATCCCACGTTAAAGCCCACATGCGGATTGGCGATCCGGATATTCTGCAATACTTGGACAGGCATTATCCGCCCAAGGTTCGAAAATGGACCCCGCCAACTAAGGCTAACAGGATACATCTCGGGTGATCACGATTTTTTCGGAGACAAAGAAAAAGTCCCAAGATTGTTCCCGATCAGCTTTCGGATGGCAACTCAAAGGAAATAAGACATAAAGATGAATAATGCGGTTGTCGACAATACGAGTTTGCAAACTACGGAAAGCAACCAAATCAAGTCCGCCCAAGACCAAATTCTCGAAGAACTGTTACAGGCTCCTTTGAACGAAGAAAGCTTTGGCCAGCTTCTTGCCATAATAGACGAGAGACAGCGGGTGCAGAAAGACTCTTCCCCGTAAAGGATTCGAACCAGCTTATCAATAAGGAGAATAGAAAAAATGAAGAACTTGTTTGTTGGTAACATGAATTTTCAAACCACCGAGGACCAGCTACGATCGCTGTTTCAACCGCTTGGCGAGATTACGCGAATTCGGATCATGACGGACCGGGATACAGGCCGGGCACGCGGCTTTGCTTTCGTGGAAATGCCCAATGACGAGGAAGCGACAAAGGCCATCACGGCGCTGAATGGGAAAGAACTGGAAGGGCGAGCCTTGAACGTGAATGAGGCCCGGCCCAAGCCGGAGCGGAGTGCTCCTCGGCGCGATGATGGAAATCGAGGCGGATTCTCTCGCGATGATTACAGCGGGTCCTCTCGCCAGCCGCGCGAGCCGCGCTGGTAGCATCACGACCGCGTTCCGGATTCCATCGTTATCGAATCGAACTGTAAGGAGGACCTGATGGCAACTCGGGGGAACACAACGTTCCAAAAAAGACAAAAAGAAATGGCGAGAAAAGACAAACAGCAGAGGAAGGCCGAACGGCGAGCGGAGAGGAAACTCAACCGAACCGATTCGGATTACAGCTCGTCTGGCAATGAGGACTTTGCTTCCGACACGGAAAGCAAGGAACAGCCCGAGGCGGATGGGCCGAATCCATTTTCGGAAACACCTAGTTAGAGTTGGAGCAGCGGATACATTCGATGCTCACGACCGCGCTAATCACAACAGACAGTGCGAGCACACGGGCCGCGGATCGCGCTGCCCTTTCAATTTCCCGTGAGCTTTCCAATTCACAACAGAGCAACAGCGCAGGAGGCCTTCCCATGCTAGATTCGGTGATTCCACAGACCATGATTCCACAGACCATGAAAACGAGGGCGTCAGATGAAAGCAAGTTTCGGATTGTTCTCATGATCGCCATGCGAGCCAAGCAAATTCAGGCTGGGGCTAGACCGCTAATCCACAAAGTCGCATGGAAGGCTACCCGCATGGCCAGGGAAGAGTTCGGAGCCGGCCTGATACGCTATGAAATTCTCCCGACAGCAGTGCGATGAGGAGAACCACCGTAATGGAAAAGAAGGTTCATGGCGTTGAGCACAGGCCATTGGGGCACATACGGCGTGTGCTGCAGCCCAACAGGCACCCTGTATTGCCGGCTTCCATAGACTGCTTTCTGCCCATCCAGGGGACTGCATGGGGTGGATTACTTTTTGTCTCTTTGCACCGGGTTCCCTGGTATCATAGTAGCCGCTGAGGGACGGTACAATGTTCAAAAGGATTCTAATCGGGATTGGAATCACGTTGGCCGGAGCAGGAACCCTTCCGCCAGCCGAGGCTCAAACCCAAACTCCGCAGTCCGCTTCCCAATACCGCGCGGTCCTGGACCGGTATTGCGTCACGTGCCACAACGAAAGACTGCGCACGGCAGAAATGATTTTGAGCACGAAGGACGTGGCGAACTTGAGCGCAGACGCGGCCGCGTGGGAAAAGGTGGTGCGGAAACTTCGGACCGGAGCAATGCCCCCTGCGGGGATGCCGCGCCCGGACCAGGCGACGTACGACTCCTTCGCCACGTACCTGGAGACGGAGCTCGATCGGTTGGCGTCGGCGGATCCGAATCCGGGCCGGCCGGCCGTCCATCGCCTGAACCGCGCAGAGTACTCGAATGCGGTCCGCGACCTGCTGGCAGTGGATGTCGACGCCGGGTCGATGATTCCCGCCGACGATTCGGGCCACGGGTTTGACAATATTGGGGACGTCTTGACGGTGTCGCCGTCGCTGCTGGACCGGTATCTCTCCGCGGCGCGGAAGATCGCCCGGCTTGCGGTGGGAGATCCCGATATTCGTCCGTACGTCGAAGAGTACACGGTTCCGCGTTCGCTCAAGCAAGATGCTCGCATGGCCGAAGACCTTCCGTTTGGCTCGCGCGGCGGGGTTGCGGTGCGTCATTATTTCCCGCTGGACGGCGAATACGAAATTAAAATCCGGCTGCAAAGAGAAGAAGAAGGGGACATCCTCGGCAGTCTAGGGGAGCTGCACAGAATCGACCTCCGCCTGGATGAGGCCCGGATCAAGCTGTTCGAGATTGGCCGCGAGAGCGCGGAGGAATCGAAGGAACCCGGGAAAGAGGCGTACATTCGCACGGCGGATGCGGGCCTGGAAGTCCGTGTGCCGGTGAAGGCGGGCTCCCGCTCGGTCGGGGTCACGTTCGTGAAAGATACGTTGCAGGCGGAGGGGCTGACCCAGTTTGTGCGCCTCGAAGACCGGATGCCCTACGTGGGCAGTGTCATCATCAGCGGCCCCTACAACGCCAAAGGATCGGGCGAGACGGCGAGTCGCAGCAGGATTTTTGTGTGCCGGCCTTCGAGTCCTGGGACTGCGAATGATGAAGTCTGCGCCAAGCAAATTCTCTCCACGCTGGCGCGCCGCGCGTATCGGCGTCCTGTGACGGATGCGCAAATGCAGGAACTGCTCAGCCTTTACCGGACCGGCGGGACGGAGGGCGGCTTCGAGGCGGGCATAGAAATGGCGCTGCAGGGGATTCTGGTCAGCCCCGATTTCCTGTTCCGCGTCGAACGCGATCCGGCGAACGTCGCGGCGGATACCTCTTATCGCATCGGCGACCTCGAACTGGCCTCCCGCTTGTCGTTCTTCCTCTGGAGCAGCATCCCGGACGACGAGCTGCTGGACCTGGCGGAGAGCGGCCGGCTGAAAGAGCCTGCGGTGCTTGAATCGCAGGTGCGGCGCATGCTGGCCGATTCGCGCGCGAAGGCCTTGGTCCGCAATTTTGCCGGACAGTGGCTCTACCTCCGCAACCTGGGCACGGCGAGGCCCGATCCGAAAGCGTTTCCCGAGTTTGACGAGAACGTGCGCCAGGCGCTCCAGCAGGAGATTGATCTTTTCCTCGAAAGCATCATGTTGCGGGAGGACCGCAGTGTTGCGGACTTGCTGGATGCGGATTACACGTTTCTGAACGACCGTCTGGCCCGCTTCTACCGGATTCCGAATATTTACGGCAGCCAGTTTCGGCGCGTGAAGTTAGGCGACGAGAACCGCAAGGGCTTGCTGGGCAAAGGCGCCGTTCTATTGGTGACGTCGTATCCCACCCGGACGTCTCCGACGCTGCGCGGCAAGTGGGTGCTCGAAAACATCATGGGGACGCCACCCCCGCCGCCGCCACCGAACGTTCCGTCTTTGAAAGACGACAAAGACGTCCAGGGGCTTACGATGCGGCAGCGGATGGAGCAGCACCGCGCGAATCCCGCGTGCGCGGTTTGCCACACGCGGATGGACCCCATGGGCTTTGCGCTCGAGAACTTTGACGCCATCGGCCAGTTCCGGACCACCATGGGCGGCGAGAAAACTCCCATTGATGTTTCCGGAGTGCTGCCCGACGGAACGAAATTCGAGGGGCCGGCAGAGCTGCGGCGGATCTTGCTGAGCAATCCCGAGCAACTGGCCACCGCCGCGACCGAAAAACTTCTCATCTACGCGCTGGGCCGGGGGTTGGAGCATACGGACAGTCCGGTCATCCGCAAGATCGTGCGGGAGGCGGCAGTGGGTACGGGCGAGTCTTCGGCTAATTCTTCGGCTCGGCCCTACCGCTGGTCGTCGATCATTCTGGGGATCGCGAAGAGCATGCCGTTTCAGATGCGGAAGTCAGCGGCGGCAGGGACTGCCGTTGCCGAGTCGCGACCGTAGGCGAGGAATTTAGGAAGAGTTCGCACGTTTCCATGAGGAGGTGTCGGGAGCCATGATGATTTTCAAGAAAGCCATTCCCCGCCGCACGTTCTTGCGCGGCGTTGGTGCGACGCTGGCGTTGCCGCTGCTGGACGGAATGATTCCGGCCTTCGGAGCGCCGAGTGACACCCCGACTCGCCTCTCCTTTGTTTACACGCCGAACGGGAAACGAATGGAGCTTTGGACACCAGCGGCCGCGGGGGCCGGCTTCGAGCTGACTCCGACGCTGAAGCCGCTGGCTCCGTTTCAGGATCAGATGCTCGTGTTGAGCGGCCTCGCCGCCAATGAAGGCCGCAGAATCGAGGGCGAGGTTGCGGGAGATCACTCGCGAGCGAGTGGATCGTACCTGACGGGCGCGCACCCGCACCAGTCTCCGGACAAGGCTTTTACGGGAATTTCGATGGACCAGATCGCAGCCAAGGAACTGGGCAAGCAGACGCAGCTGGCGTCGCTCGAGCTGGGCATTGAAAACGAGGTTCTCGGCGCCTGCGAAGCTGGATACAGCTGTGTCTACGCCAACACCATCTCGTGGCGCAGTCCCACGACGCCGATGCCCGTGGAGCCCCAGCCCCGCGCTGTGTTCGAACGCCTCTTTGGCGACAGCGACAGCACCAACCCGGCGGAGCGGCTCGCCCAAATCCGGGAGAACCGCAGCATCCTCGACTTTGTGACACAGGCCGCTCATCGCGTGAGCAGCGGGCTTGGGCCGAGCGACCGCAACAAAATCAATGAATATCTGGATGCCATCCGCGATGTCGAGCGGCGCATCCATTTGGCGGAAGAGCAGTCCTCCCGGGAGCTGCCGGAATTGGCCCGCCCCGCGGGAATTCCCGCGCGGTTTGACGACCATGCGAAGATCATGTTTGATTTACAGGTCCTGGCCTTCCAGTCCGACTTGACCCGGGTCTCCTCCTTCATGACGGGTCACGAAATGAGCGGCCAGGCGTTCCCGGAAATCGGGGTCCCCGATCCGCATCATGCCATGACGCATCATAACGGCGATCCGGAGAAGATCGGAAAAGTCATCGAGATCGACCGCTATCAGACGCAGGTCTTTTCGTATTTCCTGGAGAGGCTGCGGGCGACTCCGGACGGCGACGGAACTCTGCTGGACCATGCGATGGTCGTTTACGGCGGCGCCCTCAGCGACGGGAATATGCATTACCACAACAATCTCCCGCTCTTGTTGCTGGGCGGCGGATCGGGCCGGCTCCAGGGCGGGCGGCATATCGTCTATCCCCAGGACACGCCGGTGTCGAACCTGTGGCTGGCGGTGCTTGAGATTCTGGGAATTCCGCTGGACAAACTGGGGGACAGCACCGGAAAGCTGGCGGGGCTGGCCGGGTAGAGCAGCGGGCGTCCGCGTCTTACCCGGGTTGCAGAAATGTGCCATCGTGGTGGGTCTCACTCCCAAGGAGACTTGTATGAGAATAAGCGCCATCGTAGTGTGCGCCATCTGCGCGGTGATTTGGCGCCAAATTTCAGAAATAACTATGCAACGTTCCTTTTTGCTGCCTGTTCGAGCAATTCGTGGATGAGGGTCTGGTACGGTTTCTGTTGCTTGGCGGCAAGGCGGCGGAGTTGGGCGAGCAATCGGGGGGCGATGCGGATGGCGATGAGCTGCTTAGCACGGCCGGTTCGCGGCCGTCCGACGCGGCGGGCGCGTTTCAGTTCCGCGTCGGTGGATTCGGGGATGTCGGAGAAATCAAGTTGATTATCCGAGGGGCGATCCGGCATATGCCGTGCGCTCTTTGCGGCTTGCCTGCCGCGCGCTGATGATGCGAATTGTTTCCGTGCCATGTGCCAACCTCCGCAAAGTGTAAACAATCAGAAGAACACGGCCTTTCATTGACCGTCCCAGTCTCTTCGAGCGCCGTTCTGTTTGTCCGTGCTCCAAGTCCTCCCAGTCCAATCCATCGGGATCGCTGAATACCGTTGCTGCCTCCTCGAAGGGGACGCCGTGCTTCTCGTAGTTCTTCAGGGCTTTTTGGGCGTCCCAAGAGAACATATTATTGTATATACGCTAATTTCGCGGAGGGGTCAAGGTTGAGAGTGCTGGTCCGGCTAGACCGTTTTCAGAGTTGTTATATAGTAGCGCCGCCGTCCCGGCGGCCATTGGGCCAGCGAGACGCTGGCGCTACCTCAACGCTTCACCCTCGTCTATTTCGCCTGCAGGTTTTGCGGCGGGGCGTCGATGCGTTGGACTCCGGACTTTTCGAGCGGAGTGGCGCCCAGCTTCAGAAGCAGGTCCGACGTAGTCGGATGGGCGAAACGGGGCACGTGGAAATAATCCACCCCGATGCCGGCTGTCGTGACGGCCATGGCGATGCTGAGAGGCGTTTGCCCGAACTGGTCCATCGTGTCCATTTTGGCGCCTTTGCCCACCAGGAACTGAATCATTTCGTCGAATCCGTTGTAGGCCGCGCCATGCAGAGCGGTCCAGCCGTACTCGCCGGTGGCATTGACGTCGGCACCCAATTCCAGCAGCAGTCCGGCGGCTTCCACGTTGTGTTCCCTTTCTTCCGGAGTTAGCACAACGTCGGGATTGCGGTGGACCCCCGCTGCCAGGAGCAGGGACGGGGTATTGTCTGTTGTTGGAATTCGCGCGTCGGCCCGGCCCTCAACCAGCACGCGTATGGCGTCCCCGTTGCCGTTGGCCGCGGCCAGCAAGAGCGGCGTCGCGCCCAGCATGCTGACGCCTCCCTGGGTTCCGAACTCCCTGGGGCGGGGAGGAGCCTTTACCAGCCGGGCATTGGGATTTGCTCCCTGCGCGAGAAGCGCCTTTACGGCATTCACCATATTCCGGTGCGAGGCAGCGTGGTGCAAAGGCGTGTAGCCTTCCTTGCTGTCCGCCGCGTTCGGGTCCGCACCCTTCTCCAATAAGAATAAGGCGAGGTCCTCGCCGCCGCGGGTGCTGGCCAGCAGCAGAGGAGTTACGCGGTCCGCCGTGGCCTCGTTCACGTCCGCTCCCGCTGCGACCAAAATCCGCGCGGAGTCCAGCGAGTTCCGGTCGGCGGCATACAGCAAAGGCGTGAACCCGCTTTTGGAGCGGGCGTGCAAGTCCGCTCCGTGCTCCACCAGCGCGCGCGTGATGTCCGGGTGCTTTTCGGCGACCGCCCACATAAGAGCCGTCTGCCCCCGCTGCGGCTCCTTTCGATTCACGTCCGCGTTGTGAGCCAGCAGCAAGTCCACCACCGCCAGGCTGCCGGTGTGCACGGCGGTCATGAGCGCGGTTTCTCCGGAGAGCAAAGAGACGTTCGGATTTGCGCCGGCATTCAGCAGCTTCTCAACCATGGCCGCGTTGCCGTTGGCGCAGGCCAGAGAGAGAGGAGTGGCGCCATACTCGTTCGCCGCGTTCACGTCGGCCTTGGCGCCGAGCAGAAGGTCCGCGGTTTCGAGGTCATCCCGGTGGGCCGCCCATGCCAGAGCCGTCGCGCCATCCGCCTGGGCCGCGTTCACATCCACCCCTTCCCGCAAGAGGGAACGAACCGCCGCCTGATCCTGATTCCTGGCCGCTTCCACCAATCGAAGGTCAGCCGCGGCGGCGCCCAGCACGCCAGCCGACAGAAGCGACGCCACCAGCCATCCACCAAGAACTTTCATACGGATTTCCATGCTGTCCTTCCTCAGCAACCTGTTCCGGTCCGCTACGGCTGTGACCGCGATTGCTCACTGGCGAGTTTTTCCATGGCGGTCTGCAGCACCCGATCCAACCACGCGCTGGTTGCCGCCGCCCCGAGAACTCCCGGATGGGGTCCCTGGCCGCGTTTCCCGAGATCATTCTGAATGTCGAAAAGATTTCTCGGCATCAGGAACGGATGGTTGCCGAGGAGCACGTCCCAGGGACCTAGCTGCTTCAGACGCTCCATGCTCTGGATAAAGGTTGTGGTCCACTCCCGGCCGAACTGCATGCCAAGGCCGCCCGGCATCAGCGTGCGGTACGATTTGCCGCGATCCTGGGCCTGCAATTCAATCGAGGTGGCCCCCGGCGTGTGTCCCGGTGTCACGTAGAACTTCAATACCGCGTCGCCGACCCGAAGGCTCTCCCCGTCCTTCAGGATCAGGTCCCGATGGAGAAGGATCCCGCGGTCCGGCCCTGTCTGCGGGCCGCTCTGCGAGCGCTCCACCACCTGCCAGTCTTCGAGTGACATGCCGACACGGGCTCGGTTCAATTGCTGGATTCTGGCAGCGCTGCCGTAGTGGTCGGCGTGGGAATGTGTGATCAGAATATATTTGATGTTGGCTGGATCGAAGCCCACGGCGCGAATATTGTTGAGCAGGAAATCCGTCGTTTCCGGAAAGCCCGTGTCAATCAGCACCAGCCCGGCGGTTGTGGTGAGGAGATAGGCACTGACTCTCTTCAAACCGACATAATAGAGGTTGTCAAAGATTCGGAATCCGGCTATTTGCTGTGCTTCCGGCGGCGCGTCGTCGGGGCGTCCGGCCCACGGCGCTCTTGCATTCCAGTCAATCCGCTGGGCTTGGTTTCCAGCGACTCCGGCCGGGGTTCCGCTTTGGGCGCCAACCGGCCCTGCTGCGAGCAAAATCGCGATCAGGCCGGTCAACAGGCGTCTTTGATTCATACGGGGATTCATACGGGCCTTCGAAAGAAGGCGAGCCACCCCTCGAACAGAGTGGCTCGCTTGTAGTCCGCGATTTCCGGATTCGTTTCCTACTGGTCGAGCACCTCGATGTACCCCAAATGGCTTGAGGTGTCGCCGGACCACCAGATGCGGTTCGGGTTGGACGGATCGATTTCAATCCGTCTGGCATCCGACTCGATGATGGGCAGCGAAAACTCCGTCCAGGTTTCGGTCTTGGGATCGAAGCGGGCGATCTTGTCCGCCGCCTGCTCGACCATCCAAATCACCTTGTGCTTCGGGTCCGCGACGATGTGATACGCGCCGGGGTTCTCCGTCGGAGGCTGATAGTAGGTCATCTTGGAGGTCTTGTGATCAATCTTCACGAGCTTTCCGGTGCGATGATACGCGACCCAGATATCGCCGTTCCAATCGGCTCCCATCCTGCGCGGAATATCGTTGCCGGGCGTTGGAAACTCGTCGATTTTTCCGGTAGCGGGATCCAGGCGGCCCACTCTGTTGGCTTCCCGTTCGACGAACCAGACCCCGCCATCCCCCGCGACATCCAGCCCGTAGCCGCCCGCCTTTTTCTTGGTTTGGAGCGCGTACGGCATGTCATACGCGACGAACTGCTTGGTTTGGATATTCAATCCCACGACTCGCTCGCCGGCGGTCGACCAGACCATCTTCCCGTTGGGGTCCACGCGCATGGTGTTTCCGCTGATTGGGCCCTTAAAGTCGGGGGGCGCCGGATAGGAGGTGAACTCCGCGTTGCGGGTGTCGAACTGCAGCCAACGGCGGTTGGCGCCGATCTCGGCCATCCAGATGGAGTCTCCGGCGCCACGAGTCGGAGGACCCATGTGAGCCAAAGTGCCGATTTTCCCAGTCCCGGAAGGCGGAGGAATCTGGGTGTAGGTGAACGTCTTGGGATCGAACTTGCCCAGGGCGTATACGTTGAGCTGGTTCACCCAGGCGACTCCGCGTGGGTCCACCGTGATGTCGTGGAGCGCCGCGTCGAGATTCTCCAGCTCATAATCCACGGCGATATACTTGGCGGCGTCCCCCTGGAGCAGGGTCCGTGACAGGCGGCCATTGGGATCAACGCGTGGGGTGGTGGTCGAAAAATTCTTGGACAGATAATCCAGCAGGATGGCATTTTCCTGAGCGGTCCAGGCCACGGCGCGGGCCGGATTATCCTGGACGCGCTCCCGCATCCATTGGAGCTTTTTCTCCCAATTGTCGCGGGTCCATCGCATCTGCGTCAGGCGGTGCTGGTAATGGCATTGGCCGCACTTGGCCTGCACAATCTTTTTGCCGTCCCCTTCCGGCAAGTCCGGGGGAGGCAGTTCGTGATCCATCTCGTTGCCGCTCACGCGGCCGGGTGACCGGACCCATCCATTCGGGACGGGGGCCCCTTGCTTGTCCGTCAGCGACACATCCGCGGTCGCAGGCTGGCTGGCCGTCAAGACCACCGGCGTGGGCTTGCTCTGAAAACCGTTCCCAATCCCCTGCACAGTGTATTGCCCGGGGGGGAGGTTGTTTAATGTGTAACGGCCCTGCGCCTGGCTGACGACCATGAAGGTCAGCCGTCTCTCGGGGTTGATTACTTTCACATACGCTCCGGAGAGGGCCTGCCCGGAGGCACTCTTAACCACTCCCTGAACACTGCCGGCAAAGTCCGCGGCTCGCACCGAGTGCAAGCCGACAAACAGCATTCCAACTGCGATCACAGCTAGCTTCCGACTCCGATGGCTATACATTGTTTCCCCTCCTGAAGGGACAGAACCCAGCTTGAGAAATTGGCATATCTCCTTCCAATGGTGACGATTATACATCCGTTAGCCGGAGTTGAACCCACATTATTATTTCGTGATTTTGTGGCTGACGCAGGCCCTTCTCCGGGGGGGGCGGCGGCGTTACGGGACGCCAGGCCATGACACACTTATTCCCGGAAATGGAACTGCATTTTGACGCGGCCAATCTGGATAATGTCTCCTCCGCGCAGCTCGCGAGGAGAAGAGAGGACATCAGAATTGATCCGGGTGGCCCCGGCCCTATCGGGGGGAGCAATGTCGTAGCGGCCTTCGCGCCGGTTGATGATGGCGGCCACCCTGGGAGCGAACCAGCCCTTGAGCCTCACGGAAGCCATATCGGATTTTCCGATGACACAAAGCTTGCTGGTGAGGATGTATTCGCGCTGATCGGTCTTGCCCTGGAGCACGACGAGAGAGCCGAGCAGCTCTTTGGGGTCCGCCGAAGCTTGCCCGGTCAGGGAAGTGACCTGGGCGAGGAACTCCCGCCGCTTCCTGGTGTCAAGATTGACGGTGGTGCCCAGCACGGGCGTGTGGACCGGCTCGCTCGTCGTCGCCGTTACCGCGCCGGCCGAGATTCCGCCCTCGTCGCGGAAGACCAGGGTGTGCTTTCCGATCACGATCTCGTCGCCGTCCTTGAGGGAACCGCGCCGAACCCGCTGGTTGTTCAGGAAGGTGCCATTGAGGCTGCTCAGGTCCTCGAGGACATAGTGATCCTCGTTAAGAGAAAGACGGGCGTGGTGGCCGGAGACGGCGAGGTTGTCAATGACAAGATCGTTGTCCGGCAAGCGTCCGATGCTGAGGGTGGCTTTGTGGAGTGGAATCTCCTTCAGCACGGCCGCCTCGAATCGGAGGATCAGCTTGGCCATTGCCGTCTCCTGCCGGTAAAAATCAGATGGCCTTGCTTTGGCGGTGACGCCTGGCTGCCGGACAAGCAAAATCAGATAGCCATGCATCACCGCCGATAGCTGCGGAGCACAGCCGGTCTGGGAGCCCAGACCGGAGGCGGTCGGCTCGGAGGGGCTCAGCCGCAAAACGGTCTTGCACCGGCCGTTACGCTACGGGGCCAGGGGCTCGACACGGATCAGTGTGCCGCCGTGCTGATTCCCCAGCCACAGGCTGGAGAAAGCGCCCGACTTCTGCACCTCTACGTGGCGAACGTTGGTTCGATCCGGAAGCAGATACTCGGTGAATTCCCCAGTCTCCGTATTCAGCCGGACGGCAAGATCGCTGTCCATCCCGGCCGTCCAGGCATATTTCTTGTCATCGAACTGCGCATCGTACGGGCGCGTCCACGCGGTGGGAACCGTCCACTCCGTGATCTTCTCGGTCTTGGGATCGAACATGGCCATACGATTGCCGTTAAATACGGCGCACCACAAGCGGTCTTGGGAGTCGACGTGCCCGCGCCGGCACCCTGTGCCTTTGGTGGGTAAGTCATACCACTTGGTCTGTAAGGTCTTACCGTTCGTGATCCAGATCTTATCGTTGCCCGGCTGCATGCCGTACATGTCGTTCTTCGAGGTGGCCACCACATCGTAGGCTCTTGCTTCGGGACTGCCCGGAGGATAGGTCACCTGGGTCCACTTGTTCTTGGCGAGGTCGATTTGCCAACTGCCGCCCGATTCGTCGGTACCCCCGGCGACATTGATCCATATCTTGCCGTCTACATGCTGAAACGCCGGGTC
>Ga0209640_10003467_pt1 | contig 13771 bp, 14 predicted proteins | sample RifCSP10_1_FD_184018 | JGI IMG/M metagenome (GOLD analysis project Ga0209640, IMG submission 184018) | Soil microbial communities from Rifle, Colorado - Rifle CSP2_sed 10_1 (SPAdes) (version 2) | ecosystem: Environmental > Terrestrial > Deep subsurface > Rock core/Sediment | place: Rifle...
CTGATCAACCGCGACAGCCTCATCTCGAAGTGGACCGAGAAATATGCGCTCACCGCCAACTTCTATCCGGCCCCGAAGGTGAACTTCTCGTTCATTTACTCGTTCTGGAACCGCTACATTGACTATGACACGCTCGGCACGAGCGCGAACAGCGCGGTCACGAGCGGCAACCGCTACCCGGCGTTCCTCAAGAGCCTCGATCTCACCACAAACGACTTCGCTGTCCGGATGACCCTGCGCCCGGCGTCGAAGTTCACGTTCGTGTCCCGGATCGACCTCCAGAAGACCGAGCTCGACGCAAACCAGCTCGGCCTGCACCTCATCGAGGTCGTAAAGCGCGAGGTCTTTGGGTGTGTTGGGAGGCGGGGCAAGGGTGACGCCGTCCGGGGTGCGGTCATAAAAGCCTTCGAGTCCTGCGGCGTGTATTGCGCCGCAAACCGTCCGGCAGGCGGGGCAGCAAAATCGCCGTAATGCGCCATCGATGACGTGTTCAAAACGGGAGTTCGCGGCATTCGGCAGGCCGCAATGATAACAACGGCTATGCGTGGTTTCAGTTGCTGCTGATGTCAATGGCAGTGGTTGTACGGAGCTCACGGTGAACTTTACGCATTATGGTTTCAGTGATTGCACGGACAAACGCTGCACCAGTTCCAGGCGGTCTTCACCGTGCTGCACTTTGACATTGAGGTCCCATACCCCGGGTAAGGGGAAACTGAGTGACGCCTCATACAGCCCCGGGGCAATGGCGTGCAGGGCGGTGGTGAAATCGGCGCCGGCATTGGAAGGACGGTAGGCAATGATTTTAATGTCGGCATCCCGGATAGGCAGGCCGCGCGCATCCACGGCGCTGAGGCGGAACCGATCCGCGGTGTTTAAGGTAATGATCTCGGGTATTTCCAGTTTGCTTTCCCATTGCAGATTGTTGTGCATCGCCAGCCGCTTGATGGCGTTGTTTTCGTATTGCCGGCCTTGTTCGTAATAGTCTTCAACCACCAGGCCCGGATTGCTTACGACCGCCAGCACGATAAACAGCGCATTCACCCCAAGAAAGAGTACCACTATCGCAAACCAGCCGATGACCCAGGGGTTGCGTTTCCCTTGGGTGCTGGACTGTGAATAGTTGCGCGCAATATAGTTAATAAAGCGGCTGAGTTTGTGTGTCAGTGTCATGGCGTTCACCGTTTGGGTCCAAAGAACATACTTTCATAGGCGGTAAAAATATCCGGATTGTTGATGTCTTGCGCGCGGATGGTGACAGGGATACGCTCGGCGGTGAGTTTGGCGCCGGGAATGCGCAGGTAGATCGTGTAAGCGCTGACTTTGCCCTGGGGCGCTGCTACGGTTTGCTCCGTGCCAACGGCTTGCAGGTCAGGATGGCCGCTGGCGTGGAGTTGGATGCGCATGTCCTGTCCGGTCTTGTTCAGTATTTTCAACTCATATTTGTTTTGCACGGCGCCGTCACTTTGCAGCACAAACAACGGCTGGCGTTCGTGCAGCACTTTAAGTTCCAGGGAACCCAAGGTCGCCAATCCATAAATGATACCCGCGATGGACAGGAACATAATTGAGGAATACACGATGACGCGCGGCCGTTTCAACAGCGGCACGGCGGGTTTGCCTTCGACTTCATCCAGCGAGGCATAACGGATCAAACCGCGTGGCCGCTGGATCTTGTCCATCACCGCATCACAAGCGTCGAGACATAACGCGCAGGTGATACAGCCTTCCTGCTGGCCGCGCCGGATGTCGATGCCGGTCGGGCATACCTGCACGCATTGCTTGCAGTCGATACAGTCGCCTTGTGTGCCGCTGACGGTATCACTGCCTTTTTTGAGCTTGCCGCGCGGTTCGCCGCGGGAAAAATCATAGGTGGGCAACACCGTGGTGCGGTCCACCATGACGCCCTGAATGCGCGCATAAGGGCATAACCAGAAACAGACTTGCTCGCGCATGTGTCCGGCAAACAGGTACGTAAAGAAAGTAAAGATGCCCACCGCCACCCAGGCCACCAGCGGCGCCTGCAAGGTGAGGTAGGCGCGCCAGAGTTGCGGCGCGTCGCCAAACCACAAGGTAAAACTAATACCGGTGAGCACTCCAATCAACAGCCAGATACTGTGCTTGATGACCTTGATGCGAATTTTCATGGCGTTCCAGGGCGCCTGGTCCAGCTTCATGCGCTTGTGGGCGGAACCTTCCAGTTTTTCCTCGATCCAGGTGAAGATGTCGGTCCACACGGTTTGAAAACAAAAATAACCGCAGTACACGCGGCCCGCGACCGAGGTCACGGCCGCCAGCAGCAGCGCGAAAAACAATAACACCATGGTCAGCATCCACACATCCTGCGGCAGGATGGTGATATCAAATATGTGAAACTGGCGCTTGGGTATATCAAACAGCACCGCTTGCCGTCCGTCCCAGCGCAAGTAAGGCCCCAGGAAAAACAGCAGCCAGGTGGTCATGGCAAGCCATTTGTAGGTGCGGTAGCGCCCCGGCATGCGTTTGGCGTGAATGGTTTTGCCGCCGGTGTTGACATGCCAGTAGTCCGCCTCCCGGTATAGTTCTTCCAGGTGTTGCTGGCCGGATTGTCCAGTCTGGATGTTCATTGACTTCAAACCTGTTTCTTCCAACCCGTTACTTCCAACTTGTGGTGCTGCTGATGACTTCATGTAACACGCGCGATCCATAGGGTTTCATGGCCTGGCAAATCCTTTTGCCCGGATTTGTTACTTTGACCAGATTGTTGATCTTCTGTTTGACCAGATTATTTATCTTCTGAATGGGTATGTTTGATGAGATAAGTAATGCGCACCGCGAGCACGGTCACGATGATAATCGTTATGCCAACAGCCAGGATCGCAGCGATGGCGACAGTATCCATAATTCGTTCTCCGGTTTTTCTTTAACTTGCATCAATTCATCAATTCTACTGGCCGCCACCCAGTTGATGGACATAAACCGCCAGTTTCTTGATATCCGTTGCGCTGAGTTGCTCGCCAAAGGCCGGCATGACTGCGATACGGGTTTCCGCCGCGCCCGGCATGTTGACGCCGTAGGCAATGGTGTATTTCACGCTTTCTTCAGTGGCCGGCGTGAAGCGCCAGATGGAGTCCGCGAGATTGGCGGCGCCCAGCATCTGCATGCCCTTGCCATCCATGCCATGGCAACCGGCGCAGCCCTTGTTGACAAACAATTCCTTGCCCGGCGCGTGTTCGGCGCCTTTACTCATGGCCAGCACATGCTGGGTTAGATCATTGAGTGCCTGCTCGCTTAATGATGCTTTAAAGCCCGGCATCATGCCCTTGCGGCCGATGGTGATGGTTTGCTGAATGGTTTCCACGCTGCCGCCAAACAACCAGTCATCATCCGCCAGCACCGGGTAACCGGGATTGCCCGCCCCGCCGGCGCCATGGCAAGGCGCGCAGCGGTCACCGAACAACACTTTGGCGGAGCGCCGGGTGTAATTCACCAACTCCTGATCGGCAACAATTTCCGGGACCGGCAGGGCGGCGATTTTCGCTTCGTAGGGCGCGCGTATGGCTTTGATTTCCACCGTGGACTCTTCGTAGCGTTTCATCTGGGTCCAGCCCAGCACCCCCTTGGTGTAGCCGGTGAAAGTGGGAATCGAAGGGTAGAGAATGAAATACACCAGGATGAATAGGCCGCTGAGATAAAGTGTAATCATCCACCAGCGCGGGGGCTGGTTGGTCAGTTCGCGAAGATTGCCGTCCCAGACATGGCCGGTATCCGGCGCGCCGGTGGGATTCTTGTTATCGTTCATTTCCGGTCCTCCCGCGTCAGTACATCATCATCCAGTGGTATCTGCCGGTGGGCTTCCAGTTTTTCCTTATTCGACGGATGGAAGATGTAAACATAGAGGGCGATCATGACAAAAAACACGACGATGGTGATGCCCAGGCCCAGCCAGTCGTGGAAGCTCATCGCTGTCCAATCGGTATGAAAATAGTCCTTGATGCGCTCAGGCATGTTATTCACGGTACACCACCCCATGATCCAGCCGGGCCATGGTGCCCAGCACCTGCATATACGCGACCATAGCGTCCATTTCGGTCTTGCCATCCACCTTGGCCGCCGCCGCGTCGATATCCTTGCCGCCATACGGCACACCCAGGGTCTGCATGGCTTTCATGCGCGCCACGATGCCTTCGCCATCCAGTGTGCGCTGCTGAAACCAGGGATAATTGGGCATCACCGATTCGGGCACCACGGAGCGGGGCGCGATGAAATGCTGGATATGCCATTCGTTGGAATATTTGCCGCCCACCCGCGCCAGGTCCGGGCCGGTGCGCTTGGAGCCCCACTGGTGGGGATGGTCATAGATGGATTCGGAGGCCAACGAATAATGTCCGTAGCGTTCTTTTTCATCGCGGAACGGCCGGATCATTTGTGAATGGCACAGATAACAGCCTTCCCGCACATAGATGTCGCGCCCGGCCAGTTCCAGCGCGGTATAAGGGCGGATACCGTCACCGGGCTTCCAGTCATCCAGGGTTTGTCCGTCCTTGGCCTGCCAGATGATTTCCGGACGGGCGTTGTGTTCCATGGTGTTGTCGAGATAATACAGCGGCACAATTTCCACAATGCCGCCGATGGAGAGAATGAACATCAACATGAGCAGCAGCGCCCAGATATTGCGCTCCATTTTGTCCTGGAATTTGGTGGAGTAGATTTTATCAGCCATGATTGTCTCCCGCCTTATGCCTGCGCCGCGGCGACGCTGGCGCGCGGTTCGCTGCTGGCCTGGCGTATGGTCATCACCACGTTGTATAACATGATAAGGCCGCCCACCGAATAAATAAAACCGCCGGTAGCCCGCAGCACGTAATAAGGATGCATGGCGGCCACGGATTCGGCGAAGGTATAAGTAAGGGCGCCAAACTCATCATAGTCACGCCACATCAGGCCTTGCATGATGCCCGAAATCCACATGGCAATGGTATAGATGGCGATGCCGATGGTCGCCAGCCAGAAATGCAGGTTCACCAGTTTCACCGAGTAAATGTCGGCGTTCCACAAACGGGTTAACAAGTGGTAGACCGCGCCCGCGCCGATCAATCCCACCCAGCCCAAGGCGCCGGAATGCACATGGCCGATGGTCCAGTCGGTGTAATGGGATAACGCGTTCACCACCTTGAGCGACATCACCGGTCCCTCGAAGGTGGACATGGCGTAGAACGCCAGCGACATAATCAGAAAACGCAACACATAGTCGGTGCGCAATTTGTCCCAGGCGCCGCTCAAGGTCATCATGCCATTCACGGCGCCGCCCCAGGAGGGCACGATCATCGCCAGGGAAATCGCCGCGCCCAGTGAGCCCGCCCAATCGGGCAGGGCGGTGTATTGCAGGTGATGGGAGCCGAGCCATACATAGCCGAACATTAAGGACCAGAAGTGCAACACCGATAATCGATAGGAAAAGATCGGCCGGTCCGCTTGTTTGGGCACGAAGTAATACATGATGCCGAGAAAACCCGCCGTGAGATAAAAGCCGACCGCATTATGACCCCACCACCACTGAATCATCGCGTCCTGCACACTGGAGAAAAGGGAATAGGATTTAAAAAGCTCCACTGGAATCGCCAGGCTGTTGACGACATGCAGGTAGGTGATCATCACCATCATGCCCAGATAAAACCAGTTGGAGACATAAATATGGGTGGACTTGCGGTTGGCGAGCGTCATGATGAAATTAAACGCGAAGGACAGCCACACGATGGCGATCAGGATGTCGATGGGCCATTCCAGCTCGGCATACTCCTTGGCCTGGGTGAAACCCAGGGGCAAAGTGATAACCGCCAACACGATAATCAGGTTCCAGCCCCAGAAGGTAAACCAGGCCAGTTTGTCGCTCCAGATGCGCACGCCGCAGGTGCGTTGCACGCTGTAAAACGCCGTGCCCATTAACACGCAGCCGCCAAAGGCAAAAATCACCGCATTGGTGTGCAAGGGCCGCAACCGGCCGAAGGAAATATAGGGGCTATCAAAATTGAGGTAGGGCCAGGCCAGTTCGGCGGCGATATAGACTCCGAGCAAGGTGCCTACCACGAAATAGATGACGGTGGCGACCGTGAACCATCGGACAACGTCGAAATTGTATTTTTGTTCTGCCGCTGTTGCTTCCACGATCGTCACCTCCCCGAAGCTTGTATGGGCCACACCTGGTACAAGCTAACAAAATGCTAAAAAAAAGAACGGCTTACCTGGGTAAATGCTTCGCCAAGAATCTTTCACTCAACTGAACGCCCGCAATATAAAATCTCCGCCGCGGAATGGGCAAGCTCTGGTGCCGTGCAAGTAACTTGACCGGGACCGGAGTGATGAATACCCTCAATGGATCCCTGCTTTAGCGCAGGGCTATGATGGCAAAAAAATTCTCCTCCCAGTTAGCGTTTCTTCCTTATCCTTTGACTTTAATCAACTAAATCATAGTGATTAGGCAACGGCGGAAAATTCCTAACCAGGACCTACGTTGTATAAGCTGAACTGGAAACAAACTGTCTCATCGCCGGTGGCAGGCTTTTCACACGGGCTGTCAATACGCCTGGTGAGCATGGTTCAGGTAAGCGGCACGTGATAGTGTTTGGCTGGTACAGGTGCTTCATAGGAATGACGGGGTGTCTCTCTGGCAAGCCGGCTAATACTGGAAAATACCGAAGCCAGTATAGAGATCGGTTCATCAAACAGCTTTTAGTTGCTGACTGGCAATGGATTTTTTCCCACAGCGAAATTACCGGTTAATCCGCCTATACTCGCGATAGGGTAAATCAAAGCTAATTAATCGAAAACCAGAACAAATTATTGTTTTTATGACCATTTGTTTTCATATACCATTCAAGAAAAATTCTATTAATCCGAAAATAGAATGGAATTAACTCGCCGATTTTTCTTTAATTTTTACGTTTAAGGGAGCTGACCAATGACGGGTATAAAAAAAGTGCTTGTTACACTCGGTGTGCTGCTGGCGTGTATTTCGATTGCGCAAATCACGGTGGCATCACCGGACAACAAACTGACGATTGGCGTGGTAGTGCCGGCGCCGCCGAAATTTGTTTTCCAGGTCTGGCAGCCGCTGGCGGATTACCTGAAGGCAAACACGGGATTAGACGCGGAAATCAAAATAATTAAAGGCTTTGACCGGATCAAGAGCGCGGTGGAAAACAAGGAGGTCGATGTCTTTTATGCGGACGCTTATATTTTTTATTTATTATCGCAACAAAATTTAGTGGAGCCCGTGGTGCAGGTTGAAAACCAACTCGGCAGTATTATGACCCGCAGCGCCGTGTTTGTGCACAAATCCAGTGGCGTGAATGATTTGCAGGATTTGAAATCCAGGAAAGTGGCGTTCGTGGATCCTACCAGCCTGGGCGGCTACGTGGCGCCGCGGGCGTTGTTCCAGAATAATGGCATCGACACCAAAAAAGATGTTGAAGAGGTATTTACCCAAAATCTCGAAAGCACGTTGCACAAAACTTTGTTGCAAGATGTCGCGGCCGGTTCCATGTGCGCGCTGAAGTTTAAGTTAATGAGCCGCAAGATTGAAGTCGGTGATTTGCAAACCATCGCGTTATCCGAAGAATATCCGGAAAACCTGCTGGCGGCGCCCAAAGGCATGTCCAGGGAAAAGTTGCAGAAAGTAGCGGATGCCTTTCGTGCGATGGATTCCAACGCAGCGGGGCAAGAAGTTCTGAAAGGCATGGCGTCCATGAAGATCCATCGCTTTGTTACCTACGATCCGATCGTGATGGAAGTGATTCGCAAGCTTAAAGCGGATGCGGGCATTTAGCTTGCTCGCAAATCAAGAATGCCGGTCTGAGAAATTCCATCCATGAAAGTCGGCCTGCACGGTAAACTTTTAATCGGCCTGCTTGCGCTCGTGACGTTCACCCTGGCGGTGATGGGCTATGTGCTGGTTTATAACGCCGATTCGCGCCTGGAACAATTTCGCAAGGTACAGGCTGAATATCAGGCGCGAACACTGGCTGACGCGGTGCTGGACGCGTTGCTAACGGACGACTTTGAAGTATTGCGCGGCTGGGTTAATGCGGCGATTCCCTCCGATGATTACGCATACGCGGCATTGATTCGCCCGAATGGACAGGTGCTGACCCATACCGATATCGACCTGATTGGGTTCACCATACCCACGATTGCCGGCAGCGAAAGCGTTACCGTGCGCACTACAAGGTATAAGAATCGTTTGGTAAAGGAGATAATTAATCCTATTTTTGTGGGGCAAAAACACCTGGCCAGTTCGCACGTGGCGTATTATCTGGACCAGCAGTCCATGATTAATGACGATTCCATACCCATCATTGTCATTGCGGTGGTATTCGCCTTGATCGTTCTTTCCCTGGGCAGTTACGTCATTACCCGGCGCCTGGTAAACCCCTTGAACGATTTGTCTGACGCGGTTTCCAGAGTTTCCGCTGACAAGTATCTGGTGTTGGATTCGACCACCCTGAAACGCCAGGACGAAGTCGGCACTTTGGCGCGCACGTTTCAGGACATGTCGGCGCGCCTGATGGACCGGCTGTTTGAACTGGAGTTGTCCCGCAAAAAACTGCAGCTGGAAGTGGATGCGCGCCAGAAGGCCACGTCGGCAAACGAGACCAAGAGCGCGTTTTTGGCCAATATGAGCCATGAATTGCGCACACCCTTAAACGCGATCATTGGTTACAGTGAAATCCTGGCCGAGGATTTCGACGAAACGCATCATAATGACAGCCTCAATGATATACGCAGGATCAAAGACGCCGCCATGCATTTGCTGCAATTGATTAATGACGTCCTGGATTTGTCAAAAATCGAGGCCGGCAAACTTGAGTTGTCCTATTCCAATTTCAGTTTGAATACGCTGATCCGCGAAGTGGCGACGACTGTTAAACCGTTAGTGGATAAAAATAACAATCGCCTGGAAATAAACTGTTTTGACGCGAACATCGACATCTGGGCCGACAATATGCGGTTACGGCAAATATTGCTTAATCTTTTGAGTAACGCCAGTAAATTCACCAGCAATGGCAGCATCAAACTGGAAGTGGATAAGAAATTTCAGAACTGGAAAGACTGGATCATTATCAAGGTGACCGATCAAGGCATCGGAATGACGCCTGAGCAAATGGGAAGAATCTTCGACGCATTCAGCCAAGCGGACAGCAGCACCGCCGGTAAATTTGGCGGAACCGGGCTCGGGCTTTCCATCAGCCAGCTGTTGTGCCAGAAAATGGACGGTGAAATCACCGTGGAGAGCTGGGTCAACAAAGGCTCGGTATTCACGGTTTGGTTACCGCATAAGAAAGCCAACCCTGAAAGTATCAAGCACGCCGTTTAGTTTTTCCTCTTCCCTGCAACACCCGTAACCAGAACAATCAATACATCATGCCAAAGCGATGAGCCATGGGGTCATTGGTTTTGAATTTTTCCCGTTGTTCCTTGGTTAAAATATCATAGATCTTGTTGCGCATTTCGATGTGCTGCTGGATCATCTGGCGTTTGGATTTGTACAATTCGTCATAAACTTTTCCGATCTTCTCGGCATCCGGTTTTTCCTCGCTATAAAGATCTTCCAGCTTGTCCGACGCCTCCATCATCTTTTCCATCTGCGCAAAATGCTGTTTACGCATATCGCGCTGCAAAGCGCGGATCTGCTCGCGTTGTTTGTCGTTGAGATCAAGCCCGGAGAGCATTCCCATCATATGTCCCATAGGACCCATCATCATAGGTCCCGTCATGGAACCCATGGGTCCCATGCGCCCATGTTGTCCATACCCGTAGCCACGACCATAACCACGCTCTTCCATCATGCGTTCCATCATTTCATCATCCATGGGGCGCGTCATTGAGCCGGGTTGGGCGAGACTCAGGGCCGGTGCGGCGCTTAACACTAGACTTAGTATCAAAAAGGGCAATAATGTACCGCTGGTGGTTATTGACCAAGGTTTAGTGTTCATCACAATTCCTCCTGTGTAATTTGAGGGGATAAGTAGATTTTACGGCTGGGTGTATATAGTTAAGCTGAACTTTTCGATTTTTCAAACGGTTTTAGCGGTAATTTGCGGCTTATCAATTGCTGTTTTTGTAAGCAACCATGTCCTTCGAAAATCAGTTAGAGTACTTGGATTAAGTGTGATCGCGAGCCCTGTCCCAAGTGAAGCTAGGGAGCTTAGGAAGAATCCTTCGCGCCACCCATGCAGCAAATGATTGACCGATTGCGTAGGTTAGCGGCTGGAAAAACGCCGCTTATAAAATGAGAACTCGCTGCGCGATTGCTCATGGCCGTTTACGCAAACAAGTTACACAACAAAGTGTGCGGACATGGCGCCAGTAAGTTTTTGTCCATTCGTCGAATCAGGGTTTACTGCATGGCATCGCTGGCGACTGAATCTTGACGTTTTATCTTGTTTGTCGCGGCATGGCAACATCGGTAACTTATCAAACTCGTTGTTCGTTATCCAGTTTGCCAGGCACGCCGATGGTCGCTTGATTTGTGACGTAATTCTATAGTAAAAATAAATCTGATGCGTATACTAAAGCCTGGGTTAACAGCCGGGTGTCACTCACAAGTTGTTTCTGGTTAGCGTTATCCATATTTCTCTCCTGGTAGTTTCTTCTGCAAGCAACAATTACAATACGCCAACACGGTAGATATTCACAACACATAAACGTAACAAGCAAGCTCAGCAAACAAACATAGCAAACAAACATAGCAAACAATCACAGGTCAGGATGCGATGGTGAAGGTCATTTATCGAAGTATTTTTTGTATTCTCATAATTATTGCTGCGGGACTTTCCGCGGGCTGTTCATCCTCCAGTGAGGATACCCCACCCGCAAATAATGAATCGCCCATCAATGAGCAACCCGGTGATCAGACACCGGCACCAACCCCAGAGCCAACGCCGGAACCCGGTCCCACGCCAGTGCTTGGCGAAGACAGTGATGGTGATGGTGTCGTCGACGCCAATGATGCGTTTCCCACTGATCCGGTTCGCGTGGCGCCATTGCCAGTTGAGTTTGATATGGGTGTCACCTATAGCCGGCAAACCTATGTTTCACCCACCGGTAACGATGACACCGGGGATGGCAGCATTGGCCTTCCCTATCGAACGGTTGTAAGGGCGGCGCGTAACGCCACGCCGGGCACACGTATCAACCTGCAGGCGGGTACTTATCCTGTGCAAGGTTCTATCGGAAACCTGCAAGGTACCGCCAATGAACCGATTGCCATTGTGGGTAGTGGTAACGTGGTGTTTGATGCCGCCGGCGCGAATCAGGTTCTGCATTTTAGTGATCCGCGTTATGTCGTGCTGGAAGGATTTACGATACAAAACGCCGCGCAAAACGGTATTAACATCGATGATGGTGGCAGTTATGCGACGCCGGCGGAATATGTGATTATCCGCAATGTAAGATTCCACAATATCGGCACCGGCGGTAATCATGACTGTTTGAAACTGTCCGGGGTGGACCGGTTTCTGGTCCTGAACGGTGAGTTTGAAGATTGCGATCACGGGGAAGCGATCGACATGGTGGGTTGTCATGCGGGCGTGATAAAAGGCAACTTCTTTCACAACATGCCCATCAACGCGATCAACACCAAAGGCGGCAGTTCGGATATTTTAATTCAGGGCAATCGGTTTTCCGATATCGCTTCCCGCGCAATTAATGCCGGGGGTTCCACCGGCCTGGACTATTTCCGGCCGATTGATGCGCCCTACGAAGGCGCGCGGATTCGCATACTGGCCAATATTTTTGAGCGCGTGGGAAACAACAGCGGCGCGTCAGTGGCTTTTACCGGTTGTGATCGCTGTGTGTTCGCGAATAATACGATTATCGAACCCAGAACCTATATTGTGAGAATACTGCAGGAATCGCGGGACGCACGCTTTGTGCCGAGCCGCAACGGCTATTTCGTCAATAACATTATCATGTTTAGTGAGTCCGACATCCGCAGCTATGTCAACATAGGGGATTTAACGGCGCCGGCGACCTTCACCTTCGGCAACAATCTTTGGTATGCGCTGGATAATGCCGCGTTCTCAGGTCCGGGTATTTCCAGTCCGATACCGCCCGAGACCGGTTCCATTATTCAGCAGCATCCACTGCTTGACCTTGCAAATGCCAATTACGCCATACCCGCCAACAGCCCCGCGGCCGGCCAGGGCCGAGCCGTGCCGGGTAGCATTGAAAGCGATTATGCTGGAGTGCTGTTTGCAACGCCGCTTGATATCGGGGCGTTTAAAGCGCAATAACTGACATGGCGTGGTAAATATGCAACTTGAAAGAAACGCGTTATGTAGATAGAAAGCGTGAAACACCCGGCTACCCGGCCGAACGGCTTTATAATTTAATTCCAAAATGACCCAAGGCTGAAATCATAAGCCAGTAACACCCAATGGTAAGACCGATAGAAATACCGAGGCTGAGATAAAAATTGACACCCTGTTTCAACAGCACCGGCAAAGCTATAAACAATGCTAGAGACGGTAAAACCAGCCAGAATACACTTGATGCCAGGGCGCTTACTTTCGCGGGATCTTTTGTATCGATATAAAGCCAAATCATCGCTAACACAGACACTAGCGGAACAGATGCCAAAATAGCGCCGAGCAGTGAACTGCGCTTGGCAATTTCAGAAATGAGCACGATCAGCGCTGTTGTCACCAGAATTTTTATTAGGTAATAAGCCAAGTTATTTCCTCCGCTATTCTCGCCGCGGGCCCGCGATTCAGCCAGCAGCTAACTGGCGCCGCCCGCTCGATGTTGCTGTTAAGCGCCATGTTTCGCCTGCCGCGCGATCGAGCGGCGATAGGTAGAACTCCATCACCCTTGGATCGGCGTTTAGCGCTCCAAACAGCTCGAGGTCGGTGGCGCACCATTGGCGCAGACGAAGCCGCACCGTTTCCAACATAATAGGCATGTTTCATTCGGATTAACGCTTTTTCTTGATGACGCGGCATTTGGCCGCGCTCAATCGCAGATGGCCATAACCACTACACAACACAATAGTCCGTTTCCTTTTCTTAGGCTTGCGGTCTGTTACCTATATTGCATGACATGTTGTGTTACCTATATTGCATGACATGTTGTGGTGGATCACTCAAGTTAAATCCTGGTTTGCACGGCCCTATATTTCTGCTTAATGAGATCTTTTTGTTCCACACCTTATTAGCAGTGACGAATCGTAGAAACAATTGCTTTCTGACGCGGATTTTGCTTAGAAACATCGTAGCGAGCCATTTATAAACTTCGATTTATCCACTGAAAGGGTAAAAGCTACCATCGCGCTCGAAATAAACTCCCCGCTTGCATTCGTTTCATTCATTTCAAGCTTACAATCCCATGCATCCACGATAACGCCACTATTGTCATGTTTCGACAAAGCACAGGACGACGTCAGAGAAACAATATTCTTGGTTTCATACGATACCGATAGGAGCGTTGCAAGATGCTGCCCAAGAGTAACGTCTACGTTTTTTCTGGTGCCCGACTTCATATTGCAAAGCGGTTCCTTGCTTAGGGGCCGATTGCTGTTATTAAGAAGAATGTCGAATACAGCTTCTCCGCTCGGCGGCTGGGGATTGTCAACGGCAAATACCGAACAACCATGCAGCAGGATAATGAACGTCAGTAGTTTTTTCATATAAACTTTCCGTGTAACTACTCACCCGTGGGCGGCGCCGGTGTCTCCAGCCGGGGGACGCCACAAGTACGTCCCTGTAGGCTCGACTGCGGCCATCCCTGGCCGCAGACG
>Ga0209640_10003468_pt1 | contig 13770 bp, 7 predicted proteins | sample RifCSP10_1_FD_184018 | JGI IMG/M metagenome (GOLD analysis project Ga0209640, IMG submission 184018) | Soil microbial communities from Rifle, Colorado - Rifle CSP2_sed 10_1 (SPAdes) (version 2) | ecosystem: Environmental > Terrestrial > Deep subsurface > Rock core/Sediment | place: Rifle...
AGCATGAGCTACGGCGATGCGGATCGTTCGCGTCTGCAAGAGGCCGTCGCGGCGCTCGGGGAGGGGACGCTCGAGGATCTCGACAGCGCCTTCGACGTGCAGTTCTTCGGCTTCGCCGCCGATACCGTCGCGCTCGAATCGCTGGCGGCGGTGCCGGCGCCGGGGCCGACGACGGATATCGGCGCGGCGTTGCTGTCGGTGTTACGCGGCGCCAACGCGGGCGCGCTCGCGGCGATCGTCCTCGTCAGCGACGGCGGGGACAATTCAGGCGAGCTCGATGCGGCGCGCATCGCCGAAATCGCGGGCTTCGGAGTGCCCGTGCATACGCTCGGCGTGGGACCCGAGGAGATTCCCGACGACCTCGAGCTCGAAGACGTCGTGCTGTCGCCCCAGGGCATGCCCGGGTCGACCGTCAGCGCGCAAGTCAGCATCCGGCACGGGCGCGGTGCGCTCGCTCAACTCAAAGTCTATGACGGCGATGCGATTCTCGCGTCGCAAGCCATCCAGTTGCCCGATCAGGCCGGAGTGACGACGCGGTGGATCGATCTCGACGTCGGCCGACCCGGCGTGCGGGATTTGCGCATTGCGCTCGACGCCGGCGCGAATGAGACGAACCTCGTCAACAACACTCAATTGCGCCCCATGGAAGTGTCGCAGCGTCGCCGGAACATCCTCTATATCGAGGGCGAGCCGCGCTGGGAGTACAAATTCCTGCGCCGCGCCATCGACCCGGAAGGTCCGTTGCGCGTCGCGAGCCTGTTGCGCACGACGCCGAACAAGTTCTACCGGCAGGGCGTCGAGTCGCCCGAGGAGCTCGTCGACGGCGTTCCCACCGACGAGGAAACGCTGTTTGCTTACGATGCGGTCATTATCGGCAGCTTCGAGGCGGCCGCGCTTTCACCCGAGCAGCAGACCATGCTCGCGGAGTTCGTGAGCCGCCGCGGCGGCAGCCTGCTCATGCTCGGCGGGCGTCGCGGTCTCGCCGACGGCGGCTGGGGCGCGACGGCGCTCGCCGAGGTTTTGCCGGCGACATTGCCTGCCGTCGAGGCCCCGACCTTCGTGCGCTATCCCGCCAAAGCGACGCTGACGCCGACGGGGCGGCGTTCGCTCCTGACTCGCCTCGGGCCGGACGAGACCGCGAACGTCGCTCTCTGGGACGAGCTGCCGGAGCTCGCCGACTTCCAATACCTCGAGGGGCTCAAACCCGCCGCCGAGGTCCTGCTCGAGGCCGAGCTGCAAGGACAGGCGTGGCCGCTGCTCGTCCATCAGCGGTACGGGCTCGGGAACAGCTACATTCTCGCGACCGGCGGCACCTGGCGTTGGCAGATGCAGCTGCCGCACGAAGATCAGCGGCACGAAACTTTCTGGCGCCAGCTGCTGCAGGCGCTCGCGGCCGGGGCACCCGAGCCCGTCACGCTGTCGACCGACCGAGTCTTCTACGGCGACCGCAGCGTCGTGGCGTTGCGTGCGGAAGTCAGAAACAAAGACTTTCAACCCACGGATGCGGCGACGGTCAACGTCGTCGTCGACGGCGGCACGGGCGCGGGTCAAACGCTCACGATGACGCCCGTGCCGGGACGACCGGGCCGCTACGAGGTCGACTTCGACGCCGTGGATCCCGGCATTTACCGTTTCGAAGCGGTGGCAGAGCTCGACGGCTCGCCGCTCGGAAGGTCGCGGCTCGCCGTGCGCCGTGCGGACGGCGTCGCCGAGCATTTCCAGATCCAACAGAATCGGCCGTTGCTCGAGCGTATCGCGGCCGCTACGCGCGGCCAGTACTTCACGCTCGATACCCTCGCCGCCATTCCGGAGGCCGTGCAATTCTCGGATGCCGGCGTCGTCGAGCGGCGCTTGCTCGAGCTGTGGAACATGCCGATCAACTTCTTGCTGTTGCTGCTCTTCAAGGCCGGCGAGTGGCTGCTGCGGCTGCGCTGGGGGCGTCTGTGAGCGGGCGCGCGTGCGCGCTCTTGCTCGCGGCCCTGGTATTCGCGCCGCCGGTACAGGCCGAGCTCTATTACGTCATCGTCGGCGGTTTGGGCGGGGCGCCCGATTACGAGGAAGCGTTCGCGGCGCACGTGCGCGCACTCTCGCAGGCCGCGGAGCGCACGCTCGGCGACGATGCCCGCGTGACGGTGCTCATCGGCGACGACGCCACGAGCGATGCGCTGCGCAAAAGCCTCGGAGAGCTCGTCGAGCGTACCGAGGAGGCCGACCGGCTCGCGGTCTTTCTCGTCGGCCACGGCAGCTTCGACGGCACGCAGTACAAGCTCAATTTGCCGGGTCCGGATATCGACGGCGCGGAGCTCCAAGCGCTGCTGGCGGCGATTCCGGCCCGGTCGCAGCTCATCGTGAACGCGACGAGCGCGAGCGGCGCCGTGCTCGAGGAGTGGGGGACGGAAGACCGCACGGTGATCACGGCGACGCGCAGCGGCGCCGAGCGCAACGCCACACGTTTCGCGGAGTACTTCGCCGCGGCTCTGTCGGCCGAGGAAGCCGATATAAATAAGAATGGCATGATCACGGCACGCGAGGCGTTCGACTATGCCGAGCGCCGTGTGGCCGACAGCTTCGAGTCCGAGGGCACGCTCGCGACCGAGCATCCGCAGCTCGTCGGCGAGAACGCCGCCGCTTTCGACGTCGCGCGGCTCAGAGCGCGCCCCGCGGAACGTCCCGAGGTCGTGGCGCTCACTGCGGAACGCGACGCGCTCGAGGAGCGCATCGCGGCTTTGCGGCTCGAGCGCGAGGCGCTCGGCGAGGAGTACCTGCCGCAACTGCAAGCCTTGCTGGTTGAGCTCGCGCTCCTGCAAGAGCGCATCGATGCGGCGGAGGCGCAATGAATCTGTGGCATTTGCCGAGCGCCGTCTGCGTCATGGGCTTGGTCGTGCTCGCCGCAAGCGCCGGCGCCTACGAGATCGAGTATTCGCCCGAGCGGCCGGCCGAGCTCGCGGCATGCGATAGAGCCCGATACCGCGGCGAGCGGGCCGAAGCCGGTGGGTGCTATCAAGCGTTGGTCGCGCACGAGGATCCCCGCATCAAAGCGGAAGCGGCGCGCGCGCTCGGCAATCAGCGCGGCGCGAATGCCTTCTTCCAAACCGCCGTGGAGCAGTACGTGGACGATGCGGCCGTGCGGGCGCGTTGGGGCTACCTGTTCCTCGAGACCCATCAAGACAGCGAAGCCGCCAAGCTTTTCCAAGAGAGCTTGCGGCTCGATCCCGAGCACGTGCCCGCGATCGTCGGGCTCGCCAGGATCTCGGCCGGACGTTTCGAGGAGCGCACGCGCGAGCTCATCGAGGAGGCGCTCGAGCTCGATACGGACAACCTCGGCGTGCTTCTGCTGCGCGCCCGCATGGATCTCGAGGAAGGCGTCATCGACCGAGCCGAGCTGGGGCTCGACCGCGCGCTCGAAATCGCCGCTGACCAGGGCGTCGCGCCGCTCGAAATCTATGCGCTCAAAGCTTCCGCCGACTTGCTGCGCGGGACGGTCGACAGCGAGTGGACCGATCGAGCGCTCGCCTACGACCCGTCGTACGGCGAGATCTATGCGACGCCCGCGTACTTCTACGTGATCACGCGCCGCTACCGAGCGGCCATCGAGCTCTATCGCAAGGCCGTCGAGATCGAGCCCGATTTATACGCGGCACATGCCGATCTCGGCGCAAACCTGCTGCGTGAGAACAAGGTCGCCGAGGCGCAGCAGCATCTCGCGCTCGCGTATCGCGGCGACCCGTTCAGCGCGCCGACCGTCAATACGTTGCGTCTCATCGACAGCTTCGACAATTTCGTCGTGTCGAGATTCGGCAAAGCGGACGACGCGGCCAGCGCCGATCCGGGCGTGCTCTTGCGACTGCACAAAGACGAAGCCCAAGTCCTGGAGCCGTATGTGCTCGACCTCGTGGACCGCAGCATCGAGGCGTACACGGAGCGCTACGGGTTCGAGCTCGCCGAGCCCGTCGTCGTCGAGCTCTACCCGGATCACGACGACTTCGCCGTCCGCACCTCGGGTTTGCCCGGAATCGGCTTACTCGGCGTGACTTTCGGTTATCTCGTGGCGATGGACAGCCCGTCGGGCCGCTCCGAAGGCGACTTCCACTGGGGCACGACGCTGTGGCACGAGATGGCGCACGTCTTTACGCTCGAAGCCACCAACCACCTCGTGCCGCGCTGGTTCAGCGAAGGAATCTCGGTTTACGAGGAATGGAGCACCGGACCGTTGTCCGGACGCCATATCCCGGCCGAGGTGTTCCAGGCCATAGGCGAAGACAAGTTCTTGCCCGTCGCCGACCTCGACCGCGGGTTCATCAGGCCGACTTACGAGGGTCAGGTCATCGTCTCGTACATGCAGGCGGGCCTCATCTGCGAATACATCGCGGCCAATTGGGGTCAGCAGGCGCTCGAAGCCATGCTCGAGGCGTATCGCGACGACCTCGACACGCCGACGGCCATTCACACGGCCTTGAGGATCGCGTCCGAGGCTTTCGACGAGCAGTTCGCCGCCTACATCGACGCGGAGCTCGGCACGGTCGTCGCCAATCTCACGTCTTGGGGCGCGGAGCAACGCGCCGCGCACGAGAGCGCGCAGCGCGGCCAATGGGAGGAAGCCGCGGCCGCAAGCGAGCGCGCCATCGAGCTTTACCCCGAGTACGTCGACGCCGGCAGCGCGTATTTGATCCGCGTGAGAGCACAAGAGGAGACGGGGGCGCACGATGCCGCCGTCGCGACACTACGCGAATACCATCGGCTCGGCGGTTACGACCCGAGCGCGCTCATGCAGCTCGGGCGCTGGCTCGTGGACGCGGGCGAACGCGATGCCGCGATCGACGTGTTCGAGGACGTGTTGCTCGTCGCGCCCTTGAGTGAGCCCGTGCATGCCGATTTGGGGGACTGGCTGCTCGCGGCCGACCGCCCCGAGCAGGCACTCGCGGAATACGAGGCGCTGTTTGCCATGCAGCCGCACGACCAAGCCGCAGCGCATTTTCGTCTCGCCAAGGCGCATTACAGTCTCGACAACCTGCCCTTGGCCCGCGAGCATTTGTTGTATGCTCTGGAAATCGCCCCGCATTACCGGGAAGCCCAGCAATTGTTATTGGAGATCGTACGTTGAGTAGCGAAGTGCAAGGCGAGCTCGATTCCGCGGAAACCAAAGCTCTCATCGAATCTTTCCATACCGCGCTTGCGAGTATTCGCCGCGAAGTGCAAAAGATCATCGTCGGACAAGACGAGGTCGTCGAGCATCTGCTGCTCACGTTGCTCGTCGGCGGCCACTGCCTGATCACGGGCATGCCCGGAACCGCGAAGACCCTGTTGGTGCGTACGCTCGCGTCCGCGCTCGGGCTCACGTTCAAGCGCATCCAGTTCACGCCGGACCTAATGCCCAGCGACGTCACCGGCACCGACATCATCGAGGAAGACATCACGACGGGGCGCCGCACCTGGACGTTCGTTCCGGGCCCGTTGTTCACGAACGTGCTGCTCGCCGACGAAATCAACCGCACGCCGCCGAAGACGCAGTCGGCGCTGCTCGAGGCCATGCAGGAGTTTTCCGTGACGGTGCGCGGCCATCATCACACGATCGAGCGGCCGTTTTTCGTCTTGGCGACACAAAACCCCATCGAGCTCGAGGGCACGTACCCACTGCCCGAAGCACAGCTCGACCGGTTCTTGTTCAACGTCATTCTCGACTACTTGACCGCTACCGACGAGGTCGATGTCGTCAATCGCTATACGACGCGCGTCGATATGCCGGCCGTCGCGGCATGCACGACGCCGCAGCAGATCATGCAATTCCAGTGGCTCGTCCGGCAGGTGCCCGTGGCGGAAGCCGTGAGCCGGTTTGCCGTCGATCTCGTGCGCGCGACGCGTCCCACGGATCCCGCGGCGCCCGACGTCGTGCGGCGTTACGTGCAGTACGGCGCGAGCGTGCGCGCGACGATGTTCCTGATGCTCGCCGCCAAGGCGCGGGCGCTCGTCATGGGCCGCTACCACGTGACGCGCGAGGATGTCACGACGCTCACGTTGCCGGTATTGCGGCATCGCGTGCTGACCAATTATTTCGCCGAGTCCGACGGCATGGATGTCGACAAGGTGCTCGTGCAGCTCCTCGACCACATCAGCGCCGGCGGAGTGAAGGCTCGCGCGAGTTAACCGGCGATGCCCGCGGCCGGTCCGACAATCCCTCGGCATCTGCTGCAGCCGGAGGTGCTGGCGGGCCTCGCCAATCTCGATCTCATCGCGCGCGCCGTCGTCGAGGGCTTTCTGACCGGCATGCACCGGTCGCCGTTCTTTGGCTTCAGCCAGGAATTCGCCGAGTACCGGGCCTATTCGGAAGGCGACGACCCGCGGTTCGTCGACTGGAACGTTTACGCGCGCACGGACCGTACTTATATCAAACGCTATGTGGGCGAGACGAACACGCATCTCGTCATACTCCTCGACGCGAGCGCATCGATGGGGTTCGGGTCGAAGGCCGTGACGAAGCTTACGTACGGCAAGTATCTCGCCGCGACGCTCGCCTATCTCGCGGCACGGCAGCACGACGCCGTCGGTTTGATCGTTTTCGATCAAGACGTTCGTGAGCACCGCCGGCCGTCCTCCCGCCCCGGCCACTTGCAGGGAGTGCTGCACGCGATCGATCGCGCGGAGCCCGGCACGGGGACCGATCTCAAGGTGCCGATCGAGCGCTTTCGCGAGTTCGAGAAGGGGCGCGGCCTCGTCGCCGTCATCTCCGATTTCTACTGCGAGCCCGAAGCGCTGCTCGCCGGCGTGCGGCCGCTCGCGTATCAGGGGCAGGACGTCGTGTTGTTTCAACTGCTCGATCCGGAGGAGCTCAAGCCCGAGCTCAAGGAGTCGGCGCTGCTGCAAGACATGGAATCGGGCGAGACCGTGGAAGTGTCGCCGATCTTCATGCGCTCGCGGTACCGCGAGAAGATCGACGCGCATGTCGAGAGTCTCAAGAAAGCCGCAATCGGCGCCGGCGCCGATCACTCGCTCGTCGATATCACGCAACCGCTCGACGCGGCGCTGCGAAGCTACCTGCTATTCCGGCAGCGGCGCGGTTGAAGAATCGGCGCGGCATGGAAGCTACTGAATGACTCTGCTCGCGCCGTTGTTCTTTGCCGGGCTGCTTGCCGTCGCGCTGCCGTTGTGGCTGCACCGCCTGTCCGCGGAGAACCCGAACAAGCGTCTTTTCAGCTCGTCGATGTTTCTCGAGGCAGGCGAGCCGCGTCGCGTGTTGGCCAAGAAGCTGCAGTACCTGCTGTTGCTTGCCTTGCGCATCGCGGTGCTGATGCTGCTCGTGTTGGCGTTCGTGCAACCCGCCCTGTGGCGTCCTCCGCAAGCGGCCGGCGGCGACGGCGCAGAGCTGCACGTAATCGTGCTCGACAGCTCGGCGTCGATGGCGGCCGGCAACCGCTGGGACCGGGCCCGCAACGCCGCGACCGACATCGTCGCCGACCTTGCACCCGAGGACCGCGCCCAGCTCATTGCCGCCGGCAGAGTGACCGAGCTCGTGACGGCGCCGACCGTCGATCGCGCAGTGGTGCGTCAGGGAATCGCGAGCGTCGAGCCCGGTGTCTTCCATCTCAATTTCGGTCAGCTCATGCGCGCGCTCGACGGCGTGTTGCGCGGCGCGGAGCTGCCGGTCGTGCTGCATCTCGTCACCGACGCGCAACAAACCGGCTTGCCGACGCGCTTCGCGGAGCTCGCGCCGCGCGACTCGGTCGAGCTCCAGGTTCATGCGATATCCGCAAGCGAAAGCAACGCCGCCATCGAAAGCCTCGCGGGATCCGCGCTCGACGGCGAGCTCACGGCGGCGGTCCGAAACTTCGGCGACCGCACGCTCGAGAAGACTCTGCGGCTCGAGCGTAACGGCGAGGTCGTCGAGGAAAAGACGCTCGAGCTCCCGCCGGGAGCTCTCGTGCAGACGAGCTTCGACGCCTTGACGCTCGCGGCCGGCCCCAATCGCGTGCGAGCGATGCTGACGCCAGCCGACGACCTGCCGCAGGACGACGTCCGCATGGTCGCCTTGAAACGTCCGGAGCCGAGACCCGTGTTGCTCATACCGGGCGACCTGCGCGCGCAAGGGACCTTATTCGTCGAGACGGCCATGGAGACCCTCGAGGCGCTTGCGCTCGACACGGTGACGACGACGGCTGCGGATCTCGGCGACCAGATGCTCGAAGAGTATGAGTTCGTGGTCGCCGCCGACTTGGGCGCGCTCGGAGCAGGCGAAATCGAGCGGCTCACGAGTTATGTCGAATCGGGCGGGGCATTGCTCGCGGCGCTCGGCCCGCGCTCGACGGCGCAGAGCGAAGTGCCGATCACAGGGCAGTTGTTTGAGCCGGGCGCCGCCGCCGGCAGCTCCGACGCCTATGTCTCGATCGGAACGCTCGACGTGAGCCATCCGGCGTTGCGCGGCTTGGATACGTTGCGCGCCGCCAAGTTCTTCCGCTACGCGGCGATCGTGCCGGCCGCGCAGGACTATGTGCTCATGAGCTTCGAGAACGGCGCGCCGCTCATGCTCGAGCGAAACCTCGGGAACGGTCGTGTGCTGCTCTTCACATCGTCGCTCGACAAGGAGTGGAATGATCTTCCCGTGCAGCCCGTGTTCGTGCCGTTCATCGCCGGCATCGCGAACCACCTGCTCGGCGGCGCCGGGTTCAGCAACGAGGCGGCGCTCGGCAGCACTTTGGCCTTGCGTGCGATGGGGCTTGCGGGCGGCCAGATTTTCGACCCGAACGGCAATGCTGTTCTCGGCCTCGGCGGCGGAACCGACGACGTGTTGCTCGATCGAATCGGATTCTATGAGCTCGTCGGCGGCGGCAGCACGGAAGTCGTCGCCGTGAATTTCGATACGCGCGAGTCCGACTTGCGCGCCGTCGATGCTGCTACGCTCGAACGCTGGCAAGGATTGGGGCAGCGCAGCGAAACGGTCGCGGCGGGGGCGGCGCCGGCGGGCAGCGAGGAAGTGGCACCTGCGCCGCTCGGATACTGGGTCCTGTTTCTCGCGCTGCTCGCGCTCGGCATGGAATCCTGGGTGGGAAACTGGCATCTTAGGATACGAAGAGGACTCTCGGCATGACCGCACAATCGCAACTGGAAGCGTATCTCGGCGAGTTCAGGCAGCGTCTCAAGACGCTCATCGTCGCGCGCGGCACCGCGGTCCTCGGCGTGACGGCTCTTGCGCTGACGCTGGTTGCGGTGTACGTCGGCACACGCCGCGCCTTCGATCCGGATGTCATCATCGGCGCACGCACCGTGCTCGTGCTCGCTTTGGCGGCCGTGGTCGCGGGACTTTTGGTGCTGCCGTTGCGAGGCTTGCGTCGCAGCCGCGGCGTGCGCGACATCGAGCGCCGTGCGCCTACCTTCGACGGCCGCATCGAAACCTACGACGGCATGGCGCACTCGGAGGCACGGACCTCTCCTTTCCTCGGCCTGCTTGCAGAGGACTCCCTCAAAGTCGCGGTAAACGCGCCGGCCGCGGTGAAGGTGCCGTCGCGAGAGATTTCCATTCCGGCCGTCGTCGCGGTATTGGCGGCCGGCGTGCTGCTCTGGTTTGCCGCCTTCGGCCCCGATAACTGGCGCTACGGCGTGCGTCACTTGTGGGCCGGATGGCTCATCGACAATACCTTGCCGCCGCAACGCATCGCCGTGGAACCCGGTGACGGCGCCGTGAGACGCGGTGGCGACCTTGCCATCGAAGGAATGGCCGAGGGCTTCGATCCGGCGACAATGAAGGTATACGCGCGCTTCGAGGGCGCTACCGACTGGCAATCCGCAACGATGAGGCGCGCCGGCGCAGACGCATTCGATTTCACGTTCTTCGCCGTGCGCGAGCCGCTGCGCTACTACGTATCGGCGGCGGGCGTCCGCAGTCAGGAGTACAACGTCACGGTCGTGGACCTCCCGGAAGTCAGGCAGATCACGCTGACGTACGAGTATCCCGAGTGGACGAGCCTCGAGCCGCGCGTCGAGGATCCAGGCAGCGACATCCGCGCCGTCGCCGGGACGACGGTCACGGTCGCGGTTCACACCGATCGGCCGCTCGCGACGGCCACGCTCGTCGCCAACGGCGAAGAAGTGCCGATGCGGACGGAAGGCAGCGTCAGCACGGCCACTCTCGACGTCGATGCCGACGGCGAATACCACATCGCGACCCTCTTCAATCAGGATTCGGTCAAGCTGACCGACGATTACTTGATCTCGCTGATCCCGGACGAGAAGCCCGTGGTCAAGGTCGTCAAGCCCGGGCGCGATTGGCGCGCGAGCAACATCGAGGAAGTGACCGTCGGCGTCGAGGCCAACGACGATTTCGGCCTCGATGCGCTGCAATTGCGCTATGCGATCAACGGCGGTGAATGGCGCACGGTCGAGATCGACGCAGGCAGCACCAGCACCCAAGTCTCCGCGGCGGAGATCCTGTATCTCGAGGACATGCGGCAGCCATTTGTGCCGGCGCAGCGGCAAACACGATCGGTGCGCAGCATCGACCTCACGCAGCCGCTCACGATCGAGGACTTGCGCGCGTTGCGCGAGGAGTTCGAAGCCGAGGCCGAAAGAGACGCGCAAGGCGATGCATCGAACGAGCCTGAAGCGCCGCCGCCGACGGAACGCGGCCTCGAGCCCGGCGACCTCATTTCCTATTATGCCGTCGCGACGGATCGCGGCCAGTCCGTACAGACGGACTTATTCTTCGTCGAAGTGCAACCGTTCGACCGCAGCTTCACGCAAGGAAACGGCGGCGCGGGCGCGGGCGGAGGCGGCGGGCAGCAGCAGGATGAGATCTCGCGGCGCCAGAAGGAGATTCTCGTCGCGACGTGGAATTTGATTCGCGAACAGGACGTGCGGGAGAGCTTCCTCGACGAGCAACAGCTCGAAGACAATGCGCGCATGCTCGCGGAGCTACAGCGCACACTCGCGGATCAGGCACGCACGTTGGCGAACCGCGCACGCGCGCGCCAGTTGACCGGCGTCGACGAGCGTATTCAGACGTTCGTGGAGAATCTCGAGCAGGCAGCCGATGCGATGGCGCCGGCCGCGGAGCGTCTTGCCGATCTCGAGCTCGACCAAGCGATCACTCCGGAGCAAGAGGCGCTGCAGCACCTGCTGCGCGCCGAGGCGGTATTCACGGACATCCAAGTGTCCATGCAACGCAACGGCGGTGGGGGCGGCGGGCTCGCGGGGCGCGACTTGAGCGAGCTGTTCGAGCTCGAGATGGACCTCGAGAAGAACCAGTACGAAACCGAAGCGCCCGTGGCGCTCGAAGAAGAGGAGCAGCAACAGCAGGAGATCGACGAAGCGATCGCCAAGCTGCAAGAGCTCGCGCGCCGGCAGGAAGCGTTGTCGCGGCAGGCGAACCGGCGGAACCAACTGACCGAGCAGGAACGCTGGGAGCAAGAAAGCCTGCGACGCGAGACCGAGGAGCTCAAGCGGCAGCTCGAGGAACTGCAGCAGCGCCTCGCGAGCCAGCAGAGCCAGCAACAGCAAGGCGAGCAGGGCGAGCAGCAGGGGCAGCAGCCGGAGGGCGGCCAAAGCGCTCAAGCGAGCAGCGGTCAGGCGGGCGGCAACAGTCAGAGCCAGCAGACTGCGCAAACCATCGAGCAGCTCGAGCAAGCGCTGCAAGCGATGAATCGCGCCGGCGGCGAGTCGGAGATCGATCCCGAGCAGGCACGCCGCGCGATCGAGCAAGCGCGCCGGCAGCTCCAACAGGCGCTCGAGCAAATGACGGCGCAGCGTCAAGCTGCGGCCGCGGAAGCTTTTTCGGACGTCGCCGACCGCGCGGGCGAGCTCTACGCGAATCAGCGCCAGGCCGCGAGCGACTTGCAGCAGGCGCTTCAGGAAGCCGGCGCCGATCCGCGCGATCGTAGTGGATTGCGCGGCGGGCTCGATCGCCGCACGGCCATCGAGCTTGCCGATCGCAAGTTCGCTTTGCAGCAAGGGCTCGAGACGCTCGAGCGCGACATACAACGCGTCGCGCAGCAATTCAGGAATCAAACGCCCGGTGCGAGCGAGGAGCTCAACGAGGCGCTCACCGAGCTGCAGCAGTCGCAAGCGATCGCGCGCCTCGGGTACGCGGCCGAAGGCATTCGTCAAGGTGCCGGTGCGCAAGTCGCAGCGACCGACGCCGTGACGACTTCCGCGCTGCGCGACCTCGAGGCGGCCACGGACGAGGCGCTCGCGCTCGCGACACGCGAAGCCGTCGCCGGCGAGCAAACCGAGCCCGACCCGAATGCGGAGCTCGTCGCGGAGATCCGGTCGCTGCGCCGGCAACTCGCGATGTTGACGCAAGCCGAGGCGGAAGGCGCGCAAGGCCAACAAGGGCAGCAAGGCCAACAAGGTCAAGGTCAGGAAAACCAGCAAGGCCAGGCCGGCGGCAACCAGCCGGGACAAAGCCGACCGCCGGGCGGCCAGCAGGCCGGTGGGCCGTTCGGCGGCGGCGCCGACGATCGTTTCGGTTTCGGCGGCGCGCGCGGCGGCTTTTACGATCCGACGCGCGACCGCGTCTGGGATCCGCGCAACTCGGGTATTTGGCAGGATCCCGAAGCCGTCGACCGGTTACGCGAGCGGCTCGACATCGCCGGCACCGATCTCATCAATCTCGGTGGACGGTTGCGTGCGGAAGGCTTGAGCGACGAAGAATTGCAGGCCGTGCGCGAGCTCGGGGATGCCTTGCGCGCCGGCCTCACGGGTAATCCCGAGCTTGTCGAAGCCGAGTTTCGTGCGCTCGTGAATCTCGCGGAGCAATTGGAGCTCAAGTTGCGGCAGGTTGAGGGCGCAGAGCCGTCCGCGGTCCGTACCGAGGCTCCGGCGCAGGCGGCACAAGGGTTCGAGGACATCGTCGCCGAGTACTACCGGCGCTTGAGCCGCACCCGGCCATAGTCGAGAAACCTTTAGAGACGCGGTTCTGCGAGGAACCGCAAGGCTGCCCCGTGCCAATTGGTGGGATAATGCTCGGCCCCTGCGAACTAGTCGCTCGGGCCGGAATCCAATGGGCCGGGAAAGGGTATGAGCGACACGCCGACGGACGCGATCATTCGCACGCACAATCTCCAACGTCACTATCGCATGGGCGACGAGACGATCCATGCGCTCTCCGGCGTGGATTTGTCCATCGGCCGCGGCGAGTACGTGGCGATCATGGGCCCATCGGGCTCCGGAAAGTCGACCTTGATGAACATGATCGGTTGCCTCGACACGCCGGACGAGGGCGAGTATTGGCTCAACGGCAAGCTCGTCTCGGCGATGAAGGAACGCGAGCTCGCGCGCGTGCGTAACAAGGAAGTCGGATTCGTGTTCCAAACGTTCAATCTGCTGCCGCGAACGAATGCGTTGCACAACGTCGAAATGCCGCTCATCTATTCCGGCATGCGCCGAAAGGAGCGGCTCGCGCGCGCCAGAGATGCCTTGCAGCGCGTGGGCCTGGGCGAGCGCATGAATCACCGGCCGAACGAGATGTCCGGCGGGCAACGGCAACGTGTCGCCGTCGCGCGTGCCCTCGTGACCGAGCCGAGCATTCTCTTGGCGGACGAGCCTACCGGCAATCTCGACTCGACGACGAGCCGCGACATCATGGGGCTGTTCGACGAGCTGCATGCGTCCGGGCATACGATCATTCTCGTCACTCATGAAGCCGACATTGCCGGCCATGCCGAGCGCATCATTTCCTTGCTCGATGGCGCGATTGCCGAAGATCGCCGCAAGGAACAGGTAAGACATTGACATGAATAGATGGGGTTATATCGGGATCGCTCTCGTCATCGCGGGCTGTGACATCGC
>Ga0209640_10003470_pt1 | contig 13765 bp, 17 predicted proteins | sample RifCSP10_1_FD_184018 | JGI IMG/M metagenome (GOLD analysis project Ga0209640, IMG submission 184018) | Soil microbial communities from Rifle, Colorado - Rifle CSP2_sed 10_1 (SPAdes) (version 2) | ecosystem: Environmental > Terrestrial > Deep subsurface > Rock core/Sediment | place: Rifle...
GCTCGCGCCTTCCATCGACAGGTCGTCGCTGAAGATCAGGCCGTCGAATCCCAGCTTTCCCCGCAGCACTTCCCGCAGCCAGAACTTCGAATAGCCCGCCGGCTCGGGGTCGGCCTGGCTGTAGACGACGTGGGCCGGCATGACCGCCGCCAGGCCGGCTTCGATCGCCGCGCGGTAGGGAACGATGTCCTTGCGGACTATTTCATTGAAAGGCCTTTGGTCCAGAGGCAGCGAGACATGCGAATCCGCTTCGGCGAAGCCATGCCCGGGAAAGTGCTTGCCGACCGCCGCCATGCCGGCGGCGGCGAATCCCTTGACCAGCGCCGCGCCGAGCGCGCCGACGGCGATCGGGTCGAAATGCAGCGCGCGGTCGCCGATCACCGAGCTGCCGCCGTAGTCGAGGTCGAGCACGGGGGCGAAGCTGAAATCGATGCCGCAGGCGCCCAGCTCCGCGCCGATGACATACGCAGCCGCGTGCGCCGCGTCGCGCGCCGCCTGCCGGTCGCGGTCCCACAGCCTGCCGAAAACCCGCATCGGCGGAATCGCCGTGAAGCCCTCGCGGAAGCGCTGCACCCTGCCCCCTTCGTGGTCCACGCAAATCGGCAGTTCCGGTTCACGCACGCGTTTTATCTGTTGCGTCAGATTCCGGAGTTGTTCGGGATTCTCGTAATTCCTTGAAAAAAGAATCACTGCCCCGGCAGCCGGCCGCAGGAGACGCTCGCGGTCTTCATCGCCGAGGACCGGGCCGAGCACGTCGACCACCGCCGGGCCCGGCGCCAGCCTTACTTTTCGCATTCCAGGATCACCGTGGCGAACGCCACGCCGCGTTCGTCCGACAGCGAGACATGGGAGTGGAGGATTTTTCTTTTCGCCAGAAGGCTCTTCAGCTCTTCGGAAAAATCCAGCACCGGCTTGCCCGATGGCAGATTGCGCACCCACACCCCATGCCAGCTGGCCGGCGCGTGGATGCCGGTGCCGAGCGCCTTGGCGAACGCCTCCTTGGCGGCGAAGCGTTTGGCGAGGTAGCTCGCTTTCAGCCTGTGCTTCATGAACTTCTCAATTTCCGGAGGACAAAGAATTCGCCTTGCAAACCGATCTCCGAAACGCTTGAGGGCCTTTTCAATGCGAGCGATTTCGACCACGTCGGTGCCGACGCCGTAGATCATCGCGCCGCGTCGGTGATCAGCCGCTTCATCTCCCGGACCGCTTCCCGCATGCCCACGAATACCGCGCGAGACACGATCGCGTGGCCGATGTGCAATTCCCGCACGCCCGGCAGGCGCGCGACAGGTTCGACATTGAAGTAATTGAGGGCATGGCCCGCGTTGAAGCGCATGCCGAGCGCGCGGATTTTCTCGCCGGCTTTTTGAATTTTCTTCAATTGAGAAACTACTGCAGGGCTTTCGGCGTCCCTGCCCTTGGCATGAAAGGCGTGCGCGTACGGCCCGGTGTGGACCTCGCACACCGATGCGCCGATGCGCCTGGCGGCCTCGACCTGACGCAGGTCGGCGTCGATGAAGACCGAAACCACGATGCCGGCACTGGTCAGTTTTTTCACAACGGTGGAGAGTTTTTTTTGCTGAGAAACGACGTCCAGTCCACCTTCCGTGGTGACCTCGCGCCGCCCTTCCGGCACCAGCATGGCCATCTCCGGGCGGATGCGCCGCGCGATCGCCACCATTTCGTCGGTGGCCGCCATTTCCAGGTTGAGCTTGATGTGGGTGAGCTCGCGCAGCCGCGCGACGTCGCGGTCCTGGATGTGGCGCCGGTCCTCGCGCAGGTGCACGGTGATCCCGTCCGCGCCGCCGAGGTGCGCCTCGACCGCCGCCCACACGGGGTCCGGCTCGTAGGTGCGGCGCGCCTCGCGCAGCGTCGCCACGTGGTCCACGTTGACGCCCAGTTCGATCACAGCTCGTTCAGCTCCATCAGTACGCTGCGCGTGTGCAGCACCTGCCCGTGCAAACGCTGGGCGATCAGGGTGCGCATCAGCAGCCTGGCCTCGTCGCGCGTCTGCGGCCTCGTGTAATCGTCGGCCGCCATATCGAGCAAGGTCCGGCCGCTGACCGCGCTCTCTGCGTTCATGGAGGGAATCGGCCCCCGGTCCGGTTCGTACGCGTAGCGGCGATCCGGATCCACGGGCGCCCCGGTCGCCGCATCGCGCTCGAGCAAGGGAGCATACCCGAGCTCGGCCAGCATGCGTTTTTCGAAAGTTCTGAGGACGGCAGGAAAATCCTCCTGCGCGGACAGCCGCGAAAGCGCTTCTCCATAGAAATCGAAAAGACCTTCGTGCGGATCGTCGCGCGGCAAGAGGCGCAGCAGCAACTCGTTCAGGTAGAAGCCGCACATCAGGCCGCGGCCCGCCAATGGCTTCAGCGCGCCGGACCATTCGGCGGAAATCAGGGTGGCGAGCTCGGCCGACGCGCTCCAGCCGAAGCGCAGCGGATGAAACGACAGCAGCACGCCGCGCATCGCGGAGCGGGCGCGCCGCGCGCCGCGCGCCAGCAGAGCGACGCGCCCGAAGCGGCGCGTGAACGCCTCGACGATCAGGCTGCTCTCCTTGTAGGGGTAGGTATGCAGCACGTACCCCGCTTCGTGGTCCGCGCGGCGCCTAGTCATAGCCCAGCTGCCGCAAAACGCGTACGTCGTCGGTCCACGCGCGCCGCACCTTCACCCACACGCCGAGATAAACCTTGCCGCCGAACATGCGCTCCATGTCCTTGCGCGCCGCCGTGGCCATGCGCTTGAGCCGCTCGCCTTTCGTGCCCAGCACGATCGCGCGCTGGCTGTCGCGCTCGATCAGGATGGTGGCCTCGATGCGGCGCAGCCGGCCCTCCTCCTTGAAGCTTTCGATCACTACCTCGCAGCGGTATGGCAGCTCCTGTCCCATTTCCATGAACAGCTTCTCGCGCAGCAGCTCCGCGGCGAGGAAGCGCTCGTCCCGGTCGGTAAGCTGGTCCGGCGGATAGGCCGCCGGCCCCTCCGGCAGCGCTTCGCGAACCACGCGCAGCAGTTCGGGCAGATTCTTGCCCGTATGCGCGCTCACCGGCACCACCGCCTCGAAGGCGCGGGTCTTCGACAGGCGATCGAGGAACGGGATCATCTCGGCGCGGTTTTTCAGCAGGTCGATCTTGTTCACCACCGCGATGACCTTCTGGCTCTCCGGGATCCGGTCCAGCGCCGCGCGGTCCTCCGGTCCAAAGCGCGGTTCAACGACAAACAAGACGACATCCACGTCACGGGCGGCCTCATTGACGCGGCGGTTGAGCGCCCGGTGCAGCACGCTCTTCAGGCGCGGCGGGTTGCCCGGCGAATCGACGAACACGTACTGGCAGTCGGGGCGCGTCAGGATGCCGGTGATCAGGTGGCGCGTGGTCTGCGGCTTGTTCGAGACGATCGACAGCTTCTGGCCGACCAGCCGGTTCAGCAGGCTCGATTTCCCGGTATTGGGCCGGCCGACAAGGCCGATGGTCCCGCAGCGATGCGCGCTCATGCATCTCCGATTTGCCTGAGCATCGCCGTGGCGGCGTCCTGCTCCGCCCGCTGGCGCGAGGAGCCGGACCCAGTCGCGGTCAACTGCAATTCGGCCACCTGGCACTCCACATCGAACATTTTTTCGTGCGCCGCCCCCTGGCTGCGGGTGACGCGGTACCGGGGCGTGCTCTTGAAGCGCGCCTGAACGATTTCCTGCAGCCTGGTTTTCGCGTCCTTGGCCTCCTGCAGCGGATCGAGCCGGTCGAGCGCCGGTCCGAAAACCCGCAGGATCGCCTTGCGCGCCGCGGGATAGCCGCCGTCGAGGAACACGGCGCCGAATACCGCCTCCAGTGCATCCGCCAGCATCGACGGGCGGATATGCGCGACGCCGAGGCGCAGATGCTCGGCGAGCCCCAGGCCGCCCGCGATCTCGGCGAGCGATTCCTCCCGCACCAGCCGCGAGCGCAGTTGCGTCAGCTTGCCTTCGGTCAGTGCGGGGAAGCGCTCGAGCAGCGCGTCGGCGACCGCGCAGCCGAGCACGCCGTCGCCCAGGAATTCGAGCCGCTCGTTGTTTTCCGGTCCCCAGCTGCCATGGGTCAGCGCCTGCTCGAGAAGCCGCGGGCGGGTGAAGCGGTGGCCCAGGCGCTTTTCGAGAGCCGCGGGCCGCGACAAAGGACTATTGCTTCGTTTTCGCCGAGTAGTCGATGTACAACCCGACCCCCCCGAACAGCGGCACTTCCTTGCGGTAGCCGAACGCAATGACGACCTCGCTGCCTTCCTTCGTGATCTCCAGGTCCTGCGGCTTGACCGAGGTGATGTCGTCAATCGTGGCGCGCGCTTCGAACGCCTTGCGGATGTCGGCCACCGAGGAGCCCTGCTTCTCCCTGGAAATGGCCTCGATGCCGTTCCTCGCCGTGCGGTACTCGATGAACGAGGGAATCAACTTCATCCCGAACACCGCCAGGATGACGACGATGAACAGGGCTGCCATCAATCCCATGATGCTGACGCCACGCTGCCTGGTGTGCATTTTCATCCCTTTCATCGGAACGACCCGAAGCGGCCCAGCTCGTTGAGGTTCAGCCAGATGAAGAACGCCCTGCCGACGATATTCTCGTCGGGAACGAACCCCCAGACGCGGCTGTCGCTCGAGTTGTCGCGGTTGTCGCCCATCATGAAGTAATGGCCCGGCGGCACCGTGCACGCCAAGCCGTTCATATTGTAGTTGCAATTGCCCGAATACGGGAAAGCGCGCGACGGCATGAGGGCGGCGAGACTGTCCTCTTCGAGCAGTATTTCATGCTCCGAGCCGTCCAGCGTCTCCACGTAGCGGCGCGAAAACTGCATGCGCTCCCTCGACAGATAGTCGTCGATCTGCCGCGTCGGGACCGGCGTCCCGTTGACCGACAGGCGCTTGCCCCGGTACTCGATGCGGTCCCCCGGCAGCCCGATGACGCGTTTGATGTAGTCCAGCGACGGATCTTCCGGGTAGCGGAACACCATCACATCGCCGCGCCCGGGGCTGCCAAGCTCGATCACCTTGCGGTTGGCCACCGGGATGCGGATGCCGTAGGTGAATTTGTTCACCAGGATGAAATCCCCGACCAGCAGCGTCGGCACCATCGAGCTCGACGGGATCTTGAACGGCTCGACCAGGAAGGAACGCAGCAGGAACACGATCAGGATCACCGGGAAGAAGCTGACCGAGTATTCGACCCACCAGGGCTGCTTGGCGTCCTTTGTCCTGGTTTTTCTGAAAAATAAGCTATCCAAAATCCAGACAAGCCCGGTGACCACGAGCAACAGCAGCAGGAAGGCGGCGAAATTCAACCTTCACCCCGCCGCAGCACGGCGAGAAACGCCTCCTGCGGGATCTCGACCGAGCCGACCTGCTTCATGCGTTTCTTGCCCGCCTTCTGCTTGTCGAGCAGCTTGCGTTTGCGGGTGACGTCGCCGCCGTAGCACTTGGCGATGACATTCTTGCGCAGCGCCTTGACGTTCTCGCGCGCCACGATATTGGAGCCGATGGCGGCCTGGATCGCGACGTCGAACATCTGTCGCGGAATCAATGATCTCAACTTGGTTACGAGTTCTCTTCCCCGATGCTGCGCGCTCTCGCGATGCACCATGCTGGAGAGCGCGTCGACGCGCTCGCCGTTCACCAGGATGTCCAGGCGCACCACGTCGGTCGCCCGGTACTCCTTGAATTCATAGTCGAGCGAGCCGTAGCCGCGAGTCAGCGACTTGAGGCGGTCGAAAAAGTCCATGACCACCTCGCTGAGCGGCAGGTCGTAGGATATCACCACGTGGCGCGCCGAATAATGCATGTTGGTCTGCGTGCCGCGCTTCTGCGTGCACAGCGAGATGACCGGGCCGACGTACTCCTGCGGCACGAATATCTTGGTGGCGATGACCGGCTCGCGGATCTCCTCGATAGTGCCGGGATCGGGCAGCCGGGCCGGATTCGACACCTGCGTGAGCGTGCCGTTGCGCAGCTTCACTTCGTAGACGACCGACGGCGCGGTGGTGATCAGGTGCACGCCGTATTCGCGCTCCAGCCGTTCCTGCACGATGTCCATGTGCAGCAGGCCGAGGAACCCGCAGCGAAAACCGAAGCCGAGCGCCTGCGAGGTCTCGGGCTCGTAGTGGAACGAGGCATCGTTCAGGTGCAGCTTCTCCATCGCGTCGCGCAGCGCCTCGTACTCGTTGGCTTCCACCGGGTACAGGCCGGCGAACACCTGCGGCTTGATCTCCTTGAATCCCGGCAGCGCCGCCTCGGCCGGCTTGTCGGCGTGCGTAACGGTGTCGCCCACCTTGGCGGCGCGCAGCTCCTTGATGCCGGCGGTAATATAGCCGACCTCCCCCGCGCTCAAGGAATCCTTTCGACGCGCTTTCGGCGTGAAGATGCCGACTTGGTCGCACAGGTAGCCGGCGCTGTTGCTCATCAGCAGGATGCGCTCCTTCGGGCGCAGGATGCCGTCGACCACGCGCACCAGTATCACCACGCCGACATAGTTGTCGAACCAGGAATCGATGATCAGGGCCTTGAGCTTTTCGGCCGGATTTCCCCTGGGGCAGGGGATGCGCGCGATCACCGCCTCGAGGATCTCGGCGACGTTCTCGCCGGTCTTCGCGCTGGCGCGGATCGCGTTCTGCGCGCCGATGCCGATCACGTCCTCGATCTCCTGGATCGCCTTCCCCGGGTCGGCGGACGGCAGGTCGATCTTGTTGAGCACCGGGATCACCTCCACCCCCTGCTCGATCGCCGTGTAGCAGTTCGCCACCGTTTGCGCCTCGACGCCCTGCGAGGCGTCCACCACCAGCACCGCGCCTTCGCAGGCGGCGAGCGAGCGGCTCACCTCGTAGGAAAAATCCACGTGCCCGGGAGTGTCGATCATGTTGAGAAGGTAGGTGTCGCCGTCGCGCGCGCGGTATTCGAGCGCGGCGGTCTGCGCCTTGATGGTGATGCCGCGCTCGCGCTCGAGGTCCATGGAATCGAGCACCTGCTCCGCCATCTCGCGCTCCTCCAGGCCGCCGCACATCTGGATGAACCGATCGGCGAGCGTCGACTTGCCGTGATCGATGTGCGCGATGATCGAAAAGTTTCGGATGTGGCTTTGCGGCATAAACAAAAAGGGTGCCGGGGCACCCTCCATAAGCCGCTATTTTAGCTCAGCTTCTTGATTGCTTCCGGCGTAAGACGGTGTCGGCACAACTCCGTGCCTCCGGCATCGGTCAGGACCGGAACATTCTCGCCGTAGGACTCGTCCAGCGCGGGGTCGGAATCGACGTCGATTTCCTGGAATTCGATCCCGAGCGAGCGCAACGCCTGCGCCATCTCCTCGCAGAGATGGCAGTAGGCCCGCCCGTAGAGCCTAGCCTTGCTTTGCACCGCGGCGTCTCGCGGTGCCTACCCTTTGTCAGTGAGGCCAGACACGGTGACAAACGCCATGCCGTCGCCGCGCTTCAGCTGCAGCGTGATGACGGCGTTCTTGTCGAGCCCGGCCAGCAGCCTGTTGAACTGCTCGACCGTCCTCAGCTCCGTTTGCTGGCCCTTGTGCACCAGCATCAGGATCACGTCGCCCTTGCGCACTTCGGCCCGCGCATCGGGGCGCACTTCGGTGACCACCAGGCCGTTCGCAAGCTTCAGATTCTTCTTCTGCTCGGCCGACAGTTCGGCGACCACGATGCCCAGGCGATTGGCCGCCACCGCGGCGGGCTTCGGCGCGCGCGGCGACACGAGCGCGGCCACCCGGTCCTCCGGCCGCTCTTCCAGCGTGATGGCGATGCTCCGCTTGGCCCCTTTGCGCCAGACTTCCATGCCGGCCTGCGAGCCGGGTCGCGTCGAGGCGACCAGCCGCAGCAGGTCGTTGACCGCGTCCACCGGCCTGCCCTCGAAGGAAATGATGATGTCGGTGGCCTCGACGCCGGCTCTTTCCGCAGGGCTGCCCTTCTCGATCGCGGTCACCAGCGCGCCGCGCGGCCGCTCCAGCCCGAAGGACGTCGCGAGGTCGCGCGTCACCTCCTGGATCAGCACGCCGATGCGCCCGCGCGCCACGCGGCCCTTGTCGCGCAGCTGCCTCTGGATGTCGAGCGCCACGTCGATGGGGATGGCGAAAGAAAGTCCCATGAAGCCGCCGGTGCGGCTGTAGATCTGCGAATTGATGCCGACCACCTCGCCGCGCATGTTGAACAGCGGCCCCCCGGAGTTGCCGGGATTGATCGCCACGTCGGTCTGGATGAACGGCACGAAGTTCTCCTGCGGCAGCGAACGGCCCTTGGCGCTGACGATGCCGGCGGTGACGCTGTTCTCGTAGCCGAACGGGGCGCCGATCGCGACCACCCATTCCCCGACCTTGAGCCGGTTGGGGTCGCCGAACTTGACCGAGGTCAGGCTCGCGGCGTCGATCTTGAGCAGGGCCACGTCGGTCAGCTTGTCGGCGCCGATGATGCGCGCCTTGTACTCGCGCTTGTCGGTGAATTTGACCAGGATCTCCTCGGCCTCCTCGACCACGTGCGCGTTGGTGAGGATGTAGCCGTCGCCGCTGATGATGAAGCCCGAGCCGACCGAGCGGCTCTCCGGGCGCTGGCCGGGTCCGGGCAGCTGCCGCGGGATGAAGCGCCGGAAGAACTCCTGCGCCTCCTCGTCCTCCATGCCCGGCACCAGCTGCGTGCGGCGCACCGCCTTGGTGGCGCTGATGTTGACCACCGCATTGCCCTGCTCCTCCACCAGGCGGGTGAAGTCGGGCAGGTCGCGCGCCTGCGAAAGCGCCGTCGCGCAGAACGCCGCCATCAGAAAAGCGGCGAGAAATCTTGCGAATTGCATTGTCATTCTCCTGTCTGTCTCTACTGGGGCCGGTGGAATTCGACTGCGTTCGCGATGCGCTGCACGCTCGCCGCGGGGGCTTCCCCGACCACGGTGACCCTGTGGTTGGCGACTTCGCGCGTATAGACGTGGATGGCGCCCATGCTGGCGATGCCCGGGCTGAGCGGGCCGCGGCGTGCCTCCAGCGGCTCGATGAAAACCGATACCGCCGCCAGCCCGTCGGAATAGACCATCTGCCCGACCGGCTTGGCGTCGGTCATGCGGCGCTTCAACTCGAAGACCTTGTGGAAGCCGGGCAGCTCGGCGCTCAGCCCCCAGCCGGCCAGGCGAGCCGGCGAGGCTGCGGCGTCCTCGACCCGCCACTTGCCCGACGCGTGCCGCGGCCGGACCATGTCGCGCGTCACATTGCCGATCGCCAGCTGCGTGAAGGTGAACTGTTCCACCCTCTCTCCGGAGGGATCGACGATCACGGCCTTGAGCAGCATCCCGGTCTTCGCGTCCGCGTACAGCCGGTAGCCATAGCGCAGGTCGTCCTTCGGCGTGAGCACGATCGACTGGCAATCGAACCCGGCGATGCGCCGCGTCTCGCCGAGGGCGAGATCGTAGTGTCGCGCGAGCGCGCCGATCCGTTCCGGCAGCAGCGCCGGAAAACTGCGGTCGCGCGTGCGGCGCTCGATCTTCACCACGCGGCTGCCGGGCAGGTAGCACCTGACGACGTCGCGCGTGCGCACGATCTCGCGCGGCACGCCGTCGAGCATTTCAAGCCGCTCGATGTCGCCGCGCTGGTCGACGTAACGCGTGATGCGCGAAGACTCGCTGCGGTCGCCGTGCTGGTAGACGAAGGTTCCGGTGTAGGAAAGTTTCTGCGTCGCATCGTGGATCCTGCGCATCCACGCGAGCGCCTCGGCGGGCTGCGCCTGCGCCGCTCCCGCGCCGAGCGCAAACAGCAGGGCGAGTATGCAAGCCGGGCCGGCAAGCCCGCGTTGCGCCGCTGCGACGGCCTCACCTCTCATCAGAGACGGAGCGCACGTAGGGCGCCATGCCTTGCAGGGAAACACGGGGAGAGAACGCCTGGTGGGCGAGCAGGTAGTCGTTTGCCGCAACCGGCATCGGAACGGCGACGGCGCCGGGCGCGGGCTTGACCTGCGCCAGCGGAACCGGGGTGGGCGTGGACTCCGGCTGCGGCGCGAACGCGACCCAGCCGACCAGCGCAACCGCGGCGACGCTCGCCGCCGCGGACATCGCGAACCAGGCCCGCGCCGCGGGCTGGACGCGCCCTGGTGCGAGCACGGTCGGCTCCGCGGCGAGGCGCTCGGCCACGCGCGCGCTGAATTCGCCGGACAGCGGGCGCGCGCCGCGCATCGCATCGCTGATCAGGTGATAGGTCCTCCATGCCTCCGCCGCCTCGCCCTCGCGAGCCGCCGTGACGATGGCCTCGCGGGCGGACCGGTCGTCCAGCTCTCCGTCCATCAGGGCCGAAATCCTGGTCTTCATGCGCCTACCATCTCTTTTGGTTCTGCGTGTCCAGCAAGGGACGCAGCTGCTCCGCGATCGCCTCGCGCGCCCGGAAGATGCGCGAACGCACGGTGCCGATCGGGCAATCCATCACCTTGGCGATGTCTTCGTAGCTCATGCCTTCGATCTCGCGCAGCTGGATCGCGCTGCGCAACTCCTCGGGCAGTTTCTCGATGGTCGCATTCACCGTCTGCGCGATCTCTTTCGAAAGCAGGACGCTCTCGGGTGTGTTGATGTCGCGCAACTGCTCGCCTTCATCGAATCCTTCCGCCTCTTCGGCCTCCAGCGCGGTCGAGGTCGGCGCCCGCCGGCCCATGGCCATGAGGTAGTTCTTGGCCGTATTGATGCCGATCCGGTACAGCCACGTGTAGAAAGCGCTGTCGCCGCGGAACGCCGGGAGCGCCCGGTAAGCCTTCACGAATGCTTCCTGCGCCACGTCCTCGACCTCCGTCGGATCGCGGATGAAACGCGACAGCAGCCGTGCCAGCTTGCGCTGGTACTTCTGTACAAGCAGCCCGAATGCCTGCTTGTCGCCGCGCTGCGCCCGCTCGACCAGCAGCCGGTCGATTTCGCGGTCAGACATCTAACCGCCTATGTGCCACAGACACCCGCACTTTGAAATAGTTCGATCCGGCGTAGGGCTATTGCTCAGGCGGGCAGTTGCTTCCCCGCCACGGACCGCAGTTTCCCCCAGATCGCCCAGAGGCGCAGGCGCCGGAACAAGGCGCCATCCAGCATGTCGCGAGTCACCAGCAGCGTGCGGCGCGACGGGCGCCGCACCGGCAGCGTCACCATCAGGCGGCTGACGTAGCGGCGAGCGTCCACCTGGGCAGGAAAGCGCTCGCCTCCCGCCAGCTCGAGGACCACACCCGACGGACCGATTTCGATCACGCGGACCGAGCTTCGCGAGCGCAGCAGCGCCCTGCCCCAGGCCGCCGCCAATCCCAGGCCCAGCAGCGCCGCCGCAAGCAGGCCGCCCGCCGGCCCCGGCAGGACCGCGGCGGCGCCGGCCGCTGCCGCGCCGTGCGCGGCGACGATCAGCGCGGCCAGGGTACGGGAAGGTCGCAGGTCGAGGCGCAGGCTTGGCGAGCCGCTCAAAGGCGCGCCAGCACCAGGGTCCCATTGGTGCCGCCGAAGCCGAACGAATTGGACAGGGCGACGCGGATCGGCATTTTGCGCGCCGCGTTCGGCACGTAGTCGAGATCGCAAGCGGGATCGGGATTTCGCAGGTTGATCGTCGGCGGCGAGACCTGGTCGCGGATCGCGAGCGCGGTGAACACCGCCTCCACGCCGCCCGCGGCGCCGAGCAGGTGGCCGGTCATGGACTTGGTGGAATTGACCGCCACCTTCGAGGCATGCGCGCCGAGCAGCTTCTTGATGGCCCTGGTTTCGGCCACGTCGCCCAGCGGCGTCGAGGTCCCATGCGCGTTGATGTAGTTGACTTCAGTATTTTCAAGACCGGAATCCTTAAGGGCGTTGCGCATCGCCCGGAAGCCGCCGTCGCCGTCTTCCGGCGGCGCGGTCATGTGGTGCGCGTCGGCGGACACGCCATAGCCGGCGAGCTCGCAGTAGATGCGCGCGCCGCGCGCCTTCGCGTGCTCCAGTTCCTCGAGCACCACCGCGCCCGCGCCTTCGCCCAGCACGAATCCGTCGCGCTCCTTGTCCCAGGGCCGGCTCGCCGAGCCGGGATCGTCGTTGCGCGTGGACAGGGCCCGCGCGGAGGCAAAACCGCCCACCGCGAGCTCGGTGATCACCGCCTCGGCCCCGCCCGCGATCATCACGTCGGCCTCGCCGTAGCGGATCGATTTGCCCGCCTCCCCGATGCAATGCGTCGAGGTGGTGCAGGCGGTCACCATGGCGAGGTTGGGACCCTTCGCGCCGAGTTCGATCGAGAGAATCCCGGCGATCATGTTGATGATGCTGCCCGGAATGAAGAACGGCGAGATGCGCCGCGGACCGTTCTTGTCCAGCTCGTCCTTCATCGCCTCGATCAGCGGCAGGCCGCCGATGCCGGAGCCGAAGTTGATGCCGACACGCTCGGCGTTCTGCGGCGTGACCTGCGCTCCGCAGTCGCGCCAGGCCTGCAGGCCGGCGGCGACGCCGTAGTGGATGAAGAGATCCATGCGCCTTGCCTCTTTGACCGACAGGTACGGCGAGACGTCGAAGCCCTTCACCTCGCCGGCGATCTGGCTCGCCAGGCGCGACGGGTCGAAACGGGTGATGCGGGTGATGCCCGAGGTTCCGGCGAGCGCGGCCTCCCAGGCCTGCGCGACGGCGTTGCCGAGCGGGCAGATGACGCCGAGCCCGGTGACGACCACTCTGCGGCGGGTCACGCGGATTCCGCTTACGCCTTCGCGTGAGCCTTGATGTAGTCGATCGCCTTCTGGACGGTGTCGATCTTCTCGGCTTCCTCGTCGGGAATCTCGGTCTCGAACTCCTCCTCCAGCGCCATCACCAGCTCGACGGTGTCAAGCGAGTCCGCGCCCAGGTCGTCGACGAACGACGACTCGTTCTTGATCTCGGCCTCGTTCACGCCGAGTTGCTCGGCGATGATTTTCTTGACGCGTTGTTCTACGTTCTCCATCCGCTGCTCCTTCCGTGATCGGCTTGCCCACAGGAGCCCCAAAGGAATTGGGGCCAAGAGGGCCGGTATTTTACGACATAACCATGCCGCCGTTGACGTGCAGCACGGCGCCGGTGACGTATCCGCCGCCCGGAGACGCGAGGTAAGCCACCGCGGCCGCGACGTCTTGAGGCGTGCCGAGCCGCCCGAGCGGAATTCTCTCGAGCAGCGCCTTCCTTTGCTCTTCCGAAAGAGCGCGCGTCATGTCGGTGTCGATGAATCCGGGCGCCACGCAGTTGACGGTGATGTTGCGGCTGCCGATCTCGCGCGCGAGCGACTTGCTCATGCCGACCACCCCGGCCTTCGCCGCGGCGTAGTTCGCCTGGCCCGGATTTCCCGAGACACCCACCACCGAGGTGATGTTGATGATCCTGCCCCAGCGCGCCTTCATCATGCCGCGCATCACCGCGCGGGAAAGACGGAACACGGCGCGCAGGTTTATTGCCATCACCTCATCCCACTCTTCATCCTTCATTCGTAACGCGAGATTGTCGCGGGTGATTCCAGCGTTATTCACCAGAATGGCGACATCGCCGATTTCCTTCAGCAGCGCATCGCAGGCGGCAGCGTCCCGTACATCGAGGACCTTTCCAGTCCCAGGGACGTTTTTCGCTCCCGCTTCGGTCGTCGCGGTGCCGAACACCTGGGCACCCTGCTTCACCAGCTCCGCGGCAATGGCGTGGCCGATGCCGCGCGAGGCGCCCGTGACCAGAGCGACTTTTCCTTCAAGCATGCGGTACCTCCTTCAGCGTTTGCTCCAGCGATGCGCGATCGGCGAGCGCGAACGACGGCAGGTCCTTGGCGATGCGCCTGGTCAGGCCCGAGAGCAC
>Ga0209640_10003471_pt1 | contig 13763 bp, 10 predicted proteins | sample RifCSP10_1_FD_184018 | JGI IMG/M metagenome (GOLD analysis project Ga0209640, IMG submission 184018) | Soil microbial communities from Rifle, Colorado - Rifle CSP2_sed 10_1 (SPAdes) (version 2) | ecosystem: Environmental > Terrestrial > Deep subsurface > Rock core/Sediment | place: Rifle...
GCGCGATCCGCGAGCAGGCGATCGATTCCGAACTTCATGCGGCGGGCAGGGCGAGCGTGAAGCTGGCCGGGTCGTGGAAATCGGGTTCGGGCGAGGCGTGCGCGAGCGCCCAGTAGGAGAGCCCGCCGTGCTCGTCCTCGATGACCGCGCTGAATCCCGCGTGAATCGTCGCGGCGCGCGCAAGGTCGGGCAGCTCGGCGAGCGGGACAACGGCGCAGAAGCCGAACGAGCTGGCGAGGCGTTCGGCCTGGAGGGTCGGCGCTGTCATGATAGGCGATGACCTGCCCGTCCGGCGGCCGGTGAATCGCCAGGCCGCCCAGGCGCCGGATGGCGAGAAGTTGAACTCGTGGTAGCTGTCGGCACCATCCGCCCGCAAGAAGGCCTCGAAGCAGCTATGTTGCCAGAGTCCGTCAGCGCGCAGCGGCGGCGCGGCGCCGGCCAGGCGCAACCGGCCGATTTCCCCTGCAATCCGGAAGGAAATGCCGAACCCGCCCGCCGCATCGCGGCTGACGGCGACATCCACGCTTCGCACCGCTTCGCAGCGCGATGCGGGATGCATCACCAGTTTCTGGCACACTCGGCGGTTCATGCGCAGCGCGCATTATGAGGTCCGCTGAGGTGAAAGGCGCAGAGGCGATTCTCGAGACGCTGCACCGGGGCGGCATCGACACGATTTTCGCCAATCCGGGCACGTCGGAAATAGCGCTGGTGCGCGCGCTCGACGAAACCCCCGCCGTGCGCGCGGTGCTCGGCCTGTTCGAGGGCGTCGTGACCGGCGCGGCCGACGGTTATTTCCGCATGAGCGGGCGACCGGCGGCGACGCTTCTGCACACCGGCCCCGGCCTCGCGAACGGCTGCGCCAACCTGCACAACGCGCGCCGCGCCCGCTCCGCGATCGTCAACGTGGTCGGCGACCACGCGCGCGATCACCTCGCGCTCGACGCGCCGCTCACGACCGACGTCGAGGCGGTGGCCGGACCGTTCTCGGTCTGGGTCCGGCGGATTGCCGAGCCCGCCGATGCCGGCCGCGATACGGCGGACGCGATCACGGTGGCGCAGGAGCGGCGCGGACCGGCCACCCTGATCGTGCCCGCCGATATCGCCTGGACCGACGGATCCGATCCCGTCACGCCGCCGGCGATCGCCGCCCGCGCCCTGCCGGACGACGCGGCGATCGAAAATGCCGCGAATGTCCTTCGCAACTCCGGCCCCCGCGCCTTGCTGCTGCTCGGCGGCGGCGCGCTCGACGGGCAGGGCATCGCCGCGGCGGCGCGCATTGCCGCCGCGACCGGCGCGCGCATCGCGAGCGAGACATTCAATGCGCGCGCGGCGCGCGGCGCGGGCCGTCCCTTCGTGCCGCGGGTGCCGTACTTCGGTGAAGCCGCGGAACAGTTTCTGGCCGGTGTCGCGCAGCTGCTGCTGGTCGAGTCGCGCGCGCCGGTCAATTTCTTCGGTTATCCGGGCCGCCGCGGGCAGCCGTTGCCGTTGGATGCCGCGGTCTCCACGCTCGCGACGCACGCGGAAGACGGCAGCGCCGCGCTGATCGCGCTCGCCGAGCGGCTGGCGCCTGGCGTGGGTACGCCCTTGCCTTCGATCACGCTGCCCGAACGGCCGCAGGGTCCGATCAACGCGGCGAGTTTCGCCGCCGCCCTGGCGCGGCGGCTGCCGGAAAACGCGATCTATTGCGACGAGGCCATCACCGCCGGCCTGGAGTTGCCTGGCGTAATGGCCGGCGCGGAGCCCCACGACGAACTCGACCTGATGGGCGGCGCCATCGGCGGCGCCCTCCCGCTCGCCACCGGCGCCGCGCTCGGCAGTCCCGGCCGCAAGGTGATTTGCGCCTCGGGCGACGGCAGCGCCTTGTACACGATCCAGGCCCTGTGGACTCAGGCGCGCGAGAACCTCGACGTCACGACCATCATCTGCGCCAACCGCGTCTACGCGATCCTCGCGTACGAACACCTGCAGATCGAAGGCCGCCCGCCCGGGCCGCGGGCGCTGCCGGTGCTGTCGCTCGCGCGCCCGGCGATCGGATTTGCGGATCTCGCGCGCGGTTTTGGCGTCGAGGCGACGAGCGTGGCGAGCGCGGAAGCGCTCGATGACGCGCTGGACGCGGCAGGCCGACGCCGCGGCCCGTTCCTGATCGAGGCGGTGTTCGAACCGATGACCCTGCCGGCAACCCGGCCCTAGGGCGATCAACCTAATAACGCCAGGCGGCCGGTTTATTTTTCGCCGGGGTTGCAATCGCCGGCACCGGGGGCAATCTGTCAGCGTGGCATTCGACTATGTGATCGTCGGCGCGGGTTCCGCCGGCTGTGTGCTGGCGAACCGGCTGAGCGCGGATCCCTCGCGCACCGTCTGCCTGATCGAGGCGGGTCCGCGCGACCGCTCGTCATTGATCCACATCCCCGCGGGCATCCTGGGCCTGTTGCCCAACCGGCGTTTCAACTGGGCCTACCAGACCGAACCGCAGCCGGGCCTCAACGGCCGACAGGGCTACCAGCCGCGCGGCCGCACGCTCGGCGGCTCGAGTTCGATCAACGCGATGGTCTACATGCGCGGCCATCGCGGCGATTACGACGACTGGGCCGCCCTCGGCAATCCGGGCTGGTCCTACGACGAAGTGCTGCCGCTGTTCCGGCGCTCGGAGGACCAGCAGCGCGGCGCCAGTCACTATCATGGCACCGGCGGCGAACTGGCGGTGTCGGATCTCCCGAGTCCGGTCGCCGCGTCGCACGCATTCGTCGAGTCGGCCATTCGAAGGGGACTGCCGGCCAATGACGATTTCAACGGCGCGCAACAGGAAGGGGCTGGACTCTATCAGGTGACGCAGCGCCGCGGCCGCCGCTGCAGCGCATCGGTCGCGTTCCTGAATCCGGTGCTGGCGCGGCCGAACCTGACGGTCATGACCGCTTATCGCGCAACTCGGCTCCTGCTCGAAGGCCGCCGGGCCGCCGGCGTGCAGGTCGAGGGCCGCGGCGGAACGATTCGCATCGACGCGCGCCGCGAAGTCGTGCTGTCGGCGGGCGTGTTCGGTTCGCCGCAGCTGCTGATGCTCTCGGGCATCGGGCTGCCGGAAGAGCTCGGCCGCCATGGCATCGAACTCGTGCACGAGCTGCCCGGCGTCGGTGCCAATCTCACCGACCACGTGGACCTCGCCCTGGTGTACCGCTCCTCGGATCCGACACTGATGGGCGTGACGCTGCGCACGGCGCTGCGGGCCATTCCAGGCTATTTCCAGTGGCGCTGCTCGGGCCGGGGGCTGCTGACGACGAATTTCGCCGAGGCCGGGGCATTCCTGCGCACCAGGCAGGAGCTTGAACGCCCTGATGTCCAGCTGCATTTCGTCAACGCACTGGTGGACGACCATGCGCGGCGCCTGCATTACGGTTACGGGATCTCCTGCCACGTCGCGGTGCTGCGGCCGAAGAGCCGCGGCCGTGTCGGCCTGCGCTCGGCCGATCCGCGCGATCCGCCGCGCATCGATCCGAACTTCCTCGGCGCCGACGACGACGTAGAAACCCTGCTCGCCGGCGTCAAGAAGGCGCGGGACATCATGTGCGGCGCGCCGCTCGACCGCTACCGCGGCGAGGAACTCTATGCCGACGGCCAGAGCGACGAGGCGCTCATCCGGCGCATGCGCCAGCGCGCCGACACGATCTATCACCCGGTTGGAACCTGCCGCATGGGACAGGACGAGATGGCCGTGGTCGATACTTTGCTCCGGGTGCATGGCCTGGAAGGGCTTTCCGTCGTCGACGCCTCGGTGATGCCAACGCTGATCGGCGGCAACACCAACGCGCCGACCATCATGATTGCCGAGAAAGCGGCCCTTCGGCTCGCCGCCTGAGACCGGGCCCCCGCCCGGTCGTGATGCGGTGCTGAGGAAATTGCGCCAAGCCGTTGTCGTCGCAGGGATCGCGCCCCCGTAGGCCCCCAGGACTGTGGAGTGCGCGCAACAGATCACAAGATGGTCGCAAATTGCCGCCGACAGGCTGTAACATTCCGGGACTAAGCTGGTTCTGGCGCAATGCCGGTATCTGTTGCGTTCATGGGAATTTAGGGGAGCAACAACCATGTCCGACCGCCGCCGTTCGGTTCGTCTCGCCGCCGCCGTTTCGTCGATTCTTTCAGCCCCCGCGATTGCGGTCGGTGCCGGGCTCGCCATCGCGCTGGCTGCCGCGCCGGTGGCACAGGCGCAGGAAACCGCATCGCAATTGAACGGTTACGTGGTCAGTTCGAGCGGCGAGCCCATCACCGGCGCAAAGGTCACGATCCTGCACGTTCCGTCGGGCACGACCTCGACGGTGACGACGACGGGGTCTGGCCAGTTCATTGCGACCGGACTGCGGGTCGGCGGCCCGTATCGCGTCACGGCGAAGGCCGAGGGCATGCAGGATGCAGCCGTCGAGGAGCTGTACACGCAGATCGGACAGCGCACCTCGGTGACCCTCGTTGCGCAGCCGATCGCGCAGCTCGCGGGGGTCGAGGTCACCGGCGCCTCGGAGCGCGACGTGACGATCGGCGCGGGCAGCCGGTTCGGCGCCCAGGAAGTGCGCGAATTGCCGTCCATCAGCCGCGACATCAAGGATGTCGTGCGCATCGACCCGAAAGCCTGGATCGACCCGACCAATTCGGACGCACTCGAGATCGCCGGCGTCAACAACCGCTACAACACGATCACCGTGGACGGCGTGCGCCAGAGCGACGACTTCGGCCTCAACAACAACGGCTATCCGACCCAGCGCAGCCCGTTGTCCGTGGATGCGATCGAGTCCTTCACCGTCCTGTCGGCGCCGTTTTCGGTCGAGTATTCGAGCTTCCGCGGCTCGACGATCAACGTCGTGACGAAGTCCGGCACGAACGAATTCACCGGCTCGGCCTACTACTACAGCAGCGACGACAGCATGGTCGGCGACAAGAGCAAGGACCGCGACCTGGAATTCACGTTCGACGAGGAAACCTACGGCGGCACGCTCGGCGGTCCGATCATCAAGGACAAGCTGTTCTTCTTCCTGAACTACGAAAAGCTGGATCGCACCGCGCCGCAGGATTTCGGGCCGGCGGGCTCCGGCTATCCAGTCGAGATCTCCGGCGTCACGCAGGCCGAGTACGACCAGATCCTGGGGATCGCGCAGAGCGTCTACGCCTTCGACGCCGGCAGCAATCGCCTGGCGACGTTGCCGGAGGTCGACGAGAAGATCCTCGCGAAAATCGACTGGAACCTCAGCGACACGCAGCGTGCATCGTTCGCCTATCAGCACACCGAGGGCAACGAGGTCATCACGTCCAATAACAGCAGTTCCCAGAATCGCATCTCGGCGCCGTCGAACTGGTACAACCGCGCGATCGTGCTGGATTCCTATTCGGCGCAGCTCTTTTCGGACTGGAACGAGTTCTTCTCGACCGAACTGAAAGTCGCGCGCAAGGAAGTCGAGGTGCGCCAGGATTCACTGCAGGGCACGGACTTCGCGGAAATGCAGATCCGGACGCCCACGGGCGGCACGATGTTCATCGGCCCGGACGAGTTCCGCCACGCCAATTACCTGACCAACGACCTCGATACGATCAAGCTGAAGGGCAATTTCTTCCTGGGCGATCACACCGTGACGGTCGGCTATGAACGGGAGATGCTGGACATCTTCAACGTGTTCGTGCCGCGCAGCCAGGGCCAGTACATCTTCTCGAGCATCACGAACTTCGAGAACCAGGTCGCGACCAACTTCAACTACACGAACGCGTTCACGAACAACTCGGACGACGGCGCAGCGTCGTTTGGCTACGACGTGGACAGTTTCTACGTGCAGAACGAGTGGCAGGCCAATCCGGACTTCAAGATCCAGGCGGGCGTGCGCATGGACAAGTTCTCCAGCAGCGACAAGCCGCTGTTGAACGATAACTTCACCGACCGCTATGGCTACACCAACCTGTCGACCCTCGATGGCCGTGACCTGCTCATGCCGCGCATCGGCTTCAACTGGCAGTGGCGGCCCGAGACGACGATCTACGGCGGCTGGGGCCTGTTCGGCGGCGGCACGCCGAACGTCTGGATTTCGAACAGCTTCTCGAACGACGGCGTGGCGGTCGTGCAGACCAACGTGTCCGCGACCACCAATCCGGCGCTGGCACCGTTCGCATTGAACGGCATGAACGGCTTCGACATTCCGCAGGAAGTGCAGGATTTCCACGAGACGCTCCGCGGCGACGGGCCGGTCAATGCGGTCGACCCGGACTTCGAGATCCCGTCACAGTACCGCTGGAACCTCGGCATCAAGCACACGCTGCCCTGGGACGTCGAAATGACGGCGGACGTCATCGTCTCGCGCGTCAAGGACGAAGTGCTGTGGCAGGACATCCGCCTGGTGCAGACCGGCACGGCGCCCGACGGACGCCCGCGCTACAGCCCGGCGGCCGACGGCCGCACGAGCGGTTCCATCCAGGACTTCCTGCTGACCAACACGGGCGGCGGCGAAGGCAACGTGTACACGATCGATTTCACCAAGACCTGGCGCACCGGCGCGGGCCGCTTCGACGCCTACTTCGGCTACGGCTATCAGGACATCAAGGACATCAATCCGGGCACCAGCTCGACGGCCTCGTCGAACTGGGACAACCTTGCGGTCGCAGACCCGAACAATCCGGAACTTTCGACTTCGAATTACGAGATCGAGCACCAGTTCAAGGGCCAGTTCACCTGGCGCAAGGCCTTCTTCGGCGATTACGAGACGAGCGTCGCCCTGGTCGGCGAGCGCCGTTCCGGCCGGCCGTACAGCTTCACGTTTGGCGGCGGTTCGCCGCAGAGCGTCTGGGGCGACCCGCGACAGGCGTCCCGTCAGCGGCAGCTCTTCTACGTGCCGGCGAGCCCGACGGACGTCATTTACGAGGCGCTTTGCACGGCCGCGGATGTCACGGCAGGCGTGGCGGGGTGCGCGTCGACGACGAGCTTCTCGTCGGCGAATGCGGCGGCGGCACAGTTCGCGTCGGACATGGAGGCGTATATCGACCAGCAGGGGCTCTCGAAGTGGCGCGGGCGCATCGTGCCGCGCAATTCACACACCAGTGCGTGGCTGTCGGTCCTCGACCTGCGCCTGTCGCAGGAACTGCCGATCTGGCGCAAGTCGCGCGGCGTGCTGACTCTCGACGTCGAGAACTTGGCCAACATGATCGATTCGGACTGGGGCCAGTTGCGGCAGGTCAGCTTCGCGTACTTCACGCCGGTCGTGGACGTGAACCGCATCGATTCCGCGACCAACCGTTACGTCTACCGGCCGCGTTCCGGCCGGAGCGGACCGGTGTCGCCGTCCCAGTCGTTGTCCGCGCTGCCGTCGGTCTGGCGCGTGCAGCTCGGCGTGCGCATCGAGTTCTGACGCCGGGTCAGGCATACAGGGCGCGGCGGGCGACCGCCGCGCCCTGTTCTTTTCCGGCACGCGGCTCGCGCCTTGCTAGACTCAGGCGATGAACTTCAGGCCGGAAGCGGACCGGCAGTGTGCCGATGCCGTACTGATGATACGGCCCGCGCGCTTCGGCGCCAACCCGGAAACCGCGGACTCGAACCGTTTCCAGCAGGGTGGGCCGAGTGCCGATGCGCATGAAGTCGCACGGCGCGAGTTTGACGGCCTCGTCGCAGGCCTGCGGGGCGCCGGCGTCGCGGTGCAGGTTGCCGAAGACACGCCGGAGCCGGCGAAGCCAGACGCCTGCTTCCCGAACAACTGGGTCAGTTTCCACGACGACGGCAGCGTCGTGCTGTATCCGATGATGGCGCCGTCGCGGCGCGCGGAGCGCCGCGAGGAGCTGATTGCGCAGCTGCGCGACGCGGGCTTCCAGGTCGCACGCACGATCGACCTGAGCCCCTGGGAAACGCGCGGCGAGTTTCTCGAGGGCACCGGCAGCCTGGTGCTCGACCGCTGCCATCGCATCGCCTACGCCTGTCGCTCGCCGCGCACGACCGCGGGCGCGCTCGCGGAATTTGCTGCGCGGCTCGGTTATCGCCCGATCGCGTTCGATGCGCTGGGCCCCGACGGCCGGCCCGCCTACCACACCAACGTGCTGATGGCGATCGGCCGGCAGTTTGCGGTGGTCTGCGACCAGGCCATTCCGGATCCGGAGGAGCGGGCCACGGTGCTGCGCGAACTGCGTCGGGCCGGGCACGAGCCGATCCGAATCGGCGTTGCGGAAATGCATGGCTTCGCCGGCAACCTGCTGGCACTTTGTGCGGCGGATGGCGGCCAGATCATCGCAATGTCCGACACGGCGCGGCGGAGCCTGGCGCCTGCCACGGAGCGCGCGCTCGAGCGCCACGGCAGGATCGTCGCCGCCCCGATCCCGACGATCGAGCGGTACGGCGGCGGCAGCGTGCGCTGCATGATCGCGGAAGTGTTCCTGCCGCGCGGGACGCGCGGCGGCCGATGCTAGTATTCCTTCATCTTCATCGACGGCGGAGCGGCAGGGCTTGCTGGAACTCGGCCTCAAGACACTGATCGCCTATCTGCTCGGATCGCTGATGGGCGCGCTGCTGGTCGGCGTCTTGCGCGGCGTGGATATCCGTGAACTCGGCAGCGGCAACGCGGGCGGCACCAACGCCTGGCGCACCCAGGGATTCTGGTTCGCGGCGGCCACCGTCGCCATCGATGTCGGCAAGGGCTGGCTCGCGGCGGGCTGGCTGCCGGGCCTCGGGATTCCCGGCATTGACGCGGACCCGGCCGTGGACCGCGGCTGGCTCACGGCGGCCTGCGCGGCGGCGGCGGTGATCGGTCACGTCTGGCCGCTGTTCCACGAGTTCCGCGGCGGCAAGGGCGGCGCAACGCTCGTCGGTGCGCTGCTCGCGCTCGCGCCGTTGATCGTCGCCATCGTGGTTGCAGTCTGGCTCGTTGTCGTGATGCTGACCGGGCTGGCCGGGCTTGCCACGATGACGGCCGCGGTGTCCGTGCCGGTCGCGATCTGGTTGCTCGGACGGCAGGGTGAGCCGCTGCTCGCGTTCGCGATCGCGATGGCCGCGCTGATCGTGCTTGCGCACCGTAGCAATATCGGCCGGATGAACGCCGGCACCGAGCCGCGCGTGAACCAGCTGTGGCTGCTGCGGCCGCGGAAATACGGCCCGTGACGCGCCGCGGTGAACTGCTGCGGCTGCTGGCCGACGGGGGCCTGCATTCCGGCGAAGAACTTGCCGCGTCGCTTGCGATCTCGCGCGCGGCAGTCTGGAAGCGGCTGCGGCAACTCGACGAATGGGGCGTCGGGCTCGACGCGCAAGCGGGGCAGGGCTACCGGCTGGCCGCGCCGCTCGACCTGCTCGATGCCGACGCGATCCGCCGGGCGCTGCCGCAATGGTCGGCCGGGCGGCTGCGCCATCTCGAAGTGCACGAGGAACTCGACTCGACCAGCGACCGGCTGCTCGCAGTCCATGACCTGCCGCCGGGACGATTTGACGCCTGCCTCGCCGAATTCCAGCGCGCCGGCCGCGGCCGCCGCGGGCGGCGCTGGCTCGCGCCTTTCGGGTCGGGCCTGTGCCTGTCGGTGAATTGGACGTTTCGCGATGCGCCCGCCGCGCTCGGCGCGCTGTCGCTCGCCTCGGGCGTCGCGGTACTGCGCGCGCTGCGGCGGCTCGGGTTCCACGGTCTCGCGCTCAAGTGGCCGAACGACATCGTCCACGGCGCCGGGAAACTCGGCGGCATCCTGATCGACCTGCGCGGCGAAGCCGCTGGCCCTGCTTATGTCGTGGTCGGCATCGGCATCAACGTGCGGCTGCCGCCGGCCATGCAGGAGGCGCTCGCCGCCGGGGGCCTCGAGGCCACCGACCTCGCATCCGTCAACGTGGTGCCGGTGCGCAGTTTCGCTGCTTCCGCGCTGATCAACGAACTCTCGCTCGCGCTCGAGGAATTCGGTGCGCGCGGCATGAGTGCGTTTGCGGACGAATGGCAGGGCGCCGACGCGCTGGCCGGCCGCGCGGTGCGCGTGCTGCAGGGCGATCAGACGTTTGAGGGTCTCGCGCGCGGCGTCGATGCGGACGGCGCCTTGCTGCTGGATGCCGGCGACGGCCGGCGGCGCATCCTTTCCGGCGAAGTCAGCGTCCGCCCGATTCAGTGATAGATTTCACGCCGATGCGACTGCTGTTTTCCCTGCTGCTGCTCGCGAACATCGCCTGGTACGCGTGGACCCACTGGGTCGCCCAGCCAGGCGACAAGGCGGTGGCCACCCCGAGCACCGGGCCGCAGCTGGTGCTCGCGCGGGAAGCGCCGCCGGCGCGGCCGACCCCGAGCGTCGCGGCGCGCGCCTCGAGCAATTGCCTGAGCCTCGGACCCTTCAGCGATCTGACCGATGCCGCGCGTGCCTCGACGCTCTTGCGCGAGAACAAGCTCGAACCGCGCCAGCGGGCGGGCGAGGGCGTGGTCTGGAAGGGCTACTGGGTCTCGCTCGGCGGCCTCGCCGATCGCGCGGCCGCCAACGGCGTGATCGAGCGCCTGCGGCGCTTCGGCATCGGCGACGCTTACGCGATGCCCGACGACGGCAACAAGATCACGATTTCGCTGGGCCTCTTCAGCGAGCAGCAGCGCGCGCTGCGGCGCATGGACGACGTCAAGGCGCTCGGCCTCGAGCCGCGCATTGTCGATCGCGAGCGGCGCGGTACCGTGTACTGGATCGACGTGGACGTCGTGCCGCCGGCGGAGCTGCCGGATGCCGCACGGCTGCACGGCGAGGGCGGTCGCATCCTGCGGCTCGAAGTGCAGCCCTGCAAGCCATAGTAGAATCCCGGCCGGCGCCGGCGTAGCTCAGTTGGTAGAGCAGTGGTTTTGTAAACCTCAGGTCGGGGGTTCGACTCCCTCCGCCGGCACCAGCGCGATCAGCCTGTCAGGACCGGGTGCACGCGCGGATCGCCAGACCGCGTCTCGAATGTCGCCAGGATTTTTCTGCCGCTGCGCGGGTCTTCGCGGTTGTCGATGGCGACGATGTCGGTGCGCAGCCTGTCGCGGTCCAGTTCGCAGCGCATGTAGCCGTTGTGCAGCCCGTCGTGGAACTTCGCGCCGGGATTGAGCGGCAGCACGGCGCTCTTGTCGTAGGTCGTCGTGGCGATGGACGAGGTCACGAGTTCGACCGCGGCCGGGCGTCCCGCGGCAGTGGCAAGCTCGTTGACCCAGAAGGAATGGATGTCGCCTGTCAGCACGACCGGATTCGCGGTCTTGTGCCTGATGAGCGACGCCAGCAGCCGCTCGCGCGCGGGCGGATAGCCGGCCCAGGCATCGCTGAAATGCCGCGGCGATTCGGCGCTGCCCTCCGCGATCGTCAGGACCATCACGTTCTGCGCGATCACGTTCCACGCCGTCTTGCTCCCGGCCAGCGCGTCGTCGAGCCAGCGCTCCTGCTCGGCGCCGAGCACGGTGCGCGACGGATCCGCGAGCGCTGCCTTGCAGAAAGCTTCCGTCGGGTCGATGTAGCTGCCGCCGCCGGCGCCGCCGAACAGGATCTTGCGGCCGCGCTCGGGATCGCAGCGCGCCAGAGTCGGCTGCATCGGGCAGACTTGCCGCGAGCGGTACTGGCGCGTGTCGAGCACGTAGAAACGCGCGAGTGTGCCCCAGTCCACCGAACCGTAGATCTGCACGCTCATGTCGGGGCGCAGTCGCGACGGCCGCACCGGCATGTGCTCGAACCAGGCCTGGTAGGCGGCGGCGCGCCGCGCCGGAAATGACTGCCGAACGGCTTCGCCGCCGCAGAGTTCGTGCTCGCTGACGAGGCTCGCGTAATCGTTGTCCACTTCGTGGTCGTCCCAGGTCACGAGCCAGGGACAGGCGGCATGTGCGGCCTGCAGGTCCGGGTCCGTGCGGTACTGCGTGTAGCGGCGCCGGTAGTCGTCGAGCGTGATGGCCTCGATCGGATCGAACTGCCGCACGCGCCGGTCGCCCCAGGCGTCCTCGTAGATGTAGTCGCCCAGCATCAGCATCAGGTCCGGGCGGTCGTCGGCCATGTAGCGGTAGGCGGAGAAGAGTCCCTGTTCGTAGTGCGCGCAGGACGCGAATGCGAATTTCAGCGCGGCGGTCGCGGCGTCCGGCGCGGGGCAGGTGAGCGCGCGGCCGGCAGCGGATTCGTAACGTCCGATGCGAAAGCGATAGAAATACTCACGACCGGGAGCGAGGCCGTCCACGACCACGTGAACCGCATGCGCGACGTGCGGCCGGGCCCAGGCCGTGCCCTGTTTCGCAATGCGCACAAACGAGGAATCCTCGGCCACTTCCCAGCTGACCTCGAAGATCGTCTGGCCCAGATACGCGGGATCGAACGGCTCCGGCGCAAGCCGCGTCCAGATCACGAAGCCGTCGGCCGCGGGATCGCCCGAAGCGACGCCGAGCTGGAACGGCGGGGAACCGAAGCGCACCTGCGACGAGGCGCTGCCGATCGGCAGAATGGTGAGCGCACCGGCGGCAGCCGCCATGCGATTGAACGTACGGCGGGTAATGCGAGACATTGAAACTCCCTTCAGATCCCTGCGCCGTGCTCGAACCCCGATTGCAGTGGCTCCGCCTGCGAGACGCGCGAATTGGGCGGCACGCTGTGCGTGAGCCAGACGTTGCCGCCGATCACGCTGCCGCGCCCGACGGTGATGCGGCCGAGCACCGTCGCGGCCGCGTAGATCGTGACGTCGTCTTCGACGATCGGATGGCGGGCCAGGCCCTTTACCAGGCGGCCCTGGGCGTCAACCGGGAAGCTCTTCGCGCCGAGCGTGACGCCCTGGTAGAGGGTCACGCGATTGCCGACGATCGCGGTCTCGCCGATCACGACACCGGTGCCGTGGTCGATGAAGAATTCGCGGCCGATGCTCGCGCCCGGGTGGATGTCGATGCCGGTGCGATGGTGCGCATTCTCCGCTATCAGGCGCGGCAGCAGCGGCACGTCGAGCTGGTACAGGATGTTCGCGATGCGATGCCGCGTCACCGCGAAGATGCCGGGAAACGCATAGAGCGCCTCGATCGGGTGGCGGCAGGACGGATCGCCGCGCCAGGCGGCGCGCGCGTCCTCGAACACGCGTTCGCGGAGCATCGGCAATTGCGAAAGCAGCTCGCGGGCGAGACGACGGCCTGCGCCGTCCAGCGCGGCGTCGTCACGCACGCTTTGCTCGCCGAGCCGCGCCGGAAACTCGAGTGCGAGCCGGATCTGCGCGGCGAGCACCGATTCGATCTCGTCCAGTTCACGCTCGATGCGACGCTCCGGACTTTCGTTGACCAGGCTGGCCTGCAGCGTTTCCGCAATCAGCAGCCGGTGCAGGCGGTCGATCGTCGAGAGCACCGCCGTACGGTCGGGCCAGGTGCCCTTGCGCAGCGCCTGGAAATCCGCCGCATCGCCGGGAACCAGCAGCGCTTCGGCAAGCGCCGCGTGATCGCCCGGTTCGCGCGCGTCAACTGGCGGGGACGATACGTGGCGCACTGGCGGTCGCCTCCTCGTAGAGCCAGGTCGTGAGGTATCTCTCGCCAAAACTCGGGATGATCGTGACGATCAGCTTGCCGCGATTCTCCTCGCGGGCCGCGACCTGCAGCGCGGCATAAAGCGCAGCGCCCGAACTGATGCCGACCAGGATGCCCTCCTCGCGCCCGAGCAGGCGCGCATATTCGCCGGCCTGCTCGTTCGTGACCTGGACGATCTCGTCGATGACCTTCGTGTTCAGGATCTCCGGCACGAATCCGGCGCCGATGCCCTGGATCTTGTGCGGGCCCGGCTGGCCGCCCGACAGCACCGGGCTCGCCGCCGGTTCGACCGCGACGCAGCGGAACTCCGGCTTGCGC
>Ga0209640_10003472_pt1 | contig 13762 bp, 8 predicted proteins | sample RifCSP10_1_FD_184018 | JGI IMG/M metagenome (GOLD analysis project Ga0209640, IMG submission 184018) | Soil microbial communities from Rifle, Colorado - Rifle CSP2_sed 10_1 (SPAdes) (version 2) | ecosystem: Environmental > Terrestrial > Deep subsurface > Rock core/Sediment | place: Rifle...
CAGCAGTGCACTTCCCGTGATCGTCGCTGTATCAGGATGAACAAGGCGAATCGTATCGATGGTCATCTGAACTGGACCCATGGGGAAACTCAACCCGGCGGCGATGAACACCTCGCGGACATTTCCGTCTCTGTACTCACCTCTGAAGAACACAGAGTCATTCGGTGATGGGAATGGGAGTCGAACCCTTCCTATCACATGGCCTCCTTCCAGAGTACTGTTGCGAAAGGAGAGCGAAACGGAATCCACAGTTCCGGCAACACCTCCGAAGTGAATGTCAAGCGCGTTAGTCCCGGAGTTGAGTGTCCCGGTAATCCCCTGTTTGTTCACCAACAGCTTCTTGAAGAATATCAGTACGGAATCGGTTCCGACTCTCATCTTGATCCTTCCTGAAAGCAACGCGCTATCAGCAGACACACGAACGCTATCAAAAACGGCTTTGCTGTACATACCCGGCAAGGGAACGGAAAATCCCGGTGTAACCCGGAGCGTCTTGAGCTCTCCATTTTCAAGATGACCAAGGAAGAACACGCTGTCATTGGGAGCGGCGAACGGCAGCTTCATCTTCCCCCTGAGGTATCCTCCTTCGAGATTGTTGTCGACAAGTGTGATGGCGATGGAATCAACCGAATGATCGAGGTTGCCGAAGCTGATTGGCGTTCTTCTCGTTGAGTGCACTGTGCCGCTAACGCCGCCTCTACCAAATCCGAGTGAGGCGAAGGGAAACCGGATGGAGTCAGCGCCGAGCGAAAACTTCGCAAGCCCCCATCCATATCCGCTGGTAGGAGTGAACTTCAATGTGTCAAAACGAAGGCGAAGCTGGCCGATTCGAATCGTCTTCAAACTTGCAACCGTAATATCGCCGCTTGTGACAACATGGTTCTCATTGAGCGTCAGGTTGGAGTAGGCGACAAACACGGAATCGTTTAGGAACGGAAGATTAATCCATCCTTCGCCGGTATAACTTGTACGCGAGGAATCCGTGACCCGGGTCGGATTGGCGCCGAATCCACCGATAGTGAAACCCTGACTCGACTGTGGCGTTGCGCCACTGAGATATCGGAACGTCCAGATCTCGCTCCGGCCATCATTCTGTCCAACGGGATTGCCAAGCTCGTTTACCGCTCTGACTTGCCATGCATATCGGCCTCCGGGATTCAAGGGAAGAGCATCAACAGGATACAGGAGAGATGTAATCATAAGCGATGGGTTTTCGTAATGCGGGTAACCCGATTGGATTGCGTCGCTTGGCGTCTGACCCTGGATGACTTCAGAGATCTTCAGATGATAATATACCTGGTGACCCGGTTGGTTCACGGTTGTCCACTGAAACATCGGAAAGGCCGTGAGCACAAGCTCATTGTCGGACGGCAACAGTAACGAAGGAGGTTCCGGAAGACTGATCGTGAATGATGCACAAGCTTCTGCCGCAAGCACCTGGAGGCTTACGCTGCTTTTCAGCGTCATGCAAATAGTGTAGAATCCCTCCGGCAATGCACCCGATTGAGCGATCTGATTTCGAACCGATTGGTTGTAGGTGATGTCGTTCCATGAAATGAGATCGATACCGTTGATAATCTCCGTTCCGGGCATCAGTGTGATGTTCCGGCTGGGCCCTGAGCCAAGCTGTCCATGAACCGATGATGTAATCACAATGTCGAAGAATGCCGGCTCGGTTGTTGAACCGGTGTTGGTGATCGTCATCTGAATAAACGTCGGATCACTTGCGAGGTCGCTGATGTAAGGGGAGGGAAAAGGGTGAACAGAGAGCGAGGTATTCACACTCTGTGTATAGGCAACAGAAGAGGCAATGAAGAATACAGCGGCAAAAGGCTTCATGAAGCTCATTCTCAGAAGCTCCTGTTGTATTGAAGAGTGATCATGGACTCGACGAAGTTGCTGGCTCTGCCATTGCCATAGGCATAGGACGAGACTCGCGCGCTCAGGGCAACGTTATCATACGCCGTGACCCGGTATGTCGTGTTCAATGTGCCGACAAGTTGTTTGTCCGTCGCGATCCCGATGTTGTTTCGTGTTGTGGAGAGAGAGAGAGACGGGGTAAGCGCTCTGTCGAAGAGGCTATATTGAACTGCAAGGCCAAGCGTCGTGATCTTTGTGTCAGTCGTTGTGCGGTCGTTCCTGGTGTAGCTTGCACGGGGGCTGATCACCAGTGATGATGGAAACGCCACTGCCCACATGATGCTTCCCGAGTACGTGGTGTAGGTATTCAGTCCGCCATACACGCGATTCCTGTCGTTGAATTTCTGACCTCCAATAGTTGTGGTGATAACATGTTGCAGCTCAACCCATTTGACTCTAACGGTGGGGCTAAGGTTCAAGGAATGGCTGATATTGTCGTATCTGGTGGTGTCGGACACGGAGTTGCTTTTCATCGTGAAGTTGGAATATCGTACATCAAACGAGAACTGATCGACCGGCGTTGTATTGACAAAATATGATTGGAGGACTCGTCTCGTTGTGGCAAGCTTGTTCCCTGCAATATTGTCTCTCCGGAAGCCAAGAGTTGCGCCGACCGTCATCCGATTCTCGAGGAATCGTACAACGGGCGACAAGTCTATTTCCTCTCTGTCGTTCTGAAACGAGGAAAGACCAAACGAGGTAAAACCGGGATTGACCCGCGTGTACCTGCCGCTGAAGACCAGCGGTCCATGCATGAACTGGATGGATCCTTTGCCCGCATACCCGATCCTCGTCCCGATGCGTGGCGTGAAAATCTTGGAGACGAACGAGGGAAGGTTGGCGTCGAGTTCTTCATTCAGGATATTTGGAGTATGCACGCTGACAGCAAACTCCGATGTGAAGGTCAACTTGTTTTCAAGCATCCGGAGCGTTCCCGCAAGACCGGCGACCATGTTCTCCTGCGGCCTGGCTGAGCCGGACAACTTCACTGATGAAACATCGTCCTTTGCCCTGACCACATTCAGATCAATCAATGATCCGTCTTCTCTTCCGATGCCCAGTTTCAATCCATACAGATGACGCCTGAAAGTGCCGTAGTAGATTCCTTGCGCGCTGTCAGCGTTTATCGACTGTTGCGTTCTTCCTGCAGTCACCGAGAACCTGAATACTCCGGGCCGCAGATCAAACCCTCCACCGAACTGAAGCAGACTGTTAACAGTGAATTCCGAAAAACTGATGTGGTGGTGGCCAGCGTGGATAGTTGCCCACGCGATCGTAGGGTTCACGCCAAACTGATTGAACGGCTGTTGCGCCGAGCGGCCCTCAGTCGAAAGCACAAACTCAAACGGGAGATCAATCTGCCAAATGCTTAATGTTGGACGAAAATAGAGGCGGCCGGTCTGGCCCGGCCTGCGCGACTGTTGTCCGCTAATCGAATACGCCTCTCCGTATGAGCCAAGCGTTCCGTAGAATCGGACGAGCTGTTGTGCAGGAGGCACGCCTGTTGCGGTGCCCGGTGGTTCCGATTGTCCTCGTCCGTCGCCGGAACAAATAGCGAGAATACAGGCAATGAGAGATGAGAGCCGTATGGATCGGTGGGTTAGATTGGCAGTCCAACCCACATACAGACCGTGTCCCACTAAAACCTCACCTGATTATAACCATCTTCTTGACGTTGATGAAACCGGACTTGCCGTTGGCTGGAGTGAATTCAAGCCGGTAGAAGTACACACCGCTTGCAACACCCTTCGCGTCCCACACAACTGAGTACGTTCCTGGTGGTTTCTCTTCATTCACAAGCGTAGTGACTTCTCTTCCCAACACGTCAAATATCCTCAGCGAAACTGAACCGGAAGCCGAGACCCGGAATTCCAGATTCGTCGTTGGATTGAACGGATTCGGATAATTTTGTAGCAACATTGGCGAGGCTGGGTACCCCGCATCCTCTTTCACAGACACGGAGGTTCGAACCCTCACAAGGTTTGCTTTCTTCTCGACTGCAAAACCCGTCGGTCCGTTCGCTGTCAATGTCACCGTGTACGTACCCGGCGTGGCGTATGTATGGGACGGGTTTCGCTCTGTACTGGTGCTGCCGTCCCCGAAATTCCAGAGCCATGATTGGGTTCCATGCCATGCTCGATTATAGAATGAAACTATCAGAGGAAATACGCCTGCAATGTTTGATGCGTCGAAGGAGACAAGTGGATGGAGTTTTGCAACATTGATGTCTCCGTATCTCGGGAAGGTCGGCGTGGGATTGTCTTGCTTCCACATCACCATTTCGTTGTCAACGTATGGCTCTGTGTTGGGAGTAAAGTCGCCACTGTTGGTGATGCGTCCGACAGTGCTCCCATCGTAGACGAGCACCTCGTTATTCCCGGACCAGGCGATTTTCCCGTTGCTCATCCAGAACCATCGGGCGACCGGAAGAGTCACGTAGGCAACTTTCGTCGTTGTGCCAGTGGCGAGATCACGATATACCATCAGCGAACCGCCCTGAGAATCCTCGAACCAAACAATCGCAGAACCGTCGGTGATTGGATTGCGCGCTTGCGTTGTGCCAGTAGTGATCTGTGTTTTCGTGCCTGTTCCAACGGTGTACATCATCACCTGATAAGTGCCACTTCGCCGTTCGCTCCATACAATCCTTCCGTTCCTGTAGCTGAACCTGTAGTCAACAGTGGAGTCACTCAACCGGATCGTGGACGTTCCGTTGAAGTACATCAGCATGTCATTGTTCCCCACAACTCTGTACCAGCACGCATCGTTTCCGCTGGTGAATGTAATGCCGTTGAGCGTCGTCGGTGCAGCGTCGTTCGTAATCTGAATCAAAGAGTCGTTGGCAATCTTGTAGAGCCATGCCTGATTGACGTTGTTACCCGCATTGCTTCTGAACCCGTGGAAACTTATGGAACCTCCAGCGACATACATGTTCTCGCATTGAAGGCTATCAATGATAAGCTGCGGAACACCGGCGCCGTTGTAGAGATACATGCTCGTGAAGTCATGCCGCCAGATATAGTAACCATCATTGGCCATCATGAAGTCCTTGTAGACAAGGGAGTCGGTCAAGCGAGTCACAGTCGAGCCATTGGAGTGGAACATGCGGGCATTAGTTGCGTTGGTGTAGTTGCCCCAGATGAATCCGGTGGGAGAAATACTCTTGAATTTCGACTGTGTCCATCCATTCTCGTAGTTATTCGTAACACGCCAGTAGGTGAGGGGCACACGCATCTCCACAGCATCTCCGAGGGTCCACGCGGTCTGCTCGTCATCAACCACCGGATTGTCCGCCGAACCGAACTCCTCCAGTGTCGCAGTACTGATTCTGTAGGTCTTAAGAGTTCTTTGGATACCTGTACGCGTCGCCCAAACGATCAATCCGTTGTCGATATGAATGCTTGTGAGCCGGACTGAATCCGTCAATGAGAAGAGAGAATCTCTTTCCGAAATGTACACCCGGATGGTGGAGACATTCGTGAGTGTGTCAACAAGGCCCACGACACACACACCATCGCTTGCGTCGTACCCAATGACAATGGTTGACCCATTGGAAGGCTGAGCGACCGTAATCGCTGAGTCACCGTTGAAGAACCGGACTCTCGGCGAGGGTCCTCCACGCTCAAGCCACGCAACATGGGCGTCCTTGAGAATGGGGCCCAGGTTTATCCGACCGATTGTATTCGAAATGTTCCATGTAACCAGGCCATCAAAGAAAAAGATGTTCGAAGCAGCGTTCACACTTTCGGCCGCGCTTGCAACCCAGGCAACTTGACCGTAATGTACACTTGGCTGCGTGTTCCAGAGACCTGCATCGAGGGAGGTGTCCGATGCAATCCGAAGGTTGCGCAAAGCAATCTCCGTGCCCGTACCTGTTTTCAGGCGTGCATAAGCAACCACACCATTCGAGACGCTTATGGGCTGGACGTTGTCCGGATTGTACGAGTTCCCCAGCAGCATAGTCTGCCAAATGTCTGTGTTATACACCTTGACCTGCTGGAGAGATGTATTCCATCCGATGTACTCCCCATCGATGGCTGCTGTCAGACCATTCAACATGGAATCAAGTGTGACAATCTCTGCGCCCGAGAAGTACTTCAGAAAATGCGTGCTCGTATTCGGATCTGTGTCCCGCCAGATTAATCGTCCGCGGTTGATGAGGAGTTGCTGCGGATTACTGGTGTTGAACGTGACGTTGATGGTCCGGTAACCGGTTGTCCATTGTCCAGGGCTTTCGGAAACACAAATGAGCAACAACGCGGACAGGAAGGACCAACGAAGTGTTGTCATGACTTTTCTCCAGGAAGTGCAGATCAAAAGATTTCGGTTGAAAGCTTGTTGCTCAGGTCATCTTGAAGGGGAGCCTCTCGCACCCGGAAGGAGTAAGCAAGTTCCCCTTCTTTGGGTGGACGCGCTACCATGATACAACCGATGGGAGGGTTGTCGCAATCGCACAAAGGGATGGATTTGAAGCCAGTTCGGAGAGAAAGTGGTGTGAACCTGCACAATGATGCAGGTCTCGGATTAGACCAGTCTGCCCTTCAGGGCTTTTGCTACTGCTTCCGACTTGGAATGCACGTGCAGCTTCTCATAAATACTGCGGATGTGGAAACGAACGGTATGGACGCTGATAAAGAGGTGGTCGGCGGTGGACTTATAACTGTTTCCCTTTACCAGTTCAGCGAGGATCTCCTCTTCGCGCTTTGTGAGCCCACTTGGATCGGTGTGGTGTGGTGCGAGCGCCCGGAAGGCCGTCAAGACCTTCAACGCGATTTCGGATGACATGGGTGCCCCTCCGCCATGCACCTCCTTGATCGCTTCGAGGATTCTCGAAGGAGGATCTTTCTTCAGGATGTACCCGCTTGCCCCGTTGCAGATCGACCGAAAGATCTTGTCATCGTCACGGTAAACGGTTAACATGATGACGGGCGTTGCTGCATACTTTGCTTTGAACAGTTTCACGCCTTCGGTACCGGACATTCCCGGGAGTCCGATGTCGGAGAGAAGTACGTCGGGCGGAGTGGTGATTTCCTCGAGTGCCTCTTCATAGGAGTGGAAAGCCCCTACACAGCGGAAGCCATCTGTATGATCAAGAATGTAGGAAAGGCCCTGCCGGACTTCCTTTTCATCCTCAATTACGACAACAGCGATCACCGCATTAGCATTCATATTCAGGAGACAAGATATAGTGAAGTAATGCATCGCGCAACCGCATATTCAGCCTGTTTTCACTTCCATAGACACCGTCGTACCCTCGCCCGACCGGCTCCGAATCGAGAACTCCCCCCCGATGCGTTTTCCCCGTTCACGCATACTGGGAAGCCCATGTCCCGGCGAATCTACGCGTTCCGTGAAACCCATCCCGTTGTCGGAAAATCTGAGAAGAATGCCTTTCTGCTTCTGTGAAGCACTAAACCGGACACGCGTGGCCCTAGAATACTTCACCATGTTGTGCGTCGCTTCCTTAAACAGCAGAAAGACGTCACGCCGTTGCTCGAGCGTGAGCCTGGCATCCGAGAAATCATCGGCAATTTCGGTTTCGTACTCAATCCCCTTTCCTTCACACATCTCCTGGCCGAACTGGACAATCCGCCGGATCACATTCTGAAGATCATCGTTCTTCGGATCCACCGACCACACAATATCGCCTAAGGAGTCGATCACGTCACGGGCGGTGTTGCCGATGCTGGTGAGAGTCTCCGCTGCGGCCTCCGGATTCAGACGCTCCTGGTGTCGGGCAACCTCACTCAACACGGAGATGCGGGTAAGGCTTGACCCGATGTCATCGTGCAGATCCATGGCTATCCGGCTCCGTGTTCGCTCCAACTGCAATGCCTTGTGCAAGCGATAACGGTACAGGCTATAGGCCATGCCGAAAAGACACATACATGCCGCCACGATGAACCACCACCGCTGCCATATGGGAGGAAGGATCGTGAACGACACAACGGAGGGATGATCACTCCAGACGCCATCCGCACTTCGAGCAATCACTCTGAATGTGTATGTGCCACTCGCAAGGTGTGTATACCGAACTTCCCGCGCCACCACGGGAGACGACCACCCCGGGTCAAACCCCTCCAGCATATACCGGTAACGGATGTTGGCCTCATCCGTGAAGCTCAATCCCGCGTATTGAAAGGTGATCACGGATGGGGCCGGAGGAATCTCGATATTTCCGTTCAGTTCCACATCGACGGCGTCCACCTGCATCAAGGCAATGGAAATAGGCGGAGCTCGTTTGCTTCTCGAGAACCGCTGCGGTTTGAGTTTGGAAACACCCGGGAAATTGCTCACCCAGAGGTATCCTTCTTTGTCCACCATTAGTCCGTGCAGACCGATTTCGCCGAACCCTTGGACGTGCGTGAAGTTTCTGAAACTTGATCCATCGAACTGACTCAGTCCCGAGGAGGCACCGATCCAGATGCTCCCCAATGAATCCTGCGCCAGCGCGAAGATGCGGTTCCCCACAATTCCGTCATCTTTCTTGAAGGACATGAACCCTGACCCGTCGTAGTGCACCAACCCGGCCCCGTCTGTGCCAAACCACACGTGACCTCGATTGTCTACCAGTATTGCGTACACTATTCCACCACGGAGGATGTCGGATGGAGGCCGATGCACTTCATGAATGGTATCATTTATGATTCTCACTGCATAGGCGCCATTGTCCGTTCCGAGCCAGTACACATCACCATCTGCCGCAATGTCGAACACGGCGAGTGAATCGATGTTCGGATGTTGCAGCCTCTGAGTCGAAAGACTACGATCCGCAATGAACAGTCCTCGAGCGGTCCCCATTAAGACCTTCCCGTCGCTCAGATTCTCAAGCGAGTGGACACTCCAGTCTACCCAGTGCACGGTGTCCGGGTATCTGTACGTTGCCTGGCCATCAAGGAGCAAGATTCCGCCCATCTTGATGCCGAACCATGTCCTGGTTGCTGATTGAGGGAGAATCGCCAGGACCGTGAAGTCGGTGAACGAACGAAATTTGGACCCTTCCGTCAAGGTGTTGTTCTTGAGAGTGAAGATCCCCGCGTTGCGTGAGCCGAAGTAGATCGTTCCTCCGGGGTCCTGCGCAATTGGACCGAAGCCCGCTGTTGCCAATTTCTCCTTCCCGGGGAAATCAACGATGATGTCGCTCGCAAGGAGTTTTCTCAACCCCGGATCGCTGGCAAACCACACGTTCCCTTCTACGTCAAGACACATGTCATACACGATCGCATCGCCGAACGAGGGTTCTTTGACAAAACGCCTTTTAGCATCGATCGTTTTCATTCTGTAGAGTCCCTTCGCCGTGCCGACCCAGAAGTTGCCGTACCAATCTTCGCAGAATGACCAGACCCCTCGGTCCGGAAGCCCGTCTGCACTCGAGAAAACACGAAGGACACCATTCTCAATGACGTAGGCGCCCTTTAATCCTCCAAACCAAACCGCCCCGCGTCTTTCATGAACGGCGTACGCACGGAGGTAAGTGGAGACTCCAGATGCCGCAACCGAGAACTTCCCACCGGCATACGTGTACAGCGTCTCGTTCGCACATGCCACCCAGAGCGTTCCCCTGGTATCGACAAAAAGGGATCGTGTTTCATACTCGGGAAAGTTCTCGGCAGTCCACTTCGTACGCAAAGAATCCACAAACCTGATCCTCGTGAGCCCTTTATCCGTCCCAATCCAGATATCATGGTTCGGATCCTCCGCAAGGCACGATGGTCTGGCAGCAGATACGGCGGCGGAGAAGTCCGTTGTATCCTTATCCCGGTACCGCAACACGCCGCTGCGAGCGAACCCTGTGAATGCGAACCAGATTGCACCTTGGTGGTCTTCAAGGATGTATCTCCCGAAAATGCCGGGGATCTCCTTCGCACCGGAGAAGCTCACAAACTCTTTCCCATCGTAGCGCGTCAATCCAGCCTGCGTGCCAAACCACATGTACCCTTTGCTATCCTGGAGAATCGGCGCGACGCGGCTGTCCGGCAGACCATCTGCCGTCGTGTAGTCCTTGAAGAGATGCCCCTGTCCTCGGACAGAGACGATATAAGTACAGAGAAGAAGCAGAATCGTATAGTGAAAGGAGAACAGATATCGAGGGCGTGGAGACGACGTTACGGTGTGTCGCAAGGTTGACATGTAAAGATCAGGGAGGCAAACTGTGTGGCTAAAGCTACACACACCGCAAAGGAAAGTCAAGAAATTATTGGCCGGGGTACTGTCCTAATATGTGAACTTGTTGTCCTAACTTGGTCAATCAGCATCGTTGTAGTTTCCCTCGGTTCGCCATATGCCGTTGCGAGAAGTCATATCGAGGCGCCAAGAATAGTGGGTGAAGTGATCGTAACCAGATCTATCTTGATATGTGAGCCGACCAATCACGAAATAGAATCTGATCCCATTGGATATAGCTATAGAATCCTCCCTTGTACGTTCTCGGAAATCCATGTCATACCCGAACTGCATGTTGCTCCGATTACTCCGGGCGCAAGGCCAATGATGCGTTCGACAGTATCAATGTCCGTTTGATAGATACCAGTACCAATTTTTACAATCGCTCCATGTTTGACGTTGTAAGCTGGGGTTTTACCAGCATTCTCAAATTCCGCAGATAGATGCTAGCGTCTATTTCTCAGGGGCGACGGATAGACGTTAGCGATTAATCCATCCATAGCTTCACCACGTGCAAGAGTACGCAGAGTCATCGCGAGAATCAAGAGACGGGCCGGGCTGAAATGGATCAGGCTCCAGGCGAAAGCGCCTGAAGCCTGATCGAGTGACGGTACTGTTGCAAACGGCTTACATCCAAGGCTCGTCTGCCGTCGGGCCATAGATTGACGGCACCTTTGCTCCTGCAATGCGGAGGTACACGGAGAACTGACCGCGATGGTGCACGTTGTCCATCACTGCTGTCCACAGAACATCGGCGCGCCGAACCTGGCCCATTTGCTTCGGGGCAATCATCCATGGGATGGGAGAGTTCAATTCGGTCTCGGTAAGCGCTTTCACCCTGTCGACATTTGACTTGTGAGTGGTCTCATAGGTGTTGATAACTTCCTGAAACGTTGCAGGCGGTGGCGGCATGCTCATGAAATCAATCTTCCCCTTGCACACGCCATCGATGATGACGCCCTCTTCGCCGACAAACGTCCACGCAAGGTCCTTTGCCGACTTTGATTTCTCTGCCGGCTTCAGATCAACCTTGTCCATCGGGAGGGCTTTGAGAATCTTGAGTGTCGTCTGGAACTCGCGTTCCCACGTGGTGATAAACATATCCTTCTCCGACATACAGCCTCCTTGTGTTGGTTTGATTGAAAATGTGGATTAGAGAATATTGCGGATTCCAAAACGGTTAAACCCCCTTAGCCTCGCGCGAAGCCGCCAAGCTGGAAGCGTGAAAGGTTCGTGTTCCTGGCAACCTTGCGCGACGCAGACGCTTACTTGACGATTGTCATCACTCTTGTGCCGACATACGATGGTGTCGTGAGACGATAGAGATACACGCCGCTCGATAACCCTGACGCCTGAGCATCGAAGTTGACTTGGTGCGTTCCGGCCTCCACCCCGCCATCGACAAGCGACGCAACCTGTTTTCCGAGAACATCAAACACACTCAACTGCGCGTATGTCGCCGCTGGTACGGTGTAGGTGATCGTGGTGGAGGGGTTGAACGGATTCGGATAGTTTTGGTGCAACTCGTAAGCGCTTGGTATTCCTTGCTGTTCATTCACCCCTACAAGCGTGCCTGACATGCCATCGTTACGCTTCGGAGAGTTCACCAGCACCGCAAAATCGGTGGCGTTATCTCTCGTTATGAGGTTGTAAACAACGCGGTTGAGCGACGTCGACCCGTCGGACGGCAGCGCTACAGACGGTGTACCGAAGCCGGTGTTGCTGCCCGTGTAGTTTCCGTAGGCGACCGCATCAACAATAGTATTGATCGCCGGATCCTGAGCAAAGCTCACACGACCGTTGACCAGAGAGATCGCGTTCGGTGGAATAATGAAATCGGGGCTAAAGCCGAGTTGGCTGGCCACGGCCTGTGTCGCGAGAAGAATGGTCTCGTTATTGTCCAGTGCCGGAAACGAGGCAGTGAGGTCGAACACCAGCGTCGTGGCCGCGCCGGTGGCATCGAGGGCGTTGATACGCGTCGGTGCGAGGTTGGTCTGAAAATCCGACCGCGCCATCAATTCAGCGAATTGCTTCGTACCGTCTGCATTTGTATAGACCTCGTTGACGACAATGAGATGAAATGTAACGGGATTACTTAGCTCCTGGCCCAATGCCAGATTTCCCAGAAACCCGGAAGTCAGTATCAGCGCAGTTGCAAACGCTCTCAAAAACATTCTACCTTTTTTCACAGGTACTCTTTATTTTGTGTTCGGTTGAAGGACTGCCTTTTCCTTTGCCAGCGCCAGAGCGGCGGTTGACAGACGGAAGGAAGCAATCCCAGAATTCAATCCGAGCTAAATCCCGACAGCAGCGAAAGCGTTACCTGCAGGTGTACTCTCCATCAGCAATTATTTGAGAAAAACCATCCGCTTCGAGACCGATTGCCCCCCGGCTGTCAAGCGATAGAAATACACACCACTTGGAAGATTGCTCGCATCAAACTTGATGGTGTGCTCACCTGCATACAGTTCGTTGTTGACAAGCTCTGCAACCTCACGTCCCAGCAGATCAAAGACCTTGAGCGACACAAATCCGAATTCCGCAATCTGAAAACCGATTTCCGTGCTTGGGTTGAACGGATTTGGATAGTTTTGACCGAGCTTGAAGGCCAGTGGTTCTCGGTCGGTGCCTTGCACAGACACAACTCCTGAAAACGCGAGATCATCGATGCGGGCCACGGATCCCACGTGAGGGTCACCGCCCAGACTGTCTCCGGTCACGAAGAAATAGATATAACACGAATCCGGAATCTCGGTGGAGAAGTAGTCGATGGGAATGGTGACGAGTTCCCATGGGTTGCTCTCAAATGTCTCACCCACTCCTAACGCTATTTGCGTTTGGTTGTTGTACAACCAGACAGCAACACCTGCCCCATCGCCGCTCACCGATGTAAACTCAACCCAAAATGTGAGGTTTGCATGCCGTTGAGAGACGGGGAACACGGACGACAAGACCGGGGGATAAAACGGAAATCCAGGGGCGCTGACCACCTCTGCCTGAGCAGAGAAGGACCCGGAGTGACGATTTGAAGATTGCGTAACCGGCACAGCGAATCCCGGAGCGTTGTTTGCGAACCATCCATCCGGATTTCCACTCGTCCATTGTTCGAACCCGACATTGGGAATCTGTGCAACAGCGACATGCGACCACGAGGCAATCGCGACAGTGAGAACAAGAACGCGAAAACAATTCTTCATAGCTCCTCCTATTGTTAGAATAAAGATGGGTTGACCTCCCTTGGGGAGTGTTATTTAACAAGTATCATCCGCTTTGTCAAGTAGAATCCGTTGACGTTCATTCGATAGATGTACACCCCGCTGGAAAGGCCGGAACCATTGAATGAAACGCGATGTATCCCTGCTGGTTGTACTTGATCAACAGGGGTTGCAACCGCCTCGCCAAGAATGTTGAAGACCGTCAGCGTTACGTGGGAGGAAGAGCGCAGCTCGTACATGAGCGTGGTGGAAGGATTGAACGGATTGGGGTAGTTCTGCGCAAGCGCAAATGTGAATGGGCCAAGGTCCTCTTCCACCTCAAGTGTGATACTGTCAGATGAACCGATGGCGAATTCCGAGAATGATCCAAATGGAGTTGTGCTGGCCAACGTCCCGTTTTCAAGAGTTCCGTTCACAATCCCGCCAATGTTCTGCCAGGGGTCTCCGGGATTATCGCGCTTCAG
>Ga0209640_10003473_pt1 | contig 13762 bp, 14 predicted proteins | sample RifCSP10_1_FD_184018 | JGI IMG/M metagenome (GOLD analysis project Ga0209640, IMG submission 184018) | Soil microbial communities from Rifle, Colorado - Rifle CSP2_sed 10_1 (SPAdes) (version 2) | ecosystem: Environmental > Terrestrial > Deep subsurface > Rock core/Sediment | place: Rifle...
GCCCTGCTGCTGCCGACGAGCCGCGAGGTGAAGTACCAGGCCAAGACGGCCATCGATACTTTCTTCTACCGCGCGGGCGACCTGCTCTCGACGCTCTCGATCTTCGTCGGCGTGAGGCTCTTCGACGAAGGACACATGCAGTTCGTGTGGATGATCCTCGTTCTCTGCGTCACCATGGCGCTGGTCGCGTGGCTGGTCGGCCGCGAGTATTCGCGCCGCTGCGGCGACGCCGTGGCATCATCCTCCGGCGGCGCGCTCGTTGGCGCCGGCGCGCGCGCGGTACTCGCGCAGTAACTGGTCGCGGCGTTTCAGCAGCGCCTCGATCTGGCGCCGGTGCAGCCACGGGCCGAGCGTCTGCTGCAATTGTGCGGCGTCGAGCGCGGCCAGGCGCTTCGCTAGCGCCGGCGGCAGTTGCAGCTCACCCTGGTAGAGCAGCCGCGGCCGTTTCTGGTGCGTGCGGAATGCGAGCGAGTGATCGATCAGCACGAGCGTCCAGTCGCGGGTGAAGAGGGCGTTCTCCTGCGTGCGGTCCGTGTTGTGGATCAGCACGTCGAAGACGTTCATCAGGTTGTACTGGGGTTCCGAATCGCACCAGCCTTGCGGCTGCAGCGTCTTTTCCAGCATGGTGCGCAGGTTGATCGAGCCGTCGATCCAGAACTGCAGGATGCCGCGGCGGCCCTCGATGGTCCGCGGAACCGTGACCGGGACCATGTCGAGCCCGAGCAGGCGATCGAGCCGGTAGGCCGCGATCTCGTACTCGAACCGGTCGGCTGAATCGAGAGCCTGCCGCCGGTCCGCTCCGAAGTCGGTCGAGAGCCGCTTGAAGACGGCATGCAGCTCGACACCGTCCTTCTGCAGCGTGACGCGCTGCGGCTCGGTGACGCCGGCGTCGAGTTCCTCGACGGCGACGACCTCCGCCTGCTCGAGCCATCGCTCGAGCGCGTCGTCCGGCAGGCCCGCCGGGCGCGGACCGACGGCCCGCGGGCGCGCTTCGGGCGGCAGGCGCTGTCCGGGCAGGTCCGCATAGGCAATGCCGGAACGGCCGTCTTCGATGACGAGCGCGGCGGGCGAGCCTTGGTAGACCGCTCGCAGCATGCCGGCATCGAGCAGGATCACGCGCCCGTCGAACCGGGCGAGCGCCCGCCCGGTCGGCGAGGTCGTGTGGCCGACGACCACGCGGGAGACGGCGAGCGCGTCGAGCGCGGCGTCGAGGTTCTCGTCCTCGGCGTACGGGTTGCACAGCGCCTGGCCGCGGAACCAGGTCGGTCCGTCGCTGGTGAAGACCTCCGCATGCTGCATCGCGACCAGCGCCTGCGATTGCTCTTCCGTCACGCGCCCGGCGATTGCTGCCGGGCGTTCCTGGAATCCGATCGGACGCACCAGGGACAGCTCGGACTCGAGCGCCTGCCACGATTGCAGGTAGGTGGCGAGTTGCGTGTGTAGCGCCCGGTTCGTCGCCTCGAGCCCCAGTTTCGCGATCATCGCGGGCAGGCCGCCGTGCACGAAAGCTGTGTCGTTGATCGTGAGCAGGAACGGCCGCTTCAGCAGCCACGCGCCGTAGCGGCCGCTTGCCGAGAACGCCTGCCGGTGCGCGAAGTAACCCGCTGGATACGCGGCATCGAACGCGGCGCGCGATGTTTCCGGTTCCTGTGCGAGCACGCGCTGCCAGACGGGCTCGCGCAAGGCATCGTCGTCGCTGCCGGCAAACGCCGCGTACTCCGCCTCAGTGACGTAACGCAGGTCGCCGACGATATTCATGACCTCATGGTTGCCGAGCACCACGTGCACGGCGCCGCCCGCATCGCGCGCCTCGTTCTCCAGGCGCATCAGCAGGTCGAGCACCTTGCGCGAGTCCGGGCCGCGGTCGACGAGATCGCCGAGGCTCACCAGGTGCGTAGCGCCGGCCCGCCAGCGCAGCGATTCGTCGATGACCGCGGCCTCGCGCAGCGCCGCGAGCAATTCCGGGTATGCGCCATGCACGTCGGCGACGGCGACCACGCGACGCACGTCGATGAACCGGTATTCGGAGTCCGCGCGCGCCACGGGCCCGGCTAGCAGCAAGGCGAGGACGACGATCAGCGCTCTTTGCATGGGGCGTATCATGCGCCGGATATCGCCCGCCGCACTACCGGGAGCCGTGGCATGACGACGCTGGCCGGCAGGATCGTGCTGCAGCGCAGTCCGCTGTTTCGCGGCCTGGCGCCGGCTGCGCTCGAACGCATCGCCGCGCTCGCGACGCAGCGCAACTATGGTGAGGGCGAGATCGTCTGCAGCCAGGGCGATCCGGGCGACGCGCTGTATGCGGTCGTCACCGGCAGGATCCGTATCAGCAGCGGGGCGGCCGACGGCCGGGAGATCTTCCTCAACATCATGGAGCCCGGCGACTCGTTTGGCGAGATCGCGCTGCTGGACGGCGGGACGCGGACGGCAACGGCCGTCGCAATGGTGGCATCCGAACTGGTTTCACTGCGGCGGGATCACCTGCTTGCGCTGCTCGAGCGCGAACCTCGGGTCGCACTCGAGCTGCTGCGGCTGTGCGGCGAGCGACTGCGCTGGACCAGCGGATTGCTGGAGGATGCTGCGCTGCTCGATGCGTCGGCGCGACTCGCGAAGCGCCTGCTCAGTCTCGGCCAGTTGCACGGCGAGCGCACCGGCAGCGGGTATACGCTGCGCATCTCGCAGGAAGACCTCGCAAATTTCCTCGGCGTGTCGCGCCAGGCCGTAAACCAGCAACTGCAGGCCTGGAAGGCGCAGGGCTGGGTCGAACTCGGGCGCGGCAGCGTGACGGTGCAGGATGTAGCCGCGATCCAGAACGCCTCGCAGCCGGGCGAAGCAGGACCGGCTGCGAGGCGTTGACACCGCCTATTCGACGAAGAAGATCGGGTCTTCTTCTGCAGCATCTTTGATCTGGGCGGTGTACTTGAACCACTTGCCTGCCATGCCACGGCAGATCGTCAACATCTTTTCCTTGCCCGCCGCGACTCGGATGGGATTGTCTTCCGGATCGCCGTTGCTCCTGCAGAACGGACTTTCTTTTTTGCATTCTTCGTTCGTGAAGTGCAGGGTCAGTTCGTCTTTGCCGTTGTTATAAAAAGTAACTATCCCCCGATCCTTCACCACGAATCGTGAGACCGTCTTCTTGCCTTCGACCGTGACGTTGATGCTCAACCGGTCTGGAGGTGTCATCGTCGTCGTCATCGTCATGTTCTTGCTCCCCGTTGGTCGATGATTCTTCGCATTTCTCCCAGTTCCGGAGCGGCTTTCAACAGGACCTCCGGATACCCCAGCTCGTGCGCGCGTTCGATGTGAGACAAAGCCCTGGTCTTGTCGCCGAGACCCAGCTCGGCCAGCGCAACGTAATAATGGACGTAGTTGCTGTCGTCTCCCTCCGACAATGCCCGGGCGATCCCGCGCCGCGCGCGGTCCGCATCCCCGAGTTGGACCGCATAGTACGCCGCCTGCGCCTGATTGATGGCGTGCTTCGGATTGACGGCCAACTCGCCGTCGGCGAGCTCGAGCGCTCGCCGGTAGGCCTCCCGGGCCTCGTCCGGTCGGGCGTCGAACCGCAGCGCATCGGCGAGATTGCCCCACAACCGGTGGTCGGCCGGGGCGAGGTCGATCGCTTTGCGGAACATGTCTTCCGCGGCCGCGTAACGGCCGAGGTAATACTGGACGCCGCCGAAACCCGAGTAGCTGCCACGGCGCGGCTCGATGGCGATCGAGCGCTCGAACGCGCGACCCGCGCGGTCGAAATCTCCGGCAAGCATGTAGGCGCTGCCCAGGTTGTTGAATGCATTGGGATTGTCCGGAGCCAGGATCGTGGCGCGCTCGTAGGACACAATGGCCTCCGCGGCGCGACCCTGACCGAAGAGGAAATTGCCGTAGGCGATGTGCGCGTAGGCATAGCGGGGCTGGGCCGCGATCGCGCGCTGGTGCGTCCGTTCGGCTTCCGCCGCATTGCCCTCGGCTGCCAGCGCAAAAGCCAGCCCTATCAGCACGTCCGGCGACTGCGGCACCAGGGTCAGGGCCTTGCGATAGGCGGCGGCAGCTTCCGCCGCATCGCCGGTCGCGAGGCGCAGCCGCCCCACCGCTTCGTGCACTTCCTGCGCGCTGCTGTCGAGCGCCTGCGCCCGGGCGCAGGCATGTTCGGCGGAGGCGACCAGCGCTGGGACGCGCTCCAGCGCATAGCGCTCGACGAGTGTCTCGCACAGCCCCGCCTGCGCGCGCGCGAAGTCCGGCTGTTCCGCGAGCGCGCGACTGAAAACCTGCTCGGCCGCTTCCAGCGCCTTCTCACTCTTTGTTTGCCGGAGATAGCTGAGGCCCTGCAGGAAGTAATCATACGCGGCCACGCTGCCTTGATCCGCCGGCGCGGCAGGCTCATTGCTGCGCGCCTCCAACACGAGCTCGAGCGCAGTGAGAACCTGCGTGCCGATCTCGTCTTCGATCGCGAAAAAATCGCCGGAGTCGTTCTCGTAGGAGTTCGACCATCGGTTCACGCCGCTCACGCGCTCGACCAACGCCGCATTGACGCGCACGCGATTGCCCTGGCGCTTGACGCTGCCCTCGACCACGTAGTTGACACCGAGCGCATCGGCGATCTTCCTGACACTGGTCTCCTTGTCCTTGAATGCGAACGTGGAGGTCCGCGCCGCGACGCGCAGGCCGGGTATTTTCGCGAGACGATGCATGAGTTCCTCGGCCAGTCCCTCACCGAGATAATCGTTGGCCGGATCGCCGCTCAGGTTCACGAATGGCAGCACGGCGATCGAGTCCGGCGGCGGCTCGCCGGCCTCCGGGTTCAGCAGCTCACCCAGGCGCCCGCCGGTGACCGGCACCGGAATGTCGCGCCAGAAGAGACCGAGACCCAGCGCGATGCCGATGGCCACGCCGACGGCCACCGCACGCAGCACGCGCCGCGAGGCGAGATGCGCGAAGACGTCCGCAAGGCGTCCGGCGATGCCGGGCGGCTCGGCCGGCAGCACCTCGAACGTGCGCACCGGTTCCTGGATGTTCTTGACCTGACGCGAACCGGCGTCGATGAAGCGGCCGGAGATCTTGAGATGCACCTGGTCGTAGACCGGCCCGGAAATCAGCACGCCCGCCGGTTTCGCCAGCGCCTGCAAGCGCGCGGCGACGTTGACGGCGTCGCCGAACACCGATCCTTTCTCCTCGATGACGTCGCCAAGATTGACGCCGATGCGCAGCTGCATGCGGGCCGTGACAGGCAGCGCGGCATTCTCCGCGCCGATGCGCTCCTGGATCGCGAGCGCGCAGGAAACCGCATTCACGGCGCTCTGGAACTCGGCCATCAGGCTGTCGCCGACGCTGCCGAACTCGCGGCCGTCGAACTCCCGGACCTGCTCCTCGAAAACGGCGCGGCAGCGCTTGAGTGCCGCGAGCGTGCCCGTCTCGTCGGCGCCCATCAGCCGGCTGTAGTCGACGACATCCGCTGCCAGGATGGCAGCGATCTTCCGGCTGTCCCTGAGCATGGCGACCTGCTTGTCCCGGCGGAGTATAGCCGCGCCGGCCGGGGCGGGCCTTGACCTGGGCTCAGGCCAGGCTGCGCTCCACCTTCATGACGTCCGGCATGCCGCGGATTGCGCGGATCAGGCGCGCGAGATGCGCGCGGTCGCGGACCTGGACCTCGAACAGGATCGTGGACTGTTCGCCCTGCGAGGAATCGACATTGACGTGGCTGATATTGCTTTGCTCCACGGCGATCTGGGTCGCGACCTGCGCGAGGATGCCCATGCGGTTCGTGACCTCGACTGCGAGGCCGGCCGTGAACAGGCGCTGCTGGTCCTTCTGCCATACGGCCGGGATCCATTTATCCGGCTGCTTGCCGAAGGCGGCGACATTCGAGCAATTCTCGCGGTGGATCACGACGCCGCGGCCGCTCGAGAGATACGCGACGATCGCGTCGAACGGGATCGGGAAGCAGCAGCGCGCATAGCTGACGACGAGGCCCTCGGTGCCGGCGATCGCGAGCGGCGGCGAGGGACCGGCATCAGGACGGTCGTCGTCTGCCGGCAGCAGGCGGCGCGCGATCAGGCGCGCGAGGCGTTCGCCGAGGCCGATCTTCTCAAGGAGCTCCTTGCCGTCCTTCAGCACGAGCGAATGCGCCACCTCGTCGAGCCGGCCCTCGGGCAGCTTCTTCAGCGACAGCTGGAACTCCTCGAGCGCCTGGTTGAGCATCCGCGTGCCGAGTTCCGCCGCTTCACCCTTCTTCAGCGTGCGCAGGTACTGGCGGATCGCGGAGCGTGCCTTCGCGGTCGTCACGAAACTCGCCCAGGCCGGATTCGGCTGCGCGCCCTTCGCGGTGATGATCTCGACAGTCTGGCCGTTGCGAAGGACGGTGCGCAGCGGCACGAGACGGCGGTCCACCTTGGCGGCGACGCAGCGCTGGCCGACGCCGGTGTGCACCGCAAACGCGAAGTCCACGCAGCTCGCGCCGCGCGGGAGGCGCATGATGTCGCCCTTCGGCGTGAACACGTAGACCTTGTCGGGGAACAGGTCGACCTTGACGCTTTCCATCAGCTCTTCCGCCGAGCCGTCGTGCATCTGCATGACGCCCTGCAGCCATTCGCGCGCGCGCAACTGCTGCGCCTCCTGGCCGTCCTGCTCGCCGGACTTGTACTGCCAGTGCGCGGCGATGCCGGACTCCGCCATACGGTGCATGTCCTCGGTGCGGATCTGCACCTCGATCGGCATGCCGCTCGGCCCGAACAGCGAGGTATGTAGCGACTGGTAGCCGTTGACGCGCGGAATCGCGATGTAGTCCTTGAAGCGGCCCGGCATAGGCCGGTACAGGCCGTGCACCAGGCCGAGCGTGCGATAGCACTCGTCCACGCTGCCGACCACGATGCGCACGCCGAACATGTCCACGACCTGCGACAGCGAGAGGCGCTTCCTGCGCATCTTCATGTAGACGCTGTACAGGTGCTTCTCGCGTGCCTCAACCCGGCCGTTGACGCCGGCTTTCGTCAGCGCCTGGCGGATCGACTTGACGATCTTCGGCAGGAACTCCTTCTGGTTGCCGCGCGCACGCTTCAGTTCGCGCTCGATCACGCGGTAGCGCTGCGGATACAGCGTGCGGAAGCCGAGTTCCTCGAGCTCGAGCTTGATCGAGTGGATGCCGAGCCGGTTGGCGATCGGCCCGTAGATGTCGAGCGTTTCGCGCGCGACGGCGCGGCGCTTCTCGGGCGGCATCGCGGCGAGCGTGCGCATGTTATGGGTGCGATCCGCGAGCTTGACCATGATGACGCGGATGTCGCGCACCATCGCCAGGATCATCTTGCGGAAGCTCTCGGCCTGCGCTTCCTTGCGGCTCTTGAACTGGACCTGATCCAGCTTGGTGACGCCATCGACAATTTCGGCGACTTCCTTGCCGAACTTCTGCTCGACCTCGGCGGCGGACGAGGGCGTGTCTTCGACCACGTCGTGCAGGATCGCGGCGGTCAGCGTCGCACCGTCGAGGTGCAGGTCGGCGAGGATGTCGGCGACTGCGACCGGATGGGTGATGTAGGCCTCGCCGGACTGGCGCTTTTGTCCCTTGTGGGCGGTCTCGGCGTATTCGAAGGCGTCGCGGACCCGCTCGACCTGGTCGGCGGGCAGGTAGGCCTCGATCTTGGAAACGAGCTGGGCGATCCCGGGAGCGCGTCTTCCGCCCGGCAACAGTCCGAGGATGGAAGACGCGTAACTCATCGGGGCGGGCAACTCGTGGTCAGTCCCCCAGGCCGAGCTGCGGGGCGCGGAAGTCGACGCCGAGATCCAGCGGGTTCTCAGGAATCATTTCCTGTTCCGGTTCGGGATCCGGCTCGGAGAGCAAGTCGATCGAGATCTTGCCCTCCGCGATTTCGCGCAGCGCCACCACCGTGGGCTTGTCATTTTCCCAGTCGACGGTCGCCTCGGCGCCGTTGACCAGGCGCCGCGAACGCTTCGCGGCGAGCAGGACGAGGTCGAACAGGTTGTCGACCGTGTGCAGGCAATCTTCGACGGTGATGCGGGCCATGGAAAAGACCGTAATTTCAGTGAATTGGACCGGAAATCATACTCGATCCGGGGTATCCGCGGCCAGCGATACCGGAGCGGGAGCGGTTATTCCTCGCTGCGCGGGGCGCGGCGGGTCTTGCGCGTGCGGCGCTCGTGGACCACCCGGGGAGGGCGGGCGAAAGCGTCCATTTCCTCGGCGCGCCGCCCCTGGCCGGCGCGGCGGTCTTCGTGGTGCTGGTAGGTGCAACGGCAGCTGTCCGGCCGGGTGCAGCCCGGCAATGGCAGCATCGGCGCCTCGCGCGACAGCCAGCGGCGGTCCCGGCCGGTATCCGCGACCGGGCAGGCGCCCGGCCCCGGCTTGACCGAAACGGCGTGCCAGCGGTGGTCCGATGCCTGGGTGTCGCCCTTGCCCGGGTCCTTGGCGGCCATGGTGTCCTGCCTCCCTGTTGACCCGCCCATGCTAGCGAATCCGCCGCTCCGGGGAAGAGGAGCCCGGCGCCCGCACCGTGACTCAGGTGCCGATCAATTCCTTCACCAGGCCGGCGAGTTCCGGCCGGTCGGGGCGGCTCGCCTCGCCACGGCCGTCGAAAACCGCCTCCAGTTCCGCGAGCGCCCGGTCGAAGTCGCGGTTGACCACGATGTAGTCGAACTCGCGCCAATGCGACATCTCGATCGCGGACTCGGTGAGCCGCCGCGCAATCGCCTCGGCGCTGTCGGTCGCGCGCTTCCTGAGCCGGGCCTCGAGCTCGGCACGCGACGGCGGCAGGATGAAAACGTGAACCGCCCCCGGCTGGTGTTCGCGCACCTGGCGCGCGCCCTGCCAGTCGATGTCCAGGATCAGGTCGCGGCCTTCCGCGAGGGCCGCATCGACGACGCTCTTGCGCGTACCGTAGAGATTGCCGAACACGTCGGCATGCTCGATGAATTCCCCGGCCGCGATCAGGCGCTCGAACTCGTCGCGGCCGATGAAGTGATAGTCGCATCCGTCCTGTTCATGCGCCCGCGGCGCACGCGTGGTGCAGGACACAGAGAACGACAGCGCGGGGCGGCGCTTCATCAGCGCCTGCATCAGGCTGGTCTTGCCGGCGCCTGAGGGTGCCGCAATGACATACAGTCGGCCGCATTTTGCCACGCGGCGATTGTACGGTGCCGGGTCGTACTTTCGCAGTCTACGGCCGCAGACTACGAAACTGCGATCCGGCACCCGCTACGGCGCGACGCCAAGATATTCCGCGCCGGCCAGTGAACCCGCGGCCAGCAGCAGGCCGATGACGATGGCGGCCAGCACGTCGCTCGGATAGTGCAGGCCGAGCACGACGCGCGACAGCGCGACCAGCAAGGCGAACGGAATCAGCAGGATCGCGAGCGACGGGAACCAGGCGCAGGCGACGGTGGTGAACGCGACCGCGTGCAGCGTGTGGCCCGACGGGAAGCTGAACCGGTCGAGCGGCGCCACGAGCGCGACGACACCCTGGTTGCCCTCGCAGGGCCGGGGCCGCCGGATATGGCGCTTCAACAGCCGGTAGAGTGCGAGCGCGATCAGCCCGGTGACGGCGAGATGCAGGCCGGCCGCGGCGCCGTGGACGCCGCCGGCGAGGGCGAGCGCGGCCATCAGCGCGTACCAGAAGATGCCGTCGCCGAGCCGGCTGATGGTCGCGAAGAAACCATGCACCAGGCTTCGCGTGCCCCAGCGGTTGAGCGCGAGACACAACGGCATTTCGACGGCGGGCAGCGAGGTCATGCCGGCGCTCCTGCCGACAGGGCCGCGAGCAGGCCGACGAATTCGCGTGTCACCTTCTCGGGCCGCAGCGCCAGCGCCGCCTTGCGGGACGCGGCGCCCATCGCCCGCCGCGCGGCATCATGCATTGCGGCCTGCAACGCGGCGGCGACGAAAGCGGGCTCATCCCCGCAGGCCACGAGGCGGCCGTGCACGCCATCCTTCATGTGCGCCCGCGCCGCGCCGTAGTCGAATGCAACCGTCGGCACGCCGGCAGCCATCGCCTCGATCGTGACATTGCCGAAGGTCTCGGTCAGGCTCGGGAAGAGAAAAAGGTCTGCGGAAGCGAAATGCGCGGCGAGATCCTCGCCGAGCCGCAGACCTGTAAAGACGAAGTCCGGATGTTCGCGCCGCAGGCGACCCGCCTGCGGACCGGTGCCGACCCAGACGAAGCGCGCATCCGGGCGCTGCCGGCGGATCAGCCGGAATGCCTCGATCGCGAGCCCGAGATTCTTCTCGGCGGCGATCCGGCCGACGTAGATCACGGCAAGCCCGCGGGGACCGACGCCCCAGCGCGCGCGCAGCATGGGGTCGCGACGCGCCGGATCGAACAGCGCGGTATCCACGCCGCGTGCGACTACGCGCACGCGCTTGAAGCCGCGTTGCTCGAGCCACAACCGCAGTTCATCGGTCGGCACGACCGTCGTGCCGGATGCGTTGTGCAGGCGGCGCAGCCAGTGGCGCACCACCGGCGTCAGCGGCCCCAGCCCGTAAGCGCCGGCATAAGCGTCGAAGCGCGTGTGGAAACCGGTCGCGACCGGAATGCCGAGACGACCGGCTGCGCGCACGGCCGACCAGCCGAGCGGTCCTTCGGTTGCGACATAGACGGCGTCGGGGCGCTTCGCGCCGAAATGCCGGGCCAGCAGCCGGCCCGCGGGAAATCCGAACCGCAGGCCCGGGTACTTCGGCAGTGCTGCACCCGCGACCAGCAGTTCGCTGATCGGCTGGGGCAACGGCATCGCCGAGACCCCCGGCTGTCGCGGCCGCACCAGCAGCAGTTCGTGGCCATCCGCCGCCATTTGCGATACGAGCGCGTGCACGGTCAACGCGACACCGTTGACTTCGGGCGGATAGGTCTCTGTGACGACTGCGATTCTCATAGGGGCACCGCCGGGGTGCGGCGCCATTGTCGGTACGGGGCATGGCAGGGCCGTTACAGCCCCGTGACGCTTGGATGAAGTGCCGCAGGAGCTGCGGCATCAACGACTTAGGGAACCCTAGCGCTGGTTCAGCCAGCTCTCGGGCGACGGGAAAGACTGGGCCTCTTCCTTCAGCCATTGGCGCAGCGCACAGACCATCGGCAGGTCCGAATAAGCGGGCGGGCAGACGAACCAGTAACGGAATCGTGACGGGACGATGGTCTTGCTCGCGAGCATCAGCCGGCCGGACAGCAGATCGTGCGCCGCGATGGACCAGCGCGCAGGCGCATAGCCCAGGCCTTCGATCACCGCCGAGAGCACGCTGACCGAGTCGTCGATGATGGTCGGCCCGGCGGGCCATGGCGTCGGCGCCGCGCTCTTCTCGAACCGCGACCAGGGTTCATCGCGCGCCTGCAGCATCGGAATGCCCTTGAGGCTTTCGCGATCATCGATGGATCCGTGACGCTTGTAGAGCTCGGGCGAGGCGACGACGACCAGCCATTCGTCCATCAAGTGCTCGTAATCGAGGCCGGGGGCGGTCTTCTCGCCGAGCCGGACCGCGGCATGGAAATCGCTGCGCGAGAAATCCACTGCCTCGCGTGCGGTGTGCCAGTCCACCCGCAGCTCCGGGAATTTCGCATGCAGGCGATGCAGGCGCGGTGTCAGCCATTTCTGCATCAGCGATGACAGCGTGCTGACGTTGATGATTCCGCTCGCGCGCGTCATCCGCGTTTCGCGCAGCGCCGTCAACAGCGCGTCGAGCCCGGCCTGCACGCCGGGCAGCAGTTTCGCGCCCTCCGGCGTCAACTCGACCTTGCGGCCGCTCCGGCGCAGCACCGGAATCTGCAGGTATTCCTCGAGCGCCTTGACCTGCTGCGACACCGCGGCGGGCGTCACATTCAGGGCTTCGGCGGCCTCGGAAAACGACAGGCGCGTGGCCACCGCCTCGAACACGCGTAAGGCATTGAGCGGCAAGCGGCCATAGGCGGAAGCAGGCACAAGTTTCCCTTAACCCGGCTTGAGTTAATGCGTTTGTTCGCAAAACCCCGGGACCGCAAAGTCTAGCCCGAACCGGGACGGAGGGCGCAGTGCCCGCACCGCCCGAACCAAGGAGCAATGAGATGAACGCAGGATTGCAGGGTTTCCTGGAGTTCCTGGACCTCCTGGCCGAGGGCGACCGCCGTCGCGCCGAGCTGATCGCGGGCCGCCACTTCGCGCCGCAGCTCCGGCTGCACCCGGCCGTCCAGCCCGCCAAGGTGCTGAAGTTTCCCTTAACCGGGCATCAGAAAGCGCGTTTGTTCCGCGAGGCCGCGAGGCCCAGAGTCTCGACCGAACAGTGATCCGATTCACCAACCGATTCCAAGGAGTGCAGAGATGAAGACCTATTCGACGATTCGCAATACAGGGCTCGCGGCGGTGCTGGTGGCTACGCTTGCCGGCCTGGTCACGAACGGCCTGGCGCTCGACCAGAGGGTCGTCTACGAGCGTGACGTACTGGGCATCGATCCGGCGACCGTCCTGCCGGAGATCGTGGTCATCGCCAAGCGGCTCGAAACGTGACGCCGATGACGGTGCCGGGTCGCAGGCTCGCAGTTATTGTCCGGATCTCCCACCCCGCTGCTTCCTCCCCTCCAGCGCGCGGACAATGACTGCGAGCCTGCGACCCGGCACCCATCGATTCCGTCCATTCGAGTCCTACGCAGCAGTTCACCCCTTCCTACGCGGCCGCGACCGTTCGTCGCGCCGCCGGCCATTCTGTCAGCTACGGGTTGATGTCACCGGCTGAAGTGACGAGAATCACGCTGCGTTGACAAGGGCAAACCCGTCGAAAGACGGGGACGCAAAGCCACCGGTCTACCGACGGAAACGTCCACGACAGCGGAGTTGCCGACGAACTGTGCGCTCGCGCCGATCATCGCGCGGGCCGGCCGTCCCCGCCGACTTTCCGCCGGTTCTTCCGGTTCATTGCATCCCCGTGTCCCGCGGGTTCCGCCGCATTCACCAACCGGAGGAATTGCGATGTTCAAACCCAGACTGAGAATTGGCGATGGACGGTTCCGCATTGCGGCGGTCGGCAGCGCCTTGCTGCTCGCGATGCAGGCCCTGGCGGCGCCGGGTGGAAACAGCGTGGCCGAAGTCGGCGCGTGTCAGGAGGATGCAGACACCGCGCGCGTCTGTTCGAGCAAGGAGCTCTCGAACGTCGTCCTGCAATGTGGCGACGAATCATCGAGCACGTACGTCAAATACGACGACCTGGACGATACGGAGACACCGTTCGAGGGACTGGTGAGCCCGTACGAGGGGCGGTTCTCCTGCCTCGAAGGCGACATCATTGCCGTCTTCATCAAGTCCGGCAGCGGGAAGTATGACGGCGCGCCGATCGCGGACCTGCCGCCCGGCAGCGGCGCATTGTGGCTGCCGCTCTCCTGCACCGAGGGAGAGTTCGCCTGCCCGGAGCCGACGGATGACGGTGATGAAGGTGGCGATGAAGGCGGTGACGAGGGCGGCGACGTGGTGAGCGAGTAGTCGCTCGGCAGGTCACTCGACGTTCTGCACCTGCTCCCGCGGGGCGCGCACAAGCTGATGATTGATAAAGGAATTCCACATTTTCAGATACCGTCAGCTACAAGTCCAGCTACACCAGTCAGCGCGTCAGAGGGGCGCATCAGGCCGGCTCTGATCCGTTGCTCAACGCGAGACGTTGAGTAAAAATACTCAACGTAATGAGCAAAAAGAAGACCGCCTACCAGCGACCACAGGCCACCGTTCTCGCCGAGCGGCTCGCCGAACCGCGCCGGTTCCTGCACGTCGTCTCCGGTCCGCGCCAGGTCGGCAAGTCTACGCTGGTCCAGCA
>Ga0209640_10003474_pt1 | contig 13759 bp, 13 predicted proteins | sample RifCSP10_1_FD_184018 | JGI IMG/M metagenome (GOLD analysis project Ga0209640, IMG submission 184018) | Soil microbial communities from Rifle, Colorado - Rifle CSP2_sed 10_1 (SPAdes) (version 2) | ecosystem: Environmental > Terrestrial > Deep subsurface > Rock core/Sediment | place: Rifle...
AGCAGAGCCAGTACCTCCTGCAGCTCCGCGAGAAGCAGAAGGCGCGCCGCTACTACGGGCTCCTCGAGAAGCAGTTCCGCTCCACGTACGACAAAGCGTCGCGCGGCCTCGGAGCACCGGGCGAGAACCTCCTCCGGATGCTCGAGACCCGCCTCGACAACGTCGTCTACCGCCTCGGTTTCGCTGGCTCGCGCGCGCAGGCGCGTCAGCTCGTTCGTCACGGCCATTTCCACGTGAACGGTCGGCGGGTCAACATCCCGAGCTACGGCGTGCGGCCGAACGACGTAGTCGCGCTCAAGCAGGGAAGCCCCGTCGAGCAGCTCGTCCGCGACGCAACCGATCTCACGGCGTCGGTGGCGCCGTGGCTCCAGGCAGACCATGACGGCCTCACCGGGACGGTGCTGAAGTGGCCCGAGCGCGACGAGATCGACGCGCCCGTGCAGGAATCGCTCATCGTCGAGCTCTACTCGAAGTAACTCCACACCGAACTCGCACCACCGAAGGAAAGGACCTACGTTGGCAGTTCGAACCAGCCTGATGGACTTCCAGGTTCCGAAGATCGTCCACGAGGACGCCGACGACCATCGCGGCGTCTTCGCGATCGAGCCGCTCGACCGCGGCTTCGGTCACACGTTCGGGAACTCGCTTCGTCGCGTGCTGCTGTCGTCGCTCGAGGGCGCCGCGGTCACCGCGGTGAAGATCGAGGGCGTCGCGCACGAGTTTACGACGCTCCCCGGCGTGCGCGAGGACGTGACGGACATCATCCTCAACCTCAAGAACCTCATCGTCCTCCTCCACGGCGCATCGCCGGAGATCGAGGTCTACATCGCCAAGAAAGGCCCGGGCGTCGTCACGGCAGCCGACATCGAAGCGCCGGCCGACCTCGAGATCCTGAACCCGGACCTCGAGATCGCCCATGTCTCGGACAAGGGCAAGCTGGAGATGACGCTCACGGTCGGTCGTGGTCGCGGCTACGTCCCGGCGGAGCTGAACCGCGGGCCGGAGACGACGATCGGCGTCATCCCGATCGACTCCATCTTCTCGCCGGTGCGCCGCGTTGCGTACGAGGTCGAGGCTGCGCGTGTCGGGCAGCGCACCGACTACGACAAGCTCGTCCTCGACGTCACGACGGACGGCTCGCTCGACCCCCGCGACGCGATCGCGCAGGCGGCCGAGATACTGATTCGCCAGCTGGCGATCTTCACCGATCTCGACTCGATCGAGGGTTTCGGGGAGACCGCGGCCGAAGCAGCAGCCGAAGCGCCCGTCATGCACGGGATGGAGAACTTCCCGATCGAGGAGCTCGAGCTCGGAGTCCGCTCGTACAACTGCCTCAAGCGCGTAGGCATCGAGACGATCGGCGACCTCACCTCCAAGTCGGAAAACGAGCTCGTCGCGATCCCGAACTTCGGTCGCAAGTCGATCGAGGAGGTCCGCTCGGCACTCGGCGCGCACGGGCTGACGCTCAAGGGCGAGGAGCTCGTTTGAAGTGCTCCTTCAGGCAATGTCCTCTGTGTCCCTGCCGGCTGCAAAGCGGCGCCATGCGTCGTCCTCAGTCGCGGCCATACCTTCAGGTATGGACGCTCCCTGCGTCCTAGCCTGCCTTGCTTTTCGCGCGGCAGGAACACAGCAACATCACCTGAAGGCGCACTAGCCATGCGTCACCAGCGGTCCGGCAAGAAGCTCGGGCGGTCCCCCGCCCATCGCAAGGCGCTCTACTCGAATCTCGCGGGCGCTCTGATCGAGCACGGCCGGATCTCCACGACCGAGGCCAAGGCGAAGGCGGTCAAGCCGTTCGCCGAGAAGATGATCACGTTGGGCAAGCGCGGCGACCTCCATGCCCGTCGGCAGGCGCTCGCCGCGCTTCGCTCGAACGACGTCGTGCACCGGCTGTTCGCGGACGTCGCGCCTCGGTTCGCCGAGCGGCCGGGTGGTTACACGCGCATCGTGAAGCTCGGCATGCGGCAAGGAGACGCCGCCGAGATGGTGTACCTCGAGCTCGTCGACTACGAGCCGGCCGTGACGCCCTTCGCAGCCGCGCGCACGCAACGCGAAGAGCCAGCTCCCGCCGAGGCGTAGGCGCACGCCTCCCGGGAGTACGCTGACGGCGTGCTCCTCCTGATCGGCGTTCTGCTCGCGATCTTCGTGCTCCCGTCGCCGTGGGGACTCGTCGCGGTCGCCGTCGGCGCGACTCTCGACATCGCCGAGACCGCCTTCTTCATCAGCTGGTCGAAGAGGCGAAGGGCGTCCGTCGGAGTGGACGCGCTGGTCGGGAAGAAGGGCGTCGCGGTGGACTCCCTGTGGCCCGAGGGGCAAGTGAAGGTGAACGGCGAGATCTGGAAGGCGCGTTGCGCCGGGGGCTGTGACGCGGGAACGGCGATCGTGGTCCGCGCCATAGACGGCTTGACGCTCGAGGTGGATCCGGCCTGACGTGATGCGCACGATCGTAGGAGCGGTCCTCGTCGCGTGCATCGCGGCCATGACCGGCGGGGCGGCTGTCCAGGACTGGGAGACGCGAGCGGCAATGCCTGTCCCGCGCACCGAGATCGCTGCGGCCACGGTCGGGAGTGAGATCGTCGTTCTCGGAGGCCTCACGCTCGACAGGGGTGCGTCTCGACGCGTGGACGCCTATTCGCCGGAACTCGACCGCTGGCGCCGTCTGCCCGATCTTCCGATCGGTGTCCACCACGCAATGGCCGCATCGGAGGGAGCTCGCCTCTACGTGCTCGGTGGCTACACGGCCCAGGGTGTGCCGTTACGAACAGCGTTCGTCCTCGAGCGGGGCGGGTGGCGCGCACTCCCCCGCATGCCGTTCCCTCGGGCTGCTGCGGGCGCCGGCGTAGCTGCACGAAGAATCGTCGTCGCCGGTGGCGTCGGGGCGTCCGGGCGGTTGGCTCGGAATGCACTTTCCTTCGATCTGCAGTCGCGGCGCTGGTCCGTCGTGGTCGGACCGACCGCGCGCGAGCATCTCGGGGTGGCGGCGTACCGCGGAGTCGTCTACGCAGTCGGCGGCCGGACTGCGGGCCTGGACACGAACCTGCTCCACTTCGAGTCGTACCGGCCCGGGGAGAGGGCCTGGCGACGCCTGGCGCCCGTGCCGGACTCACGTGGTGGCACAGGAGCCGCAGCTCACGCCGGTGTCGTCCTGTCCGCCGGCGGAGAGGAGCCCGGCGGAACGATCGCCGAGGTGCTCGCATACAGGATCGCGGAGCGGCGTTGGGTGCAGCTTGCGGATCTGCCGACGCCACGCCACGGCGTCGGCGTCGCCGCCCTCGGGGGCCGCGTCTTCGTGATCGGCGGCGGGCGGGAGCCCGGCCTCACAGTCAGCGCCGCGAACGAGGCGCTCGTCGTCTCCTCGCCGTGAGGTGCGGGTCGGCAGTGGACCACGACACGGAGGACCTCCTCCGTAGGTCCTTCCCCGCACTCGAGTTCCGCGAGGTCCGGGTCGTCGAGGACGGCTGGGACAGCCTCGTCTTGGAACTCGACGCTGAGTGGATCGTTCGCTTCCCGCGGAGGGCTGAGGTCGAGGGGCGGATCGAGCGCGAGATCCTCCTCCTGCCCATCCTCGCCGGGGCACTTCCGATCGCAGTCCCGAGTATCGAGTTCGTGGCGCGCGACGGTGTCGTCTGCGTCGCGTACCGCAAGTTGGTCGGATCGCCCGCGAGTTTGGGCATCCGCGCGCTCGCGGGTGAGGACATCGGGTGCTTTCTGGCGACGTTGCACCGCTTTCCCGTCGAGTCTGCCCGGGTCATCGGCGTTCCGTGCTTCGATCCCGCCGCATGGCGGGAACGGTTCGCCAGTCTCTGTGACAACTTTCGCCGACGCGTCTACCCGCTGTTGCGTCCCGGCGAGCGCGTGCGGGCGGAGGCCGTCTTCGCACGCGTTCCAGAGCTCGGTTTCGTACCCGTCCTACTCCATGGCGACCTCGGCCCCGAACACGTCATCTGCCGCGATGGGCGCGTTGTCGGCGTGATCGACTGGAGCGACGCGCGGGTCGGCGATGCGGCTCTCGATCTCGCATGGTGTCTCAACGGCGCGCCACCGGACGTTGTCGAAGCCGTTGCGCGAACATACGGCGTGGAGGCCGAGGTTCGGGAGCGATCGCTCTTCTATCACCAGCTGGGGCCGTGGTACGAGGTCGTCTACGGGCTCGAAACAGCGCAGAGACGATTCGTAACCTCCGGCCTCGAGGGCGTCCGGAGGCGGCTTTGGACCTCGCCGCGCCGCTGAGCGGACAAGGTGGCGCGACCAACGCGACCGCGGTGTTGAATTCGCCGTCGTGAAACTTAAGCTCACTCTCGAGTACGACGGGACGGGGTTCCGTGGTTGGGCACGGCAGCCCGAAGCGCGCACGGTCGAAGGCGTCGTCAGGGTGGCGCTCGATGCGGTCTTTCCGGTCTGGGACGGATTGGCGGTCGCTGGTCGCACCGATACCGGCGTCCATGCGACCGGGCAGGTCGCAAGCCTCGACGCTGAGGGCGGACCGCCGTCGGCGCGTGTAGCCGAGGCGCTCAACGCAGCGCTTCCCGACGACGTTGCGGTCCTCCGGGCCGAGGAAGTGGACGCTGAGTTCAATGCGCGCTTCTCAGCGCGTTCCCGCTCCTACCGATTCCGGGTGCTCGGCGGCAGGACGCGGTCGCCGCTCGAAGCTCGGCGGGCGCTGTGGTGGCCCCGGCCGTTCGATCTCGACGCGCTCGAGGCGGCGGCGGCGCTCCTAGCGGGGGAACACGACTTCCGGGCGTTCACCCCGACCGAGACGCGGTACGAGGCCTTCCGCCGAACCGTGCGAGCGGCGGGCTGGGACAGTGACGGCGACCGAATCGACTTCACGATCACGGCCGACGGCTTCCTGCGGCACATGGTGAGGACGCTCGTCGGGACGATGCTCGAAGCGGGCTCCGAAGCACCGGAGCGGATCGCGACACTCCTCGAGGGCCGACCTCGCAGCGAGGCCGGGCTGACCGCGCCACCGTGTGGGCTCTATCTCGAGCACGTGGAGTACTGACGGATGGGGACATGTCTGGGGTCTGACTCCAGGGGGTGCGGGTCTGCCCCGGCTCGTGGCTACGATCGCCGGGTGCGCTTTCCGGTGGTGCTCTTCGACCTCGACGGCACCCTGATCGACTCGGGGCCAATCATCCTCGCCTCGATGCAACATTCGGTACGGACCGTGCTCGGGCGGGAGATCCCGCCGGACGAGCTCGGCCTTACGATCGGAGGCCAGGGCATCGTTGCGCAGATGCAGGCGATCGACGCCGATCGGGCAGATGACCTGGTCGAGGCATACAAGGAGCACAACGACGGGCTCCACGACACCCTCGAGGCGTTCGACGAGTTGCTCGCGCTCTTGCCCGGGCTGCGGGCCGAGGGGAGGAAGCTCGGTATCGTCACCGCCAAGCGCCATCGGACGGCCGCGCTCGCGCTCGAGCGGTTTCCTGCGCTCAGGGAAGAGTTCGACATCGTCGTGGCGCACGAGGACACGGACCGCCACAAGCCGGACCCCGATCCGGTGCTCTTCGCCATCGAGAGGCTCGACGGCACACCGGCGGAGGCCGTGTACGTCGGCGACTCGCCGTTCGACATCCAGGCCGCCAAGGCGGCCGGCGCGTATGCAGTCGCCGTCGGGTGGGGAGGGATTCACCCGGACGAGCGACTGCTGGCTGAGGAGCCCGACGCGTTTGTCCGCTCGGCAGCGGAGCTCCTCCGTGTCCTCTAAGGCGGTGTCAGCGGAGGATCGGGCGTCCGAGCTCCGGCGGTTGATCGAGCACCACAACTACCGCTACTACGTTCTCGATGACCCGGAGATCCCGGACGGCGCCTACGACGCGTTCTTCGACGAGCTGACGTCGCTCGAGAACGAGAATCCTGCGCTCGTCACGCCCGACTCGCCGACCCAGCGCGTCGGCGCGCCGCCTGCGGAGGGCTTCCGCAAGGTCGCGCACCTCTCTCCGATGGGCTCGCTCGAGAAGGTCACGACTGCCGAGACGCTCTCGAAGTGGGCGGACGACGTGCGCAAGCGGCTCGGCACCGACGAGCCCGTTGCCTACGTCATCGAGCCGAAGATCGACGGCTCAGCCGTGTCGCTCGTGTACGAGAACGGGCGCTATGTGCGCGGGGCGACGCGTGGCGACGGCCTTCGCGGCGAGGACGTGACGGCGAATCTGCGAACCATCGATGCGATTCCGTTACGGACGCTTGCTCCGGGCGGGAGCGCGAGCGCGCCCCCGGCGCTCCTGGAAGTCCGCGGCGAGATCTACTTTCCGCTCGAAGGGTTCGACCGCTTCAACCAGGCGCAGATCGAAGCCGGCAAGAGGCCGGCACCGAACGCGCGTAACGCGGCGGCCGGCTCGTTGCGGCAGTTGAACCCGGCCGTGACGGCTGAGCGCCCGCTGTCGATCTTCGCTTACGGCATCGGCGTGCTCCGGGGTGCGCGCCCCGCGACGCAGTGGGAGGCGCTCGCATGGCTGCGGGAGCGCGGGTTTCGCACGAACCCCCAAGCGGAGCGGTTCGATTCGATCGAGGAGGTGGCGGCGGCGTGCGCGGCCTGGGAGGCGAGGCGGAGCGATCTCGGCTACGAGATCGACGGGATCGTCATCAAGGTCGACTCGTTCGATCAGCAGGAGCGCCTCGGCTCGCTGCACCAGCGCCCTCGGTTCGCGCGCGCGTACAAGTGGGCGCCCACGTCCGCGGTGACGCGGTTGCGGAAGATCCACGTGCGGGTCGGGCGGACGGGGGTGCTCAACCCGCTGGCCGAGCTCGAGCCCGTCCACGTGGGCGGCGTCACGGTGTCGAGTGCGACGCTCCACAACGAGGACGACATCCAGCGCAAGGACATCCGCGAGGGCGATCTCGTGATCGTTCAGCGCGCCGGCGATGTCATCCCGCAGGTCGTCGGGCCCGCGGGTGAGCACGAGCCCGGCTCGAAACCGTGGCGCATGCCGAAGCGCTGCCCGCTCTGCAAGACCGAGATCGTCAAGCCCGCGGGAGAGGTCATGCACCGCTGCCTCAATCGCGCGTGCCCGTCGCGCGGGCTCGAGACGCTGTACCACTGGGTTGGCGCGGCGCTCGACATCGAGAGCGTCGGCGGCAATACCGTCAAGAAGCTCTGGGACGAAGGGCTCGTGCGCTCGCTGCCCGATCTCTACCGCTTGACGGTCGAGCAACTGTCGTCGCTCGAGGGCTTCGCCGAGATCTCCGCGGGGCGGGCGTTCGAGTCGATCCAGCGCTCGAAGGAGCAGCCGTTCTCGCGTGTTCTGTTCGGTCTGAACATCCCGAAGGTCGGCTGGGTGATCGCACGGAGTCTCGCACAACACTTTGGCTCGGCCGAGACCCTGCAAGCCGCCACGCAGGAGCAGTTGGAAGAGGTGGAGGGCATCGGTCCGGACCGCGCCGAGCTCATCGCCGAGTGGTTCGCCGACGCGGACAACCGGGTGCTCCTCGACGAGCTTCGCGCGCTCGGGCTGCAGCTCGCAGCGGATTCGTCCGACGGGCCCGCAGCCGGGCCGCTGACGGGTAGCCAGTACGTCATCACCGGAACGCTCGAGGCGTGGTCGCGGGAGGAGGCGAAAGTCGCCCTCGAGGAGCTGGGTGCCAAGGTCACAGGCTCAGTCTCGAAGAGGACGACCGGAGTGGTCGTCGGCGAGTCCCCGGGCTCCAAGGCGACGAAGGCCGAGGAGCTCGGCGTACCCGTCCTCTCGGAGGCCGACTTCGTCGAGCTCCTACGCTCCTGACTTAGCCTGCGCGACACGCGAGTGCGACGCCGGCCTGGTCGTGACCGCCCCGACTGCGCGCCAACTTCCGATCAAGCCCTTGTGGCTCAGAGCCACAAGCCTCGTGCGCCTCAGGACTGGGCAAGGATCGTCACGAAGCGGTCTTGGGCTTCGCGCGCAGACCAGTACGGAACCGGCGAGCCGTTCTGCAGAATCGCGAACACGTAGCGACGGCGGATGAACCCGGCCAGGGTGGACGCGGCGTTCGTCGTTCCCGTCTTGGCGATCACGCGGCCGCGTGTGGGGCGCCGGCCGAGCCGCTTCTCGAGGGTCCCCGAGACGCCGGCGACGGAAAGTGACGTGACAAAGGCGTCGCGGATCGAGGCGTCGCGCGCTCCGGCGCGCAGAATGCCGACGAGGGCCTTCGCGGTTAGCCGGTCTCGCTGGGAGAGCCCCGAGCCGTCGCCGATCCGAACCCCGGCCACCGATACACCCGCAGCTGCGAGCTCGGTGCGCACCACACGGGCTCCAGCGTTCGTCGAGCCTTGCCTGACGACGCTCGCTCCGAGCTCCTTCAGCACCATCTCGGCCACGAAGTTGTCGCTCTCACGGTTCATGTGACGAACGATTGCGGCGAGCGGGTCGGAGAGATCGAGCGCGAGCGCAAAGCCGTCGGCGGGAGCCGGGCCGGCGCGCGGCGCGCCTGCCACTGCGACCCCCCGTCGCTCGAGCGCCGCCGTGAGCGCCGACGCCGATGCTGCGGCGGAGCTGTTCGCTCCGCGGAGCTCGACCTCCGCAACGGAGAGCGCCGAGAGCGGTCGCGACTCGATACCGAGGTATGAGGGCTTCCAGCCCGGAGCGGAGCGCCACGTATCGAAGTGACCTTCGTCTCCGAGCACGCGACCCGTGACGCGCCGGATCCCCCAGGCGGCGACGTCGCGAGCGAGCGCCTCGAGATCCTTCGTCGCCAGGGTCGGATCCCCGTATCCGACGAGAACGAGGTCGCCGTCCCAGACCTTTCCGTCGAGCGCTCCTGCACCCACAACCTCGGTTCGGAAGCGAAACCCCGGCCCGAGAAGCCGCAGCGCAGCGAACGAGACGGCGAGCTTCTCGGCGGACGCCGGGAGCAGCGGCAACTCGGCATTCTCTCGAAACACGACCGTGCCCGTCTCGAGGTCGACGGCGAGCGCCGACGTTCGCCGGGGATCGATGTCCTGCGCGGCGAGCGCTTGCCGGAGCGCGGCTTTCAGCTCTGGAGCAGCGGCCTCGGTCGATGACGTCCCGACGGAGAGGGCTACCGCAGCGGCAGCGGCCAATACGCTCGCGAGGACTCGCGACATGAGTGACTGTTTACAGAAGAGCGCCGACGGCGGCGCGGTTGCTAGCGGTAGACGGTGATCGTCACGGTACGCCGTCCCCACTTGCGGGCCAGTGCCGTGCTCGGGAACCAGAGATCGATGATTCGTCCCTTGATGGCCGTTCCGACGTCGGCGGCCAGGCCCGGCCCGTAACCCGGGATGTACAGACGCGTCCCCAGGGGGATCAACCTCGGGTCGACGGCGACGACCCCTTTGCGGACGGGGACGCCGAGCGCAGTCTTGCCGGGGAGGTAGTACGCGACTGCGTCGACCTTCAGCTTGTACGGAGCCTTGGCCGTCGGTTGCCCGAGCGCCGACCCCCCGGCCATCACCATCGCTCCACACAGGCCCGCCACGAGAGTGAGCCCCCACCTACGTGTTCCCCTACCCACGAAGGCGGGGACCCTAACACAGCTTCGCTTGTGAGGCGGAAAAAGATGCCACTTTGCAGAGATTTTGGCTGCGGTTGGAGGTTGCAGTCATCCGCTGAGAATGGTAGGCTGCCCCACTTGTGACGGGCCAGACCGCCACCGGCGGGCCTGTTCGGGAGCAAGAAAGGGCCTTTAGGGGAGGCCCGAGACCCGGATGGACGTCGATAGCCGTTCTTCTCGCGGCTCTAGCCGCCGGGCTGCTGCTTGCCGTTGGCTCGGCGTCAGGGCAGTCCGTCACCTCGAAGCGTGCGCAGGCCCAAGCCATCATGGCCGAGGTCCAGCAGCTCGACTCGAGCCTGGCGAAGTCGATCGAGGCGTACAACTACGCGAACGTGGAGCTCGATCGCATCGACCAGGATCTGGTGTCGAACGGCAAGCATCTCGTGGCAGCGCGAAAGAGCCTCGTCGTCGCGCAAGGACGGATCTCCGAACGTCTCCGCGACCTCTATGTGAACGGCGAAGGTGACTCCACGCTCGAGGTGATCCTCGGCTCGCAGAGCCTCGATGACATCATTTCGCGGCTCGACGCGATCGAGCGAGTGTCCAGTCAGGACGCGGGAATCCTGAAGAGCGTCAAGCAGTATCGAAGGGAAGTCGAGACGCGTCGGGCGCGGCTGCACGAAGCTCGCACGAACCAGGCGCGGATGGTCGCCGAGCGCGCCGCACAGAAGGTATCGATCGAGGGTCGTCTCTCCGAGCGGCAGCAGCTCCTCGCGTCGGTCAAGGACGAGATCGCCCAGCTCCAGGCCGAGGAGCAGGCGCGCCAGGCCGCGCTCGCCGAGCAGGCGCGCGCCCGCGCGCAAGCGCAGCAGCTAGCGGCACAAATCCAGCAAGACACGGCGCAATCGACATACGACGAGTCGTTCGCCACGCCGACGTATGACGCGAACGTCCCGGCGGCGCGCTACGGCCAGGTGGTCGGGATCGCGCTCCAGTACCTCGGCGTTCCGTACGTCTGGGGTGGCGCGAGCCCGTCGACGGGGTTCGACTGCTCCGGGTTCGTCATGTACGTGTTCGCGCAGCTCGGCGTCTCTCTCCCGCACCACGCGGCGTCGCAGTTCGGTTACGGGACGCCGGTCTCACGGGACCAGCTCGCCCCCGGTGACCTCGTCTTCTTCGACGGCCTCGGGCACAACGGGATCTACATCGGCGGCGGCCAGTTCGTCCATGCGCCGCACACGGGGGACGTGGTCAAGATCTCGAGCATCTACGACTCCTGGTACGCCGCCACCTGGGTCGGCGGCCGGCGCCTCTAGCCCGCGGACGTAGCCGAGTGGCAGTCCAGTTCGTCGTCGAGCAGGCGGGATGCACGTCCTGCGCAGAGCGAATCCGGGTAGCTCTCGGCGCCATCGGCACCGTCGAGCAGCTCGACATCGACGAAGCGTCAGATGTCGCGACCGTACGTCTCGAGTATGGCGGTGTGACGGAGGACGTGGAACACGCTCTGCTGCTCGCATCGCAGGGCTCGGGACACGCGTACCGCGTCCGACCAGATTCGTGGACCTCAGTGCTCGCCTAGTCGAGGAAGCGCGAGCCGCTTCAGCGCGACGGCGTTGACGGCGACAGGATGCTCGATCCCGACATCGAGATCGCGGCGATCTCGGGCCGCAGCGTAAGTCCCCATTTCGCGAATACGCCGGCCGCGATCGGAAGCGCGAGCGAGTTGTAGCCGATCGCCCAGCCGAGGTTCTGCTTCATCTTGCGGACCGTGCCACGCCCGATCGTGATGGCCGTTGCGACGTCCAGCGGGTCCGAGCGCATAAGCACGACGTCCGCCGTCTCGATCGCGACGTCGGTGCCTGCGCCGATGGCCACCCCGACGTCGGCCTGGGCGAGCGCCGGCGCGTCGTTGACGCCGTCACCCACCATGGCCACCTCGTTCCCGCGTCCCTGGAGCTCCTTAACGACGTCCGCCTTGTCTCCCGGCAGAACCTCGGCGAACACCTTGCCGATCCCGAGCTCGCCTGCGATCCGCTCGGCGGTCTGGCGATTGTCGCCGGTCAGCATGACCGGGTGGATGTTCTGCCGTTCGAGCGACTCGACCGCGGCGAAAGCCGTATCTCTCGGAGCGTCCGCAATCGCGATCAGAGCCGCAGCCTTGCCGTCGATCGCGACCTGCACGACGGTGCGGCCCTGCCCGGCCATCTCGTGCGCCCGCGGGATGAGGCCGTTGAGCTCGATCCCTTCGCGCTCGAGCAACCGGCCGTTGCCGATCGCAAGCCGCTTTCCGTCGACGGTCGCGAGCGCGCCGTGCCCGGGTACGGCCTCGAACCGCTCCGCCTTCCCGAGGGTCAGCTTGCGCCCCTCCGCGGCCGCGACTATCGCCTCGGCGAGTGGGTGCTCGCTCTCGCGCTCCGCGGCCGCGACGAGGCGCAGCACCTCGTCTTCGGAGATCCCGTCGGCGGTCGCTACTTCGACGACCTCCGGCTCGCCGCGGGTGAGCGTGCCGGTCTTGTCGAAGACGACCGTGTCGAGCTTCGCGGCCTGCTCGATCGCGATCGCGCTCTTGAAGAGGATGCCGCGCCGGGCGCCCAGCCCGGTTCCGACCATGACCGCGGTCGGTGTCGCGAGGCCGAGGGCGTCCGGGCAGGTGATGACGACGACCGTGATCGCGTAGACGAGCGACTCCTGCACCGACGCGCCGACGACGAGGTTCCAGACGAGGAACGTGCCTACTCCTCCAACCAGGGCGACGAGCACGAGCCAGAACGCCGCCTTGTCGGCCAGCCGCTGCGCCGGCGCCTTCGAGTTCTGTGCCTCCTGCACGAGCTTGACGATCTGCGCAAGCGCCGTGTCCGAGCCGACCGCGGTCGCACGCGCGCGGAGCGTCCCGTTCTTGTTGATGGTGGCGCCGATGACGCGATCTCCGGGCGCCTTCGACACGGGCATGCTCTCGCCGGTCACCATCGACTCGTCGACCGAGCTCTCGCCCTCGAGCACCTCGGCGTCGACGGGAACCTTCGATCCCGGCCGGATCAGGAGGAGGTCGCCGACGTGCACCTCCGCGGTCGGAACCTCGAGCTCGACTCCGTCCCGGATGACCGTCGCTTTCGGCGGGGCGAGGTCGAGCAAGGCTCGGATGGCGTCGTTGGCCCCGCCGCGCGCCCGCATCTCGAACCAGTGGCCGAGCAGGACGAACGCCGCAAGGAACGCAGCCGCCTCGTAGAAGACCTCGCCCTCGATGAAGAAGGTCGCGGCGACCGAGTAAAGCCAGCCGGTGCCGATCGCGACCGCGACGAGCACCATCATGTCGAGCGTCCTCGCCCGCAGCGCGACGTACGCACCCCGGAAGAAGATCCAGGACGAGTAGAAAATCACCGGCAGGCTGAGCAGGAACTCCCAGACGTCGTCTCGCATGTCGAACGGAGTCGGCGGCACACCTCCGAAGAGGCGGTCGCCGAGCTCGGACCAGATCGCGATCGGAATCGCGAACACAACCGCGACGAGGAACCGGTTGCGCATGTCGCGCACCATCTCGTCCATCGACATGCCGGCATGACCGCCGTGTCCATGGCCGTGCGCCTCTTCTGCGCGTACGACAGCGGCGTTGTCGTGCGCGGGTGCCAGGGGCTCCTCGTGTGCACCTGGATCACAGACGTGACCGGGCACGGATCGCCCGGCGCAGTGGTAGCCGCACTCCTCCACCCAACGGATGAGTTCCTCGACGGACGTGCGGGTCGGGTCGTACTCGACCGTCGCTGTCTGCGCGACCGGGTTTGCCTCGACCTCGAGCACTCCCGGGCGGCGGCCGAGCATCCGCTCGACGACGGCCTTCTCGCTCGCGTAGTGCACGCCGCCCACGTGGAGCGTCGTGGTCTGCGGCTCAGTCGCAACCCGCCCGGCATGGTGGGCGGCGTGGGCGTGCTGGCTCATCGCGGCATCCTCCTCCGGCAGTGTGAAGATGGTACGAAGGTCCTACCGCGTGCGCGAGGCGCGCCGGAACATGCAGCAGTGTCCGCAGTCCGTCGCGGGAACGCTATGGGTCACCGTCTCGCTCGTCGTCAGGCCTGTCTATCGAGCTGGGGGCTCAATATACCTAGCAGGGGTATAGCCGTCGCCAGGAACTCGTCCCGACAGCCCCCCGAGCAGAAGTAGAGCGGCGCGCCGTCATGCTCGATCGAGGCCGGCGCATGGTCTGGGTCGATGAGCATCCCGCAGACAGGATCGCGAACGAGTGCCTGGAGTGTCTTGAACCGACCGTCCTCGAGCCAGAGCACGCGATCGGCCACCTAGCGCAGCCGCTCGTCGTGGCTGACGATCA
>Ga0209640_10003475_pt1 | contig 13759 bp, 11 predicted proteins | sample RifCSP10_1_FD_184018 | JGI IMG/M metagenome (GOLD analysis project Ga0209640, IMG submission 184018) | Soil microbial communities from Rifle, Colorado - Rifle CSP2_sed 10_1 (SPAdes) (version 2) | ecosystem: Environmental > Terrestrial > Deep subsurface > Rock core/Sediment | place: Rifle...
GGGCGGACTTGCACTGGCCCTGCTCCTGGTGGCATGCGGCCAGCCGGCAGCGCAAACTCCTACGGAGCTCCCCGCGGCCACAGAAGCCGTGACGGAAGCGCCCGCAGCAACCGAACCCCCCACTGCTGCGCCAACCGAGCCGCCCACCCAGGTCCCGACCGAAACCGTGACGGAAGCGCCCGCGGCGACGGAACCCCCAACCACTGAAGGAGCCCTTGTCTCGGTTAAGGTCGATCAGGCACCCACACTGGATGGCGCGGCCGATGAGGCAGCCTGGCAGGATGCCCCCGAGATCGTGATCCCGGTCAGCGGCGGCGCCAACAATGGCAGCACCGAGGTGTCGCTCAAATCGGTCTACACCGGCGACATGGTGTACTTCGTCGCCTCCTGGGCCGATCCCAGCGAGAGCTGGCTGCGCGCGCCCTGGGAGAAGCAGGCCGATGGTACGTGGATAAAGCTGGCCGACCCCAACGATAAGGGCGGCGACAACAACCTCTACTACGAGGACAAGCTGGCCTTTCTCTGGGACATCGGCAACAGCATCCCTAACTTCAACACGACCGGCTGCTTCACCGCCTGCCACGCCGGCGAGAACTCCGACGTGAAGCCCTACGGCAACATGTACACCGCCGAAGAGGGCCAGTTGGGCGATATCTGGCACTGGAAGACCGTCCGCAACCTGAACCAGTTCGACGACCAGTATCTGGATTGGACGCGCTACACGGCAGACACCCCCGGGGCCGGCCGCAAGACCGACGCCAGCGACAGCGGTGGCTATGTCAACAACGAGACCGAAGATCAGAAGATGCCGGCCTTCATGCCCCCCGACGGCGGCAACAAAGACGGTAGCCCCGGTTTCATCCTGGACTCCGAGAAAGTGCCCTTCGACGACAGCCTGTTCCAGCCCGGCGACATGGTTCCCGGCATCATAAAGTCCGAGTTCGTCGGCGACCGAGGGGATATCTCCGCCGGTTGGATGTACGGCGATGGAAAGTGGACGGTCGAGTTCGGACGCGCGCTGGACACCGGCTCGGAGACGGACGTGCAATTCACCGATCTAGCCGCCATATACTACTTCGGCGTCGCCACCTTTGACAACGCCTCGGTGCGCCACGCCTTCCAGACCGGTGCCACCGCGTTTGTGTTCAAGCCGTAGTTGGCAAGGACGTTGATGTGTTTGAGATCCATCGCTAGATATGATCTAAAGCCATTGACCTCTCAAATCGCATGATGGGCTAGAGCCAGCCTCTGGCCCTTCATGCCCCTGTGAATTCAGGCTGTGATGACGGAGAGCAGTTTGGAGATGCAATCTCAGAGCAAACGTTCCTTACGCTGGTTGGCTTTCATCGCCATGCTGGTTATCATCGGAGTCATCGCTGGTGTCCTGATAACCCGCATGCAGGTTCTGGCTGCTCCAGAGCAACCGATCGCCTATAGCCACCGCGTTCATGTGGAGGCTGGCCTGCAGTGTTTGTATTGCCACTCGAACGCACTGCGTTCAGATGTAGCCGGAATCCCTTCAGTTCAGCTTTGTTTGGGATGCCATGGCGTGATCGCAACTGACGATCCGGTTGTTCAAGAAGTCGCCGGTTACTGGGAACGCCAGGAGCCAATACCCTGGGTGCGCGTCAACGTACAACCCGATTTTGTTTATTTCAGCCATCAAGCGCATCTGGGCACAGGCATCAACTGTGAAACCTGCCACGGCCCTGTTGGTGAGATGGAGACTGCTCGACCAGCGGTGAGGATGGATATGGGTTGGTGTTTGGATTGTCACTTGCAGCAGCCCGAGGAGCATGTCGCCCGGTTGGCGGACTGCCTGGCATGTCATAAATAGCCTTGAAGAGAAATCTATGAAGAGGAAACTTACTCGCAGGGACTTTCTACAAATTGCCACAGGGGCGACCGTTATCACTGGCTTCGCTCCGAAACTTCGTCGCATCATCCTGGAGCCATTCGTCCAGCCACCTGAGGAAGTCCTGCCGGGTGAGGCCACCTGGTACGCCAGCACTTGCCGCCAATGCAGAGCCGGTTGCGGCATTGTGGTCCGGGTGGTGAATGGACGCGCAAAGAAGATCGAGGGTAACCCTCTCCACCCGCTCAACCAAGGAAAACTTTGTGCCCGGGGTCAGGCGGGTTTGCAGGTGCTCTATAACCCTGACCGAATTAAGAACGCTGTTTCGCAGACAGGCGGTCGGGGTTCGCGTCATTTCGAGCCGTTGTACTGGCCAGATGCATTAGATATTTTATTCAATAAGATTACCTCGCTGAGTAATCCGGAGCGATTAGCCTTCCTTGGGGGTATGATGCCGGATCACCTTTATCGATTGGTGGTTCAATTCCTCGATTCACTTGGGGCTCCTCCCCCGGTAATATTTGATCTGCACTCGGCTTTGGAGGGTCGCGCTACGGCCTTGAATCTTTCACAGCGCTTCTTCGGCGTTCCTGAGTTTCCTGTTTATGATCTATCCCGTTCTGAGGTGATTTTCTCCTTTGGAGCCAATTTCCTTGAAACCTGGATGTCACCCGTGAACCTGAGTCGCGCTTACGGCGAGATGCGCCAGGGCCAATTTGGGGGTAGAGGTTTGCTGGTGCAGTTCGAGCCGCGCTTATCGGCAACCGCGGCTTCAGCAGATGAATGGATTCCAACACCACCAGGGACGGAGGGATTCGTAGCCTTAGCCATCGGTCGCATCATTGTAGAAGAAAGGTTGGGTCATGTCGGTAGCCACCGCCCCCATGCCGTGCTCTATCAGGACGTGGATGTGCGCGAGATGGCTGCAGCTAGCGAGGTATCTGTGGAACAACTTCGGCGATTGGCGCGCATCTTTGCTGACGCCGATCAAGCTGTGGCCATTCCAGGGGGTTATCTTACCAGTCAAAAAAATGGATCGGCAAGCATGCTCGCTGTCCAGGCGCTGAACTTGCTTGTGGCCCAATTTGGTCGTTTGGGAGGTGTTTTCCTCTCCCAACCAGGACCGACCAACGCACTGCGCCAGACTCCGGTCAGCGGTACCCAAGCTGAAGGCGCCTTTTCCTATCAGCCAATCATTGATTTAGTTGATCGAATGGAGCGTGGTCAGGTTGATCTTCTGTTGATCCATGGAGCCAACCCAGTGTTCGAGCTGCCGGACGCGACTGGATTTAGTGAGGCCATCAAGCGTGTCCCCTTTGTTATTTCATTCAACTCATTTGTGGATGAGACGGCCGTGTGGTCCGATCTGATCCTTCCGGACCACACCTATTTAGAGGCTTGGGGCTATCAAGTCCCTGCGCCTGGTGCAAATCGGCCGCTGGTTAGCGGGCAGCAGCCCGTAGTGCAACCGTTATACGATACCAAATCCACGGCGGATATAATCCTGACTTTAGCATCCCGCCTTGGTGGCGAAGCTGCGGCCGCCTTACCTTGGTCGGACGAAGTGGCTTACCTGCAAGCAAGCGCTGGTGAACTGCAAGGCTCCAGCCTGAGCGCCTATGATGCCAGAACGCGGTCGGGGTTCTGGGCGCTTTGGCGGCAGCATGGAGGCTGGTGGTCTGATAGGGAGGTCCCTCGAGAGCCCGAACTCACCGAAATTGTCACGAAACCGCTACCTATTGTTCAGCCACAGTTTGATGGAGATCAAGAGAACTATCCTTTCCACCTTTACCCTTATTCCTCGATATTACTATCCGATGGGCGCGGAGCAAACCTGCCATGGCTGCAAGAAACTCCCCATCCAATGACAACCGCGCGCTGGGAAACATGGGTGGAATTGAATGCTGAGACTGCAGCCTCTCTAGGTGTGGCAGATAATGATGTCGTCCGGGTTATCTCTCCATACGGAGAATTGGAGGCCCCTGTGGTCGTTTATCCTGGCATCAGGCCAGATGTGGTTGCGATGCCGGTTGGGCAGGGACATAAGGACTACGGACGTTTCGCTCAAGATCGAGGGAGTAATCCGATCAAACTGATTGCCCCGCTGGAAGAACCGGAATCTGGTGCCTTAGCCTGGGGAGCGACGCGCGTGCGTTTGGAGCCGACCGAAGGTAGAAAGGTGTTAGCAAGATTGGAGAATCTAGAAGGTGAGGGCCGTGAGTCACTCCGCTGAAGTAAATCATCGCTGGGCAATGGTGGTGGACCTGGACCGCTGCACCGGCTGCCAGGCGTGTGTGGTTGCCTGCCACGCCGAGAATAACGTCCCGGTCGCCGGCGAAAAGCAGGCCGCCTACGGGCGTTGGATGCACTGGATCATCATTCACCGCTACTGGGAGGGCGAATACCCGAACGTGAAGGCGCGCTTCATGCCAGTGATGTGCCAGCAGTGCGGCGAAGCCCCCTGCGAGCCGGTGTGCCCGGTATTCGCCACCTATCACAACCCGGAAGGGCTGAACGCGCAAATCTACAACCGCTGCATCGGAACGCGCTTCTGTGGTAACGGCTGCCCGTACAAGGTGCGCACCTTCAACTGGTTCCGGCCAGAGTTCCCCGAGCCGTTGACTGAGCAACTCAACCCAGATGTGACCGTTCGCTCGCGTGGCATCATCGAAAAATGCACCTTCTGCGTCCAACGGATCCGCCGGGTCGAGATCGAGGCTCGGGCGCAGGGCCGCGAGCCGCAAGACGGCGAGGTTCAGCCGGCCTGCGTCCAGACCTGCCCGCCCGGCGCGCTGATCTTTGGCGACCTGAACGACTCGAATAGCCAGGTTAGCCAATTGGCCCGCAGCCGCCGTGCCTTTCGGCTGCTAGATGAACTGGGCACCGATCCGGGGGTGGTTTACCTCAAAGGAGGTGAGACCGATGTCTGAATTCCGCCCTGAACCATCAATAGAACCCGAAAACGCGCCGGAATTTGAAGAGCGCCTTCTTCTGCTGGAGCGCGAGGATTGGGAAATCAATCAGGCGGTGCTCCAGCCAATGTTAAAGAGCGGCTGGGTCTTTTGGGTTGTGGTGATCTTGCTTGGTGCGTTGGTATTGTGGGGGCTTTACGCCTGGGGATATCTGGTTTACTGGGGCATCGGCGTCAGCGGGAAAAACCGCCCGGTGTACTGGACGCTGTTCATCACCACCTTTGTTTTCTGGATCGGCATCAGTCACGCTGGCACAATGATATCCGCAGTGTTGCGTTTGCTCAAGGCAGATTGGCGCCGACCTATCACGCGGGGCGCGGAGGCCATGACGGCATTCGCGCTCATGATGGCCGGGCTCTACCCACTGATCCATCTCGGGCGGGTGTGGAAGTTCTACTGGATGATTCCCTACCCCAACAACCGCTTTATGTGGCCCAACTTTCAATCGCCCTTGATGTGGGATTTGGTAGCCATATTTACATATCTAATTGGTAGCGGTTTGTATCTTTTTTTAGCGCTGATCCCTGACATGGCTATGGCGCGCGATCATACAGAGGGTTGGCGCTATAGACTTTACCGGACATTGGCGCTCGGTTGGCGCGGCACCGAGGCCGAATGGCACAAGCTTCATCGAGCGTTAGCCATATTCTCAGTGGCTATCATCCCGATATTTCTCTCTGTACACTCAATTGTGTCGTGGGATTTTGCAGTCACGATTCAACCGCGCTGGCATAGTACAATTTTTGCCCCTTATTTTGTTGTTGGAGCCATTTATTCTGGTCTTGCGGCGCTAGCAACTATCCTTGTTATCGTACGCTCTGGAATGAAGTTGCAGGAGTTCTTACGCGCCGAACATTTCAACGCTTTGGGCAAGCTGGTGATGGTTGCAGGTATGGCCTGGACTTATTTTTGGTTCGCCGGATTCATAACTGAGTGGTATGGAAATGAACCGGTAGTTAGAGAACTGATTCACGAGGAGGTGGCTGGTAAATTGGCGCCGCTCTTCTACCTGCAAATGACCGCCAACCTGCTCCCAATTGGACTGTTAGTTTTCAAAAAGGTGCGTACTACCCCGGCCCTTCTGCTGGTCACCACTCTGCTGGTTAATGTAGGTATGTTTACCGAACGTGTTCTAATCGTGATTGGAAATTTAGAGCGCAATCATTTACCTTTTAATTGGGGAACATATCGACCAACCTGGGTGGAGTTGAGCATTGTCGGGATGACCTTCGCAGGTTTTGCTTTGTTGTACATGCTTTTCTCACGCATTGTTCCTTATGTGCCTGTTTGGGAGATCAAGGAGGGTCGTTTACGCTATACCTTGCGGCGTATTGGGCGCCTGTTAATACCGACTGCAGCAGAGATCGAATAGCATATGAACAACACAATTACCCTGCTCGCTCTTTTCGAGAAGAGTACCCAGACTGCTGAAGCGATTGACGATCTATACAACCTCGGCATCCCTGATGAAAATATGACAGTTATTACCGGTGTTCCGTACCCCGAAAGATCACTGGGGAGGCATCGTGAATGGCTTACCCTACCATATATCGTGATGGGAGGGGCAGTCGGTGGGTTGCTCTTTGGTCTTTTCCTTTCGGTTATCACTCCACATCTCTACCGTTTAGATGTGGGCGGTCATCCTCCTGTAGGATTTCCACCTGCAGCAGTGATTACTTTTGTCTTCACTATGTTGGCTATCATTGTCTCAACTTTTTTAGGCGTGTTATGGGAAATGGATTTTCCACGGTTTGGGACGGCGCCTTACCATAGGCTTGTCACAGATGGTCGCCTGGCTGTGTTGGTGGAATGTCTGCCAGACCTGGAGCAAAAGGTTCGACAGGTGGTGAACTCGCATCAGGCTTCATATGTCGGTGAACCCGAGAGGCTAGTTCTATGAGTTCTCGACTGCAGCGTGGTTTGTTGATGATCGCCCTTGTATTGGCTCCTTTTATCATTGGCTTGCTGTTCACTTACGAAATCATTAAAATCCGATTCCCCACGGATATGTCTGAGAATCCAACGGTGGGTTACCAGGAAGGACCCCGCCTTCTGCCAGCTGAGGGAGCGGTACCCGTTCAGGGACTTTCCGTGATACCAGAAGAGTTTCCCAAAAATCCAGTCCCCGCTGACGAAGTCTCTTTGCAGCGCGGGGAGATCCTTTATTCGATCCAGTGTCAGCCCTGCCACGGTGAGAATGGGCACGGAGACGGTCCTTTGGCAGTTTTCTTCGAACGCACCCCAGAGAATCTTACTGGTCCGCAGATTACTGCCGAGTTTGACGGCTCTGTTTATCTGACGATTGTTCTAGGTTTCGGCCAGATGCCATCATTGGCCGAGAACTTAACACCCCGAGAACGGTGGGATGTGGTCAATTACGTTCGGATATTGCCCCCGAGATAATGAGATAGAGGTGTTGCGATGAGGCCGAGTATGAGACGCCAGTCATTGTTATATTTGCTGCTATTGGGATTCGCTTTCTTTCTTGGAAGTTGCGCTCCAGCGAGTCTTTTGCCAGAGGGCCCGACAGCAATCCCTACGCTTATTCCTGCCACGATACCAGCAAGCGCTGGGGAGGCGACCGAATCACCAGCCTTTGCGATTCTGAGCTATCCAGCCCGGCCGCCCTCGGCCGAAGATGGTCGTCCCCTCTACATCTCCCATTGCGCTAGCTGTCACGGCGAGGATGGGGTCGGTGTCGTTCCAGGTGCGCGCAATTTTAACGATCTGGATTACATGCGCGGCGAGACCCCCGCCTCATTCTATGCTGCAGTTACCGAGGGGCGCGGTGAAATGCCGGCATTCAATGATGTCCTTACCTCGGATGAACGTTGGGACGTTGTTTTCTACGTTTGGCGTTTTTCCACCGACGCCGAAACCCTTGCCCTTGGTGAGCAGATTTATGAGGCCAACTGTGCAGCCTGTCATGGGGAAGAAGGGACTGGTGAAGTGCTCGGTGCAGCGGATTTCACCGACTTACGTTTGGTAGCGGATCAGGCGCCGCGTGATTTCTACCTTGTGGTCACTCAAGGTGAAGGTTCTATGCCAGCCTGGCAAGGGCGGCTTTCCCAGGAGGAGCGCTGGGCGGTGATAGATTACCTGCGCACCTTCTCTTATGAGGCGGATTTGCCCGAGGGAGAGCAGGTCGCCGCCTCCCAACCGACGAGCGAAACAGATGAAGCGGGTTGTGATCCATATATTTCGCAGACCAATCCATTCCTTTGGGATGATGCGGTCGCTATCTCCGCGGGTGAGGGGATTTACGACCAGTCTTGCAGCATGTGCCACGGTGAAGATGGATCCGGGGGGCTTCCTGGCGCGCCAGATTTTACAGCTCCCGAAGCGGGTGCCGAGATCCAGAATAATAGCGGGGAACAGTTCTGCATCATCGCTGAAGGCTTAAACACCATGCCTGGTTGGAAAGAAACACTGACCGACGAGCAAATGTGGCAAGTGTTGACCTATGTTAATTCGTTCAGCCAATAGGGGGAAATATGCTTTGTTCCATTCTCACTTACCCAATCTAACTTGGGCTATATTACCCAATAATCAAGCAAAACCCTAGTAAAATACGTTTGTCACACCTTAGAAAGTGACATTTGCCACTAATTTTCTTCTCATAATTAGGGTATAAATCCCAATATCAAGTACCCAAATAGGGGACCTGGTGTTGAGTATTTAAATCCAGGTCGTTTCGAGTTCCTTTATATTGTTGTAGTCATGATACGAATAAGAAGATGATGAAAGGAGGATTGTCTTACAGAGAAAAGTAATCGCCCAACTAGCTTTTGACTTTACCATACTTCAATGCATGTTCATTGCATAAAGGAGAATGCTTATGAAATCAAAATATCTGCTGATTGGACTGTTCTTGCTGGTGGCTGCCCTGGCTCTGGCAGCCTGCGGTACGGCCACGCCTGAGCCCACTCAGGCTCCCCCGCCGCAGCCAACGCAAGCATGTCCAGAAGTACCGGAGGCGCCAGAATGTCCGGCCCCGCCGGAGCCGGTGGTTGCGGAGGTCCCCTTTGAGGAGGCCTGGGCTAGTTCGCCTCACAACGATGCTGTCGCCGAAGCCTTTATCCATTGGAATGAAGAGGATCCCGCAGAAGTTCCTGCATCGTGCGCCAAGTGCCACAGTACTCCCGGCTACCAGGATTTCCTGGGGTTGGACGGAACCGAGTTTGGTGTAGTGGATAACCCCGCTCCCATCGGCTCTACCGTTGAGTGCGCCGCCTGCCATAATGAGGTTACGCTCGAAATGACCAGTGTGGTCTTCCCCTCCGGGATCGAGGTCACCGATCTGGGCGACCAGGCCCGCTGTATGCAGTGCCACCAGGGCCGCTCTTCTACTGTCCAGGTTGCTGCCGCCATCGAAGAGGCCGGATTGACGGGCGATCCGGATACGATCAGCGAAGAGCTGGGCTTCATTAACATCCACTATTACGCTGCAGCGGCTACCCGCCTGGGGACGGAAGCCAAGGGTGGTTTCGAGTACGAAGGCAAGTCCTACGATGCCCGCTTCGACCATGTCGCCGGGTACGACTCCTGCCAGGATTGCCACAACCCGCACACCTTAGAACTGAAAGTTGAGGAGTGCTCGGTTTGCCACACAGACGTTGCCAGCGCGGAAGACCTTGAGAACATCCGCATGCAGGGTTCTTTGGTGGATTATGACGGCGACGGCGATGTCAGCGAAAGCATCCAAGCCGAGCTGGACGGGATGAGAGCAATGCTGCTCCAGGCCATCCGGGCTTATGCTTCTGAGGTATCTGGCACGGCCATCGCCTACTCAGAGCAAACTCACCCCTACTTCTTCATCGATGGCGATGACAATGGTGAAGTCGATGAGGGCGAAGCTGTTCGCGACAATATGTTCGTCGCTTGGACGCCGCGTTTAGTCAAGGCTGCTTACAACTACCAGACCTCCCTCAAGGATCCCGGTGCCTTTGCTCATGGCGGTAAGTACATGGTTGAGCTCATGTATGATTCCATTGAGGATCTCAACCAGGCATTGTCCACACCAGTGGACCTGTCCACTGCACACCGCGTGGATGCCGGTCACTTCGCTTCGTCCGAAGAGCCTTTCCGCCATTGGGATGAGGAAGGCGAAGTTCCTGGCACCTGCGCTCGCTGCCACTCTGCACAGGGCCTGCCGACCTACTTGAAAGATGGCACGAATGTCTCAGTGCATCCTGCCAGTGGGCTGAACTGCGCCACCTGTCACAACGACCTGAGCACCTTCACCCGCTTTGAAGTTGGCGCGGTCACCTTCCCCAGCGGTGCACAACTGGACCTGGGTGATTCTGACGCTAATCTATGTTTGAACTGCCACCAGGGCCGCGAGTCATCCGTCAGTTTGCAGGCGGCGATTGACCGGGCCGGTGTAGGCGACGATGAGGTATCTGAAGCTTTGCGCTTCCGCAACCCGCACTACTTCGCCGCCGGCGCTACCCGTTTCGGAACCGAGGCCAAGGGCGCATACGAATACCCCGGACAGACCTACAATGGTCTTTTCGGGCACGTGGACGCCTTCGTGCTCTGCACCCAGTGCCATGATACCCATGGCCTGACCATCCGGGTCGAAGGTTGTGGTGCCTGTCATGCCGGTGTGGAGGGCGAAGAAGACTTGCTGAACATCCGGCTCGATCCAACCGGTCAGGCGATTGACTATGATGGCGATGGCGACACCTCGGAAGGGATCGCTGGCGAAGTGCAGACCATGGATGATACGCTCTACGCTGCCATCCAGGCGTATGCTGCCGAGACGGCTGGCTCACCGATTGCTTACAACCCGGCGAGCTATCCGTATTGGTTCATCGACGCCAACGCAAACGGTACGGCTGATGCGGATGAGGGCGACGGGTACGCCAGCTGGACGCCGCGCCTGCTCAAGGCTGCCTACAACTACACCTGGGTGTCCAAGGATCCCGGTGCATTCGCTCACAACAACGAGTACGTCATGCAGTTCCTGTATGACAGTATCAACGACATCGGCGGCGACGTCTCCGGAATGACCCGGCCGACGCCCCCACCCGCCCAGTAATCCTGGGACAGAGCCAGAACCAAAAATACCGGGCACTTGTCGTGCCCGGTATTTTTTAAGATTTTTAACACGAAGTGCACAAAGGTCTGCACAAAGAAACATGAAGGGTTTTTAAATTCTTATATCTTTGTGTCCTTGGTGGTTAAATCTGGCTATTCAATCCTTAACTTCGTCCCGCAGGCCCGGCAGAAGCGGTCGCCGGGCTCGGCGCGTTTGCCACACTGGTGGCAGTAAACGCCATCCCCTTGCACCGCCACTTGGCTCATGCTGGCTGTCGCCCTGCGGCGCTGCCGTTTTTCTGGTTTTTCTTCTTGCCGGCCGGATTGCCAGTACCACCAGCCGCCGCCGGCGATCAAAAGCAGTCCCAGAGCACCCAAAGCCCACGGCAGCGCTTTTGCCAGGTCGATCCGCCCCGGCGTGTCGGAAGTGATCGGCGCGCTGGGTTCAACTTGCAGATTTCCAGACGTCAGTCTATCCGACTCGTTCTCGTAATCGAGGATGATTGTGAAGGAATCGTCTTGCGATACCGCGCCGATTTCGGTGCCGTAGTAGATCAGGCCTTCCTCATCGTTCAACTGGCCGCCCCCCATATTTGGCGAAATCCGCATATTTGTAGCCCCGGAAGGCTGCTGTACGCGCACGACCAGGCGCTCGACTGCATAATCTCCCGGCCACTGGTACTCGACGTGGCGTTTAGCATCGTCCTTCGTTAATCCCGCATCGTAATATTCGAATCTGAATTGAAGTGTTGTGGCGGTAAATGTGATCAGGCTCCATTCCCCGCTTACGCTCCGCTCATAATCCGCAGTATACAGGCTCCCATCTACCTGTCTTACGGCGACTGCGTGCGGGTCGCCGGCGGCTGCCGGTATCCTAAACATCAGCGTGGCCGGTAAAGAAACACTGGGAGACAAGGTTCCGTTGTACATGACCAGCATGCTGGGCCGGTCGAATTCCGGCCACAGGTCAACTTGCAGCTCGCTTAGCGTTACATCATCCTGGGCAAAAACTGAGGTGGGCAGCAGAAGGACGGCGAGGCAAACCAGGCCAAACAATCTTCTTAACAAAAAATTTTCCTCCGCAAATGTCAAAATTCACAGGCATGAATCTTACCATGGAAAACTTGAAGGTAGGGAACCGCGTTTCGACCAGCGGTGTATACAAGTTAAAGGAGGTAAGCATGCAGGCTGTCTCCGATCACATTTCATTGGTTATTAAGCGAGGAGGTTACCATGCGATTTACCCGGAATTGGCTTTTCTTCACGATCGCCGGCCTGATCATCCTCTGGCCGGGCGCAGTAATGGCGGGAGGTGGAGGAGGCGGTGGCGGACCGTGCGCAGGCTTCGCCAGCGGGACCACGCTGGTGATGGAAGACAACTGCTTTAGTGGAGTGGCCCACTTCGCCCGAGCGGGAAATACGCTGCTCGTGCGCAATGATGGCGATCTGCCGCATTCCTTCACGGCGGTGGACGGCAGCTTCGACACCGGCTTGCTTCAGCCGGGGCAGACGGCCAGAATCCCGCTAGAGGCAGATGGGATCAGCAGAGCCTATTGCACCCTGCACGGTACGGCCGACGGTCACGGCATGGCTGGTGTGCTTGTAGTGGGCAATCCCGAGCCAAAGGCGCTCGGAGCTGCCGGCCTGGATGAGGGTTCAGTGGACTCTCTGGTTGAACACGACAAGGCTCTGCTTGGCGAGCTGGAGACGCAGTCGCGCTCGCTGGCGGCGCTCAGGTCCGAGCTCACTGGGATGCAGCAGGCGCTCGAGAAAATCGAGCTGGCTTTGCCAGCGGATCCAGGTCAGGGCGAAGCGGTCCGCGCACCAAGCGGTGTAAACTCCGTTCAGGCGGCTGCGCTGGGAATCTTTGGCGTAGCCCTGTTTGGCGCCGGCCTGGCAGTGGTTCTCACCCTGCGGCGGCCGGTTGAGCCCGCTGGATAATCAACGCTTTTATCCTTTCACCGCACCACGGACCCTGCCAGACCGTAAAACCATACCAGATAGGCAAACAGCATGACCAGCGCGGCCGCCCACCAAGGGATGCGTTGGACCCGGCGGATGGCAACCGTTCCCAGCGTGACGATCCATAGATCGATACCGACGATGTAGACGCCCAACATGTAAGCCCACCAGATCGCGGCCACCGCCGGACCGAACTCACCGTTCATCGCCCCTGAAAATGCGTATGGGTGACCGGTGAGCAAATTAGCGGGCACGCCGCCCAGCAGCATATCATTCAATATCGTGCGGATCAGGATCGAGGGCGCCTGTGCATACGCAAGCGTATTGACCATCTGCTCATATGTGCCCTGGCCGTGCCACAACTTACTCAACACCTGTACCAGACCCGGTAAGATCGCCAGCCCTAGCAGGGATAGCAGAGGGGTGATACCCAGGTGGAAGATCGGCACATAATCTTCCAGTCCAACCGGCAGGTGGCCGAAGAAGCCAACGTAGGTCGGGTCCAACAGATCGCGCCGGGTGCCGAGCCAATCTTGCCTGAAGATGATGAACAGCAGCAGGTTGAGCCAGGTGAGGACCAGGCTCAGCCCGGCCAGCATCACCGCCGGCCAGATGGAAGTCTGTCCGGCCAGTTCGTCCAGGGTTACCTTTGGTCGCGCAAGGGTTCCCCAGAAGTAACCAAGGAATTTGCGGAGCACACCGCCTGGCGGGGAAGCTATAACCTTGGGAACGGTAATCAAGGGATCGCTTGTGTTCATATTTTGCTCTCTCATGCTTTTAGCCGATGTAAAGGTGCGCTTATCGCCGGTCGTCGCCCAGCATATCGTTTGCTTATGAGATCCTTTTTATGTCAGCGGAAGAACATCCCAGGAGGCGGTCCGCTCAGGATCATGGCCGGTAGAACCCGGAATAACGACCGGCTTAAAGA
>Ga0209640_10003478_pt1 | contig 13755 bp, 10 predicted proteins | sample RifCSP10_1_FD_184018 | JGI IMG/M metagenome (GOLD analysis project Ga0209640, IMG submission 184018) | Soil microbial communities from Rifle, Colorado - Rifle CSP2_sed 10_1 (SPAdes) (version 2) | ecosystem: Environmental > Terrestrial > Deep subsurface > Rock core/Sediment | place: Rifle...
TTAGGGTTGAGAGTGGCGGTGTAGCTCAGCTGGTCAGAGCACGCGGCTCATACCCGCGGAGTCGGGAGTTCGAGTCTCCCCGCCGCCACCATGTACCACTCGCTTCGCTCGGGTACATGGCGGCGCCATCGAGTTTCTCCCAAGTCGGACGATACTCGAGTGGTACATGCCCTGTACCCGAACGAAGTGAGTGGTACAGGGCATCTCGTTTAGAGCCCGCGCGATGAGCACATTCCTCGACACCATCCGCTCCACCATCCGCCGGCATCAGATGCTCATCCGCGGCGACACCGTCGTCGTGGCCGTCTCCGGCGGTCCGGACTCGATGGCGTTGCTCCATGGCCTGGTCGATCTGCGCACCGAATTCTCCCTCACCATCCACGTCGCCCACTTCGACCATCACCTCAGGCCGGATAGCGGCGACGACGCCGCCTTTGTGCAGGCGGCTGCGGCATCGCTCGAATTGCCGGTGACCCTCGGCATGGGAGACGTCAGGACCCTGGCGGCCTCGCAGCGGCGTTCCATGGAAGATGCCGCCCGGCAAGCCCGCTATGCGTTCTTTGCGCAGGTGGCCGCCGTCACCGGCGCCGCCGCGCTGGCGACGGCGCACACGCGCGACGACCAGATCGAAACGGTCCTCATGCGGGTACTGGACCGTGCGCCCTGGGAGTCACTGGCTGGCATCCCCCCGGTCCGCTGGCTTACCCTGAACCCGAGCGGCGCGAGTGGTTCAGCGATGGGCCGGGTGAAAGTCGTGCGTCCGCTGCTGGACCTCTCGCGCACTGAGGTGCTGACATTTCTGCACGCCGGGAAGGTGGACTGGCGGGACGACCCGACCAACCTGGATCAGACCATCCGCCGCAATTGGATCCGGCATGCCGTCATCCCGGCGCTGGCTCCTGCGGTCCCGTCCCTCGCCGGCATCCTGGAGGAGACAGGGCGGGCCATCCGGGAGGTCGACTCGGTGCTTGCGGCAGCCGCCCGGCATCTCTTCGACCGGTCGCACCGGCGTGAGGGCGCTGCCGTCTCCATCCCGCTGGCAACCATCGGGGCGCTTCCTCGCCCGGTGCAGCGCCGGATGATGAGGGAGGCCCTCGCCGCGGTGGCGGGAACAGATGCGGGAATCCCCCGCGTTGTAGAAGATGAGGTTTTGGCGCTCCTGACCCGACGGCGGCCGGGAGAGGTCGGAACGGGGACGTGGGTGTTCCGCCGGTCGTACGACGCGTTTGTCATCGAGCCCGCGCCGCCGCCTCCCCCTGACGAGGTCTATGAACTTCCGGTTCCCGGTGAAGTCAACGCAGGAGGATTTGGTGTGCGCGTTCTGGCGGAATATGTCGACATCGCAGACGAATCGCCGGCAGGGCCGGGGGAGGCCGTCATGGATGCGGAGGCGACCGGACCGGTCCTGCAAATCCGATCCGTGCGTCCTGGAGACCGCATCCGGCCGCTGGGGATGGGGGGAAAAAAGAAAGTGCAGGACCTGCTTGTGGACGGGAAGGTCCCTCGGTGGGAGCGCGCCCGCATTCCGCTGATCGTCGACGCCGAGGGCCGGGTCCTGTGGGTCGTGGGGCAGCGGGTGTCCGAGGACGCCCGGGTGACGGCTGTGACTAAACGCGCGGTGCGGCTGCGCGTCCTACCCGTAGGCGCGGCGGCGACGCCGTTCGGCTGATTGTCTTGCTAAGAGAAAGGTTTCGGCGTATCGTAGGGCTAATTCTGGGAGGGCCATGTTGTTGAATCGCTACGTCAGAAATCTGGTCGTCTGGGGCATCATCCTTGCCCTGGTCCTCTACTTCTTCTGGCCGCTGTACCGGGCGCGGTCGCCGCGGACCGACATCCGCTACGACCAGTTCATCACTTGGGTCGAGGAAGGCAAGATCGCCGAAGTCACGCTCAGCGACGAAACGATCTCCGGGAAGCGGAAGGACGGAGAACAGTTCCGGACTTACATTCCCAGCGGGGACACGTCATATCTTCGCGTCCTGCAGAGCCGCGGCGTCCAGATCAACGTTGAGCCGAAGTCGCGTTCGACCTTGTGGCCGAACCTGCTGTCGACCATGCTGCCGTTCCTGCTGCTGGTCGGCTTGTGGATGCTGATGCTCCGCCAGGCGCAGAGCGGCAGCAACCAGGCGATGTCGTTCGGCAAGAGCCGAGCCCGGTTGCACACCGAGAACCGGCCCAAGGTCACGTTCGACGACGTCGCGGGGGTCGACGAGGCGAAGGAGGAACTCCAGGAAGTCATCGAGTTCCTCAAGCATCCCAAGAAGTTCCAGGCGCTGGGGGCGAAGATCCCCCGCGGCGTGCTCCTCGTAGGACCGCCCGGCAGCGGCAAGACGCTGCTGGCCAAGGCGGTCGCGGGCGAGGCCGCCGTGCCGTTCTTTTCGATCTCCGGGTCGGAGTTCGTCGAGATGTTCGTCGGGGTCGGCGCGTCGCGCGTCCGCGACCTGTTCGACCAGGCGAAGAAGAGCGCCCCCTGTCTGGTCTTCATCGACGAGATCGACGCCGTGGGACGTCAGCGCGGCGCGGGATTGGGCGGCGGGCACGACGAGCGCGAGCAAACCCTGAACCAGCTGCTGGTGGAGATGGACGGGTTCGATCCCAACGCCGGGATCATCCTCATCGCGGCGACGAACCGGCCCGACATCCTCGACCCGGCCCTGCTGCGGCCGGGCCGGTTCGACCGGCGCATCGTGGTCGACAACCCGGACACGAAGGGCCGCCGGGCGATCCTCGACGTCCACGTCCGGGGGAAGCCGCTGGCCGAAGACATCAATTTGGAGATCCTGTCCAAACACACACCCGGCTTCTCCGGCGCCGACCTGGCCAACCTGGTCAATGAGGCCGCCCTGCTGGCGGCGCGCCGCAACAAGAAGAAAGTCACGATGTCGGAGATGGACGAGGCGATCGAGCGCGTCATCGCCGGCCCGCAGCGCCGCAGCCGAATCCTCAGTGCCAAGGAACGGGAGATCGCCGCCTACCACGAAAGCGGGCACGCGGTCCTCGGCAAGATGCTTCCGAACGCGGACCCGCCCCACAAGGTCACGATCCTGCCGCGCGGGATGGCGCTGGGGTACGTGATCTCGACCCCGCCGGAAGACAAGTACACGTACACGCGCAATGAGTTGCTCGACCGGATCACCGTGTCGTTGGGCGGGCGTGTGGCCGAGGAGATGATCTTCGGCGAAATCACGACCGGAGCCCAGAACGATTTCGAGCAGGCGACCGAACTCGCCCGCCGGATGGTGACCGAGTTCGGCATGAGCGAAAAGCTCGGCCCGCTGTCGCTGGGGAAGCGGCACGGGCCGGTCTTCCTCGGCCGGGATCTCGTGGAGACGCGCAACTACAGCGAAGAGATCGCGTACGAAATCGACAAGGAAATCCGCCGCATCATCGACGAGTGCTACGAGCATGCCCGGACGATCGTCGCCGAGCATCGCGACAAGCTGGAGCGGGTAGCAAAGGTGCTCATTGAGAAAGAGAGTCTCGAGGGCGAGGACCTGGAGCGCGTCCTCGCGGGTGAGGTCCTGGAGCCTGAAACCATCGAGGCCCCGGCGGCCGCCATCGTAGAGGCGAAACCCGAGCCCGCGCCGCGCGACAAGCCCGTCCCATCACTGAAACCGAAGCCGGAAGCATCCTAAGAGGCATCGCCGTAGTTCGCTGAAGTCAAGAAGGCCCCGCGGAGGGGCCTTCTTCATTCTTACTACCTGAAGGGGTAGCCGGTTCGTTTGAGAAAGTAGGGCCCGACAGACGTCGCACTCATCAGGGGGTCCATATGCAGATGCGCGAGGGCGGAACTGCCCGTAGGCCGCTGTCGACCCGGCAAATTGCCTACATTGCGGTGCTGGCGGCCGTCTACGTCGTACTCGGTCAGCTCGTGCGGTTCATCCCCAACCCGATGGTTCCCGGCGCAATCATCGCCTTGAACATGGTCGTCGTGGTGATCGCCGGAATCCTGCTGGGTCCTGTCGCCGGCGCCCTGGTCGGTCTGATCGGGACCGGTGTGAATTCCATCAGTCCGGCTGGAAATGCATTCGAGGTGGCGGCAATCATCCCGCACGCCATCATGGGGTTCGTAGCCGGCTGGGTTGGGGGACGCGTCCCAACCATCATCGCCGCGCTCACGATCATCGTGGGGCACGTCCTCAACGTTCTCGTCTTCATTCTCGCGGGACTGATGCCCGCTAATCAGATGACAGCAACGGTCTTTTCGGTAGGACTTCTTGCGGAGGTGGTGGCCGACATCGTTGTCATTATCATCTTGGTGCCTGTATTGCGCCCTCTCGTCAAGGGGCGGCAGGCGGTGGCCCCCAGTCGCCGCGTTAGTCTTCTTGCCACTTTGCTTGCAATAGCTTTGTTCCTCGTCCTGGCGTTCGTTGTTTTTGCGTATTACGCGGCCTCCAGAATATGAGTTTGGCGACTCGCCTCATGAGCTAACAGACTGGCACTAGCCCTGGCCAGGATTCAATTGGGTCGGTCGACCGCACGACGTGCATCTGCGCGGCTTCGAAGCGCCGGAACGCGGCGTCGGCCTGCTCCGTGTAGTCGATGACGCCGGGGATGACGACCGGCGAGGTGCAGTCTTCCAGCAGGTAGACCTTTTGGGCGAGCGCCCGGTCCACGGCCGCGATTTCGGTCAGCAGGTCGTCAATCGTCCAGGCCACGCAGTGGCTCTTGGCCTGCCCGGCGATGATCACCACGTCGAAGTCCAGCAGCGTCTGGATGAACCGGAAGTTCTTCTCCGCGATCTTACGGCCTTCCGGTCCGTCGAGGACTTCAGGCCGGACGACGGAGTAGTTTTCGGTCAGCGGGTTGTCGCCTTTGGTCTGGAAGTCGGCCTGGCTGGCGCGGGCCATGGCGTGGAAGAAGGTCGCTTCTTCGACGGCGGATACCAGGGCGTGGCCGATTCCGCCCAGCATGGCATGGTACGGCCAGATGGTAAGCTCGTACTTGCCGCTGGCCGACAGTCGCTCAACGTAGAATTGCGCGTACCGCTCCAGCCAAGGCAGGTCCACACTCTCCAGCCGTGCGGTCACCGCCGGATTGACGCGCCAGCGCCCGCTGCGCACATCTTCCACCGACAGCAGCGTGTATGGCGCCGGGTGCTCGCCCGCCTCGTTGATCCAGAACACCGGATGGAAGATCTGCATCGCCGTGTGAGTGTCCATCGTTGGATAGATCTGGGTCATCACATCCAGGTTCCGGTAGATGAACCGGCACAGGCGGATGTTGTCATCGACAGCGGCTCGTCCGGTCCGGCCGGCGACGAACAGTTCGAACTCGGGGATGCAGAACGTGTTCTGAACGTCGACGGCGATCAGACAGATGCGCCGGGCGTCATCGGCGGCCGGCCGCAGGCCGTGTTCCGCCGCCCACGCCGCGGCCTGCGCGGCGCGCTCCTGATAGGGGACACGCCAAACCTGTCCGACTCGTGCCGGATCAAAGAACGAGGGAACCGGAAGCGGCATCGCGGATCACCACAGAAATTCTACAGTGTGGGGAGACCGCGGGCTAGGCCCGTACGAACGCGATTTGCAGCCGCTTCAGATACGCAGCAGGTAATCTATCGCGTTCGTACGGGCCTAGGGGACTCTCTTCCGGGCGACGAATAATCAGACCGCACCCGATTGAAAACGTGGAGGTGGGCAGTGGCACGAGGTCGTGTCTCCAAGAAGACGGGTCTGCAGCTGGGCCCGATTCTCATCTACGTGGCCGCCGTCGTGGCCGTCGCCGGCGGTCTGTTCGCGTGGGACTACCAGTACCGGAGGCGGCAGGAGGAAGCGAGCAGGCCGCCGGACCCGAAGATCGTGGCGGAAAACCTGGTGGAGAACATCATCGGGCCCGGCACCGTGCGGGCCGTGCGCATCAATGACGCCGCCGGGGCCGTCGAGATCGACTTCGAATCCGCCACGTACCCGCCGCGGGTGCGGGCGGAGGCGTCCGGCGAGGTGCTCGCTGCGGGTCTGGCGACCGTCGGCATGCAGGTCAAGGCCGGGGATACGGTGGCGTTCGTCAAGGGAAGCAACGGGCAGCCGCTGGTGGCCGGCAAGGCCCAGTTTGCCGGCCGCATCGTCGAGGTATTGGTGAAGCCCGGGGACACGCTGGAAGCCGACCTGCCGGTCGTGTCTGTGGAGCCGGACTTCGCGACGGTCAGTGCCGACGTCAAGAAGGTTGCGCGTCAGAACCTGGAAACGGAAGGACTCCTGGCGTTTCAGGCCGTGACGTCACAGTTGACCGTAGCCAAATCGGTCACCTCAAACATCTACTACAAAGACACGGTCATCGCGACGGTCACCGGCAAGCGCGGGGAGAAGACGGTGGCCACCACGTACTTCGGGGCGCTCAAGTGACCGGAAGCGGAGCAGTCCTCTCAGGCCGGCGTGATCATTGAAGTTGGAGAGCATCTGACGATCCCGGACGTCGTCCGGGTCGCGCGAGAGAGGGCGATGGTTGCCCTCTCTCCTGCTGGGCGCACCCGCATGGACGCATCGCGAGCCGTCGTGGAACGGCTGATGGCCGAAGGGCGGCCCATCTACGCCATGACGACCGGCGTCGGAGAGCTGGCCGGTGAGCGAATCTCACGAGAACAATCCGCGCAGCTGCAGGTGAACATTGTCCGCAGCCACTGCGCCGGGGTCGGGCCGCCGCTGAGCGAAGCCGTGGTGCGCGCGATGCTGCTGCTGCGCGCGCACGGTCTGGCCCTCGGCCGGTCGGGCGTGCAGCCCTACCTCGTGGACTTGCTCGTGGAGATGCTCAACCGGGGACTGCATCCACTGATACCGTCCCAGGGATCTGTGGGAGCCAGCGGCGATCTGGCGCCGCTGGCCCACCTGGCCCTGGCGCTGATCGGGGAGGGAGAGGTGGTGGTCGACGGCCGGCGCCTGCCCGCCGGCGACGCCCTCGCCGCGGCGGGCCTGCGGCCGGCGGAACTCGCGGGGAAAGACGGCGTCGCCCTCATCAACGGCACGCAGTTGATGGCCGGCATCGGCGCGCTGGCGGTATGGGATGCCCGCGTGCTGGCTGGTACGGCCGACGTCGCCGGAGCGATGACGTTCGAGGCGCTCCGGGGTCACCCCGAGGCATTCGATCCGGCACTCCACGACGCACGCCCTCATCCCGGACAGCGTGCCAGCGCGGCAAATCTGCGCCGGCTGATTGCCGGCAGCGAGATCCTGGCCCAGCCGCGAGAGGGCCCCAAAGTCCAGGACGCCTACGCACTCCGCTGCATCCCGCAGGTGCACGGCGCCTCGCGCGATGCCCTGGCCTATGTGAGAGGGGTCATCGAGATCGAGATCAATTCGGCCACCGACAACCCACTGGTGTTCTCCGAGACCGGACGGATCGTGTCCGGCGGGAATTTTCACGGGCAGCCCGTCGCTCTGGCCCTCGACGTGCTGGCCATTGCGGCCAGCGAACTGGCCGGGATCGCGGAGCGGCGGATCGAACGGCTCGTCAATCCCCACCTGTCGGGCCTCCCGCCGTTTCTGACCCGGACGTACGGGCTCCATTCGGGTCTGATGCTGGCCCAGTACACGGCCGCGGCGCTGGTCTCGGAGAACAAGGTGCTGTCCCACCCGGCCAGCGTCGACAGTATTCCGACCTCGGCCAACCAGGAAGACTACGTGAGTATGGGGGCCATCGCCGCCCGCAAAGGCGCACAGGTCGTCGAACACGCGCAGCAGGTCTTGGGCATCGAACTGATCTGCGCGGCGCAAGCCTTGGACTTTCATGCGCCGAGGACCCCGGGACAGGGATCCCGCCCGGCGGCCGCCGCGGTACGTGAGGTGGTGCCGCCGTTGGATGGTGATCGCGTCCTGGCCGGCGACCTCGCCGCAGGATTGCATCTCGTCCGGTCGGGAGCGGTGCTCGCCGCGGTCGAGACCGCCGTGGGGGCACTGGAATGACGTCGGCCAGGCGCGTGCGGGCTCCCCGAGGGACGCGGCTGGCGTGCCGGGCATGGCCTCAGGAAGCGGCCCTCCGCATGCTCATGAACAACCTCGATCCCGAGGTCGCCGAGCGGCCCGATGATCTCATCGTCTACGGCGGCACCGGCAAAGCCGCGCGCAGCTGGGCGGCCTTCGATGCCATCGCCCGCGCGCTGCGCGACCTGGCATCCGACGAGTCGCTGCTCATCCAGTCCGGCAAGCCCGTCGGCGTCTTCCGGACCCACGAATGGGCGCCGCGCGTGCTGATCAGCAACTCGATGCTGGTGCCGGCGTGGGCGACCTGGGAGAAGTTCTGGGAACTGGAAGCGGCCGGCCTGATGATGTACGGACAGATGACCGCCGGCTCCTGGATTTACATCGGGACCCAGGGCATCCTGCAGGGGACGTACGAAACGTTCGCCGCCGTCGCGCGCACGCACTTCGCCGGCTCGCTGGACGGGCGCACGGTGCTGTCCGCGGGGCTGGGCGGCATGGGCGGCGCACAGCCGATGGCGGTCACGATGAACGAGGGAGTGGCGCTCATCGTCGAGGCGGATCCCGCGCGCATCCACCGCCGGCGCTCGACCGGCTGGGTGGACCGGGCCACCGACAGCGTCGACGAGGCGCTGCGATGGGTCGACGAAGCCGCCCGATCGCACCGGCCGACGTCGATCGCGCTGCTCGGCAACGCGGCGGAGGTCTACCCGCTGCTGTCCGCTCGCGGTGTCCACTTCGACGTGGTGACGGATCAAACGTCGGCCCACGACCCGCTGGGAGGGTACATCCCGGCGGGCGTCAGCGCCGAAGAGGCCGTGCACCTCCGGCAGCGGGAGCCGGACGCGTATGTGCGCCGGTCGATGGAGTCCATGGCGGTGCACTGTGCGGCGATGGTCACCCTGCAGAGCCAGGGCAGCGTGGTGTTCGACTACGGCAACAACCTGCGAGGGCAGGCGCTGGCGGCCGGGTTCACCGATGCATTCGCCTATCCTGGATTTGTGCAGGCCTATGTCCGCCCGCTCTTCTGCGAAGGCAAGGGTCCGTTCCGGTGGGTCGCGCTGTCCGGCGAGCCCGGCGACATCCTGCGGACCGACCGCGCGGTCCTGGAGCTGTTTCCTGAGAATGACGCCCTGGCACGCTGGATCCGCCTGGCCGAGGCGCGCGTGCCGTTTCAGGGGCTGCCGGCCCGGATCTGCTGGTTGGGATACGGCGAACGCGCGCAGGCCGGCGTGGCATTCAACGACCTGGTGCGCCGGGGTGACGTCCAGGCCCCGATCGTCATCGGCCGCGACCACCTCGACGCAGGGTCGGTCGCCTCACCGAACCGCGAAACCGAGGGCATGCGCGACGGCTCCGACGCGGTGGCCGACTGGCCAATTCTCAACGCGCTGGTCAACGCCAGCGCCGGCGCGACCTGGGTCGCCGTCCATCACGGCGGCGGCGTCGGCATCGGGTACTCGATCCACGCCGGCCAGGTCTGCGTGGCGGACGGGACCGATCTGGGCGCGCAGAAACTCGAACGGGTGCTGACGGCCGATCCGGGGACAGGGATCATGCGCCACGCCGACGCGGGATACGACCAGGCGATCGACGCCGCCCGGCGGCACCAGTTGAAGATCCCCATGCTTGAGCAGAGGTCGTAGGTCATAGGTCGTAGGTCGTAGAAAGTCCCTGCCTACGACCTATCACCTACGACCTACGACCTAGGGAGGTCTGCCGTGTACGCCCTAAATTTCTATTCATCCGTCTTCGCCGAGCAGCTCCGGGACGGCCGCAAGACCGCCACGATCCGGCTCGGCGACAAACGAGACAAGTACCAGGCGGGACAAATCGTCTGGCTCACCGTCGGCCGGCGATTCGGGACGCGCAAGAAAATCGCCACCGCGGTGATCGACCACGTCGAAGTCAAAGCGATCCGCGAGGTCAGCCCGCGGGAAATCGAGCGGGACAACCCGCAATTGCACCGGCACGACGAACTGGTGGAGTTCCTCGAGATGATCTACGGCCGCGGCCGGAACATCACGATGGAGCACACGGTGACCGTGATTCACTTCTCGCGGGTAGAAGAATAGACCGGGCCTCAGACTCCGGCAAACGACAGGTCCGTGACCGCGATTGTGGGCGTGCCGACCGCCATCCGTCCCATGAACTCCCACTTCAGCGCGGCGTCGACGGCCGAAATGTTCATCAGCAGCGTGAGGAAGTCGCCCGCCACGGCGAAGTTTTCCACCGGGTAGACGACCTCGCCGTTCTCGGCCCACAGCCCTAGGGCCTGGACGGAGAAATCCCCGCTGATCGAGTTCGTGCCGGCATGCACGCCGGAGATCTCTGCGACGATGACACCCGTGTCCATCCGGATGCCGGCGCCCGGTTTGACGTAGAAGTTCGACGGAGAAATGTCCACGACGCCGCGATAGTGCCGGGCGGCATGGCCTGTGTTGGGCAGCGCCAGCGCCCTGGCGGTCTCCGAGTTCGTGAAGAAGTTCGTCAGCACGCCGTCATCCACCAGGGTGAGCGGCCGCCCCGGTTCCCCTTCCGCGTCGAAGGGCCGTGTGGCGAGGCCGTCCGCCAGCAGCGGATCGTCGATCAGCGTCACCAGCGATGACGCGATCCGTTCGCCGCGCTTGCCGGCCAGCCGGCTCTTCCCCTCTCTGACCGATCTTCCGCTCCACATTGGCCAGAACGCGGCCAGCAGCTGCGCGAATGCCTTGGGTTCAAAGTAGGCGGTGTAGCGGCCCGTCTGCAGCGGGCGCGCGCCCAGCAGGCGGCCGGTGCGCTGGGTGAAGTCCAGCGCCGTGTGCGCCGGATCGAGCGTGCGGATGTCACGGACCCAGTCGGCATCCCATGACTGTTTGAGACTTTCACCTTCCTGCATCACGACCGACGCCATGACCCCCGCGACGCCGCGGCGGTACGCGCCTTCGGCGCCCTGCGTGGATCCGAGCGTCACATCGCCTTCGCGCTCCGTGTAAGACGCAAACATGACCTGCTTGACCCGCTTGTCCTCGCGGAGCGTTCCCTCGAAGCCCAGCGCTGTGCGGACTTTCGATTCCAGGGGCGCGGCCAGCCCATCGCCCACCAGGTCGTGCCGGCCGACGTCGGTCCCGTCGGGGAGGAACTTGTCGGTCTCGGTCTGCAGGTGCGCGTTGTCGATGGCTTCGTTCAGCATCCAGTCCAGCGCCGCGGTGGACAGTTCCTCGCTGTAGCCGTATCCCATGCGGCCATCGACGACCACGCGCACGCCGATCCCGCCCTGGACGGCCTGCGTGATCTGCTCGATCCGCTGCTGGTGCGATCTGGCCGTGAGTTCGCGCGCCCGCGATCCCAGCACCTCCGCGGCGATGCCGCGCGCCCGCGCGGCGTCGAGCACGTATCGCTTCGCCTCGTCCAGAGTCATGCGTCGCCCCGAACCATGCGGATCGCCAGCCGTTTCGCTCATCGCATCACACTCCCAGCCGCAGGGTTCGGGGCTTCGCCTCCCACCACAATCGCCGACACCAGGACGTGCGGCTGCCCGACCTCGACGGGGAGGAATCCGGACAGACTTCCGCACATGCCCGGCCCGGTGGCCAGATCGTTGGCCACGGCCACGACTTTCGAAATCGTGTCGGGTCCTTTGCCCAGCAGCATCGCGCCCCGGACGGGTTCTTCGATCCGTCCGTGCCTGATGATGTAGCACTCCTGGGTGCCGAAGTTGTACTCGCCGGAGCCCGGTTTGACCTGACCACCCCGCATGCTCTTGGCGAACAACCCGAAGTCGACCATCTCGAAGAGGTTCCCCACTGGCGTGTCACTGGGTGCGATAAACGTGTTGCGCATGCGCGACGTCGGCGCCAGCGTGTAATCCTGCCGCCGTCCGGAGCCGGTGGCACGGTAGCCCGTCCGCAGCGCGCCCCACCGGTCGACCATGTAGCTCTTGAGCACGCCGTTCTCGATCAGCACGGTGCGTTCCACCGGCATGCCCTCGTCGTCGAACTCGCTGCTGCCCCAGCCGTGGGGCGTCGTGCCGTCGTCGATGTAGGTGACGGCGGGACTGGCGACCTGCTCGCCGATCTTGTCGGACAGCACCGAGGCCTTCTTGGCGACGGAGGTGGTCTCGAGCAGGTGGCCGACGGCCTCGTGGAAGATCACACCGCCGAACGCGTTGCCGATGATGACCGGATACGTCCCGGCCGGCGCCGGTGTGGCCCGCAGGTTGGTCATCGCCTGCTCGCCGGACGTGCGCCCGACCTCGCGGGGAGGAAACCGCTCGAACAGCTCCAGACCTACGCTCAACCCGGGTCCGTAGAACCCGGTCTGGACCTCGCCGCCGTCCTGCGCAACCGTCTGCACGATGTGCCGGGTCCGCACGCGGCGGTCTTCTGTCCACGTGCCCTCGGAGTTGGCGACCAGCACCTCCTGGTCCCACTCCAGCATGAATGACTCCACCTGGCGGATCTCCGGCGCGACGCGCGCGCCGGCCTGTCCCTCGCGCAGCCGGTCGAGGCGATAGCGCTTGTCGTGCTCCTCCCAGGGAACGGCGGGAGCGTGGAGTCCCTGCGGCGCGGCCTTCCGGAAGTCGAGTCCGCCGCGGCCGCGGCGGTCGACCCGGCCGCCCTGGCCCTTCAACCCGGTCAGGCTCTGGGCGATTTCCAGCAGCCCCTCGCGGGTCAGGTCGTTCGTGTAAGCGTACGCGACCTCGTCTCCGTAGAACAGCCGCAGGCCCGCGCCGTACTCGACGCCGCTGGTGGCCTCTTTGACCTCATCGTTGAGGACGCGCAGCGCGCGGCGTTTCCAGCGCTCCACGTAGAGTTCCGCGAAATCGGCACCACGTTCACGGGCATACGCCAAGACATCGGAGACGAGCGAATCGGTGAGCATGGCCATATTCTACACTGCGAATCTGCCCAATCTACGCGATCTTCCCAATCCTCCCGATCAGACCCGGTCCGCGGTGGATTGTGAAGATTGGGTAGATTGAGAAGATTGGGAAGATCGGTTAGCGAAGAAGGCACCAGACCCGATGGCCCAAATCGTTGAATGTGTCCCGAATTTCAGCGAGGGGCGGCGCCGCGACGTGATCGAACAGATTGCCGCCGCCGTCGCGGCCACGCCCGGTGCGCGACTCCTCGACGTACAGGCAGATGAGAGCCACAACCGCTGCGTCGTCTCCTGTGTCGGCAACCTCGAAACCGTGCAGGCGGCCGCCTTTGCCGCGGCGGAGGTCGCCGTGCGCCTGATTGATATGACCACCCACCGCGGCGAGCATCCGCGGCTGGGGGCCGTCGACGTCATTCCGTTCGTGCCGGTTTCCGAGGTCACCATGGACGAGTGCGTCGCGGCGGCGAAGGCGCTGGGACGCCGAATCTGGGAATCGCTGCGCGTGCCGGTATTCTTCTACGCGGAGGCCGCCGCCCGGCCGCAGCGACGCAGACTGCCCGACATTCGCAAGGGCGAGTTTGAGGGGCTGGCCGGGAAACTCGCCGATCCCGACTGGGCGCCGGACGTCGGCGATCCGGCGCCCCATCCGACGGCGGGGGCGACCGTCGTGGGAGCGCGCCGTCCGCTGATCGCGTTCAATGTCAACCTCACGACCGACGACGTGAAGGTGGCGCGCGACATCGCCAAGGCCGTCCGGGAATCCAGCGGCGGCCTGGCCGCGGTGCAGGCGATGGGCGTGACCAGTGAAGCCGGGCAGGCGCAGGTCTCGATGAACCTGGTGGATTTCACAACGACCCCGGTGCATGCCGCCTATGACGCGGTCCAGGAGGCGGCGCTCGCGCGGGGCACGGAGGTCGCCGAGAGCGAGGTCGTCGGCCTCATCCCCCTGGATGCTCTCACCGATGCGGCTCGCCACTAT
>Ga0209640_10003479_pt1 | contig 13752 bp, 14 predicted proteins | sample RifCSP10_1_FD_184018 | JGI IMG/M metagenome (GOLD analysis project Ga0209640, IMG submission 184018) | Soil microbial communities from Rifle, Colorado - Rifle CSP2_sed 10_1 (SPAdes) (version 2) | ecosystem: Environmental > Terrestrial > Deep subsurface > Rock core/Sediment | place: Rifle...
AGTAGCGGGGGCAGGATTTGAACCTGCGACCTCCGGGTTATGAGCCCGGCGAGCTACCTGACTGCTCCACCCCGCGTCGCGGCTTCGAGTATAGCGCGCCTTGCGGCGGAAACGCCCGCCGCCGTGATACCAAGGGGGCGTGAGACTCGGAGTCGATGCCGCGCTCGTCGACGGTCGGATCGTCCCCGGCGACGTCGAGATCGCGGACGGGCACGTCGTCGGCTACGGCCTTGCGTCGCCCGACGGACGCGGCCTCGCGGCACCGGGCTTCATCGACCTTCAGGTCAACGGCTTCGCGGGCATCGACTTCTTCGAGGCCGATCGAGACGGATACCGGCGCGCAGGTGAGGCGCTCCTCGGGACGGGAGTCACCGCCTACCTCCCGACCTTCATCACGGCTCCCGAGGAGCGGCTCGTCGCCGCGCTCCGCGAGGTACCCGCCGAAAATGAAGGAGCCCGCATCCTGGGGGCGCATCTCGAAGGGCCGTTCCTCTCCCCCACACGCCTCGGCGCGCACCCGACTGCCGCGCAGCGCGATCCGGACGGGGCGCTGCTCGAGCGGCTGCTCGCTGCCGGGCCCGTGCGCCTCGTGACGCTGGCGCCGGAGCTTCCCGGCGCGCACGACCTGATCCGGACCCTGCTCCGGCGTGAGATCGCAGTTTCCTTCGGCCATTCGGACGCGACCGCCGACGAGGCCAACGCGGGGTTCGACCTCGGTGTCCACACCGTGACGCACCTCTTCAACGCGATGCGGCCGTTCCACCACCGAGACCCGGGGATCGCCGGCGCGGCGCTCGCGCGGGACGACGTCGTCGTGCAGGTCATCCTCGACGGCGTCCACCTCGCGCCCGAGACGGCGACGGTTGTCTGGCGGGCGGCGAAGGGGCGCGTCGCGCTCGTGACCGACACCACCACGACCCCAGGCGGACGCACCGCCGATGGTGTCCTCACCGGGAGCACGGTGACGATGATCGAAGCGGTCAGGAACCTCCACGCGCTCGGCGCCTCGCTCGAGGAAGCTGTTCTGGCCGCGAGCGAGATCCCCGCGCGCGTCATCGGCGAACCGACCGCAGGGCGGCTGGGTGTCGGCCTCCCGGCCGATGTCGTCGTCCTGACAGACGAGCTCGAGGTCGAGCGCGTCCTCGTGGACGGCGCGGACCGCCTCCCCTGAGCCGGGGCGTCCTCCGTAGAAGACCGCGCAGCACTCGGTGGCCTGCCCCGATGCGTCCGCTGCCCACCGCGCGCGAGACTCGCAGAGAGATGAGGCACTGGTGGTATCTCCTCTTGCTCGGCGCGGCGCTCGCCGCCGTCGCTGTGGCGGCGGTCGCCACGGTGAGCGCAGCTCCGCACGTGCCCGACGGGACGATCGTGGTCAAGATCTTCGCCCCGCACGGCGACCCGGGACCGAGCTGCGCGCGGGTGCTCCCACTCGCGAGGACCGCGCAGACACCGGCAGTCCTGACGGGCGCCATGCGGGCTCTACTGCGGGGCCCGACTGCCGCTGAGAGAAGCCGGGGATACGGCGGCTGGTTCTCGGCGAAGACCGCCGGGATGCTCCGGAGCGTCCGCGTCGCGAACCGCGTCGCGTACGTCGACTTCCGGGACTTCTCGCGGGTGATCCCGAACGCGTCGAGCTCATGTGGAAGCGCACTGCTCCTCGCGCAGCTCGATCGGACGGCGAAGCAGTTCCCGACGGTACGCCGGACCGCCTACTCGTTCGACGGGAGCGCGAGCGCCTTCTACGAATGGCTGCAGCGCTCGCCGCCGACGCGCTGAGACGCTAGTACACGCGTCCGCAAGTACACGTGTGTGTCTGGCGACCCCCAGACGCTTCGCATTCCGTCGTCCTCGGTCGCCCCGATACCTCAGGTATCGGGGCTCCCTGCGTCCTAGGACTGCTCGGTCTGGGGGCCGCCAACCACGACCGAACTTACGGACGCGTGTACTAGCTCGAGAGCCCGATCGGCGACATCTCCCGCGCTTGCGCCGAGACCTTGTCCAGGATCGCCTCCAGCAGGCGACCGGACGAGAGGACGTGCTCACGCGCGAGCACACGCGCGCCCGCGGGACTTCGGGCCGCGATCGCCTCGCGAATCGCCCGGTGCTGGCGGTCGTTCTTGCGGTACAGCTCGTCGAGGTCGGCACCCGTCGCCCAGACCGGCTTCACGAGGAAGGTTCGCCGAGCCGCCTTTGCCATCCGCTCGATGAGCGGCACCTCGGCGGCGGCGTAGATCACGTCGTGGAACGCATGGTTCGCGAGGAGCCACTCACGCGCGAGCTGGAGATCCTGCCGTCCCGCGTGACTCATCTCGACCAGCGCAAGCGTCGCCTCGCTGAAGCTCCGCTCGGCGTGCTCGAGCGCCGCGAGGTCCGCTGCGGACATCTTCGGTGTCGCGATCTCGGTCGCGAGGCTCTCGAGCTCTGCGCGCACCATGAACGCCTCGCGGAGCTCGTCCCGCGAGAGCAGGCGAACGCGGACGCCGCGGTTCGGCTCGAACGTGACGAGGCCGAGCGCAGCAAGTCGCCGGAGGGCCTCCCGCACGGGCGTGCGGCTGACCTGGAACTGCTCGGACAGGTGCTCCTGGCGCAGCACGCTGCCGGGCGGGATCTCGCCCGAGACGATCGCCTCCTCGAGGGCGAGGGCGAGGTCGTCGGCTTTGTTGCCGTCCGACACTACGAGAGCTCCAGAAGCCGGTCGTAGGCGGGAAGGGTGAGGAACTCGGTGAACTCTGCGCCGAGCGCCACCTGCTCGAAGAGGTCGCGCGCCTCGCCGTAGACGGGATCGACAGGCAGCTCGGCGACGACGTCCGCGATCGTCCGCTCGACGTCACCCCGCGCAACCCGGCCGTGATGTACCCACTGCCAGATCTGCGACCGGGAGATCTCGGCCGTCGCGGCATCCTCCATCAGGTTGTCGATGGCCGCCGCGCCGACCCCCGACAGCCATGCTGCGATGTATCTGATCCCGACCGAGACGTTCGCCCGTACGCCGGCCTCCGTGATCTCTCCGGGTGTCGCGGAGACGTTGAGCAGGTCGGCTCCCGCGACCGAGACGTCCTCGCGCAGCCGCTCGAGCTGGTTCGGGCGATCGCCGAGCGCCGCGTCGAACACCTCCATCGCGGTGGGCACGAGATCGGGGTGTGCGACCCACGTCCCGTCGAACCCATCTCCGGACTCCCGCACCTTGTCGTCGCGCACGCGGGTGAGCGCGACCTCGTTCACCTCCGGATCGCGTCGGCTCGGAATGAACGCCGCCATGCCGCCGATCGCGTGCGCCCCGCGCCCGTGACACGTGCGCACGAGCAACTCCGTGTAGGCGCGCATGAACGGCACGGTCATCGTCACCTGCGCGCGATCGGGGAGGACGAAGTCGTCGCGGTCGCGGAACTTCTTGATCACCGAGAAGATGTAGTCCCAGCGCCCGGCGTTCAAGCCGCCAGAGTGCTCGCTGAGCTCGTAGAGGATCTCCTCCATCTCGAACGCGGCGAGGATCGTCTCGATGAGGACGGTCGCCTTGATCGTCCCGCGCGGCACGCCGAGTGAGTCCTGGGCGAAGCAGAACACGTCGTTCCAGAGTCGCGCCTCGAGGTGGCTCTCGAGCTTGGGGAGGTAGAAGTAGGGTCCAGTGCCCCGCGCGAGGAGCCGCTCGGCGTTGCGCTGGAAGTAGATGCCGAAGTCGAAGAAGCTCGCGGAGACGGGGCGGCCGGCGATCTCGACGTTCCGCTCGAGCAGGTGCCACCCACGGGGGCGGACCAGGAGCACGGCCACCTCGTCGTTCAGCGCGTAGCGCTTTTCAGGCGTCTCGATCGAGATCGTCCGCTCGATCGCGTCCGTGAGGTTCTGCTGGCCGCCGACGACGTTCTCCCAGGTCGGGGAGTTCGCATCCTCGAAGTCGGCCATGTAGATCCGTGCGCCGGAATTGAAGGCGTTGATCACCATCTTCCGGTCGCCCGCGGGCCCGGTGATCTCGACGCGGCGATCCCGTAGGTCGGGAGGCGCGGGAGCGACTCGCCAGTCGCTCTCTCGCACCGCTCGGGTCGACTCGAAGAAGTCGGGAAGCTCGCCCGCGGAGATCCGCTCCTGGCGTTCCGCCCGCGCCAGGAGCAGCTCATCCCGCCGGTCGCCGAACTCCCGCTCGAGCGCAACGACGAGATCGAGGGCTTCGGCCGTGAGGACGCCCGCCTCGTCCGGGGCGAGAACCGCCGCCGTCGCCGCGCTTGTGCTCATGCTGCCGGCACCGCCTCGAACTGCGCCTCCTCGGTCGAGCCCTTCAGCGCCAGCGTCGAGCTCTCGCCGCCGGTGATCGCCTCGAGCACCGCGTCGAAGTACCCGGCTCCCACCTCGCGCTGGTGCCTGGTCGCCGTGTATCCCTGGTCCTCGAGTGAGAACTCGTGCTGCTGGAGCTTGACGTAAGCGCTCATCCCATCCTCCACGTAGCCGGTCGCCAGGTCGAACATCGACGCACACAGGGCGTGGAACCCGGCGAGCGTCACGAACTGGAACCTATAGCCCATTCGGGCGAGCTCGCGCTGGAAGGAGGCGATCGTCTTGTCGTCGAGATGGCGCTTCCAGTTGAACGAGGGCGAGCAGTTGTAGGCCAGCAGCTTGCCCGGGTAGCGCGCGTGAATCGCCTCCGCGAACGCGGCCGCCTCGTCGAGGTCGGGGGTCGACGTCTCGCACCAGAGGAGATCGGCGTACGGCGCATATGCGAGGCCTCGCGCGATCGGTGCCTCGATGCCCGGCTGCACGCGGAAGAAGCCCTCGGGCGTCCGCTCGCCGGTCAGGAACTCGTGGTCGCGCTCGTCGACATCGCTCGTGAGCAGGGTCGCAGAGAGTGCGTCCGTGCGGGCGACGAGCACAGTCGGCACGTCGAGCACATCGGCGGCAAGACGGGCAGAGACGAGCGTCCGGATGAACTGGGAGGTGGGGACGAGCACCTTCCCGCCGAGATGGCCGCACTTCTTCTCGGACGAGAGCTGATCCTCGAAGTGGACGCCCGCGGCGCCCGCCTCGATGAACGCCTTCATCAGCTCGAACGCGTTGAGCGGCCCACCGAACCCGGCCTCGGCGTCGGCGACGATCGGCGCCGGCCAGTACGTGCCGTTCTTCCCCTCGGTGGAGTCGATCTGATCGGCTCGCACGAGAGCGTTGTTGATCCGCCCGACGAGCGCCGGGGCGCTGTTCACGGGGTAGAGGCTCTGATCCGGGTACGTGTGCGCGGCGAGGTTTCCGTCGGCCGCGACCTGCCAGCCCGAGAGATAGATCGCCTTCAAGCCGGCTTTCACCATCTGCACGGCCTGAGCGCCGGTGAGCGCACCGAGGGCGGCGACATACGGCTCCGAGTGAAGCAGCCGCCAGAGTTGCTCAGCGCCGAGCCTCGCGAGCGTGTGCTCGATCCGGAAGCTCCCCCGCAGCCGCTCGACGTCGGCCTCCGTGTACGGCCTCTCGATCCCGGCCCACCGGCCCTGCCCGTTCGCTGCGCTCCCGCTCATCGCCGCTCCTTCCCAGTTGGATTGTGGTGCGTAAATCTACACAATTGGATCCTAAACAGGTCAGAAGATGGTGCAGGTCTCCCGTTTCTGGCGAAAAGACGAAGATCCTGGATCCGAAATACGGTGCGCTGGATCCCAGGATGACCACTGGTACGATCGGCGCAGGGTGGTTCTGCCTGCCTTTCTCGCCGGCCTGGTGCTCGCGTTCTCCGCGATCGTCTTCGCAACCGTCCGCGGCGTCGGGCTGTGGAGGCAGATGAAGCGCACCGGCGCAGCGTTCTCCGATGAGCTCTCGTCGTTCGACGAGCGCGCCGCCCGGGCCGAACGCCTCCTCGCCGAGGCCGACCGCTCGAACCGCGATCTCGAATCCGCTCTCGCACGCCTTCGCGTGTCCCGCGCGCGGCTCGACGTGCTCCTCGGGTCGTTGGAGGGTGCCCAGCGGCGCACCCGCTGGCTCCGGGTCCTGCTGCCCCTCCGATGACCCGCGTTGCAGCGGTCGACCTCGGGACGAACTCGACCCGGCTGCTGATCGCGGACGTCGAGGGCGACGACCTGACAGAGGTCGCCCGGCACCTCACGATCACGCGCCTCGGCGAGGGCGTCGACGAGCGGCGTCGCCTCCTGCCCGTCCCGATCGCCCGTGTGCGCAACTGCCTGACCGAGTACCGGCGAGAAGTCGAGTCGCATGGCGTGAGCCGCACGCTCGCCATCGCGACCAGTGCGGTTCGCGATGCGGAGAACGGGGATGCCTTCCTCGGCGAGATCGAGTGGAGCTACGGCTTCGAGACCCAGCTGCTCACCGGCCCGGAGGAGGCGGCAATGATGGTTCGCGGCGTCACCGCCGGGCGGCCGCTCCTCGACGGCACGCTCCTCGTCGACATCGGTGGCGGCTCGACCGAGCTCGTGCTCTGCTCGAACGGCAGCGTCGGAGCCTCGACGAGCCTCGACGTCGGCTGCGTGCGGGTGACCGAGCGGTTCCTTGCGTCCGACCCGCCCTCGAGGCCCGAGCTCGCCGCGGCGGCCGCCTACGTACGGGCTCTCCTCCCCGCCCTCGAGGCCCAACGCGCGATCGGCGTGGCCGGGACCGTGACCACGCTCGCGACACTCGACCTGGGCCTCCAGGCGTACGACCCCGAGCGAACACACGGCCATCGCATCTCCCGCGCTGCGGTGGACGGACAACTGACGCGACTCGCCGGGATGACGCTCGAGCAGAGGCTTCGCATCCCCGGGATCGAGCCGGGTCGCGCACCCGTGATCGTCGCCGGGCTCGTCGTCCTGCGGAAGATCATGGGCGCCTATGGTCTCCACGAGATCGAGGTCTCGGAGTGGGACATCCTCCACGGCGCCGCGCTTGCAGCCGCCGCGCTCCCCGAGAGGGACGAAGGCCCCGCGCCCCCGGGCGCCTACACCTGCTGCTGAGACGCCGCGCGACCTACACGCCCGCCGGCCAGTGCTCGACCTCGAGCCCTTCGAGCGGGAAGTCGCGAGGATTGCCGGTCGCGAGCCGCCCACCGACGGCGATCGCGGCGGCAGCGATCAGGCAGTCCGCCTGTGTCAGCGTCCGCCCTTCGGCCGCGAAGTCTCGACGCCATTCGCCGGCCTGCCACCCTTCCCGTTCCTCGAGGGGAGCGATTCGCAGACCGTCGAAGAGTCGCCGAGCGGGGTCTGCCTCGGACGGTCGAAGCCCGCGCACGGTCTCCTCCACGGTGATCGCACACACGTAGGCGTGATCGCCCGAGTCACGCAGACGACGGAGCCGTCGGATCGCCTCCGGACGGCCGCGGAGCGCGTCGATCACCACCGTCGTGTCGAGCAGCACACCGGCCATTCAGCCCACGCGAGCCGTGTCCATGCGTCGCTGCCGCTGAACCCAGGCGGCCGGATCGTCGTCCCACTCGTGCCCCTCGCTCGGAACGCTTCCGAGCGACGACTCGACGAGATCCCAGCGGCGCTCATCGTCGAGCGCCATGCGAACGGCCGCCGCGATGAAACCGCTGCGGCGCCTCGGCCCGACACGACGGTCGAGCTCACGGACGACCTCGTCCGCGAGTGTGATGTGCAAACGCATACACACTTGTTAGCACACAAGGAAGGCGACCACCCGCCGATCTGCGTCGACTTCGTGCCGATCCGTCCCCGACCCGGGTCTACGCGGCGGGCGGAAGCGGCTCCTCGTCGTCCTCTGCCTCCTCGTCCTCGGCCAGCCGTCGCTGGAGGACGCTCCGGGAGAGGACGCCGATCAGGCGGTGATGCTCGTCCACGACGGGAACGCGCTCGGCATCCTCCTCTTCGAGGAACCGGAACGCGTCCTCGAGCGGGACGTCAGGGCCGATCGTGTGATGCGGTGGCTCCGCGATGTCTCCGAGGGGCGTCGTCCTCGGGTCCAGACCCGTCGCAACCACCTCTCGCACGAGCGTCTTCCGCGTGACGACACCGACCAGCCGCTCGTCGTCGGTCACGAAGACCGCGCGCACCTCGGGTCGCTGGAGGAGCTCGCCCGCGGCCTGCGCCGACGCATCGGACGGAAGCTGGCCCGGGTGGGACACCATCGCGTCACGCACGACGCTCACGGGCGAGCTTCTCGCCCGTGAGCGTGGAGGGGTGTGGGGAACCGGGAGGTTCCCCACGCTCTCACGAAGAAGGGGGCACGCGGGGGAAACATGGTTTCCCCCGCGAACGCGAGCTGAAAGCGAGCGTTGCTCATGGGAAGATCCCCCGCGCCTCGAGGGCATCCGAGACCTCGCGGATCCCGGCCACGAGCGCACCGGTTCGGAGCGGCACGCTGCGCTCCTCGGCGAGATCCCACACCCGGTCGAACGCGTCGGACAGCTTCTCCGCGAGCTTCGCCCGGATCTCCTCGCGTGTCCAGAACAGACGGCCGAGGTCCTGCACCCACTCGAAGTACGAGACGGTGACCCCTCCTGCATTCGTGAGGACGTCGGGCAGGATGGGAACGCCTCGCTCCCACAGGATCCCGTCCGCCTCGAGCGAGGTCGGGCCGTTGGCGCCTTCGGCGATCATCCGCGCCCGGATGCGCGGGGCGTTCTCCGCCGTGATCTGATCCTCCCGGGCCGCGAGGACGAGGATGTCGCAGTCGAGCTCGAGCAGCTCGTCGTTCGTGAGGCGCCGCCCGGCGTCGCAACCCTCGAGCGAGCCGTGCTCGCGCGCGTGCGCCTGGAGCGCGGGCACGTCGAGCCCGCCCTCGGCGTGGATCCCGCCGGAGACGTCGGACACGGCGACGACAGGCGCTTCGAGCGCGTGGAGCTCGAGCGCCGCGACTGCGCCGACGTTGCCAAAGCCCTGGACGACGCATCGCTGCTCGTCGAGGCGCCACCCCAGGCGGTCGCAGGCCCGGCTCACGACCATCACGACCCCGGCGCCCGTCGCTTCCTGCCGGAAGACCGAGCCACCGATGGAGATCGGCTTCCCGGTGACGATCTCGGGAACCGCATACCCGCGCTGCATCGAGTACGTGTCCATCATCCAGGCCATCGTCTGCTCGTTCGTGGCCATGTCCGGCGCCGGGATGTCCTCCTGGGGCCCGATGACGGGCAGGAGCTCCGAGGTGAAGCGGCGAGTGAGCCGCTCGAGCTCCCCGAGCGACAGGCTGCGCGGATCGCAGCGCACGCCGCCCTTGGCGCCCCCGTACGGCAGCCGGAGGAGCGCGCACTTCCAGGTCATCCACATGGCGAGCGCGGCGCACTCACCTAGCGTCACCTCGGGGTCATAGCGGATCCCGCCCTTCGTGGGGCCGATGATGCTCGAGTGCTGCACGCGGTACCCGGGGAAGACGACGCGCCGGCCGTCGTCCATGCGCACCGGGATGCTGACGATGGTCGACCTCTCCGGATAGCGCAGGCGCTCGGCGATGTCCTCGGGAATGTCCGCTACGGAAACCGCTTGGTCGAGCTGCGCGACCGCCATGCGGTACAGGGGCGTATCCCACTCGAGCTGGGCATGGGCAAGCGCTTCCGGCAGGCTCGCCACGGCCGGCGGAGTGTACCCGTGTGTCGCCGACATTCGACAGCACGGTCGAGTTGACGCGACGACCGCGGCCGCGAAGCGGCCGCGCTTTAGGGCTTGTCGCGCAACCGGAATCCGCGTGTCAGCGGATTCCTGCTGGGCGACCTCCCGGTGAATGCTGGGGGAACCTCCCGGTTCCCCCAGACCCCTTCCACTGGTCCGCTTTCGCGGACAAGCGCGTGGCACATGCTGGGGGAACCTCCCGGTTCCCCCAGACCCCTTCCACTGGTCCGCTTTCGCGGACATGACGCTTCGCGTCATGCCGGGGGTGGGAGTCGAACCCACACGTCCCGCGAAGGGACACCTGCTTTTAAGGCAGGCGCGTCTCACCCGTTCCGCCACCCCGGCGGACCGAGTGTACGTCGCTAGCTTCCGGGTCGGAGCTGGCTCGGGTCGAAGCGCTCCGGCCCCTTGAACTGGAACGCTCGGAAGAAAGCCGACATCGCGTTCTCGTCGAAGGTCGCGCACTTGGCGAGGTAGCCGTTGTCGTCCCCACCGTCTGCGACCCACGCTCCGAGCGCGAACTCGTCGCCGAGCCGCGCCAGCGGGGCCATGATCGTGCCCGTCTTGTTGTCCTCGTAGAAGGAGCGGAGCTGCTCGACAGTCGAGTCGGGCACGTCCTTCCCGTACTGGATGAAGATCCCACCGTGCTCGAGGTTGTGAATGACACGCGCCTGCTCGAGCTCGTCGTCGTAGGCGCCGAAGACCGCCGCGACCCCGTAGTGCGGGCCGTTCGTCGGCGGATCGGTGTTCCACTCGTCAGAGGTTCCCCCGGGATCCGTGATCGAGTGCGTGCCAGGCAATGCCTCGACGACCTTCAACGAGCATCCGGCAGCCTCGAGGCCGGCGCGGACGGACTCCTCGTCCGGCCCACTACCACCGCGTCCGACGACCGCGAACAGCACGACTCCGGCCACGAGAGCCGCAAGCGCGACGCCGCCGAACATCAGCATCGTCCGCGTGCGCGCAGCCTCGTCGGGACCGGGCGTCGTCCGCTGCTTGGGTGCCTTCACACGGGGCTTGTCGGCCATGCCGCGCGCGAATGTAGCAGCAGCCCTTCTTGCTCCTGGGTTGTCATCGGATCGCGTCGAGGCTCCGTCCGCAGCGCTCTCTATCGTTCGTCGATCCGATGGTCATCCTGGCGCTCATCACGGGTCTCGCGCTCGGCGCGCTCGGCGTGTATCTCGTCGTTCGTCCGTCGTTGATCGAGCGAAGGCGACGCACCGACGAGGTGATCGATCTCCAGAGGGCGCTTGCGGGAGCGGAGGCCGGGCTCGCCGCCGAGAGGACAGTGGTCGACGACCGGCTCGCGGCAGCGATCAAGACGCTGTCGACGGAAGCGCTCGACGCGAACAGCGCGCGGTTCCTCGAGCTCGCCGACGCACGCCTCTCCGGGCACGTGCGCCCGCTCAAGGACTCCCTCGACCGGATGGATCAGCAGCTCCAGGGTGTGGAACGGGTGCGGCACGAGGCGTACGGCGCCCTGCGCATTCAGGTGACCGCGTTGTCGGAGCGGACGGGCAGCCTCGCGAATGCGCTCCGCGCTCCCCACGTCCGCGGGCGGTGGGGAGAGGCCCAGCTGCGCAACGTCGTCGAGCAGGCGGGCATGGTCGAGCATTGCGACTACGTCCGGCAGGTGACGGCGTCTGACGACGAGCGCACGCTGCGGCCGGATCTCGTCGTCCGGATCCCGGGGGGCAAGCACGTCGTCGTCGATGCCAAGGCACCGCTCGCGGCCTATCTCGACGCGTTCGAGACGGCCGACGAGACTGCGCGAGCGCGGTACCTCGCGGACCACGCACGCCAGGTGCGCGACCACATCGTGAAGCTCTCGGCGAAGCAGTACTGGCGGCAGTTCGAGCCGTCGCCTGACTTCGTCGTCATGTTCTTGCCCGACGAGTCGTACCTCCGAGCAGCCCATGAGCACGACCCGGCGTTGGCGGAGGACGCGTGGCGCGTGAACGTGATACTCGCCTCCCCGAGCACGCTCATCGCGCTCCTCCGGACGGTCGCGGCGACGTGGCAGCAGGAGACGGTCGCGGAGAGCGCGCGCGAGGTGCACGCGCTCGGGCGCGAGCTGTACGAGCGGATCGGGAAGGTCGGCGATCACCTCGCGAAGCTCGGTCGCAGCCTCAACGGCTCGGTCGGGGCGTACAACGAAGCGGTCGGGTCACTCGAGACCCGTGTCCTCGTCACGGCCCGCAAGCTCGAAGGGCACGGCATCGGGGGAGAGCTCGAGATGCCCGCGCCGGTCGATCGGACCGCGCGGCCCCTCACCGCACCCGAGCTGGTCGAGCGGACGCCGCTCGCGGTTCTCGCCGGCGATGCCGACGCTGCGTAAGCAGCGATGGGAACAGGCGACTGTCTCCGAACGTTGAAGCCCCTGTGCCCCGCTAGGCGGGGCTAACGTACGACCGAGGAGCAGACTTGAGCGACGTTCGCGACGTGATCATCATCGGCGGCGGCCCGGCCGGGTATACAGCGGCTCTCTATACCGCCCGCGCCAACCTGAGCCCGCTCGTGATCGAGGGGTTCAACTGGGGCGGCCAACTGATGATCACCAGCGACGTCGAGAACTACCCGGGGTACGCCGATGGTGTGCTCGGCCCGGCCATGATGTCGGACTTCCGCCGACAGGCCGAACGATTCGGAGCGGAGTTCGTCACCGACGACGTGACCCGTGTCGACTTCTCGGAGCGTCCGTTTCGGGTCTGGGTCGGAGGCGACGAGTACCGGGCCGACGCGGTCATCGTGGCGACGGGCGCGAGCGCGAGACAACTCGGGCTGCCGTCGGAGCAATCGCTTCAGGGCCGTGGGGTGTCCTACTGCGCTACCTGCGACGGCGCGTTCTTCCGCGACAAGGTGGTCGTCGTCGCCGGCGGAGGCGACTCGGCCATGGAGGAGGCGACGTTCCTGACGCGGTTCGCGCGCAAGGTCGTCATCGTGCACCGCCGTGACGAGTTCCGTGCCTCACCGATCATGGTCGACCGGGCTCGCGCGAACGAGAAGATCGAGATTCTCCTGAACGCCGTCGTGGAGGAGGTGCTCGGCACCGAGGACGGCCATATGACCGGCGTGCAACTCCGAGACACGTCGACCGGTGAGACGAGCGAGCTCGTGGCCGACGGCCTCTTCGTCGCCATCGGCCACGATCCGAACACCGCTCTATTCCTCGACTGGCTCGACCACGACGAGCAGGGATACCTCGTGGCCGAGCCTGGTTCGACGCGTACGAACATCCCGGGCGTCTTCGCCGCCGGTGACGTCCAGGATCACACGTACCGCCAGGCGGTCACCGCAGCGGGGTCGGGGACGATGGCGGCGCTCGACGCACAGCGCTACCTCGACGAGCAGCGACACCGTCCGAGCGTAGTAGCGACGCCCGCGTAGCACCCGAAGCCGCTCCGACCGCACGCGCCGCTACCCTCGCGGGCGGTGACCGCGCGATGGCTCGACCTCGTCGACCCGACTCGCGAGGAGCTACTCGCCTCGCTGCCGGTTCACGTCGACCCGGAGGTCGTGGAGGTGCTCGCCTCGCCGGGCATCGGCGAGCGTGACCCGCGCCCCGTGCTCGAAGGCCACGGCCCGTACGTCTTCGGCGTGCTCGTGGCCATGCTGCCGCTCGGTGACGAGCACCGGGTCTCGTCTCAGGAGATCGGCATCGTCGCGACACCCGAGCGCCTCGTGACGGTGCGCAAGACGCCCCGGCACGGGCCCGCTTTCGATCCCTCCGTACTGGGACCCGCGTCGGAGGCAGATGCGCCGGTTGGGGTCCTCATGCACAGGCTCATCGACGACGTTGCCGACACCTACCTCGATCTCCTCGACGCGATCTACGGCGAGATCGACGCGCTCGAGGATCGGATAGACGAGCTACGACCGAGCGTCATCCGGGTACGCCTCTCGGAGCTGCGACACGAGCTCCTGCACAGGAGACGAACCGTGTCGGCGACGAGGGCGGCCGTACGGCGGGTGCTCGACGGGCGCATCGAGGTCGGCGACCACGCGCTCTTCCCGCCCGCGGTGGAGCGGCTATTCGGCGACACGTACGACACGCTCGTCCGCGTCACGGAGGAGCTCGACATAGCGCGAGACCTCCTCTCGGGCGTGCGCGACCACCTCCAGTCCAAGGTCGCCGAGAACCAGAACGAGGTCGGGAAGAAGCTGACCGTGATCGCGTCCCTGGTGCTCGTGCCGTCACTCGTCGTGGGCTTCTACGGGCAGAACTTCGGGG
>Ga0209640_10003480_pt1 | contig 13752 bp, 11 predicted proteins | sample RifCSP10_1_FD_184018 | JGI IMG/M metagenome (GOLD analysis project Ga0209640, IMG submission 184018) | Soil microbial communities from Rifle, Colorado - Rifle CSP2_sed 10_1 (SPAdes) (version 2) | ecosystem: Environmental > Terrestrial > Deep subsurface > Rock core/Sediment | place: Rifle...
CTCCGAGCTGCCCCTGCCCACGCGCCTCGTCTCCAACGAGGAGTTCCCGCCCCTGCCCCAGACCGCGGCGCAGGCCCGGGTCGAGCGCCGGATCCTCGCGGAGGCGGCGCGGCTGGCGCCCCGGCTCGGGCTCCACCGGCGCGACTTCCTGCGCACGAGCGGCGGGATGGCCACGGCGCTGCTGGCGATGAACGCGGTGTTCGGGCGCGTCTTCGACGTGCTGCCGGTCGAGGCCGCCGAGCCCGCCGCGTTCCGGGAGCGCAAGGGCGACGCGTTCTTCATCTTCGACGTGCAGCTCCACTATGTCGGCGCGGGCTACGACCCGGGGAACGAAGAGGCCGCGCGCAGGGGCGTCACCAAGCAGGGGCTGCTCGGGCTGCGGCGGAACTCGCGGCGCCTCAACCCGAAGCTGGCCGCCGACCAGGGCTCGCTCGCCGACCTCGCCTGGGCGAACATGGTCAAGGAGGTCTTCCTCGACAGCGAGACCGACATCGGGCTGATCTCGACCCCGCCCGGGCCGTATCCGCAGGAGGCCGTCGTCCCGCCGAAGGAGATGACCCACATCCGCGACGAGATCAACCGGGTCACCCGGTCGCGCCGGATGCTGGCCCACGGGCTCATCACGCCCCAGCTCGGCCCGGCCGATCTCGACTTCATGGACCAGCAGGCCGCCACCTTGAAGGTGGACGCCTGGAAGGGCTATACCGGCGCCGCACCCAAGGGCTTCGACCGCGGCTGGTTCGTGGACGACGAGAAGATCGCGTACCCGATGCTCGAGCGGGCGCGCAAGCTCGGCGTCAAGCGGGTCTGCCTGCACAAGGGCCTGCCCCTGGGCCCGGTCGCCGACTACAACCACCCGCGCGACGTGATCAAGGCGGCGCGCGACTTCCCGGATCTCGACTTCATCCTGTATCACGCCGGGCTGCTCACCGTCCCGCGCACCCAGTCGGCGGACGTGCCGTGGACCACCGAGTTCTGCCAGATGAAGAAGAAGGCGCCGGGGCTGGCGAACATCTACATGGAGCTGGGCTCCACGTTCGGCCAGCTCGCCACCACGAACCCAACTGCGTGCGCCCACCTGCTCGGCCAGGTGATCGACGCCTTCGGCGCCGACCGCGTGCTGTGGGGCACCGACTCCATCTGGTACGGCACGCCCCAGTGGCAGATCGAGGCCTTCCGCCGCTTCGAGATCCCGCAGGCCCTCGTGGACGCCCACGGCTACAAGCCGCTCACCCGCCCGGTGAAGGAGCAGATCTTCGGCCTCAACGCCGCGCGCGTCTTCGGCGTCGACGTCAACGCCAAGCGCAACGAGATCCCGAAGGACTACCTCAGCCGGATCAAGATGAGCTATCTCGACGAGGGCCCCACCCCCAGCCACCGCCTCTACGGCTGGACCGCCTAACCCGGGGTCAGGTCTTACATTCCGACATTTCGAGAACGGGTCGACTCGACATTCGCGCGCAAATTGTCGGAATGTAAGACCTGACCCCGGCTAGAGGTAGACGCGGGGGATGCGGGTGTTGAGGTTGGTGAGGACTTCGTAGGGGATGGTGCCGGCCCAGCCGGCGAGGTCCTCGCAGGTGATCAGCTCGTCGCCGTCCTGGCCGAGCAAGGTGACCACGTCGCCGTTGTAGGCGCTGTCCCATTCGATGTTGACCATGATCTGGTCCATGCAGACGCGCCCCACCACCGGGTACTTCCGGCCGCGGATCAGCACGTGGGCCACGTTGGAGAGCGCGCGGAAGTAGCCGTCGCCGTAGCCCACCGGCACCGTGACCACCCGCACCGGATGGTCGGACTGCCAGGTCGAGCCGTAGCTGACCGGATGGCCGGGGGTGACCACCTTGAAGTAGACGACGCGCGAGCGCAGCGACAGCGCCGGGCGCACCGCGATCGTCTTCCGCACCTCGGGCGACGGGTAGACGCCGTAGAGCAGGATGCCCGGCCGCACCATGTCCAGGTAGCTCTCGCGGAGCTGGAGCACCGCGCCGGAGTTGGCCATGTGGCGCACCGGCGGCTTCAGGCCCTGCTTGTCGTACCACTCGAGCACCTCGAGGAAGCGCGCGAGCTGCAGGCGCGCCGAGGTGAGATCCTCGGCGTCCGCGTTGGCGAAGTGCGAGTAGATGCCTTCCACCCGGACGCGCCGGCACTCCGCCGCCCGCTCGAGCAGCCCGCGCGCGCTGTAGTAGTGGACGCCGATCCGCTCCATCCCGGTGTCGATCTTGAGGTGCACGGTCGCGGTGACGCCCATGCCGCCCGCGATCTCGTCGATCTGCCGGAGCTTGTCGATGGACGACGCGGTCAGGGTGAGATCGTGGCGCAGGAAGACCGGGATCTGGTCGCCGAAGATGCCGCCCATCACCAGGATCGGCAGCGTGGTCCCGGCCTCGCGGAGGGCGACCGCCTCCTCGAGAAAGGCCACCCCGAGCGATCGGGCGCCCAGCGAGACGAGATGCCGGGCCACCGGCACGAGCCCGTGGCCGTAGGCGTTGGCCTTGACGATCGGCATCACGGTGGCCGGCGCCACCGCCGCCTGGATCGCGCGGAAGTTCTCCGCGAGGCGGGCCAGGCTGACCTCGACGACCGTCGGCCGCAGCGAGCCGGTGTCCACCTCTACCGGGGCACCATGCCCGTGAAGCGGGGCATGACCTCCTTGGCGAGCAGCTCCATCGAGTGGTGCCAGGCCTTGGGGTTCTCGCTGTAGTCGAAGCAGAAGACCAGCAGCGTGCCGAAGCCGCCGACCTCCTCGTAGAGCGTGTTGAGCTTGTCGGACACGGTGGCCGGCGAGCCCACCAACCAGTTGTGCTGGGCGCAGTAGGCCGGCGTCACGTCCGAGTCCGGCACCGAGGGATCGTGCTTGAGGTACTCGGTGAAGCCGAAGGCGGCCAGCAGCGGCAGGAAGTACTCGGTCATCATCCGGCCCATCATGCCGCCGGCGGAGAGACGCATCGCCTCCGCGTCGGTGTCGGCCACGAAGACCTCGCGGACCATTCGCCAGTCCGATCTCCTGGGGGTGCGGCCGCTGCGCGCGGCGCCCTGCTCGACCGCCTCCCAGTGGCTCGCCACGTAGGCCGGGTTCAGGTTGAGGCTCATCGGCCAGAACCCGCGCTCGCCCGCCAGCTTGAGCGTGTCCGAGCCCTTGCTGAGCCCGGCCACGCCGATCGGCGGGTGCGGCTTCTGGAACGGGAAGATGTGCGGCCGGAGCGTGTTGAACATCGTGCCGGGCTTGGTGACGTGCCAGTACTTGCCCTTGTAGTCGAACTCGGGCTCGTCGCTCCAGAGCCTCAGGATGATGTCGAGCGCCTCGCGCGTCATGTCCCGGTTCTGCCCCGCCATGCCGTCCACGTTGAACATGGCCCAGTCGCTCGGCAGGCCGCTCGCGGCCACCCCGAAGTTGAGCCGGCCCTGGGCCAGGTGATCGAGCATCGCCACCCGGTTGGCCAGCTCGGCCGGGTGGTGGTACGGCATCAGGAAGCCGCCGGGACCGATGCGCATCCGCTTGGTCTGGAGCAGCGCCTGGGCCACCAGCAGGTCCGGCGAGGGGTGCGGCTCCCAGGGCGCGGTGTGGTGCTCGCCGATCCAGGCCTCGCTGAAGCCCAGCTCGTCCGCCCAGCGGAGCTGCTGGAGGTCCCACTGGTGCCCGTCGAAGAGCTTCCGCTCGGGCGGGTGCGACGGCATCGTGAAGAGACCGTAGTCCATGGCGTACCTCCTTACAGATCGCGCTCGAAGGGATAGAGCGGCCGCCGGCGGTTCCGGTAGGTGAAGAGCCGCAGGTCGGAACTGGTCACGCCGTCGCCGTCGCAGAGGACGATGTGCCGGGCGATCGGCTCGAAGCCGGCCCGGAAGTGCTGGCGTGACTTGATCAGCACGTACTTCTTGCGGCGCGGGTCGATCCCGCAGTGGGTGAAGACGCCGGTGTCGAAGGGCTCGCTGCGCCCCTCCGACACCACGATCTGCATGGCCCCGGTGTCCAGCACCGCGGTCCGGCCCATGCGCACGCGGGTCCCGGTGGCCATCGGCCCGGTGACGGTGAACTCCCCGTCGGTGATGCGCGTGACCTTGCCGGTCACCGTGAGCGGCTTGCCGGGGAGATGGATCTGGGGCATGTCCACCCGGCCGCCCAGCGGCAGCGTGACGCTCGCGGCGGTGCCGGCCTCGACGAGACGACGCACCCCCGCCGGATCGCAGATGGGCCCGGCCACCACGTCGGTGAGCCCCTGGCGCATCACCTCGTCGATCACGCTCATCACGTCCTGGGTGCCGCCGGAGGCGGTGTTGTCGCCGTGGTCCACCAGCACGATGGGCCCGTCGCCGAGCGTGCGGGCGTGCGCGACCTGCCCGGCCAGCGGGGCGCCGGTGTAGAGGAAGGCCGCCCGCCGCTCCCAGGCCATCGCGAGCAGGCGATCGCGCAGCGCCTGCCCCGCGTCGGGGCGACGATCGCAGACCATCACCGCGGAGAGCGAGATGTGCGGGATGTCCGCGTGGGGGAAGCCCCCGAACACCGAGGCGTTCAGCACCGCGCCCGAGGCCTCCGCGGCCATCGCCATGTCCATCACGTCCTTCATGGGCTGGCGCGACGGGGTGTGGACCAGCGTGCTGGTCATCATCGGGAGCGCGCCCCAGACCATGACCGGCTCGATCTCCCCGCGCAGCGCCCGCATCATGGTCCGCCCGGCGCGCTGGCCGGTGTCGCCCATGTCCACGTGCGGGTACGTGCAGTAGCCGGTGATCACGGTGGCGTTGTCCACCATCGCGGCGGTCATGTGCGAGTGGAAGTCGAGCCCCACCGCGATGGGCACCGTCGGCGCCACCGCGCGGATGCGCCGCAGCAGCTCGCCCTCGCCGTCGTCCACGTGCTCGGCCACCATCGCGCCGTGCAGCGCCAGGAACACCGCGTCGCAGCCGCCGCGCACCGCGCCCACGATGGCTTCGACCATGTCCTCGTAGGCCGCCCGCTCCACGTAGCCGGACGGGTGCGCCCCGCCCGCCACCGGCAGCACGATCTCGGCGCCCGCCTGCTGGGCCACGTGCAGGAACCCGCCGAGCTGGGTATTGGTGTCCTTGAACTCCGCGACGGCCGCCTCGCCCGAGAGCGGGCGGAACGACGACAGCGGGGTGGGCACCGGGGAGAAGGTGTTGGTCTCGTGCATCATCATCGCGAGGACGAGCTTGAGGCGGGCCATGCCGGGAGCATACTATCGCCCGGGAGATGACGCACCTGTCCTTCACGGCCGTGCTCGCCGAGGCGGAAAGGATCTGACGCCGGTGCCGGATGCGATGCGGATCGAGAAGCGTCTCGCCGCGCTGGGGCTCGAGCTGCCGCAGCCGCCCGTTCCGGTGGGCAACTATCTCCCGGCCGCGCGCGTCGGCAACCTCGTCTTCACCTCCGGCCAGACCGCCCGGATCAACGGGATGCGCCGCTACGTGGGCGTGGTCGGCCAGGAGGTGAGCCAGGAGGACGCCTATCTCTCGGCCCGCGACGCCATGCTGAACTGCCTGGCCTGCGTGAAGCAGGCGGTCGGCTCGCTCGACCGGGTGAGGCGGGTGGTCAAGGTGATCGGCTTCGTCAACGCCGGGCGTGACTTCGCCACCCAGCCCGCCGCGATCAACGGCGCGTCCGATCTGCTCGAGCGGCTCTTCGGCGAGGCCGGCGGCCACGCCCGCAGCGCGGTCGGCCTGTCCTCGCTGCCGTCCAACGTCTCGGTCGAGGTGGAGCTGATCGTGGAGGTGCGATAGATCCATCCGATGCTCGGCATCAGCAAGGAGCTCAACCTGCAGTTCGTGCTGGGCGACACGCCGGCGGAGTTCGCGGCGACGCGCACCCACATCGCCGAGGGCCGCATCCCGGTCGCGCCGCTCGTCACCGGCAAGGTGGGCGTCGAGGGCGTGGCGGGCGCGTTCGAGGCCCTCGCCTCCCCCGAGCGCCACGCCAAGATCCTCGTCGAGCCCTGGCGGGCCTGAGGAGAGCCCGTCTCGCCGGACTCCACCTTCGCCGCGCTCCGGGAACGGAACTACCGCTTCTACTGGGTCGGCCTCGTCTTCTACGTGCTCGGCCACCGCGCCGAGTACGTCACGTTCGCCTGGATGGTCTGGGACGTCACCCACGACGCGCTGCACCTGGGTTATCTCGGGCTCGCCCAGGGCCTCCCCCTGGTGGTCTTCCAGCTCTGGGGCGGGGTGCTCGCCGATCGCATGAACCGGCTGCGCCTGCTCCTCGCCACCCAGGTCCTGACGACCGCCACCCTGGTGGCGGCGTTCGCCCTCTCCGCGCTCGCGCTGATCCGCGTCGAGCACCTCCTGGCGCTGGCCGCGCTCAGCAACACGTTCCGCGCCTTCGACGAGCCGACCCGGATGTCCATGGTGCCGCAGATGGTCGGGCGCGCCCGGCTGGCCAACGCGGTCGCGCTCGGCTCGATCCCCTGGCAGGCCGGCCGCATGATCGGGCCCTCCATCACCGGCATCCTGATCGCGGCCTTCGGCGGGACGGTCGGCCTCGCCGTCGCCGCGGTCGCGTCCGGGATGGCGCTCGTGCTGTACGCGCGGCTGCGGGTGGACACGAAGGCGGGCACGCCCGGTGGTCACATGGGCACCCAGCTCGTCGAGGGCCTGAGCTTCGTCCGCCACAACTTCGTGTTCGCGGCGCTGATCTGCCTGGCCCTCTTCAACGCGGTCTTCGGCCTCTCCTACGTGACGCTGCTGCCGATCTTCGCGGACGTCTACTTCCAGGCCGGCTCGACCGGCTTCGGCCTGCTCAACGCCGCGCACGGCACCGGCGCGCTCGTCGGGACCCTGATCGTGGCCTACCTGGCGGCGCGCTTCCGCCGCCGCGGGCTCATCATCCTGGTGGGCGCGGCCGGCATGGGCCTCGGGCTCGCGATCTTCTCGCAGTCGCCCGCCCTCGGGCTCGCGCTGCCGGTGCTGGCCGGCGTCGGCTTCAGCAACACGTTCTACCTCACCCAGGTCAGCACGCACCTGCAGCAGGCGGTGCCCGATCACCTGCGCGGCCGGGTGATGAGCCTCTACGCGCTCTGCTGGAACCTGCTGCCCCTCGGCGGCCTGCTGGGCGGCGTCCTCGCGGCCGCGGTGAGCGCCCGCTTCGCGGTGCTGGTGGGCGGCGCCATGGTGGCGGCCAACGCGCTCGTCCTGCTCGCCTCGCGGCGGCTCCGGCTGCTATAATCGCGGCCACGCTCATGTCCTCGTCCCGGGTGTTCTACGGCTGGTGGGTCACCGTCGCCTTCTCCGCCATGGTCTTCGTCTCCGCCGGCGTGCGCCACGCGGTCGGGCCCTTTCTCAAGCCGATGGTGGCCGATCTGGGCGTGGACCGCGGCGCCTTCTCGCTCGTGATCGCGCTCGGGCTCTTCCTCTACGGAGCGTTCATGCCCTGGGTCGGCGGCCTCACCGACCGCTTCGGGGCCCGGCGGGTGACCGCGGCCGGCTCGGTGCTGCTGGCCGCCTCGCTGGCGCTGACCGCCTACTGCCAGACCCTCTGGGAGCTCGCGCTGGTCTACGGCGTGCTCGCCGCGCTCGGCCTCGCCTGCACCGGTCCGGTGGTGGCCAACGCGGTGGTCACCCGCTGGTTCGTGCGCCGACGCGGCACCGCGGTCTCGCTGCTCGGCAGCGCGGCCATGACCGGCATGAGCCTGCTGGTGCCGGTGGTGGCCTGGCTCATCGCGGTGTTCGACTGGCGGACCGCCTACCTCGTGCTGGGCGCCGCGGTGCTGGTGGGCATGCTGCCGCTCTGCCTCTTCGTGGTGCGCGACTCGCCCGAGGAGATGGGGATGCGCCCCGACGGCGACGCGGCGGTGGCGGGCGCCCCCGCCCCGGTCGTCACCCGCACGCCCGCGAGCACCGCGCTCCGCACGGTGGCCTTCTGGCAGCTCGGCGGCTCGTTCTTCACCTGCGGCTTCTCGATGGCGCTGGTGGCCGCGCACGGCGTCCCGATGCTCACCGACCACGGCTACACCCCGATGTTCGCCTCGTGGGTGATCGGGGTGCTGGGCGCCTCGAGCATCGTCTTCACCCTGACCCTGGGCACGCTGTCGGACCGCTTCGGGGCGCGGCCGGTGCTGGCCGGCATCTACGCCGGGCGCGCGTTCATCTTCGCCGGCCTCTTCCTCATCCGGGACAACCCGGCCGCGATGATCGGCGTGGCCATCGTGGGCGGCATCACCCTGGCCGGCTCGATGTCCATGACCTCCGTGCTCACCGCCGACATCTACGGCCGCTACTCGGTCGGCTCCATCCTCGGGGTGATCTTCCTCGTGCACCAGACCGGCGCCGCGCTCGGCTCCTGGCTGGCCGGCGCGCTGTTCGAGGCGACCGGCGGCTACGGCGCCATGTTCGCGATCGCCTCCGTCCTGCTGACCGCCGCCGGGCTCGTCAGCCTGCGCGTGGACCGGGAGCCCCGCCGGCTCCGCTGGGTCGCGCGCGGCGCCGGCGCCTGAAAGGAGACCCTGTCATGGCCGACGTGCTCACGGTGATCGCGAAGATCCGGGCCGCGAAGGGCAAGGGCGACGCCCTGGCCGCGCTGCTGAAGGAGCAGGTGGCGGTCGTGCGGGGAGCCGAGCCGGGCTGCCTGATCTACCGCCCGCACCGCTCCAGCAAGGACCCCGACCTCTTCATCTTCTACGAGCAGTACCGGGACGACGCCGCCTTCGAGCTGCACCGCAAGGCGCCGTACCTGGCCGCCTACCGGGAGCGCCGCGAGAAGGAAGGCCTGACCCAGGGCCCCGCCGAGGTCGAGATCTACCGCTCGCTGACCGACTAGCCCTCGAACGCCCCCTCACCCTGCCCTCTCCCCCTCGGCGGGGGAGAGGGTACTAGCGCGCGCGCTCGGCGGCGAGCTCCTTGCGCAGCGCCTCGGCGAGACGGGCGTACTGGGTCGCGTCGTTGTAGAGCTGCGCGGAGACGCGGATCAGCCGACGCGGCGGCGCCGGCCAGCGCATGATCGGCACCTCGATGGCGTGGCCGTCGAAGAGCCGCGCCTGCAGCGGCTCGGGCACCCGCCACCCGGTCTCGGTCGTCACACTGTCCGGCAAGATCACGCTCGCGAGCGAGCCGATCATCTCCTCCGGGCACGCGGCCGGCGTGCCCACCGCCGCGCCGAGCAGCCGGCGGGCCTCGAGCGCGAGCGCGCGGTTGCGCGCCATCAGGGCGGCCCAGCCGCCCGGCACCAGCCCCGCCAGGTAGTCGATCGCCATCGGCACCGTCAGCCACGCGGTCGGGTCCTGGGTGCCCGTCCAGTCGAACTCGAGCCGGAAGCGCGTGCGCCCGGCGCGTTCGCCCTTCGCCCCGTGGCTGATCGTCAGCGGGTGCACGTCGGCCTGGCGGTCGCGGCGCACCCAGAGGAACGCGGAGCCCTTGGGCGTGCAGAGCCACTTGTGGCAGTTGGCGCTGTAGTAGGCGGCGCCGAGCCCGCGGAGATCGAGCGGCACCATGCCCGGCGCGTGCGCGCCGTCCACCAGCGTCTCCACGCCACGGGCGGCCAGCTCCGCCACGAGGCGCGCGATGGGCAGGATCAGCCCGGTGGGGCTCGTGACGTGATCCACCAGGGCCAGGCGCGTCCGCGGCGTCGCCCGGGCCAGCACCGCGTCCACGACCTGCTGCGGCGAGGCCACCGGGAACGGGATGGTCGCCACCACCACGCGCGCGCCGGCGCGACCCGCGACGTAGTCGAGCGTGTTGCGGCACGCGGCGTAGGCGTGGTCGGTGGTCAGGATCTCGTCGCCGGCCGCGAGCGAGAGCGAGCGCACGACCGCGTTGACGCCGCCGGTGGCGTTGGCGATGAACGCGAGATCGTCGGGGTCGGCGCCCACGAAGGCGCCGAGCGCCGCCCGCGCCGCGTCGAGCCGGCCCTCCAGCTCGCGCCCCAGGAAGCGCACCGGCTCGGCCTCCAGCTCCGCGCGCAGCGCGGCCTGGTGCCGGAGGATCTCGGTCGGGCAGGCGCCGTACGAGCCATGGTTCAGGAACGTCACCGCGGAATCGAGCGGCCAGAGCGCCGCCCACCGGCTCTCGCTCATCGGCACCGTCAGAAGCCCGGCGGCGGGCGGAAGCCGCCGATGACGTCGGCGAGCCGGCCGGCCAGATCGATCGGCGTCGCGTCCTCGAGATACGGCCCCACGATCTGGATGCCCACCGGCAGCCCGCCCGGCGTCAGGCCGACCGGCGCGGTCGTCGCGGGCAGGCCCGCCAGCGACGCGAAGGAGGTCCAGAAGCAGAGATCCGGATAGGGCCGCTCGCCCCGCGGCGTGGCGAGGACGCGCATGAGCGGGGTGCCGGCCTGGTCGTGAGGGAACGCGGCCACCAGCGCGGTCGGGAGCAGGAAGGCGTCGTGGGTGCGGAAGTAGGCCTGCCAGACGCCGCGCGCGGCCCGCCGCCTCCTCTCCACGGTCTGCATGTACGCGTCGGAGGCGGTGACCGCGCGGGCGTAGCGGGTGAGATACGAATCGTCTGGATTGGCCGCGAGCTGCCGGAGCCCGCGCTGCTGCTCCTCGGGCACCGGGCCCGTGAACTGCGCGGTGAGCAGCGTGTAGTAGGCGTCGAACTGCTCCGCCACGTTCACGCCCGCGGGCCAGCCCTCGGTGAGCTGGGCGCCCGCGCGGCGCAGCGCGCCGATCGCCGCCGCGAGGGCGTCACCCACCTCCGGCGCGACCGGAGCGCGCGCATCGTCGAGGACGTAGCCGATGCGGTAGTCGGCGAGCCGGCTGCCGCGCGCGGGCGGCAGCGCCCAGCGCCACGCCCGCGCCTCGTCGCCGTCGGGCCCGCCCAGCACCTCGAGGGCGGCGCGCAGGTCGGCGGCGGAGCGCGCGAGCGGCCCGGCCACCGGCAGCGTCGAGGGCGGCCCGGCCGAGATGCCGGGCGGCGGCGGGATGTGGCCGCGCATCGGCACCACGTCGAGCGAGGGCTTGTGCCCGTAGACCCCGCAGAAGTGCGCGGGGATGCGGATCGAGCCGGCGAGATCGCTGCCGGGCTCGAGATAGGTGAGCCCCGCCGCGAGCGCGGCGGCGCCGCCGCCCGTCGAGCCGCCGGGGGTCCGCGCGGCGTCCCAGGGATTGTTGGTCTGGCCGTACACCGCGTTGTAGCTCTGCCAGTCGGCCGCGAACAGCGGGACGTTCGTCTTGCCCAGGATGATCATGCCCGAGGCGCGGAGGCGCGCCGCCACCGCCGCGTCGCGCGCGGGCACGTGTCCGCGCAGCGCGGGCGAGCCCGCGGTCGTGGTGACGCCGGCCACCTCGAAGGTGTCCTTGATCGTGCACGGCACGCCGTGGAACGGGCCCCACCATTCACGCCGCGCCCGCGCGTCGTCGGCGGCGCGCGCGCGCTCCACCGCGTCCGGGGCGAGGGCGACGATGGCGTTGAGCTTGCCGTTGTGCTGCTGGATCCGGTCCAGCATCCGGGTCGTCAGCTCGACCGAGGAGATCTGCCCACCGCGGATCGCCCGGGCGGCGTCCAGCGCCGAGGCGAAGTCGAGATCGGCGGCGGCCGCGCGGGCCGCGCGCCCCGGCGCGAGCGCGGCGCCCGCGAGGGCCAGGCCTCCGGAGAGAAACCCCCGGCGGGTGAGCGTCACGGCGCCTCGTCGCCCGGCGCGGGCATCGTCCGTCCGGTGGACGGCCGGGCCGGGAACCGCGCGAGCGCCGCCTCGTCCAGCTCGATGCCGAGGCCGGGCCGCGTGGGCACCGCCACGTAGCCGTTTCTCACCTCGAACGGCGGCGCGGCGATCTCGCGGCCGCGGGCCTCGAAGTTCACGAAGTACTCCGTGATCAGGAAGTTGGGGATGGCGGCGGAGACGTGCAGGGTGGCGGCCAGGCCCACCGTGGTGCTGTTGTAGTTGTGGGGCGAGACCGTGACCAGCGAGGGCTCGGCCATCTGGGCGATGGCCCGCAGCTCCAGGATGCCGCCGCAGTTGCACACGTCGGGATTGACGATGTCGGCCGCGCGCAGCTCGAAGACCCGGCGGAACTCGGCGCGGGTGTAGAGCTCCTCGCCGGTGACGATCGGGATCGCGATCTGCCGCCGGCACTCGGCCAGCGCCTCCAGGTTCGTGGAGGACACCGGCTCCTCGTACCAGAAGGGCCGGAAGCGCTCCATCTCGCGGGCCAGGCGCACCGCGTGCATGGGGGCCAGGCGCCGGTGCACCTCGATCAGCAGGTCCACCGCCGGGCCCACCGCCTCGCGCACCGCGGCCACGCTGGCCACCGCCTGCTCCTCCGCCGCGCGCGTGATGTGGGTGCGCCACGGCCCGGGGAACGGGTCGAACTTGAGCGCGTCGAAGCCGCGGGCCACCGTGTCACGGGCCCGCGCCGCGTACTCCGCCGGGGTCCTGGCCGCGCCGTACCAGCCATTGGCGTAGACGCGCACCCGATCGCGGCAGGGCCCGCCCAGCAGGGTGTGCACGGGGACCCCGTGGCGCTTGCCCGCGATGTCCCAGAGCGCCTGCTCGAGCCCGCTCACCGCGCTCCAGAAGTCCATCGCGCCGCGCTTGGCCGCCCAGTCGTGGTAGGCCCAGTGCACGAAGTGGGTGATGTGGGTGGCGTCGCGGCCCACGAGATAGCGGCCGATCGCCTCCACCAGCGCCACGATGCCGGTGTCGCGGTCGGCCTGGGTGTAGCACTCGCCCCAGCCGTGCGGGCCGCCGTCGGTCTCGACCTTGACGAAGCACAGGTTCTTGCCGCCGCCCAGGTCGGCGAGGAACGGCGTGACGCGGCTGACGCGCATGGGTGGCGATCGCTCCGGCGCCGATCGTACCAGAATCGGGCCGCGGCGAGCGGGCGTGATACGATCCGTCCCGGTCATCCATCGCGCATGTACGCCCTGACAGAGACGTCGCGGCGCGGCTCGGTCCGCGCCAGGCTCATGGCCACGCTGTTCGTGGCCCAGGTCTGCGGGAGCACCGGCCACGCCATCGGCCTCGCGGTCGGCAGCATCATGGCGGCCAGCATCACCGGCACCAATACCTGGTCGGGCGTGCCCGTCGCGGTGGGCGCGCTCGGCACCGCGCTCGCGAGCTGGCCGCTGGCCAGCCTGATGGCGCGCTCGGGCCGCCGGCCGGGCCTGGCCCTCGGCTACGGGCTCGCGCTGATCGGGGCGGTCCTCGGCCTCCTGGGCGTGGCCGGCCGCAGCTTCACGCTCATGCTCATCGGGATGGCGCTCTTCGGCGTCGCGAGCACGTCCAACCTGCTCGCGCGCTACGCGGCCGCCGACGTGAGCCCACCCGCCCAGCGCGGCCGCGCGATGGGCCTGATCGTCTGGGGCTCCACGGTGGGCTCGATCATCGGCCCCAACCTGATGGCCCCCGCGCTCTCCCTGGGCGCGCTGCTCTCGGTCCCGGCCACCGCGAGCGCGTTCCTCGTCAGCGTGGCCGGCTACGGCGTCGCCGCGCTCCTGACGTTCTGCTTCCTGCGGCCGGATCCGCTCGCCATCGCCCGCGAGGACCAGGCGACCGCCGACGCGGGCCGGCCCGCCCGGGTCCGGCGCGCGCGCGGCGCGCTCCTCGCGGACGTGCGCGTGCAGATCGCGCTCGCCACCCTGTCGATCAGCCAGTTCGTCATGATCAGCACCACCTCCACCTCGCCGCTCTACCTCCACGACCAGGGCCACGCGGTCGGGACCATCGGGCTCGCGGTCTCGCTCCACCTGGCCGGCATGTACGTGTGCTCGCCGCTCTCCGGCTGGCTCGCCGATCGCTTCGGCCGGCTGCCCGTGATCGCCGCGGGCGCGCTGCTGCTGATCGTCGCGGTGGGCCTGGCCGGGCTG
>Ga0209640_10003481_pt1 | contig 13750 bp, 14 predicted proteins | sample RifCSP10_1_FD_184018 | JGI IMG/M metagenome (GOLD analysis project Ga0209640, IMG submission 184018) | Soil microbial communities from Rifle, Colorado - Rifle CSP2_sed 10_1 (SPAdes) (version 2) | ecosystem: Environmental > Terrestrial > Deep subsurface > Rock core/Sediment | place: Rifle...
ACCAGCCTGGAAAATTTGGAAACCGCCCTCACCCGCCCACACGGCATGGTCCTATTTACCGGCCCGACCGGTTCAGGTAAAAGTACCTCGCTGTTTAGTATCTTAAGCCGCCTTAACCAGCCATCAGTCAATATCAGCACCGTTGAGGATCCGGTAGAGTATAAGATTCCGGGAGTTAATCAGGTCCAAGTTAACCCGGCCGCCAACATGACTTTTGCCAATGGCCTGCGCGCCCTGCTGCGCCAAGATCCCAACATCATAATGGTCGGCGAGATCCGCGACTCCGAGACCGCCAACCTCGCCGTCCAGGCCGCCCTGACTGGCCACTTGGTTTTTAGTACGCTTCACACCAACAACGCCGCTACCTGCCTGCCCCGCCTGCTAGATATGGGTGTAGAGCCGTTCCTGATTGCCAGTACTGTAAGAGTTGTGGTGGCCCAGCGTTTGGTACGGCGCTTGATACCGGAAACTGTTGAAAGCTATGAACCAGATATCGCCACCCTGGCCCGAATCCAAAGCCGTTTCGGTATAAAGACAGCCGAAGATTTTGCCCGCTTACATAATCTCGAGACAGAAGCCATCAGATCGCACATTAACCGGACGAGCGGCGAAGGCGATAAAGCCTCCGAAGACAGCCAACCATCTACAAGCGTTACCACCCTCAAAAAGCTCTGGCGCATAAAGGGCGGCAGTAACCAGTCTTTCCGCGGCCGTTTAGGTATTTATGAGGTGCTGCAGATGAGCAGCGATATTCAAAAACTGATAATTGCCCGCTACAGCGCCGATCATATCCAGGAACAAGCTATCAAGGAAGGTATGGTGAGTATGCAAACCGATGGCTTGATTAAAGCCTTGCGGGGCCAGACGACGCTTGAAGAAGTAATGCGCGTCACATCAGAGAGATAGCCCAATGCCACAGTTTAACTATGTAAGCCTCAGTAAAGATGGCCGGCAAATATCAGGCATTATGGCGTCGCCCAGCCGCGATGAAGCTATTAGCGAACTTAGGAAAAACGGCGGCCGGCCATTACTGCTGCGCGAGGTCGGGACCAAAAAACAACGAATGTCTTTCAAAAACAAGGTCAAGATAAAGGACCTGGTGGTTTTTAGTCGTGAGCTCTCAACCATGATAAGCGCCGGAGTGCCCCTGCCTAAAAGCTTGGAAACTCTGGCTGAGCAGGCCGAGAATAAATACTTCAAGGAAGTCGTCTCTAACATCAACCACGATGTCGAGAGCGGAATCGCGCTGGGTGATGCTATGGCCAAGCATCCGAAAGTATTTTCGGAAGTCTATGTCAACATGGTGCGGGCCGGCGAAGCCGGCGGTATTTTGGACGACATCATGAAACGCCTGGCTACCCAGGTCGAAAAAGACGCTTCTATCCGGCACAAGGTCAAAGGCGCTATGGCCTATCCCTTGGTCATCTTATCTATTACTGTTTTGGCTTTCTTCCTCATCATGCTGGTGATAATGCCTAAGATTTCCAAAATCATTACTGACCTTGGAGGTCCGGATGCCCAATTGCCGATTTACACCCGTGTCATGATAGGTATCAGCGGTTTTTTACAGCACAATATAGTCTTTATTCTGATAGGTGTGGTCGTCGCTGCCTTTCTTCTCCGTCGCTATATCAACACCGAAAAAGGCAAATACCGTTTTCACAGCTTTCTGCTACGTACGCCCATTATTGGCAAAGTTATTTCCAAAATCGTCATTGCCCGCTTTGCTCGGACTTTTTCATCGCTGATGGGCGCCGGCGTGTCGGTCCTGGATTCGCTGGAAATAACCGGCAAAGCTGTTGGTAACCGCGTCATCCAAAAAGAATTGGAAGGGGTGGCCAAGAATGTCCGTAATGGCCAACCGCTAGGCAAACAATTGCTGGCGTCACAATATTTCCCGCCGATTGTCGGCCAGATGATGGAAGTCGGCGAAGAGACCGGTAAAATCGATGAAATTTTAGTAAAAGTTGCCGACTTTTATGAAGAAGAAGTCGACACGGTCATTGAAGGCCTAGCCAGTATTATTGAGCCGTTAATGATTGTGGTTTTAGGCAGCCTAGTTGGAATGATAGCTGCCTCTGTGATGGGCCCGATTGCCGGCCTAAGCAAGCAAATCGGCGATTAGAGGCCACAACTTCCCTTGACACTGCACTGCTTATGGTTATAATCAACCTCATAGAACGATACGTTCTCTATTTTTAGAAAATAAGCAAATATAAGAAGGGTGGGACATAGATGATCTCATTAAAAAGGACGGGCCGCGGTTTCACAATCGTCGAGCTCTTAATCGTTATAGTCGTCATCGGTATCTTGGCGGCACTAGTCATTGTTACCTATGCTGGTATTCAGCAAAGGGCTCGCGACACCGAGCGTAAGACAGATGTCAAAGGCATCCAGGGGCAGTTAGAAGCCTACTGGGCAGATAACGCTAAATACCCGACTCTAGCGCAGGCCAATGATGCCAGCGTTGGTGGATTTAGGGAGACGAACTTCAAGGGTCTGCCCGGAGAGGCCTTCGCTGATCCCAAAAACCCCACATCTCAGCAGTTGTGCGCCGCTACAGCTTCTAACTGCTACGGCTTCTCTACTACGCCAGCTCTCTGCGATAACTCAACAACCGACTGCGATAACTACACTTTGACCGCCACCTTGGAATCGGGCGGAACATTCCAGGTCAAGTCTACAAACTAGATTAGGCACTCAAGCATAGGGGTGAGAAAATCTCGGGACATGCGTCCCGAGATTTTATATATAATTAAGCATGAGCATGAAGAACGAAAAAGGATTTACTATCGTTGAGCTGATAGTCTCAATGATTGTTGGTGCAATCATGATTGGCAGCGCCATATTAATTCTGACATCGGGGGAGCGGTTGGGCCAGAAGCACCGCGACTTGGTTGTGGCCAATGCTTTCGTCGAACAAAAGGTCGAGGCACTACGCAGCACCGGTTTTCTCGGCCTGGCTGACGGCACCACTAGCATTGCTTCCGAGATGCCGACTGAACTCAACTCCCCGCGCAGCGGCAGTCTGCAGGTCTCAACGCCATCAGATGGCCTTAAAAAAATTGATATATCAATTACCTACAATGAGTCGGGTACCACCCGCTCTTACACATACACGACTTACATAGGAGAGCTCGGTGTCGGACAGTATTAGGGACAAGAATTTTGGATATACAATTCCGGAGCTGACCGTTAGTATCGTCGTTTTGGGCATTTTGATTGTCAGTTTATTCGCCTTCTCGACGTACTACTTCACCAACGTGACCCGATACAACGAATTCGTGCAGATGAGCGCTGATTCACAAAACCTGCTGCGAGCCACAATCGAGCAGTTGCGTTATGGCGCCGGCGTACGCCAGTCCAATACTACCAGCGACCCCAACGCCCCTGTTGGCGGCTGGAATACCTCTAATGCTAACTTCGTGATTGTTATTGCCGTTCCGGCAATTGATACCAACCGCAACTATATAATCGATTCTGCGACCGGCAGCCCATACAACAATGAGCTGGTCTACTTTAAGGACGGCACCATTCTTTATCGCCGAACCTTAGCTCACCCTGATGCTGTTGGCAACACACTAAAGACATCCTGTCCTGAAGCCCAGTCATCGCCTTCCTGTCCAGCCGATAATAAACTGATTGAAAACCTTAATACGATGGTCTTTACGCTTTATGATCAAGATGATGCTACCACAACCGACCCACTGCTAGCCCGCTCGGTAAAAATCGATTTAGGACTGCAGAAGAAAAGCTTTGGCAACCCGCTGACATTGGATAATAGTATTAGAGTAACGCTTAGGAATCGGTTCTGATGAAAAGAGCCCCCCGCACCAAAAACTTGAAGCTTCATAATCTGATCGCAGACTACTTCGCTCAGGTTTTGATACGGGGCAAGCAAAACGGTTCAATCCTAATTACATTCATAATTATTTTGCCGATTCTGATTTTAATCGCCGGCTATGCCATGAGCTTGGCTGTTTCAAGCTACCGACTAGCCAAGCGAGACCAGCTACATACCCATGCTCAGTTCGCCACCGACGCCGGTATCGATTATGCGCTGCAGCAGATTAGTCTCGATCAAAACTGGATTGGCACCGGCACCGAGGTCGAATTGCTTAATGACGGCTCCATAAAGACAACCTACCAAATTACGGTCGATACACCGGATCCGGACAATAAAACGGTTACCGCCATTGGACGGACTTACCGGCCGGTTAATGCCGCCAGTCCTGAAAGTACGGTTAAAATACTTGTTAACCTGCGACCAGTAAGATCGGGCAATTTTAGCATTGTCACCGGTGTGGGCGGCTTATACCTTAGCAATAGCGCCAAGATAGTCGGTGGTGATGTTTTTGTTAACGGCGAGGTCAGCTTGATTAACTCGGCGCAAATCGGCCTGAGCACCAGCCCGGTCACTCTCAATGTGGCGCATCAGACGTGCCCTAATCCGCCAGACGCCACCTACCCTCGTGTCTGTAACAGCGGCGAGAATGGCGAACCAATTTCCATACAAAATACTGCCCACATATATGGCGATGTCAGCGCTAACAACCAGGTCTCTAGCGCCGGAATAAGTATGAGCGGTCTGATAGCCAGTTCCGGCGTAACACCTCAATCTCTGCCGCCGCACGACCGTGATGCTCAGAAGGCAGCTGTCGCCGAAACCCAAACCGGTGCCTGGGGGTCATGCGATTCCAATACAGAGGTCAGAACTTGGCCGGCTAATCTGAAGATTGAAGGTGATGTCGTCATTCAAAAAAAGTGTCAGATTACTATCAGCGGTGACGTTTGGATTACCGGGAAATTGGAAATCAGTAATTCAGCGCAGCTAATTGTGGCTGATGCCCTTGGAACCACCCGGCCAAATATAATGATCGACAGTATATCGGGTGCCAAATTTATCAATAGTGCAGCCTTGATCAGCAATGCCAGCGGTACAGGAATGCAAATCATTACCTACTACAGCCGGGCCAGCTGTTCGCCAGATTGTGCCGATGTCACTGGCACTGATCTGTATAACTCCCGTAACGACGTCACCATTAGCCTCGATAACATAGCCGAAGGCGCTGAAAGTATCTACTATGCCCGTTGGAGTAGAGTCCTAATCAATAACAGTGGTCAGATCGGTGCCCTGGTCGGCCAAACTGTCGAGCTCAAAAACAGTGGTACCGTAACCTTTGGGACTACTACCTGTGGTACGCCTCCGTGCGATGCTATAACGGCCTGGGTAATCGATGGCTATCGCCGAGTCTTCAACTAAATACTTGACTAGTCAAGTATTTTAGGTTCTAGTTTCTAGGTTTTAGATTCTAGAACCTAGCACCTGTAACCTATAACCTGTTCTTGGTATACTCTGTATAAGGATAAGCAAAAACATGATTTCTATCTCTGGGCTCAGCCCTCGGCGTAGCGAACCGCTCTTTGGCATGGACATTGGCCACTCATCTCTTAAAGTTATGCAACTGGAGGCCGGTGGCGCTAAAAATAAGAGTTTGTCTGTAATCGGTTACGGCAGCTCATACCGTTACGATGTCAATTCAATTGCCGGCGGTGTGATAGTCGACTACAAGGCCTTGAGCGAAGCTATGCACGACTTATTTGAAAAAAAGCTGGCCGGCATGATATCTACCCGCAAAGTAGCTTGTACTATTCCCACATCCCACAGTTTTAGCCGCCCGCTCAAACTGCCGGCCATGGAAGATGAAGACCTGGCTCAGGCAGTACACCTGGAAGCTGAACAGTATATCCCTGTAGCACCGGAAAACCTCTACTTGGACTATGACGTAGTGCGCCGCGATGATAAGAATATCGATATCCTGGTGGTAGCCACGCCCAAAAATATCATAGAAAGCTATGTCAAGTTTTTAGAGTCCGTGGGGCTCGAGCCGGTGGCGCTGGAGCCGACTATGAATGCTACTGCGCGGATATTCGGCATGGCCGATCCGGCCTTCGATCAGCCGACGGTTTTAGTGGACTTTGGCGCCGAAGCTACAGACATCGCCGTTTATGACCGGACGCTGTTTGTAAACAGCACTGTCCAGGGTGGCAGTAACACCATGATAAACCTGATCGCCCAGAATCTGGGTATCAACCGTGAAGAAGCCTTCAAAGTTAAAAACGAAAAGGGCTTAAAACTCAGCGGTGACCTACGTGATATCGGCAAAGCCGTCAAGCCGACACTCGATAACCTTATCCGCGAAATCCATAAAATTGTCCGTTACTACGACGACCGGGTGGCTGTGGGAGGCCGTAAGATTACCCAAGCCATAATGACTGGCGGCGGAGCCAATATGCCCGGATTGAGCGACTATCTGGCTAAAGAGCTCGGAATAATGGTCCGGATGTTAGACCCCTGGCATAAAATCAATTTTGGCACTCTTACACCTCCGGATGAGCTGGAAAAATCGATGTTTATGACAGTTGCCGGCGAAGCCGTCATAGATATGTCAGAGGTATTCAATGATTAATCTGCTGCCAAATGATTACAAACTGCATTTTCGCTACGGGCGGCTAAACCTCCGCTTGGGCCAATGGTTGGGAGGGGGTGTCCTGATAGTCGCCGGCTTGATTCTGATTCTAGGTGTAGGTTGGCTGTATATAGACCAGCAAACCAAAGACCTAAATAAGTCGATTGCCACTACCGAGACTCAGCTGAAAAACCAAGATTTAGAAAAAGTCAAAAAGCAAGCAGATGAAATTAGCCAGAATATCAAGATCATCAACCAAGTATTAGACCGCGAGATCCGCTTCTCCAGCTTACTCCAGGAGATAGGCAAGGTTACGCCACCTGGAGTAGTATTAAAATCGCTAACGATTGCAGAAAAAGTCACTGGCGCCATAGATTTAAACGCCGAGACTGTAAATGCTAACGCGGCCGCTCAAATTGCTGTTAACCTTAGTGATCCCAATAATAATATCTTCGCCAAAGTCGACATCGTCAACGTCATATGCAGTACCGAGCCGAAAGCCTACCCATGCACCGCCACTCTTAGGGCGCTTTTTGATAAGCAGACACCCGAGCGTTTCCAAAACGTAGCCACAGGAGACGGACAATGAAGTTCTCGACCAAACAACTTAGGCTGCTGCTATTGGGGCTCTTAGCGATTAGCGCAATTGCCTTCATGGCAGCGGCTGTGCTGGGTTTGAACTCCTTATCGAGAAAAAGTGGTGAGCTAGTGGATTTAAAGCTTAAAGGCAAGACTTTGGACGCCCAATTGATAAGCCTAGAAACAGCCAAAAAGCAGGTCGAACAATATTCTTACTTTAACGACGTGGCCAAAACCGTTCTGCCTACTGATAAAGACCAGGCCAAGGCAGTGCTAACCATTGCCAAGTTTGCTAACGAATCGAATTTTAAGCTGGGTAGTATTACCTTCCCCACCAGTAATTTGGGGCTTAAAAGTAGCTCCTCAGCGGCTGGTTCTTCAGCTTCAGCCATCAGCCAGGCAAAACCGGTGGAAGGTATTAAAGGCCTATACAGTTTGCAGCTAATTATTACACCAGACACCACACCATATGTGCCAATCAACAAGGTAGTAACATACCCAAAATTCATTGATTTTCTTAAACGTATTGAGCAAGACCGTCGTACAGCTCAAATAACATCGGTGGCGATTCAACAACTCAACGAAGCTAACCTTCCGCCTGATGCAATTAACTTTACCCTGACAATCAACATATTTATGAGGCCGGAAAAATGAATCCTACTAAACCCAACGTTCCCCAGCAATCAAAAGCCGAACCCAGACCAGCGGGTCGGGTTCCTGGCAAAGATGCCAAAAAGAATCTGAATCTTGACCTAAAAAAGATTCTGCCGAAGCTCAAAAAGTTGCGCCAGAAGCTCACTGCCCACTTATCTTTCATACTTATCATAATGGTATTGTTGGTGTATATGCTCGTAGTTTGGCAAATCAAAGGCCTAGTTACCGCCGAACCTTCAGCTGAAGACGAAAGCCTGGCTCTAACCTCAACCCATATTCCAAAAATCGATAAAAAGGCTATTGAACAGATTCAGTCATTAGAGGAAAACAGCCCTCAAGTCCGCAGCCTATTCAACGAAGCTCGCCAAAATCCGTTTCACGAATAACGCTCGCCCTTGCTTTCTTCAGGCGCGTCGCCAACTCGACGTATCTGTTGATTAAAAACAGGCTTGCAAAAGAACTCCTCGTAAAACACTCACCGAGTGTTTTACTTCGTCGGACATGCTTTTGCACCCAAGGGCGCCTCTTTTATAACAACATCTACTCGGGTTGGCTCCTTGTGCCTTTAGAAAGCAGGGGCTCGCTTGAGAAGATCGGAAGAAGTCCCCAGAACTTACGCGTTTGGATGCAGCACAAGGAGGAACCGAGCAGCAGAATGAGCTGTATTGAAATACAGTGAACGAGCAGCGCAGGTTCTGACGCAGTGATGCGCCAAAAGCCTTCGGCGGAGTTGCCTGCTCCGCTGGCCAGCAGGCTGAAGGCGGCGCGTGGTTCTAGGGTCGTTCTTTAAGGCTTTCGGCGTAGGCTTGCCGAGCCTGGTTGATGCGGTTGGCGTATCTATTCGGATCAGGAGTCGTCTTAAACAAAAAGTTCGGCCGGGCGCCGGCAGTCTGAATCAATAAGTTGCCGTAGTTGAATATGGTTGCCAAAATGCCCTTTTGCTCAACGTTAACCTCTTCCACGGTGGCGATACTCAGACGCGTAATACTCCTGCCAAACAGTGCTCTTTGAGTGATTTGGATGAGATTCCTGTCGGTTATCAGTAGCTTGTTTAAGCGGTAGGCGTAGGTGGCTATCAAAAGCACGAAAATCAGAATGGCAACAGCAAAGACTGAGCCAGCCACGATGAAGCGATTGCTCTGTTTTGATAAGTCACTAAGAATATCGGGGGCAATTAAAAATATCAGTGATAACACCGCTGCTACAGCTACTAGAGCTTCCAGATATAGGCCAACGATCCCGATTGGATGGCGCTTTACTACATCCAGAGGAGTCTCACCGGGCTCCAACATTTCAGCAAAAGCCCTATCGGTAATCGCCCCCGCTAGAGGCGGTGGGGTGTCCGGTAGCATACGTTTAGTTTATAACAAACTCGGCTGGGTCTTGGCAGTTTTTTGGTTAATACCCAGGTGCTTCCAGGCACGGTCCGTAACTTTGCGGCCACGTGGCGTTCTTTCAAGTAGGCCTATTTGCATCAGATACGGTTCATAAAAATCTTCGATGGTCGAACGCTCCTCGGCGATTAACGCCGATAAGGTTTCCACTCCAACTGGCCCGCCCCTGTGATGCTCGATAATAACGTTTAGCAGCCGCCTGTCGGCCGGATCCAATCCCAGTTGATCAATTTCCAGTAGCTCCAGGGCTTTGAGTGCCAGCGGGCTGTCTATAATTCCATCAGCGTTCACATCGGCGTAATCGCGGACTCGTTTAAGCAAGCGGTTGGCAATCCGAGGGGTCAACCTAGCCCTCTGCGCCAACAGCTTGGCGGCTGGCTCATCAATCGGCACCTTCAATATTCTGGCCGAACGTTTGATAATACGGCTGATTTCCTCTGGGGTGTAAAATTCCAGGCGGTGGATCATTCCAAAGCGATCGCGCAATGGCGCCGCCAAAGAGCCGGTGCGGGTGGTGGCACCGATTATGGTAAATTTAGGCAAATCCAGCCGCAGGCTACGGGCGCTCGGGCCTTTGCCGAGCATAATGTCCAGCTTAAAGTCTTCCATGGCTGCATAAAGCACCTCTTCAATTGAGCGGCTCAAGTGGTGGATTTCGTCAATGAAAAGGATGTCGCCATCCGTTAAATTGGTGAGCAGGCTGGCCAAATCGCCGGCTCGCTCAATGGCCGGACCGGCCGTTACCCGGATTTGGGCGCCCATTTCATTGGCGATTACAGTTGCCAAAGTGGTTTTGCCAAGCCCCGGCGGTCCATAAAGTAAGACGTGGTCAACCGGTTCACCTCGTTTTTTGGCGGCGCCGATAGCCAGTCTCAGATTCTTTTTGATCCGCTCTTGGCCGACATAATTCGTAAAGTCGCGCGGCCGCAAAGTCTCTTCCAACTGCTCATCGGCCGCCTCATCCCCCGCGCTTGTGTTGATGATTCTATCTATCGCCATAGCTCGACCTTAATAGAGCGCCGCTTCTTTGGGCATTTTGGAACCCTGTAGAATTTTGATGACCTCATCGGCTTCAATTGCTTCCTTCTCCAGTAGCGCATTTTTAAGTTTTTCCAGTTTGTCCTTATTGGCCTTCAGAACAACCCTAGCTCGCTGCGCTGCTTCTTTGATTAAGTTCTCTACTTCGTCATCAATAAGTTTGGCGGTATCGTCTGAATACTGGCGTTCATGTACAAGCCTCTCCAGCATAATTCCCTCATCGGTATGGAATACTTGGTCGCGCAGAGATTTGCCCATTCCTTGATTAACCACCATATCGCGCGCCAGTTCAGCCGCTTTTTGTAAATCTGAGCCGGCGCCGGTGGTTACTCTGTCCGGTCCATAAATCAGCTCTTCAGCCACCCGGCCGCCAAGCATCCGCGCCAGTACATCTTTGTATTCAATAATGCTGTGATAGCTCTTATCCTCCGGCGGGATGAACCAGGTCACGCCGCCGGTCGAGCCACGAGAGATGATCGTCACTTTATGGACCATGTCAGAGTCAGGCAACACGTGGCCAACCACGGCGTGGCCGGCCTCGTGATAAGCTGTCAGCTCTTTCTCTTTCTCGGTCATCACCTTGCTCTTGCGCTCTGGGCCTATGGCCACTTTTTCGAAGGCAGCCACCACATCGTCGTTTTCTATGACTTTGCGGTTATGGCGTGCTGCAATAATGGCCGCTTCGTTGGCGATGTTTTGCAAATCCGCGCCGCTGCTGCCGGCACTTTTAGCTGCCAACGAATCCAAATCGACGTCTTTGCTGAAAGGCTTTTCTTTGAAATGGACTTCCAAAATCTCTTTACGGGCTTGGCGGTCGGGTAGTTCAATGTTGACGCGTCTATCAAATCGCCCGGGACGCAACAGCGCCGGGTCAAGCACGTCTGAGCGGTTGGTAGCCGCCAGCACTATAACGTTCTGCCCCTGTTCAAAACCGTCCATCTCTACCAGAATCTGATTTAGGGTCTGTTCGCGCTCATCATGACCGCCGCCCATACCGGAGCCGCGGCGGCGGCCAACGGCATCAATCTCATCTATAAAAATGATACACGGGGCGTTTTTCTTGGCCTTATTAAATAAATCACGCACGCGGGAAGCACCCACGCCAACGAACATTTCCACGAATTCCGAACCGCTTATGCTAAAGAACGGTGCATTGGCTTCACCGGCCACCGCCCTCGCCAACAGGGTTTTACCGGTACCTGGCGGCCCCACCAGCAATACACCCTTCGGAATCCTGGCGCCAACGCCTTCAAATTTCTTCGGGTACTTAAGGAATTCAACGATTTCCTCAAGATCCTGCTTGGCCTCCACGGTATCGGCTACTTCGGCAAAGGTAATACGGCCCTTTTCGTTTCCGTAAAGCCGCGCCCGGCTTTTGCCAAAGCTCAACGCTTGGTTGCCTTGACCTTGGGCACTGCGGAACATCAGTATCAATATGGCAGCGATGATAATCACCGGTAATACGCTCACCAGCAACTGGCCCCATATACTGTTCGTGCCGCCCGATTCCGGCTTGACGGCCACCTCGGTCTTGTCTTGTTCTAAGCCCTGCTCGTAAATACTTGAGCCGGGTTCTTTGAATGATTTTTGCGTCGGTTGGCTGTCTCCCTTACGGGTGACTTCAAGTTCATTGCCTTCGATGGTTATTTTCTTAATTTTGCCGCTGTTAGCATCGGAGACAACTTGAGAGAAGGGGATTGTCTTGAGCGGAGAAGGTTGATTAAAAGCCGACCAGACAACCAAACCGAATAGAATAATCAGCGCGATGAACCCGGCGTTCTTCCACCTATTCAAACGGTTATTGCCGCTCGGTTCTCCACCACCTAAGCGGAACTGTTTCCTATCCATACTCCACCATTATAACCTAAGTGTTTGACACCTCACTTAAGAAGTGCGGCAGTTTGGCTTATTTCGAGGTTTACTCCTTTGATGATGTCGTGTTTGGTGCCGGCTTTAGCGGTTTTAATAGCTACTACCAGTCGCTCAATTGTTTTTTTATCAAATTCTCGGATCTTGTTCTGCCGCAAGAAGTGCATCAGAACCTCACGGGCAATTTCCATTGGCAGGGCGACAAAACCGGTTCGTTCAATCGCTTTCCCTTTGACTAGTTTTTGCGACAAATTCTCAATCTCTTGATTGATGGTCCGATTCATGACGCCCAATTTTTGGATTTTTCGCAAGAATTGCCGGCGTTGAGTTGCGCTAAGTTTGGCTACGATTCTTCGCCTGATAAAGTTGCGCAGGTACCTCTCGTCTTTGTTTGTCGGGTCTTCCCGCCATTCCAATTTGTGCTCTTTGGCGTACGCCAGGATATCATTCTTAGACAAATGGAGTATAGGGCGCATAATATCGGGGTTTTCGGTAATAGCCGTTAGGCCGCGGCGGCCGGTGCCGCGCAAAATGTTCAAAATCGCCGTTTCTATCAAATCATCTTGATGATGGGCAGTAATGATGCCCTCGGCCTGATGCTTTTGTTTTATCTTATCCAGAAATCGGTAGCGGGCATCCCTAGCCTGCTCTTCGCTGGCATTAGGGCCTAATTTGCCGTAGCCTACCTCAAACTTCATCTGGTGCTTGGATGCTGTTTTACGGACGAATTCCTCATCCTTATCTGAATCGGGCCTAATGCCATGGTTAAAATGCGTCACCACCAAATCTAAGCCCGACCGTTTGGCCAATAAGTCAAGAAGGGTAATCGAGTCGACCCCGCCCGACACCGCCACCACATATTTCCCCTTAGGTATATCTACCTTCACGACTTACATCGTATCAAGTAAAATTATAAGAGAGAACCAAGCCAGGGTAGCTCAGTTGGTTAGAGCGCAGGACTCATAAGCCTGAGGTCGCGAGTTCAAATCTCGCCCCTGGTACCATTCTCCAGTTTAAAAAAATCTTATTCGAGGTCGTTCAAGATCTCGTCTATGGCTAGTACTTGTGGGTCGGCAGTAGTCACAACCTCGTAGGCCAAATCGCTCATTATTTTTTTCCTTTTTTTGTTTTTCTAGACCTTTTTCTTTATCAGTCTTACGTAACATTATACACATTTTTGCAAATAACGCAAGTGTTTTTTCGGTGGACAAATACGAGCCGTTGTGTTTTACTACTTTCGACAGGATCTTATCTGTTCTTGTGAGAAGAAACGACCTTTAAATCGGCTCGGTGTTCGCTCATAAAGAAGATTAAGGGTCGTTCCTGCGCACAACAACTAATAAGAGGTTCAAGATGTACAAACTATTTGTAGGTGGACTACCGTTTTCTACCACTGACGATGAGTTGAAAGAGCTGTTTGCCGCCCACGGCGCAGTGGCTTCAGCTTCAGTCGTCCGTGACCGCGACAGCGGCCGTAGCAAGGGCTTTGGCTTCGTCGAGTACGAAAACGACGAAGAGGGCAAGAAAGCCCAAGAAGCCCTCAACGGCAGTGAATTCGGCGGACGTACGATTACCGTCGACGTGGCCCGTCCAAAAGAAAACAACCGCTAAACTAGCGATTTAAACAAGAAAAAACGCCCATAAACTGGGCGTTTTTTCTTGGTAGCGGGGGTGGGATTTGCACCCACGACCTCGTGGTTATGAGCCACGCGAGCTACTACTGCTCCACCCCGCGTCGTCGGAATC
>Ga0209640_10003482_pt1 | contig 13750 bp, 11 predicted proteins | sample RifCSP10_1_FD_184018 | JGI IMG/M metagenome (GOLD analysis project Ga0209640, IMG submission 184018) | Soil microbial communities from Rifle, Colorado - Rifle CSP2_sed 10_1 (SPAdes) (version 2) | ecosystem: Environmental > Terrestrial > Deep subsurface > Rock core/Sediment | place: Rifle...
CTCGGTGAAGAACACCACGTCCTGCCAATTCTCGCCCGGCAGGCGGTTGTTCTCCATGGCGCAGGCCGCGGTGCACGCCTGGCAGCCGGTGCATTTCTCGAGGTCTATTACCATTCCCCACTTGGCCATGATCGTCTCCCGTTCGCCCTAGACCCGCTCCACCGTGACCTTGGTTGCGTAATGGGCCGCCAGTCCCGAGATGGGCTCGGACCGGTTCACGATGATCTCCGATGCGCTGCCGGTAGGCAGCCGGTTCCTGGCCCAGCGTCCCTGCGCCCAGTGACCATGGATATTCGGAAGCACGACCACATCGGGCCGCACACCCTCATAGTGACGCGCCACGGCCTCGATGCTGCCCGCCTCGGACTTGATCCGCACTCGATCGCCGTCGCGGATGCCGCGTTTCCTGGCAGCCTCCGGATGAATTTCGAGATAGACAGTTTTCTTGCCTCCGACCACAGGCTGGGCAATGGCCGCGGCATGGGGCAGATTACCGGCGCGGCCCTCGGCTTGAAGGGCAAGCTTGGGCGAGATGAAATGCAAGTCGCCCCCGCCGTAGTATTTGGGCTCGACCCATTGCGGGAAGCCGACGCGCTCTACCGGAACGCCAAGTGTCTTGTTGATATAGGCGGCATACTTTTCGTTGTCCTGGACGTAGCTCGACTTGAGCTCGAACTTGCCGGACGCGGTTTTCAAGAGTTTCGCCTTGACCTCTTCGGGCTTCATCCATTTGTTGTAGCCGTTCCCGTCCCATTCGAAGAACTCGCCGCGCACCTGGCGCCACAGGTACGGTTTCCTGTACCAGCAACCTTTTTCCTTCCATGACTCGAAGCTGTTCACCCCGTTGGTGCCGGGATTCTTCTCGAAACCTTTGGCGAGGTGCTCGAGGATGTTCCCGGTGCTGCCGAGCGCGGCGTAATACTGGCCCATCGGGCCCTTCATGCGCTTTCCGATCTCGATCAGGATGTCGCCGTAGACCTTCGTGTCGTGGAGAGGCTTTACCGCCGGCACGCGCAACGTCGTCATCGGCCAGCCCTGGAACGGATAGGTCGGCGCATCCTGCAGCCGTTCGAGATACGTGTGATCCGGCAGCACCAGGTCCGCGAACATCGCGATTTCGCCGGGAAAGGGCGAGGTGTCGATGACGAACATGCTCTGCAGTGCCTCTTCCCAGTTGCGCGCTTCGGGCGCCGAGTAGATCGGCGCCGTCATGTAGAACAGGATCGTATCGAGCTTGTAAGGCTTGCCCGCCAGGTGGTTGGCGGCGACGGCCTGGCTCTGGTTGCTCGCCATGAGCCATTTCTCCTTCACCAGATCCACCCGCGGTTGCCGCTTGCGGTCGTCCGATTTGGCGTAGTCATCCATGAAGTCTTCTGAATTCGCCGGCAGTTTGCCGTATGGCACTCCCATCTGATTCATGAGACCGCCTTCGGCGTACATCGCGCCGATCAGGGCGTTGAGCGAGTGAATCGCCATGCCGTTGTAGACGCCGTTGGAATGCGCCGTGGGGCCGCGCTCGAACAGCACCATCGCCGGCTTGGTCGACGCCAGCTCGCGCGCCACCGTGACGATGTCGCGCTCGGGGATCGTGGTGATGCCCGCAGCCCACTTGGGCGTGCGGTCCTTCAGTTCGACGTTCCACCACTCGATCAGGCCTTTGGTCCATCTTTCGTTGAAGTCGCCCGGATCGAGCGTCGCCGTGCCGACCTTGAACTTGTTGACCCCGTCCTTGAAATCGCCGACGAAGTTCCTGTCCCACAACCCCTCGGTGAGGATGACGTGGGCGATGGCAAGCGCAAGCGCGCCATCCGTGCCCGGCTTGACGAGCAGCGCCCGGTCCGCGGCCGAGATGGTGGTGTTCCAGTGCACGTCCACTGCCGTGACCTTCGTCTTCGGGCTCTTGGTGCGGATGTGGCCCCAGACCTGAAGGTTGTTGTTGTAGGGACGGTAGGCCTCGAGAAAGCTCGCGCCGAAAATCAGCATGTAGTTGGTATGCGCGTAGTCGTAGGCGTTGTAGTTGTAGTTCCCGTCCAACAGGAGCTTCGCTTTCTTGCTGGCGTCGGCGCAGGTCGCGGAATGGCCGATTGGGACGTTGGGAGATCCGTAAAGTTTGCCGAAAGTGCCGTGCAAGCCGGCGTCCGACGCCCCCCAGCCGCGGCCCTCCATGATCGCGAAGCGGTGCGACTCGCCCTTGTCGCGCAGGGCCTGAAGCCGCGCTGCAACGGTGCCAAGGGCTTCATCCCAGGAAATCGGCACGAATCTTGGATCCTCGTTGCGGCCCTTCTTGGGATTGGTCCGCTTCATTGGCCCCTTGAAGCGGTCGGGATCGTACAGAAGGTAGGCGCCCAGATGTCCCTTCGGACACAGCTTGCCGTTGGATATGGGGCTCTCGAGCGAGCCATAGATCGCATGCACGCGGCCGTCGGTCGTATAGACGTCGATGCCGCAGCGCGCCGGGCACTGACCGCAGACGTTCTTGGTGACCACGGTCTTACCGTCCGTTGCGGTCACCTTGGCCTGCGCCGTGGAATTCCCGCTGATTTGCTCCAGACCCAGCCCGGTTGCGGCCGCAGCGCCCGCAACGCCGCTTGCCTGCAGAAAGCGCCGGCGCGAAATCTCGATTTTCGGAATCTTGAGGTTCATGCTGGTTCCTTTGCGACATTACTGAACAATCGGGAGAGATCGGCTCGCGCCAGCTCGCGCGTCTTGCGGCAGGTCGGGCAGACATCGCTCGAGCCGAAATCCGCGAACCCGTCCCCGCAGTCGTGACATTCGCGCAGCGACCATCGCGTCAACTCTGTGGCACCGCCAGGGACTTCGCCGTCGCCTTGCGGAAAAAGCGTTAGAGCCTGCTCCGGGCAGGCTCGCACGCAGTCGCCACACGCGATGCATGCTGCGGCATCGAACACGATGCCTGTCACCGAGTCGTCATCGTTCCTGTAGGCCCGCAGTGCGGCGGTGGGACAGATGGAAGTGCAGACGTGATGGTTGCGGCACGTGTCCGATACCCGGAGAGCAGGAAACAGCTCGGCGGGGATCCGCCGGCCATGCCGCGCAGCCAGCACGGAAGCGTGCCTCATCAGCTGCGAACGCGCCGTGGATTCGGCCTTGGCAAGACGCGGGCGAGGCGGCTGCGCGCGTTCGGCGGCCTCGTCCGCGGCCGCCGGCGCAGTGGTGCCCGCGACGCGGCGCGTAATCGCGGCGAAGAACGCGCGGCGGCTGAGCGGTTGCGCCGCTAGCGGCTCCGGAATATCCGCTGGCATTCGCGTTCGCGGCAGCGGCAAACTTTCGAGCCGCGGCAATGCTTCTTCCGCCGCTCCGAGTCCCGCCAGCAATGCGCGCGCCGCCTCCAGTGCTCCTTGCGCCGGATGATCAGCTCGGCGACCCGCGCTGCATTGACCGCACCAGCCACGATCGATCAGGACGATCCGGCGGCCTGCGGAGGCAGCGTGCCATCGCACGAGATGGCGTAAGGCGATTCCACCCAGACACGGCACGCGGACGGCGTCGCGGGGCGACTCCGAAGCTGCGACTTTCCAGCAATCCATGTAAAGCGGTGCCTTGCCTGCAGAAATCCGCAACCGATTCGCTGCAAGACCTTCCATCTTCAGCGCGTCGGTCGGGCACGCCGCGCAACACTGAGCGCAGCGCAGGCACCCATCGGCAAGCTCGATGCATTCGTTGCTCACGCGCAGCACGCGCGGCGGGCACGCTTGCGCACATTTCTCGCAATCGCTGTAGCGCGAGCGCAGTCTCAGGCACTGGCCGGCGGTGATCTGGAGGGAACCATCGACTCGCATCCGCCGGAATAGCGCAGGGCGCGGTGCCCGTACCAGTTCGCGGTCGGAATCGGATGAACCGCAACTCTGCCTCATGGCGCCCCTATCCGCTTCTGCACTCGGTGATCGCGAATTTGCCTGCAACGACTCATCCGAAGAGGAACAACGGAAGGCCGCCGTAGATTCCCAATATCGTGATGACGAAGACGCTTGCGCCGACCGCGATGAAACTCGTGACGACTGCGCGAGCAGCAGTGGCGACCGCGCTCCGGGTCATGCCGACCGCTTCCTGGCCGAGAAATATGCTCTCCATGACGCCCTGAAAGTGTTGTCCCACCTCGGCCAGGAAGCCCAGGTCTTCTTCCGTAAATCTGCCGCCGCCTTTCTTGTTGAGCACCTCGATCGCACCGGTAATCTTGCGTCCATCCGTGCTGCGGATCGGAACACAGATCATTTCACGCGTGACGAACCCCGTGGTCGTGTCGATTTTCTTGTGCGCGCCCTCGCGGCCTTGAAGATCGCTGGTGATGACCGGCTTGCCGGAGGCAATCACCTCACCGACGATCGAGTCGTTCACCGAGACTTCTATCCCCCGCTCCGCAACCGCGGTCCCGGTCTTCAACCAGACTTTTCCTTTCACGGGATCGTGGATGAATACGCTGCAACGTTCCGCGTTCAACACGCGCGGGATCAGGCGGACATAGAACTCGAGAAACTTGCTTTCTTTTCTGGGATCGAGTTCCTCGGACAGAGATCGTTGTCTCGACGAGAGGTCCTCGAGACGGGACTTTACGTCTGAAAGCATCCGCGGACCCCCTTTTGACGTATTGCGCCGCTTCAGAGCCCTCTGTAGCGCGTTCCAGCCCCGCCCGGGTTGACAGGGATCAAACGGAGTGGGGTTGACGCTCGCTGACGTGCTCATCGCCACGGCCGCGACGGCGACGCGTTACCGCGCGCTCTGCGCGACCCGAGGACAGGAAAGTGACCGCCGCGCGTGAACGGGACGGGCGACGCATGCGCGTTGACGCAGGTCAAACGGGGGGCAGCCACCCGTTGATAGTTTTGCATCATCACCGTGGCGGTAGCCAGCCGTACTAGGAAGGCGATAAACATGGAACAGAGGAGCAGGGCCCGCGCGTCTCCCTCACCCGGTTGCGGGGCACGCCGGGGGAACCGGCAGTCGTCTTGACCGAGCCGTAGCCCGTTGCATGCCCAAGCACATTTCGCGGCTGCTTGTACTGATGGCGGTCGCTTTTGCGGCCGCGCTGGCTGCCAGATGGTATTTCACGCCCGAATCGTTTTACCGATTCGGGCACTACCGCGCCGATTCGGTTCCGGAAATCGCCGCTCAGGAGCCGGTGTTCCAGACGCCGCGCTACTGCCGCGACTGCCACGGCGAGCGCCATGCGCAGTGGTCGGCCAACAACCACAAGACTGTGAGCTGCGAAACCTGCCACGGCGCCGCCAAGGGACATCCCCAGAACGGCAAGCTGCCGATTCCCTCCGACACGGTGAAGCTGTGCACGCTGTGTCATGAGGCGATGGCCGGCCGGCCGGAAACGCAGCCGCAGATCGAGGCGAAAGCGCATTCAGGCGGCCAGCAGTGCATCGTTTGCCACAACCCTCACGCGCCCAAGATCGCGGGCGTTGCGGTAAAAGTGGCCGGTGATCCGGCAGCCGGAAAGAAAGCCGCCGCCGCTTGCGCCAACTGCCACGGCGCGGAAGGCATCAGCCCGAACGATACCTGGCCGAATCTCGCCGGGCAGCATGCCGCGTATCTCGCCCGGATACTGGCAGCGTACAAGTCCGGCGATCAGAAGGATGTCGCGATGACACCCCTGGCGCAGGCGCTGAGCGATGCCGACATCCAGAACCTTGCGGCTTACTACGCAAGCCAGGGTTGCGACGCACCTCCGATCAGACCGGCCGCAGGCGATGCGGCCGCCGGCAAGGATCTGGCAAGAAACTGCACCGCCTGTCACGGCGAAACGGGCATCGCGAGCAATCCTGCCTGGCCGAACATCGCGGGTCAGCGCGCCGGCTACCTGGTGAACGTGCTCAAGGCGTTCCGGGCCGGCCTGCGCAAGGATCCGATGATGGCGGGCGTCACGCGGGCGCTGAGCGACGCGGACATCGCAAACCTCGCCGCGTACTACGCCGTGCAGAACTGCCGGCCTGCCACGCAAGGAAAGGGAAAACCATGACCAACCCATCCGACCCTTCGGGGAAGGCGCGGCGCGAGTTTCTCAGGCGGCTCGGCGGCGCCGCGGTTGCGTGCACCGGGACGCTCACGGTCGCGGGAACCCTGGGGGTCATGAAAGACGCGCCCGCCAAGGAAGCGCCGCCTTCCGGTGCAGGATCGTTCCCCACGAAGGACTATGACTGGACCAAGCACCGCTGGGCCTTCGGGGTCGATGCCACCAAGTGCATCGGCTGCCTGCGTTGCGTCGAAGCGTGCAAGAAGGAAAACGATGTTCCGCCCGATGCGCATCATTTCAACACCTGGGTGGAGCGCTACGTCTATCTGGAGGGTGAGGACAAACCGCGCATCGACAGCCAGCACGATCCGGTGAACATCGAAGCCTCGGGTTCGGAGCGGGAATACCGCTTCGCGAATCGCTACGCGGGCGCCAAGGTCGATAAGGCGTTCTTCGTCCCCAAGCTGTGCAACCAGTGTTCGAATCCGCCCTGCGTGCAAGTGTGTCCGACGGGCGCCACGTACAAGACCAAGGACCGTGTAGTGCTGATCGACCAGAAGTACTGCATCGGCTGTCAGTACTGCGTTCAGGCCTGTCCCTACGGCGCGCGCTGGTTCAACGCGAAAAAAGGGGTTTCGCAGAAGTGCTATTGGTGTTATCACCGCATCACCAAGGGACTGCAGCCTGCCTGCGTCGAGGCCTGTCCGGTCGGCGCACGCATCTTCGGCGACCGCAACGACCGGCAAAGTCCGATCAAGATTTTCATGCGCAACAACAAGTACCGCGTACAGGTTCTCAGGCCCGAAACCGGCAATGAGCCGAACGTCTTCTACGTCGGGCTCGACAGCGAGGTGGCTTGATGGAACCGCTCGTTCACACCGCGCCATACATCGGCTACGTTTACCCGAACGAGACGGTGATCCCATGGACCATGCTCATTGTGGTGTATCCGTATCTCACGGGGCTGGTGGCAGGCGCCTTCACGGTTTCGAGCCTGTACCACGTGTTTGGCCTGGAGCGATTCAAGCCGGTGGGGCGTTTCGCCCTGCTCACCGCGCTCGCGTTCATGATCTTCGTGCCCGCGCCGCTGCTGCTTCACCTGGGCCATCCGGAACGCGCGTTCAATCCGGTGTGGACTCCGCACTGGACCTCGGCGATCGCCGTCTTCGGTTATGCGGCGGGCTTCTACGTCATCCTGCTGATCCTGGAAGTCTGGTTCATGTACAGGCCCTACCTGGTGCAGCAGGCGCAGCAGCGACCCGGCATTCTCGGAAGGCTCTGCCACGTGGCAGCACTTGGATCGAATGACCTGTCCGAGAAGGCGATGCGCTATGATGAAAAGTGGATTTTTGCGCTCGCCGTGACCGGCATACCGGCGGCCCACGGCCTGCACGGTTATGTGGGATTCGTCTTCGGTTCGCTCAAGTCGCGCGAATGGTGGTCCTCCGACCTGATGCCCGTGGTGTTTCTGTTTTCCGCCATTATTTCCGGGGTTGCGCTGTTGATCGTGCTGTATGTCCTGTCCTGCAAATTGCGCAAGGTCCCGGTCGACCTGCCGTGCGTGAAAGGCCTGGCCTACGTGCTGTGGGGATTCGCGATGTTCACGCTGGTCCTGGAAGGGCTGGAATTCGCCAACATCGTCTACAAGGGACGCGAGGGGATCGAGATCATCCTGGAATACGTGACCGGCCGGCTCATCATCCCGTTCTTCGTCCTGCAGTTCGCGCTGGGCGCGGTGACGCCGCTCGCGCTGCTCACCTACATGATCTGGAAAGGAACCACGGGCAAGGCGCTGATAGCCGGAGTCACGACCTGCGCGCTGCTGGTGCTGTTTTCGGTCTGGATGATGCGCTGGAACGTGGTCATCGGCGGACAGGAAATCGCCAAGACCGCAAAAGGAATACTGGAATACCAGATCGTCGTTCTGCACCGGGAGGGCTTGGTGACCGCGGTCTCGGTGGCTGTCGCGCCGCTGGCTCTGTTGTGGTTCATGACCCGGTTGCTTCCACCCTGGGTAGAGACGGCCACGTGGCAAGTTGCCAAACCCCGCACGGGTGACCGCCGCGCTGTTGATCGCCGGAATGCGTGAACACAATGCCGTGGAGGATTTCTTGGGTTCCGATCACCGTGTCCGGACGCCGATGAAAGCAGGCGCGCAGAAATTCCTCCTGTTGACATTGATGTTCGTTGCGGCTGCAGCAGGCTCAGGTCATTCGCCGGATGCCGCGGCACAATCCGCCGTCGTCAAGGCCGGCGCGGAAGACGACCTGCGGGCAATTCATGTCACTCCCATGGAAGTCGCCGAGGGCGGGCGCATCGCGGAAGCCGCCTGCGCCCGTTGTCACGGCGCGAACGGGATCAGCGCGACCAAGGGCATTCCCCATCTTGCCGGACAGCGCGCTGCCTATCTCGACCTTCAGTTGCGGTCCTATCGCTTTAGCGCTCGGGTGCAAGGCGCCATGACCGGCGCGGTGAGATATTTGAGCGAGGATGCGCTGGTCAAGGTGGCCGCATACTACGCCAGCCTCGATCCTCCAAAGCCCCCTGCGGGAGGCACCGCAAAGCCCGCCCCTGCCAAACCCGACCCGGTGCAGGCCGGCAAGGCTGCGGCAGCGGCCTGCGGCGGCTGCCACGGCGAACTCGGTATCAGCAAGACAGCCGGCATGCCGAGCCTGGTCGCCCTGGACCCGAAATACTTCATCGCGGCGTTGAGCGCGTACAAGACCGGCCAGCGCAAGCACGACATGATGAAGTCTCTGGTCGCCACCCTCGGGGACGAAACGCTGAACAACATCGCTCTCTTCTACGCCTTGCAGAAACCGGCGAAAGCGCAGACGCCGGCCCCCGGTGATCAGGCCTCGGGCAAAACGGCAGCCGCCGCGGCCTGCGCCGCTTGCCACGGCGATCAGGGCGTGAGCGGAAATCCCGCGACGCCGAGCCTTGCCGGGCAGGATGCGCAGTACCTCGTGGCCGCGCTCAAGGCCTACAAGGACGGATCGCGCAAGGATGAATCGATGAAGGGCCCGGTAGCGGCGCTCGACGAGCGTGCCACGAAGGACATGGCGGCCTATTACGCCGCGCAGCGGCCGCAGCCGCTCAACGTGCGCAGGCCTCTGACCACCGCGGAGTGGACCGAGCGTTGCGATCGCTGTCACGGCCCCGGCGGCAACAGCACCGACCCGATGATGCCGCGCCTGGCGGCGCAGCGCGCGGACTGGCTCGAGCAGGTCCTGCAAGCCTACCGGACCGGCGCGCGCAAGAGCACCGCGATGGCCGCCATGTCCGCGCTGATGAGCGAGGCCGATGTCAGGGACCTCGCGGCGCACTACTCGCGCCAGACCGCGCGCGCGGTGAGCTACATCGTGCTGCCCCCGGGCAAGCGCGAAAAATGAACGGACCCCGAGGACCTATGCCGGAAATCGCCGACCCGACGGATCATGCTGTGAGCGATGTCCCCCTGCACCGGCTTTATCGCCATTATTCGGAGCTGCCCTACAGCATGCGCGTGCTGTACACGGCGACTCTTCTCATCCTCGGGACGGCGTATCTGTTCGCCGGAATCTACCTGTTTCATTCCTACTCCGGAAAGGACGGCAACGCGAAGACGCTGTCCTACGAGGACGTCGTCATCGCCTACAGCGGTAGCGGGAAGGGCTCGCGTCTGGAAGCGGCGCTGCGCGGTTCGATGTCGGCCATGCTGCCCCGCGACGAGCTCAACACCCTCGTCTCCTGGGTGCAGGATGGCGCCGAACGCGCCCGCTACGAAAAGGAAATCAAGCCGACGTTCGAGAAGCGCTGCATGGTCTGCCACGACGGGAGCAACCCGCACCTCCCGAACCTGAACGGATACGACAACGTGCAGAAAGTGACGGAGCGCGACACCGGAACCGCGCTTTTCACGCTGGTCCGGGTCTCGCACATCCACTTCTTCGGGCTCACCTTCGTCTTCTTCATCATGGGGACGATCTTCAGCCACGCTTACGTTCGGCCGGTGTGGTTCAAGTGCGCCGTTGTCGGCCTTCCCTTCATCGCCCTCACCGTGGATATCGGCTCCTGGTATTTCACCAAGCTGTACCACCCGTTCGCCTGGGCGGTGATCATCGGCGGTGCCGTCATGGGCTTGTCGTTCGCCTTCATGTGGGTGGTATCCATGTATCAGCTCTGGTTCTCGCGGCCTCCTTCGGCGGTCACCCGGAGGCAGGACGACGGGACGACTTTCGTCGGTTGACGGGCATTCCGATCGCTTGAGCCACCATTCTTCGGGAATTCCAATGAAACGCCTTCTGCTGGGTGTTGCGGTAGTGACGGTGATGCTGTTTGGCTGCGCGGAAAAGGAGGAACCGGCGGCCAAGCGCAAGTTGGAGAAGCAGATCGCGGCGGATGCGGTTGCCGGCAAAGCTTTCGCGGAACGCGAATGCAAGGCCTGCCACGGCCTCGATGGCCGCGGCACGGCGCAGGCCATACCGCACCTCGCTGCGCAGCGCGAGCAATACCTGGTTGCGGCACTGAAAGCCTACAAGGAAGGAAAACGCACCCATGCCGCCCTCAAGGAGATCGCGGGACACATGACCGAAGCGGACGCGCGCAACCTGGCCGCGTACTTCGCCGGCCTTCCGCCCGTTGCCGGACCCGCGGGAAAGGACGCGAAGCTCTATTCTCCCTACGAGAATGGCAAGGCGCTCGCGGCGGCCTGCGCAAAGTGCCATTCGGAAGACGGCAACAGCACCGCTCCCGGCGTGCCGAGCCTGGCTGGCCAGCAGCCGCGCTACCTGGTGGTGGCGATCCAGGAGTACCTGAACAAGGAACGCAAGGCGGCGCCGATGCACGCTCTGTTGCCCGGCCTGTCGAAGCTGGACATGGAAAACCTGGCGCTGTATTTCGCCTCCCAGACTCCGGCACAGCGCACCGCGCCTTCTGCCGGCGATCCCGCGGCCGGCGAACCGCTGAGCGCAGTGTGCGGCGGATGTCACGGCTCTCACGGCGTGAGCACGGATACGGCGACGCCGGGCCTCGCCGGCCAGGACGCAAAGTACCTGGTCGATGCCATCAAGGCGTACCGAACGACGCGCAAGCGTGAAAACATGCGCACCTACGTTACCGGTCTCAGCGACAAGGACATCGCCAACATCGCCGCCTTCTATTCGGTGCAGAAATCGCGGCCCGCGGAGAGGGGACAGACGATCGTCCAGGAGCTGACCGAAAAATGCGAGCGCTGTCACGGCGCGGCGGCCGAGAGCGGCGCAATGGTCGTTCCGAGGATCCGGGGACAGGATCGGGACTATCTCGTCATGGCGCTGCGGGCGTACCGCGACGACCGCCGCGAAAGCTCCATGATGCACAAGATGAGCCTGCCTTACGGCGACTCCATCATCGAGAGCGTTTCGTCCTTCTACGCCGCCCAGCCGGCGAAATGAACGCGGCTGCCGCGGTACTTCAGAGCTTGTTCCGAACGTTCGCGGTGCGTCGCAGGTCGTTTCTGCGACGCACTGCATCGTGGTATTTCAATACTGCCGGTGCTCGAATCGGGCTTCGACCGGCTGCGGATTGCCGGGCTGCCGGACCCGCACGGTGACCACGTACTGCGTTTTCGGCCTCAGCTTGACGTAGTTTCCGTAGCTCGCGGCCTTGTTGATCATCACCGGCTCGAGCGGTTTCGTCTCGCTCGTCAGTCCGGGCTGCTCGATCTGGACCTCGACCCGCGCATCCTTGATCGGGGCCTTGCTCGTGCGATCGAGCAGCGAAACGTTGACATGATAGTTGCCCGATTCGCTCGGCACACCGCCGTGCATCGTCCGTTCGACCGAGCCTTCCGGATATTTGCGCAGGGTTTCCGCCGGCACGAATCCCAGATAGACGTCCATTCCGCCGACGGACTTGAGCGTTCCCGCCGGCTTCGGCGGCGTCGCGCGGCGCGCAGCCGCAGGGCCGCCTTTCGCCGGGGCGCTTGGATCGTACATGTGCAGAACCGCGCTGCGAATTTCCGCATCGGTCAGATCGGCCTTGTCGCCGCGCGGCGGCATGCCTCCGTGCCCCCGGATCGCCGAGCGGACCAGGTTGTCGATTCCCTGCGTGAGGCGCGGTCTCCAAGCGTTGCGGTCGCCGATTTTCGGCGCCCCGCCGACGCCTTCCTGATGGCACTTGGCGCACTGCGCCTTTACGACCTGCTCGCCGGTGCGCTCCGCGGCCATGTCCTTCGCGCTCGCGGGCTCGACCCATTTGCCGCCCGACTGGTTGACCATGTACGCAACCGCGCGCCCGATCTCCAGATCGGTGAGCTTCATGTTGCCGCCGTGCGACGGCATTTCGCGGATGCCCTTGAGCGCGTGCTCCGTGAGGCTGCTCAGGCCCTGCGAAGCGCGCTTGCTCCACGCCTTGCGGTCGCCGATTTTCGGCGCGCCGCGCGCGCCCGAGCCGTGGCAGGAAACGCACACGGCATCCACCACCTGCTTCCCGGTACGCTCACCGGCCTGCGGCGCGGCCCCGTTTGCCGCGCCGGTCGCCGCGAAAGCGAGCAGCGCCGCCAGCATCAACCGCGGCGGGGCCTGAATCAGCAGCGAATATCGTTCAATGCGCGCCTTGTTGACCAAAGGCAAATCTCCGCAATTAGCGAGGCATCGATGCCCGACGCCGCGCAACACTCTTCATCCTTCTGAGTATTGTAACTGAGCGCGTTGGTTCCCCCGCGCCAGAAAAAAAGCTGGCCGCAGCCAGCTTTTCCGGTGATCGACGCGAGTTACTTCGTCGCCAATACGTGCTGGATCGCCGCCTTCAACTCGGCGTCGGTGGCGACCACCTTCGGATGCCCTTTGCCCTCCTTGAGCTTGCCGACGAGCATGCCCTCGGCGTCCTTGTTCCCCTTGTATTTGGCGGCCACGTCCTTGTACGCCGGGCCGACCTTCTTCTTGTCCATCTCGTGACAGCCCAGGCATCCCTTTGCCTTCAGCACGTCGGCACCGGTCTGAGCCTGTACCGCACCCGCCGTGAATACGCCAGCGGCCGTCAGGACCAGCAGGATCCCCTTCATACCGTCTCCTTTCCGTGAAATCCGAGGTGTCATCATAAACGCGCGTGCGTCCAGCCCCGTTGACCGCCTAGAATTTGTATGTTGCAAGCAAGTAGAGGATGTTAGCCGTGTAGTCCTGGAACGCGCTCTGCCCGCTCAGGTACGAAAGCGCGGCGGGGTTAGGGGCGGTAGCACTACTGGGGATAGTGTAAGTGAACCCGTCATAGCCGATATCGCTGTAGCGATACCGCTCGTACGCGTAACCTGCCGTAAAGTCCCAATGCCTGTCGAACGTGTAGGTTCCCTTCAGGTTGAGCGCAGTCCGCCGCGTGTTGTCGAAGTTCCCGATCGGGAGCAGCGTGATCGCAGATACCACCGGGGCAACGCCCCCGCTGGGGAGTGCCGCGAAGTCGACGGTGCCGTGCGTCTGCGCATAAATGAGCGACCCGGCGAGCTTCAGCCGCTCCATCGGGAGCCAATCCGCGCCCAAACCCACTTGCCAGCTCTTGTCCTCGTTCTTTGCCGCCCAGTTATAAGTGGCGCTGAAGGGAGCACCCGACGGCGGCGCGCTTGGGTCGGGGTTGCCGGTGCCGACGCGGTGTCTCGAATCGATCTTGAGAAGTTCTATATCACCGAAGAGCAGGACCCGGAAGGCTTTCGGGTCGCCATACGACACGCTCGCATAATATTCCTGGCGCTCGTCTTCGGTTCTGCCCAGAATCGTGTCCTTGTAGTCGTTCTTCTTATAGATGGCCTCGAACCCCAGGTCG
>Ga0209640_10003483_pt1 | contig 13748 bp, 10 predicted proteins | sample RifCSP10_1_FD_184018 | JGI IMG/M metagenome (GOLD analysis project Ga0209640, IMG submission 184018) | Soil microbial communities from Rifle, Colorado - Rifle CSP2_sed 10_1 (SPAdes) (version 2) | ecosystem: Environmental > Terrestrial > Deep subsurface > Rock core/Sediment | place: Rifle...
CGAGGCGGCCGGCCACCGGGTCCAGCACTGGGAGTGCGAGACGAGCAACAACGACGTCTTCGACAAGGGCACGACCTCGTCCAGGCTGCCGGGCGAGCAAGGCTTCAAGGACGCGCGGGGGACCACGCTCTTCCCGGACTTGCCCGGCCAATCGCGCGATCCGATCTACAACACCACGCTCCCGAGCGGGAAGGAGTAGGACATGAGGACGGCGTTCGGCGTGCTGCCTGTCGCCCTGGTCGCGTCGATTCTGACGGCGACCGTCGCCATGGCCCACCATTCGTTCGCAATGTTCGACCGCGGCATCGAGAAGGTCGTGACCGGCACCGTCGTGCGCTGGGCGTTCAATCCCCCGCACTCGTGGCTCTACCTGAATGTCAGGAAGGCGGACGGCAGCGAGACGCTCTGGAGCTTCGAGGGCTCGGCGCCGCCCTCGCTGCTCCAGCGTGGCATCACGGGCAGCACGTTCGAGCCCGGCGACACGATCACGATCTCGTATTGTCCGTTGAAGGACGGGCGCCCGGGCGGAGGTCTCGGGTGGGCGCGGCTGGCCAACGGCACGTTCGTGAACCCCTCCGACGGCGGCTGCGACGGCAGCGTCAAGGCCATCGAGCGCTGGAAGGGCTGGCTCGCGGCGGGCTACACCTCGAGCGCCGACGCGCAGAAATCGAAGTAAGCCCCTGTCTCGACTGTCTCGACATGAGCCCAATCGATCGCCGCCGTTTCCTCTCCAACCTCGGCCGGACGGGGGCGCTGCTCGCCACCGCGTCGTGGCTGGACATCATCGGCTATGCCCAGGTGGCGCGCGGCCCCGCGCGGGCGTTCATCCAGCCGTTGCCCGGCCGCGCCGACTTCGACCGCCGCGTGCTGGGCGCCTTTCTCGAGCATCTGGGCCGCGCCATCTACACCGGCGTCTACGACCCCGGCTCGCGCCTGGCCGATGCAAAGGGGTTCCGCACCGACGTCGCGCGCGAGGTGAAGGAGCTTGGAGTCCCCATCACTCGCTATCCGGGCGGTAACTTCGTCTCCGGGTACAACTGGCTCGACGGCGTCGGTCCGAAGGCGCAGCGGCCGACGGTGCTGGAGCGGGCCTGGAACTCGCTCGAGACCAATCAGTTCGGCACCAACGAGTTCATCGACTGGTGCCGCGCGGTCGGGACCGAACCGCTGCTGGGCATGAACTTCGGCACCGGCACCGCGGAGATGGCGGTCGCCTACGTCGAGTACTGCAACCTCGATCGCGGCACGAAGTGGAGCGAGCTGCGGCGGTCGCACGGCTACGAGCAGCCGCACAACGTGCGCTACTGGTGCCTCGGCAACGAGATGGACGGCCCGTGGCAGATCGGCCAGCTGCAGGCGCGCGAGTACGGCCGCAAGGCGCGCGATGTCGCGAGACAGATGCGGGGCATCGACCGCGGCGTGCGGCTCATCGCCTGCGGATCGAGCGGCACCAACATGCCGCAGTATCTCGTCTGGGATCGCGAAGTGCTGGAGGAGTGCTTCGACCAGGTGGACGGGATCTCGCTGCACGCCTACTACGGCAATACGCGGGCGCTGACGGCGAACAGCACCGCTCGGTACCTGTCGATGAACCTCGACATGGATCGGCAGATTCGCGAGGTCGCGGCGGTGTGCGACTACGTCCAGGCGCTTCGGCGATCGAGCAAGCGCATCTGGCTGTCGTTCGACGAGTGGAACGTCTGGTACCGCGCCCGCAGCGGCGACGCAGTCGACGGCCGGCGCGCCTTTGCGCCACGGCTGCTCGAGGAGGTGTACAACCTCGAGGACGCGCTGCTCGTCGGCGGCTTCGTCAACACGCTGCTCCGGAACGCCGACCGGGTGCGCGTCGGCTGTCTCGCGCAGCTCGTCAACGTCATCGCCCCGCTTGTGACCAGCGAGACCGGCGTGCTCCGCCAGAGCACCTACTACCCGTACGCATGGGCCCTCCGCTACGCGCGCGGACGCGTGCTCGACGTTCGGGTGGAGGCGGAGACGTATCCCATCACCGCGGCGGGTCTCCAGGCCGACTTCGCCAGGAGCGACCAGGTGCCCTTCGTCGACCTCGTCTCAACGCACGATGCGCAGAACCGTCAGTCGAGCGTGCTCATGCTGAACCGCGACCTGGACGGTGAGCGCGAGCTCGTGCTGGAGTGGGGCGACGTCACGCCGACTCGCGTCCTTGCGTGCGAGACGCTGACCGGTCCGGACCTGAAGGCGTTCAACACGTTCGAGCAGCCCCGCCGCGTCGCGCCGCAGCGGCTCGAGGCGCCCGCGCCGGGAGCCCGCATGACGTTCAGGCTGCCGCCGCGCTCCTATACGGTGGCCCAGCTCGCGACGACGTAGCCGCGCGGCGGGAGCGCTAACGGGCTCTCGCGTGCTTGGCGAAGAACGCGAAGATGTTCGGCATGCCGGTGGCGATCACGTTGATGTGATCGCCGCCGGGAATCTCGAGGTACTCGGAATACCGGGACGGATTCTATCCTTGGTCGTTGCGTTGGGTGCTGAAGGGTCGCCGGCGACGCGCGTATTCCGAACGCGCATAACCGATATTCGAAATTGGTTCCCCTCCCGCCGAAGATCCGCGACAACCGTGGTCGCGTTACCATGCAGCCGCACCGCCTGGCTCCATCAGGTGCGTAGAGATTCCGGGTGCGCTCGATTTCAAGAATACGCGCGGTCACTTTCAGAGCAGGAGACCACCTCATGATGCTCGGCTTCCGAACTCGAAGAACCATAGCGGTCGTTGGACTCGCAACGGCGCTCTCGCTGAGTCTGGCGACAACGTCTGCACTCGCGCAGCAGCCCGGCGGGAGAGGCAGAGGCACTGGCTTCATCCAGTCCAACGATCCGCGCGTCCAGAACCGGACATATCACTTTGCAGACACCAACGAGGACCTGCCGTACTGCCTGTTCGTCTCCTCGAAGGTGTCGAAGGACAAGAAGAACCCGCTCATCCTCTCGCTGCACGGCCTCGGCATCGGCCCTGGTTTCATGTGCCAGGGCAAGGTGCTCGATCTGGCGGAGGAGGGCGGATACATCCTGGCGGCGCCGATGGGTTACAGCCCGGGCGGCTGGTACGGCTCGCCGGTGATGGCGGGTCGCCGCGGGAGAGGCGGCCAGGCGCCACCGCCGCCGCCTCCAGCGAATCTTGCGGAGCTGAGCGAGAAGGACGTACTGAACGTGCTCGCGATGATGCGCAAGGAATTCAACGTGGACGACACCCGCACGTACCTGATGGGCCACTCGATGGGTGGCGCGGGAACGTATTTTCTGGGTTCGAAGCATGCGAAGGAGTGGGCCGCCCTCGCGCCCATCGCACCCGCAGCGTTCCTGATGAACAACAACCGTGCCGAGATCCTGAAAGGCATCAAGGATGGCAGTGTCCCGATGTTCGTCACGACTGGAGATGCGGACGAGGCCGTGCCGGTGACGAATACGCGCATGTGGGTGGACACCATCAAAGAAATGAGCATGAAGTACGAGTACAAGGAATACCCTGGTGTGACTCATGGTCCCATCATCGAGGCGGCCATGCCGGACATCTTCGCGTTCTTCGAGGCGCACACGAAATCGGCCAGATAGGCGTCATAGCCACAATGCCGATTTGACCGGGTCGGTGCAGTCATGCGAGGCTCGCGCCGGCACGGGCGCTGAGCCCCAGGCACCGAAAGGGACCCGATGATGCGCAGGATGATGCGGCTGATCCAGTCAACGGCCGTCGCGCTGATCTGCGCGTCCGGCGTCACGGCCGGGCAGTGGTTGCATCTGCCGACGGCGGACAGCCCTCGAACGGCCGACGGCAGGCCGAACCTGGCGGCGGCGCCACCGCGACTTGCCGACGGCAGACCTGACTTCTCGGGGATCTGGCAATCGGCCAGGAAGATTCCCTGCACGCCGGAGTTCGGCCGGTTCGTCGAATGCGGTCTCGAGATCGGCGGCTCGCCGCTCGCGTTGAACATCGGCGCCGACATGCCCGGCGGTCTGCCGTACCAGCCGTGGGCGGCAGCGCTCGTCAAGCAGCGCACCGAGGACAACAGCAAGGACGACCCGCATGCGCGCTGCCTGCCCGACAATCCGCCGCGGCCGTACGGACTGCCGCACATGACGAAGGCGGTGCATACGCCGCGATTGCTGGTGCTCCTCAACGAAGTGAACGCGATGTACCGGCAAATCTTCATCGATGGCCGGCCGCTGCCGGTGGATCCGAATCCGTCCTGGAACGGGTACTCATCGGCGGCATGGGATGGCGACACACTCGTCGTCCGGACGATCGGCTTCAGGGACGGCCTCTGGCTCGACATGGCCGGGAGTCCGATGACCGATGCCGCGAGGATGACCGAACGGATCCGGCGGCCGAACTTCGGCACGCTGGAGGTACAGATCACGGTCGACGATCCGAAGGCGTACACACGTCGCTGGACGGTCGAGATGCCCCAGAAGATCACGCTCGACACCGAGCTGATCGACGAGATGTGCCTCGAGAACGAGAAGTCGTCACAGCGGATGCGAGGGAAATAGGGTGTTCCGGTCGCGGCCGTGACGCGAGCCCCCGCACTATTCCGAGCGCGCATAATGGATATTCGAGATTGACACTGTCCGGCTGAACGGCGACCCTCATGGCGCATACGCAACTCCCAAGATCCAACTCCCAACTCCCAAGCAGTCCAAGCGTTGACATTGGGAGTTGGGAATTGGGAGTCGGGGGTTGACACAGTCCGTTCAGACAGGAGAATCGTGTATGGGACGGCGATCCACAGGCCTCATGAAGATCGTTCGTGTCGGCGCGCTGGCGCTGTGCGTCCAGTGCGTGCTGATGTACGCGCCCGTGGCGCTCGCTCAGCAGCCTGCGGCGCAACCTGCGCCCCAGGCGGCAGGCCGCGGTCGCGGACCCATTCCGGTGGATCCGCGCGTGCAGATCCGGACGTACCGCTTCTCGGACACCAGCGAGGACATCCCGTACGCCGTCTTCGTGTCGTCGAAGGTACGGCCTGACGGGAAGAATCCCCTCGTCATCGCGCTGCACGGCCTTGGCGGCACCCACACGTCGCTGCTGCGTGGCAAAGCGCTCGATCTGGCCGAAGAAGGCGGGTACATCCTCGTCGGCCCCATGGGATACAACCCGCGAGGCTGGTACGGCGTTCCGGCGACCGGGCGGGGCGGCCGCGGCCGCGGGACTGGCGCGCCGAACCCCGCCGCAGCACCGCCTGCGAATCCGGGCGCGGCACGCGGGGCGGCCCCGCCGCAGCCGGCGCAGGCAACCCCCGGAGCGCCGGCGCGGGGCAGGGGAGCGTTCGCTGACGCCAACGATCCGCCGAACCTCCGCGAGCTCAGCGAGAAGGATGTGATGAACGTGCTCTCGCTCGTCCGGCAGGAGTTCAACGTGGACGAGCGCCGCATCTACCTGATGGGCCACTCGATGGGCGGAGCGGGCACGTTCCATCTCGCCGTGAAGTACGCGGACAAGTGGGCGGCCACGGCGTCCATCGCGCCCGCGGCCTTCGGTATGCAGCCCTCGTCGCTCGCGGCGATCCCGAACATGCCGATGATGATCGTTCATGGTGATATGGACACGGCAGTTCCGGTGGCCGTTGGACGGTCCTGGGCTGAGGCGATGAAAGAGTTGAAGATGACGCACCAGTACATCGAAGTGCCGGGCGGCGATCACGGCACCGTGATCTCGACCGGCATGCCGGACATCTTTTCCTTCTTCGGCACGCATTCGAAGCCGGCGCCCCGCTGACTGCGCCTGCTCGGATCACGGTGAGAGCAGCCGACGCGACTCGTTCATCCGCTGTGTTGGCCCACGATCTGAGGGGTCCCCTCGTGGCGCTGAAGAGTCCGGATCTCAATCTGCTGCCCATCGTGATCGCCCTGTACGACGAACTGAGCGTCAGCCGCGCGGCACGGCACCTCGGCATGAGCCAGCCCGCCGTCAGCAAGGCGCTGCGACGGCTCCGCGACACGTTCGATGACCCGCTGTTCGTGCGAGGTCCGAGCGGCATCGTGCCGACGCCGCGCGCGCACGCGATTGTCCGCGCGGCGCGGTGGCACCTTCAGCGTCTTCAGGAGGATCTGCTCAAAGGCGAGCGCTTCGATCCCGCAACCAGCACTCGGCCGATGGTCCTGGGACTCTCCGACATCGCGGAGATGGCGTTCCTGCCTTCGATCCTCGACCATCTCCGCGTGAACGCACCGAAGTCTCCCGTGAGCACCGTCACGGTGCCGGACGCGCAGCTTGCCGAGAGTCTGGAGAAGGGCGACGTCGACGTGGCGGCGGGCTACTTTCCGGCGCTCGCACAGCGAAACTTCCGTCAGCGGCGCCTCTCGAGGCATGGGTTCGCATGTCTGATGCGGGCAGGGCATCCGTTGTGGAAGAGCCGGCTGACCGTCTCCGCGTACCTCGCGGCCGAGCACATCGTCATCCGTCGGCAGGGCCGGAGTCAGGAGCTGCTCGAGCGGTTCATCGAGCGGAGGAAGATGCGCCGCAAGGTCGCGATGTACACGTCCAACGTGCTGAGCGTGCCGTTCATCGTCATGGACACGCACCTGATCGCGACGCTGCCGTATGCCGTGGTGACGCGCTTTGCGTCGCTCACGTCGCAGGTCGCGGCCGCGCTGCCGCCCTTCGACCTCACGTACGATCTGAAGCTGCACTGGCACCGCCGATTCGACAACGAGCCGCGCAGCATCTGGCTCCGCGAGCAGCTGGCCGCCATCTTCAAGGATCACCAGTGGCTCGAGCCGCCCGGCGGCCCCGGGCCGTTTCTGGAGTCGTAGCGAACCGCAGAAAGGAACGTCATGCGAGCGAACCGAACACTGTTACTTGCGGCGTCTGTTGTGGCGATGACGGTCGCCGTCGCGCATGGCCAGGGCCAGCAGGGCGGGCGCGGAGCGCGGGGCGGGCCGCCCGGCGGCGGCCGCGGCGCCGGACGCGGACTCGCGCCGGCCATGACGTCGCCAAAGCCGGTGATCCCGAACGCGAAGCCGGTGGCGTCGTGCGAGAGCCTGGCCTCCGTTGCCTTGCCGAATACGATGATCGAGTCGGCCGCGGTCGATCCCAGCAGCCCCGGCGTCTGCCGCATCACCGCCGTCACGACCCATCCGCCGATGGGAGACAAGGTGCGGATCTGGGTGGCGATACCCTCGTCGAACTGGAATGGCCGCTTTCTTGGAACGGGAGGCGGTGGATTCTCCGGTGGCAACGTGGCGGGCGTCGTCCAACCCGCCGCCGCGGGGTATGCCGCAGGCGCGACGGATACGGGGCACGAAGGCGGCAGCGGCAGCTTCGCGCTCGACGGGAATGGCCGGCTGAACTGGCAGGCCATCCGGAACAACGCGCATGTCGGCATTCACGAGATGACGTTCGTCGGCAAGGCGCTCACGCAGGCGATGTACGGCGTGGCGCCGAGGTACTCGTACTTCAACGGATGCTCGACGGGCGGGCGGCAGGGGCTCATGGAGGCGCAGCGCTATCCGCTGGACTACGACGGCATCGTGTCGGGCGCGCCCGCGATCAACTGGAACAGGTTCCATATCCAGCATCTCTGGGGGCCTGTCGTGATGAACGCGGCGGGGAGTCCTGTAGCCGCCTGCAAGCTCGCGGCGGCGACCGCGGCGGCGATCGCCGCGTGCGACGCCATCGATGGCGTCAAAGACGGCGTCATCGAAGACCCGAAGCGCTGCACCTACGACCCGAAGTCGCTCGTCGGGACGTCCGCCGGAGAGTGCGGCGCCTTTACGGAGGCCGATGCGAATGTGATCCGGAAGCTCTGGGAGGGGCCGCGCCGGGAGGACGGCAGCTTTCTCTGGTACGGACTGCCGCGCGGCGCCGATCTGAACGCGCTCTGGACCAGCCGCGGCGCGCCTCTGCGGCCGCAACCGTTCGGCATCTCGATGGACTGGTTCCGCTATTTCCTGACGCAGGACCCGAAGTTCGATGGAAACACCGTCACACCGGCCGCCTACGAGCGTCTCTGGGACCAGTCGGTGGACCAGTACGGGATCGTGTTCGGCACGGACAACGACGATCTGACGGCGTTCCGCGATCGCGGCGGCAAGGCCATCGTGTGGCACGGCTGGGCCGACCAGCTGATTTCGGCCGAGGGAACGGTGGATTACTACACGCGCGTCCAGCAGCAGATGGGGGGCGCGAAGAAGACGTCGGAGTTCGTCCGGCTCTTCATGGCGCCCGGAGTGGGGCATTGCGCGGGCGGCGCCGGACCCACGCCGACGGGCCAGTTGGAGGCGCTGCTCGCGTGGGTCGAGGAAGGCAAGGCGCCCGAGACGCTCCTCGCCACGCGCCGCGATCAGACCGGAGCCGTCACACGGTCGCGGCCCGTCTGCGCATACCCTTTGGTCGCGAAGTACAAGGGCCGTGGGAGTACGGACGACGCCGCCAGTTTCGAGTGCGGTACAGGTTTTTAGGGCGAGCGTGCGCTCCCTCAAGACGCAGGTGGGGATTGTGGGCGCGGGCCCCGCAGGGTTGCTGCTGGGCCAGCTCCTGCATCTCAACGGCATCGATTCCGTCATCGTCGAGAACCGGAGCCGTGACTATGTGATCGACCGGGTCAGGGCCGGCGTCCTCGAGCAGGGCACCGTGGATCTGCTCAACGCGATGGGTGTTGGTGCGGGGCTCCAACGGGCCGGGCTGCGGCACGAAGGACTGTACGTGAGCTTCGGGGGGTGCCGCCACCGGATCGATCTGGCCGAGCTGACCGGAGGCAAAGCCATCACCGTCTATGGTCAGAATGAAGTCGTGCGCGATCTGATCGACGCGCGCACGATGACGACGCGTCCGCTGTACTTCGAAGCCGAGCGCGTATCGGTCGGGGCGCTCCACTCCTCCAGCCCGGTGATCCGCTTCCAGCATGGCGGGACGGATCACGAGGTTCACTGCGACGTCATCGCCGGCTGCGACGGCTTTCACGGCATCTGCCGTCCGTCGATTCCCGCGGGAATTCTGACGGTCTATGAACGGTCCTACCCGTTCGGCTGGCTCGGTATCCTCGCGGAAGCCGCACCGTCCTCTGACGAGCTCGTGTACACGTACCATGAGCGCGGCTTCGCGCTGTTCAGCATGCGCTCGCCCCGAATCACACGTCTCTATCTCCAGGTGCCGCCGGACGAGCCGATCGAGAACTGGCCGGACGACGCCATCTGGGACGAGATGCTCGTGCGCATGACGACGCGCGACGGCTGGAGACCCACTGTCGGGCGCATCATTCAGAAAGGCGTGACGCCCATGCGAAGCTTCGTCGCCGCACCGATGCGCTACGGTCGCCTGTTCCTCGCCGGCGACTCCGCGCACATCGTTCCGCCGACGGGTGCGAAGGGATTGAATCTGGCCGCATCGGATGTCCTGGTGCTCGCACGGGCGCTGAAGGCGTTCTACGAGCGCGGCCGCACCGAGTGGCTGGACGAATACTCGGATGTGTGCGTGCGCCGCGTCTGGAAGGCGCAGCGGTTCTCATGGTGGATGACGTCGACGCTCCACCGCTTCGCCGACGAGAATGGGTTCAACCATCACCGCCAGCTCGCGGACCTCGACTACCTCACGAGCTCGCGTGCCGCGATGACGAGTCTCGCGGAGCAGTACGTCGGGCTGCCGATGGAAGTCTCGTTCGAATCTGCTGGACTATGCTAGAGCGCTTTTCCATTCGGCGTAGCGCAAGGCGTAGCGCTTAGCTTAGGCGTAGCGCGGGGGCTTCAGCCCCCGCGTGAAAGGAGATTCGCCATGGTCGGTTCTCTCTTCGTGATGGCCGCGGCTGCGCTTCTTCAGCAGCCGCCGTGCGATGCGCTCAAGACGATTTCGCTGCCACGCGTGGCGATCACGGCAACGGAATCCGTCGCTGCCGGCGGGCAGTCGCCGGGACGGGGCGGCCGCGGCGGACCAGCCGCGCCGCTGCCCGCGCATTGCAGAGTCGCGGCAACGCTGACGCCGTCAGCCGACTCGCATATCGAGATGGAGCTGTGGCTGCCCACGGACGGCTGGAACGGCAAGTTCCTGGCGGTGGGCAACGGCGGATGGGCCGGCAGCATCTCGTTTGACGCCATGGCGAGCGGACTTCGGCGGGGCTATGCGACGGCCTCCAACGACACCGGCCACAAGGGTGGAAGCGCGGCGTTCGCCCTTGGCCATCCCGAGAAGCTGGTCGACTTCGGCTACCGCGCGATGCACGAGATGGCGGTGCAATCCAAAGCGATCATCCAGGCGTTCTACAACCGTGGTCCCCGGCTGTCGTACTACCAGGGCTGCTCCACGGGCGGACGCCAGGGCATGATGGCCGCGCAGCGCTTCCCCGAGGATTTCGACGCCATCATTGCGGGCGCGCCGGTCTACAACGTGGTGCACCTCAACGTGTCACAGGTCGCGCTGCAGGTCGGCATGCTCAGGAATCCTGCGCGCCTGGTCCCGCCCGAGAAGCGGACGCTGCTTGCGAATGCGGTTGTCGGCGCGTGCGATCAGCGAGACGGCGTCAAGGATGGCATCATCAGCGAGCCGCTCGCCTGTAAGTTCGATCCTGCGGTGCTGGCATGCAAAGCGAGTGACTCCTCGACTGCGCTCGGGGCAGGCGCTCCGGACTGTCTGACCGCCGCGCAGGTCGAGAACGCCAGGAGCGCGTACGCACCGGTCGCGGCGAAGAGCGGCACCGTGGTATATCCGGGACGCTCACCAGGTTTTGAGTCCGGCTGGCGCATTCCGACACAGGGAGCGGCGCTGAATCCGCTGTTTGCCGACATGCCGCGCTATGTCGGACGACAGGATCCCAACTGGGATCCGATGACGTTCGACCTCGAGACCGATCTGGCGCTGGCGTTGAAGAACGGCGGCTTCATCGAAGCCGGCGACCCCGATCTGGCGACGTTCAAGGCGCGCGGCGGCAAGCTCCTTCTGTATCACGGCTGGGCCGATCCCGGGCCGGCCCCTGAAAACACGATCAACTACTACGAAGCGGTGAACAAGACGCTTGGAGGCAAACAGGACGATTGGATGCGTCTGTTCCTGATGCCGGGGGTCGGCCACTGCGGCGGCGGTGTGGGACCCGATCAGGCGGATTTCCTCGGTGCCATCGAACGCTGGAGGGAAGCGGGCGCGGCACCCGCGCAGATCATCGCCACGCGCCCTGCCGGCCGCGGTGGGCAGCCGGCTTCGCCTGACGTGGCCGGCGCGCCAAGAACACCGATGTCGCGACCGTTGTGCCCGTATCCGCAGGTGACGCGTTACAACGGTTCAGGCAGCACAGACGACGCGAACAGCTTTACGTGCGTCGCGCCGTGAACAGGAGCGTACGGCCAAGTTTATAGATAAGCTTTCTGGCAATTACGTATTCTAAATACGCCAGAGAGAGATGTCGTCGATCAGATTCCGGACGGGCGTGCTGGTGGCCGTCGTGTGGACGGCGGCGGTGGCGTCTCCTGTGTCGCGGGCCGAACAGCGTGGGTCTCGCGACCTCGTCCAGGAGGGGTCGACCGGTGGGAGCGCGGCCTCGCCGGACTTGCGCCAGGTCCTGAACCAGTACTGCGGCGGGTGCCACAACGACCGGAGCCGAACGGCAGCCGTGGCCTCGGGCGTCCTGCTGAGCAACGCCGATCTCTCGCGCGTCGCCGAGAACGGCGAGATGTGGGAGAAGGTGATCAGGAAGCTCCGCGCGGGCGACATGCCGCCCGCGGGGATGCCCAGGCCCGACGCGGCGACCCACCACGCGCTGGTGTCCTTGCTCGAGTCGACGCTCGACCTGAAAGCGGCCGCCCGTCCCAATCCCGGCCGGCACCTGCCGCATCGGCTGAATCGCATCAAGTACGCCAACGCGATCCGCGACCTTCTCGCGCTCGAGGTCGACACCTCGACGCTTCTGCCACCAGACGACTCGGCGGACGGCTTCGACAACAACGCGGACGTGCTCGGCGTGTCGTCGTCGCTGCTGGAGCGGTATCTCTCGGCCGCGGCCACCATCAGCGCCCTTGCCGTCGGCAGTCCGAGCATCGGTGCCCGCTCGGAGACGTACCGCATCCGCGGGGACGCGTCGCAGACCGGTCAGCATGAGGATCTGCCCCCAGGGACCCGAGGCGGCCTGACGGCACTCCACACGTTCCCGCTCGACGGCGAGTACGTCATCAAGGTCAAGCTGCTCGAAATCAATCTCGGAGCGATTCGAGGTCTCGAGTACGAGAACCAGCTCGAGGTCACGGTGGATGGTGAACGGGTGCTGCTGGCGCCGGTCGGTGGACCGAAGGACTACACCGAGTCCTCGATCAACGCGACCAACGTCGTCAATTCGCTCGCCGAGCGGCTGCAGGTGCGCGTGAAGGTGCGCGCCGGACAGCGCACCGTCGGGGCGGCGTTCCTGCAAAAGCCGGCCGCGCAGGGCGGGAACCGGCTACAGCCGTTCCTGCGCAGCACACTCATCGCCACCGACAACCTGGGTCTGCCGCACGTCGAGAACGTGGTGGTGAGCGGGCCCTTTGGTCCCACGGGTGCGGGCGACACGCCAAGCCGCCGTCGTCTGTTCGTCTGCCAGCCAGCGAAGCCGCGGGATGAAGAGGCCTGTGCCCGCAAGATCATCTCGACGCTCGCGCGCCGTGCGTACCGGCGGCCGGTGACCGAGTCGGATCTGTCCAGCCTGATGCCGTTCTACGAGGCCGGGCGTGATGACGGGAGCTTCGATCGCGGCATCGAGCTGGCCGTCCGTGCGGTGCTTGTAAGCCCCCGGTTCACCTTCCGCATCGAACAGGATCCCAAGGGCGTCGCCCCAGGTACTCCCTATCGCATCAGCGACCTGGAGCTGGCGTCCCGCCTGTCCTTCTTTCTCTGGAGCAGCATCCCGGACGACGAGTTGCTGGATGTCGCCAGTCGCAGCCGCTTGAGGAAGCCCGAGGTGCTCGAGCAGCAGATTCGGCGGATGCTCGCCGATCCGCGAGCGCAGGCCCTTGTGACGAACTTCGCCGGGCAGTGGCTCCACGTGCGGAACCTGCGCAGCACCACGCCGGACAAGAACGACTTTCCCGATTTCGACGACAACGGTGGTGAGCTTTCGGATGCCGTCGCGGCCAGGGTCGACGACGTCGCTCATCTAATCCCAGGGTTCTTTCAGTAGCGCAGGCAACAAGACAGCGCCCATGCGACGCAGCACCAACGCGATTCTGACGACGCATGTGGGCGCGCTGCCTGTACCCGCTCACTTGGCGGAGGGTACTGGAAGCGATGACGAACTCCGCGCCGCGGTGCGGGACGTCGTTCAGTTACAGCGAGACGCTGGCATCGACTTCGTGAACGAAGGCGAGCTCACGAAGGGGGGCAACTTCGTGACGTTCGTGAACGATCGCTTGTCTGGCTTCGAGCCCGCCGATGCGAGTGTGATGACCAGTGTCCTGACGTCAAGCCAGGATTGGACCGACTTCGCGGACTTCTATGGCAAGGCAGTCAAGAACGGGACCCTGTTCGAGCAAACAGGCAGCCTGCCAAGCCAGGTTCCAACGCGACGCTTGGAGTTGTTGTGCCGTGGACCCATCCGATACACAGGGACGGCTGCGCTTCATCGAGAGATCGACGCACTGCGCTCAGCGCTCGGCGGCCATCCGCCGGCTGATGCCTTCCTCACCACGACAGCGCCAGCGAGCATCGAGGTAGGCAGGAGGAACGAGTACTACGCGACCCAGGAAGAGTTCGTGTTCGCACTTGCCGACGCGCTCAAGGTCGAATACGAAACCATTGCCGCGGCGGGGTTTCAGGTCCAAATCGATGACGCGTG